>Ga0209381_1000903_pt1 | contig 57458 bp, 46 predicted proteins | sample DewCreD2012metaG_FD_184111 | JGI IMG/M metagenome (GOLD analysis project Ga0209381, IMG submission 184111) | Hot spring sediment bacterial and archeal communities from British Columbia, Canada, to study Microbial Dark Matter (Phase II) - Dewar... ... | reverse complement strand
AGTGAAATAAAAAGCCACCTGCAAAATTTAAGCTTCCTTTTCCCTGTATCATCAAAACAAAGGTCCAGAAGCATTCGTCTGGCTGAGGCTTTTTTAAGCCTTGTTGTTGGGTGCTGTATATGGCTTGCTATTGCCATAAATGCCAGTCAGGTAATACATCGTACCTATACAATACCCCTTCAGTACAATCTACCATCTAAAATGGTGATAATAGGCGAAAAGCCTCAAACGGTGCGCATATCGGTATCGGGCTCAGCCAGCGAAATTGAGAGTATTCAGCCCTATGAATTAAAGGCTTTTATTGACCTGACCAATACATCGCCGGGTGAACACCTGGTGAATTTACAGCAAAAAAATTTTAATGTACCTGATGGTGTTCACATTACTGACATTGAACCCCCACAGATAAAGCTGGTACTGCATACAATGGAGCAACGTGATATTGAAATAAAGCCGCAGCTTGTAGGTTCATTGCCACCAGGATATGAAATAACATCAATAGATGTGAGCCCTTCAAAAATACCAATATTGTATACCACTGATCTTGAAAATCCGGAAAATATCTATTTGACTACTACGCCAATATATATTAATACTATACAGCAAAGTGTAAAGCTTTCAACGAAGATTGTTGCACCACAGGGGGTGTATCCTTTAGATTCAACTAACTGGCCGGATGTAACAGTAATGATTTATATTCATCAGAAATAAGCGTGTTCAACAGTAACTATCGCCAAAACGTTTTACAATTTTAATAGAAAGCTATGAGGACTACAATATGCCAACAACAATTAAAAATTTTGGGCCATGTAACGTTGATTCACCATTATTGAAAAAATACAGCCAGCGTGATGCAGCATTTGTAAGCGAAGACATGCGCGTTCGCTACAATGCATTTATAGGTAAAAATCCACCAAAGGGTGGTGAACACATAGAAAGCTTTGAAGCAGCTGGCCCACGTGAAAAGATTTTTTTTGACCCTGAAAAAACTAAAGTAGCTATAACAAGTTGTGGTGGATTGTGCCCCGGGATAAATGATGTTATCCGCTCGCTGGTAATGGAGTCATATTATGGGTATGGGGTTAACAATATTATTGGTATTCCCTATGGCTATAATGGATTAAACCCTGATTATAATTACAAACCTGTTGCTCTGACCCCGGATTTTGTTAAGTCCATACATATGCAGGGAGGCAGCATTTTGGGTTCTTCCCGTGGTGGGACCAAGGATATGGATCGCCTGGTTGATACATTAGAAGAGCTTAAAGTAAATATTTTGTTTACCATTGGTGGTGACGGCACGTTGCGTGGCGCGCATGATATTGCAATGATTGCTGAAAAGCGAGGCTCAAAGCTGGCAGTTGTTGGTATTCCCAAAACCATTGATAATGATATAAGCTTTATCCAGCGTTCGTTTGGCTTTGAAACAGCTTTTTCAATTGCAGTTGAGGCAATTTACGCTGCCCATACCGAAGCCGAGGGAGCACCAAATGGAATTGGTCTGGTAAAACTTATGGGCCGCCATTCAGGTTTTATTGCAGCAAATGCAGCGCTTGCAAGCAGTGATGTTAATTTTGTTTTGGTGCCCGAAGTCCCCTTTGAATTGGAAGGGCCTAATGGGTTGTGCGCACATTTAGAAGAGCGGTTACAGCGAAGAGGGCATGCTGTTATCTGTGTGGCAGAAGGTGCAGGGCAGGAGATTTTGCAAAAAGATTCAGAGAAAAAGTATGATGCGTCAGGAAATGTTAAGTTAGCTGATATTGGGGTATATCTTAAAGAGAAAATACAGGAATATTTTAATAAAAAAGGCATAGAGATTAATTTAAAATATATTGACCCAAGCTATATGATACGAAGTGCCCCTGCTGTCCCCAATGATTCAATTTACTGTACATTACTGGGGCAGAATGCAGTTCATGCAGGCATGGCAGGGAAAACCGATTTGGTCATTGGGCAGTGGAGTAATATCTATACCCATGTACCAATAGAGGTTGCAATATCACAGCGTAAGCGTATTGACCCCCATTCGCGATTTTATAGCAGCGTACTTGATGCAACGGGCCAGCCTTCTGCTATGATAAATGAGGAATGATAGAATACAATTAAGTGTTTTTTTTAAGAAATTAAAGAACACAAAACTATTATAAGCATTAAATACAAGTTTTCATGACTTGTTTTGAAGATTTACAATACATTCAAGGAGGTTTGCTGTGGCAAAAGAATATCGACATGCACCAATGATTTGCGGAGTTATAACAATAATTGCAATTTTAGGTATTGTCGTTGGTATATGGAAAACTATGCCAATTGTTGTAGCTGTCAGTATTATTCCCGCTATAGTCTATGAAATTTACAGAACAGAAGGGGTTTTTACAAAATTAGCATCGTGGTTAGCGCTTATTGTTACAGTTGTTGCCCTGTATGTTATTTATAAAAATGTAGTGATTGATATTGTCCCATTTATTACAAAATTTATTCATTTGCCTATGACAGCAAAACTTGTGCCAGCTGGATTAATTGCACCGGTGGTGCTGGTTATAATAGCTGTTTATCTATTCAGAAGAACTGCGGGTATCTATACACGCTGGCTGGCTGTGGTGATACTGGTTACATCGGTTGCTCTTTTCTATTGCATTGACCCGCAGATGATAAAAAATTTGCTATCGACACCAGAGGTTCAACAGAATATTAAAGAAGGTGTCAAAAAAGGAATACGCACAATTCATTAATGGTCGTATACAGCGTGTGTTGAAATAAATGTAAAGCTGTTGCAATATTTTTCGTATAGTGCAACTAATGAAGCATAATCAATTGATAATAATTCATTTGCTGAAAAACCAACAGGATTTTCCTTACGGTATGTTTTAACAGGGAATGATGCCAAAACTTTTTTGGTATTGATTATATACGAGCCATTACTTTTAGTAATATAACCCTTTTTAATGCAAAACTTTAAAAAGTGCTTTAATTTTTTATGGCGATAGTTCCTTTCATTGAGATATTCATCAATATTAGGGAGCCTGCCTTCTTTAACCAGTGCCATAATATCGGCAATAATAGAATCAAGATGTGATACAATCTCTTCTTTTTTAAGAACAATTGTCCTGTCTATTTCCTCAACTGCCATAGACAACCGCTGCAGGTACACTGATGCGATCTGGCTGAATGTAATGGTATGTAAGTCCTTTATTATTTCAGAAACTTTGGCTAAAAACTTGTCCTTTTCATCAAGGATAAAAACCGGTTTGCCAACATTAATAAAAATATCTTTTTTTCCAGTCATGCACCTATCAACTTTGACGTTAATGGGAAGGATATACAGTTTTTTATTAAAGTGGCGATAGGTGCTGTCAACAAGCTGGAAAATGCCACTTCGCAAATTTTTTAGCCCCCCAAAGCCCCACGTGGTTCCTTCAGGGAAGATGAGTGTGGAAAACCCGCTATGGATTGATCTTTTAAGTTTTTCCATCTGGGCATATATTTCAGTTTTCATTGCTTCCTTATTATCAAAATCTTCTATAAAAGGTCGGGGTATATCAATGAGTTTCATTTTTTTAAAAAAAGCTTTGGGAAGCCCTGTCTTGTCTAAAAAATAAAAAATATAATAGGCTAATTTATTTTTCCTGCCAAAGTTTGATGACAGATAGTTACCGCTTAGAAAATCCTTTTTTGCCATAATGACAAAATGCGGCCGGGGCTTTAATGCGTAGTAGACTTTTGAAAGCGATGGGACTTCAAAATAGCTGTCATGTGTTGGTGTGAATATAACAAGGTCAGGGATGCTCTTAAGATATTCTTTGCCCTTAAGATGAGCTCTGTGGCGCATAATTTTTGATGCTACTTTAAAACAAAATAGAAAGAATTCGTAAATAATTCCGTTGGATTGGTGCTGGCGCATGGAACTTTCCTCATGTGGTTATATAAATAATAATATGACACAAATCGCAATCTGTCAATAGAAAAATGATTTTTTGCTCTGACCCCATTTTTTATGCATTATATTGTGGGCGCATAGCCATGAGCCCCTATATTGAACCTTTAACGCTGAACATAGAACATTGAACCTTGAACAATTGACGCTCTGACCCCTTAAAAAATTTCCCATTTTTTGCATTAATTTATTGACGATTTTTATGGTGTGAAGTAAATTTAACTAAATGATTAAATTATTTAGTTAAATTAAATGGTTAATATTATGAGCTATCGCTCATAAAAATAATTTGTAAAGGTACAGAATGCAATCATTCAAATATTCCAAGGAAACCCGTGATGTAATACTTAATGCTGCAAAAAAAGAATTTGCTGAACGGGGCTATAGTGGTGCGCGTATGAATTCAATAGCAAAGCGTGCGGGAGTGAATCAGGCGCTCATTCACTACTACTTCTCAAATAAGGAAAAGCTATACAGGGAGGTACTGGAATTTTTATTCCATCATGAAGAATCGAAAACAATTGAAGAGTATTTCAAGGAAGATATGTTAACCCCACCGGAAGCATTGTATGTGGCTATATATATACTAGTGTACCTGCATCACGATGCCATTGACCCTGAAACAAACAGGATCATATCCTGGGAAATTGCAGAAGGCGGAGAAACATTTAAAAAGCTTTTAATTGAGTATCTTTACCCACGATTAGATAGAATTACATTCATAGTACAACAGGGCATTGAACAGGGATATTTTGAAACCAGTGATCCATTTTTAATAGTATTCAACCTTGTAAATTTTATTATATCCTTTGAAAACAACAAACAGTATTTGAAAGATACCCCATGGTATGGCCGCTTTTATGGTGGTGATGATGGAAGGAGATTGTTTGAGTATACGTTAACGGCCACCTTTAAGGCTCTGACCCCAAAGGGCAAACTATTTTCTTTGCCTCAGATAAGCAATGAATTACAGCAAAAATTACATATAATAATTGATAAGCTTAAAAGTACTCAGGGAGAACGATATGCATTGTCAAAAGAGTTATAAACATTTATTCCAAAAGAGTAGCGTTCTTTCACTGATTGCCGTGATGCTCATTATTTTCAGTGTATCAATGGTAAGCGCTCAACCTCTTACACTGCAACAGGCAATTGCAACTGCTATACAGCATAATAATACCTATAAAGCTGCTCTTCTTAAAGTAGAGGAAAACCGCTATAAGGTGCGTGAAAGCTGGGGCATGCTGTGGCCACAGCTTTCCACTGATGTTGCGTACACCCGGCAGTGGTATGAAGCAGGATTTCAGGCTCAGATAGCCGGGCAATATGATGTGAAGATTATCAATGGGCAGATTGCAGTTAATCCCGGTGCGTTTTATAATAGCCTGCAGGCATCGCGCAACGGCTATATTGCCAGTGAATATGAGGCGCGGTCAATTAAGGCAAATACTATCATTACCACACTGAGGCTGTACTACCAGGTACTTTTGACAAAGGAATTAATTACAATGCACGAAGAAGCATTGAAAGCATTAGAGGAAAACCTGCGTATTGTGACTGTAGGATATCAAAAAGGAACGTTTTCAAAATTGGATTTTTTGCGTGCAAAGGTTGCCTACAATAATGAGAGGACACAACTTATAAATGCCAGGAATGATTATTTAACGGTATGTGCAACATTCAATATACAGTTAAACAGGGATATTAATGAACCTGTAATACTTGATGAATCAGTGCTGATGGTACGTAATGATGATTTACAGTATCTATCACTGGAAGAGGAAAAGGAGATAGCTCTTATAAAGGAACTTGTTGCCCTATCACTAAAAAACAGGCCCGAGTTGTTGCAATTAACGCATTCTAAAAAGGCATTGGAATATGCTTCAGATGCAGCAGCATCTATATACTTATGGCCAAGTTTATTTGTAAGTGGAAACTATGGGACAAGTAAGTCTATATCAAAAGAAACAAATGGATTTCAACCAACCGGTAATCCTGCTATAGATCCTATTTTAGAAGCAATGAGCCAGGGTATGAGTGAAAGCTTTGCACCCAAAGGCTGGAATGACCGCTGGATGATTACCTTTGGTGCCACCTATCAGTGGGGGGCATTGTCACCTATTAATTCATCGCATGCAAAGGCAAAGCAATTAGAAAGCCAATCAAATCAGCTTGATTTGCAGTTAGAGGATTTTGTAAAAAGTGTGCGACTTGATATTCAACGTGGATTTTTAAAACTCAAATCAGCTTCAAATTCAATCTATTCGCAGCAGGGAAATGTTGAAACTGCAGAAGAATCATTGAAGACTGCAACCGCTCAATTCAGGAATGGCATTATTGATAACTCAAAATTCTTAGAAGCAAATGTTGCGCTTATTCAGGCAAAAACCTTATACATACAGGCACTCTATGATTATAAGGTATCACAGGCAGAATTGAATAAATCAATTGGCGTGGATTATTTCAAGCTTTATTAATTTTTTGGGAGAGTTACCATGAAAAGGGGATCAAAAACAATACTTACAGTAATCGTTGTTATAATAGCAATTATAGCCACCTACAGGTTGGTGGTTTTTATTGGAAATAAAATTAAGCCCAAACAGGTTACAGAAGACGAACGCATTATCCCGGTAAAAGCATCAAAAGCGTTCCGTATGGATATAACAAAAACGCTCAATTTAAGCGGCGATATTCTTGGCAAAGAAGTGGTGAATGTCTTTTCGCAGGTACCTGGCAAGGTTATGGAAATTCTTGTAAAGGAAGGCCAGTTTGTTAAAAAAGGGCAGGTGCTTTTCAGGGTGGACAGGGACATAGTTGGCATGGAATATATGCCCGCAGTTGTTGAATCACCACTTACAGGATATGTGGGCACCGTAATGGTTGACAGAGGAATGTCCATAAGCCCGCAGACACCGCTTGCCCAGGTTGTCACCATGAATCAGGTTGAGGCTGTGGCTCAGCTTATTGAGGAGCAGATAAATATGGTACAGATTGGAATGAAAGCCAGGATTCGTGTTGATGCATATCCCAATACATATTTTTATGGTACGGTGTATAGAAAGAATGCGGTTCTTGATGCAGCTAGCAGGACACAGGAAGTGCGCATACTCATAGATAATCCTGAGCTTAAACTGCGGCATGGCATGTTTGCTGATATTCAGATACAAATGGGTTCAGCAAAGAACGCTGTGGTAATCCCGGTGGATAGTATATTAAGCGATAGTTTAGGCAATTATTATGTATACAAGGTAGTTGATAACAAGGCATTTAAACAATCAATAAAGCCCGGATTTTCCTTAAAAAATGTAACGGAAGTATTGTCAGGCATTAATGAAGGCGATGTGGTTGTTACACTTGGCAAGGAAAATGTAGGGCATGGCGATAAGCTTATGGTGTATATGGAAGAGATCAAACAGTAATAGTGCAGGGAGATAGTTACTATGAAAATTACCGATATATCTGTCCAACGGCCAATAACCATCACAATGCTATACATTGGCATCATTGTAGTGGCAATAGTGAGTTATGTAAAAATCCCATTAGATTTATTCCCGGATATTGAATTCCCTGTTGCGGTGGTTTTTACCGAGTATCCCAATGTTGGCCCCAAAGAGATTGAGAGTACCGTAACCCGTCCATTAGAAGAGGCATTGTCATCGGTTAATAATATCGATACTATAACGTCAACCTCAAAAGAAGGTTTATCAATGATCGTTGCCAAGTTTACATGGGGTACTGACATGGGACTTGCCGTAAGTGATATGCGCGAACGTATTGATATCCGCAAACGGTTTTTGCCTTCTGATGTTAAGAACCCTGTGGTTCTAAAATTTGATATTTCGATGATGCCTATTGTAATGCTTTCTGTTACTGGCCCAAAAGACCTGGCGTATGTTAAAAAATATGCTGAGGATAATTTAAAAAATTTATTTGAGCAGACCGACGGTGTAGCAGCTGCATACGTCAGTGGGGGTCAGAGCTATGAGGTTAAGGTTGAGCTGATTAAAAACAGGATAGATGCTTATAAATTAACTATCGACCAGATTATACAGCTTTTAGCTGCGGAAAACCTCAATATTGCTGGCGGTGATGTTAAAACGCCATATATGAAATATACTTTACGAACGCAGGGCGAATTCAAGTCACTGGATGATATTCGCAATGTGGTTGTTACGGTAAAAAATGGAACTCCTATTTATGTACGTGATATTGCTCGTGTATACCTGGCTCCTGCTGATGTGAAGGAAATTGTGCGTCTTAATGGCGAAAATGGTGTTATCCTGCGTGTTCAGAAACAATCAGATAAAAATACTGTTATTGTTGCCCGCAATATACTAAAAAAAGCTGAAGAGGTGCGTAAAACCCTGCCCAAAGGGATGGATATACAGCCATTCTTTAATGCTGCTGAATTCATAGAGCTATCAATATCCAATATGATAAAAAATGCAGTTGAAGGGGCTTTGATAGCTATACTGGTTGTCCTTGTTATATTGCGAAATATGCGAGCTGCACTCATTATGGGATTATCAATCCCTGTTTCTATCATAACCTCGTTTGTTCTGATGTACTTCTTTGACCTTTCGCTTAACATGATGTCAATGGGAGGGCTTGCCATTGGTGTTGGCATGCTCATTGATAACTCTATTGTGGTACTGGAAAATATTTTCAGGTATAGAGAGAAAGGGGCACGGCCCAATGAAGCGTCAAAATTAGGTGCTGACGAGATGGGTATGGCTATTACAGCATCAACCCTAACTAACTTAGTTGTCTTTGTGCCGTTTTTATTCAGCCAGGGATTGGCAGTACAGCTATTTAAAGATATGGCGCTGACCATTACGTTTTCCATGTTAAGTTCGCTGGTTGTGGCACTTTCGCTGGTGCCAATGCTTGCAGCAAAGTTTATACCGCGCATTGAACACACCTATACGGGAAAACTTTCATTTTTACAGCCGTTGTTTGACAGAAGTGAACAATACTTCATGAGGCTGGAAAGATTTTATGGCAAAGTTATTAACTGGGCGCTTGACCACAGAAGGCGGGTAATACAATATGTAGCTATTTCGTTTGTCATTGGGTTAATTATGATACCTGTTGCCGGGATGGAGTTTATGCCTGAATATGATGATGCCCAGCTAACTATTGTTGCCAAATTGCCTGTAGGAACCAATCTGGAAACAACTGAATCCGTCATGAAGATGATTGAAAAACGTGCGCTTGATGTACTGAAAAAAGAAGAATATGTGGTGGTGTCAGTTAGAGCTGGATATGGAGAGGGGTTTACGGCAGCGTTTGGCGAAACAACAGATTATACCGGCAAGATTGAAATGCGACTTACTCAACCAAGTAAACGAAAACGGTCAAAAAATGAGATACGGCAGGCATTGCGTGAAGCATTTAAAGGAATACCTGGCGTTACATTTAACTTTTCACTGCAGGGAGATGCTGGCGGCAGAATATTAGGGATGGGTGGAGCTACAATTTCTATTGAAGTATATGGATATGATTTTGAAAAATCATCACAATATGTAGAAGACATCCGCAATGCCATCAAAACTATTCCAGGTTTAAAAGATATTGATGTTTCCCGAGAAGAAGGTTTGCCTGAAAAGGTCATAGTAGTTAATCGTGAAAAGGCTTCCAAGATGGGGGTCAATGCCTACCAGATTGCAAATCTTATCAAAAATAATGTTGCTGGATATCCGGCAACGCGATACCGCTTTGAAGGTGATGAGTATGATATTAATGTACGCCTGCGCGAGGCTGATAGGGAAACTATCGAAAATATAAAATCAATTGAGATAAACACTCCAATTGGCAAACGTGTGCCTGTTGGCAACCTTATTGAAATTGTGACAAAATCCGGCCCATCAACCATTGAACGGAAAAAGCAGGAACGCGTGGTGTATTTGAACTGTAAAGCGGAAGGCAGGGCGCTAAGTGCTGTAGTGTCGGATATCAACACGGCTATCAGTAAATTGCCAAAACCTTCTAATTTTGATGTAGTTATAGCTGGTGCATATCAGGACATGCAGGACACATTTCAGGATTTATTGCTGGTAATGTTAGTAGCTATGGTGCTTACCTATGTTATTATGGCAGCACAGTTTGAATCCCTGCTCAGGCCATTTATTGTTATGTTCAGTGTGCCAACAGTTATTTTTGGAGTGTCAATATTTTTATTTTTAACAGGAACCACATTCAATGTTGTAACGTTTTTAGGTGTCATTATGCTTGTAGGTATTGTTGTTAACAATGCGATAGTTCTTGTGGATTATACTGATATCCTTAGAAAGCGTGGCTATGGTGTACGGGAGGCACTGGTTGAAGCAGGCACAAAACGCTTAAGGCCAATTATGATGACCACCCTTACTACAATATTGTCACTTATACCGATGGCATCGGGATTGGGAGAAGGGTCAGAGCTATCATCACCGCTTGCACGTGCAGTTATGGGGGGTATGAGCACTGCGTTTATCTTTACCCTGGTGTTTATACCGGTCATCTATATGATTTTTGAATCCATACGTGAACGATATGAAGCACGACGGAAATACTAATGTGAGGAGACAGCTATGGTGATGCTATTTATAGTATATAGTAATGCCGTTGATGATGAGGTTGTGGAAATAGCAAAAAAATATGCTGGTGGCTATACTAAATTTACTGATGTACAGGGTGAGGGAGGTAAGGAACCGCAATTAGGCACCCATATATGGCCAGGCCTTAATAACTGTATGATGATTGCTCTTGAAGATAATAAAGCAAAAGATAAAATTGCACAGGAATTAAATAAGATTAAGGTAAAATTCAAAGGTGTTGGTATTAGTGTATTTGTGATGCAGTTAAAAGAGATGTTATAATAATAACGTTTTGAATGACACCGCATTACTATACGGTATCCCCATTGAAGTATATACATATTTCTGGTCAGCTTCGTCCTGGAAGCTGACCAGTTCTATACTTTCAGTGTACTGTTCTTTTAGCCACTGTATGCATTGCTTTGCAAAGCCCTTCTGTATAACTATTGGAAATGGATAGGCAATATCCACTTGTGATAGCTTGGTGTAATTTTCAGGTGTTAGAAGCAGTATGGGATTAATGCATGAGTAAAGCTTCTGAGCATGCAAAAAGGTTTCTAACGTTTCAAATAGCTGAAATATGCGTACTGGTAGCCTGTCATAGGTATCCTGAAAATGCATCATGCGATAATAAAAGGTATTGATTGCAGCAAGAAGGGTACGGGCAATTGCGCTGTCATCCAGTATATCGTTATATATGCACACAACGGAATAGAGCATGGTATGGATATTGCAATGGGAAAGGATAGTTTGCAGGGCAATGTCTATTTGTGTTGAGCTATCGCACAGCAAATAAAAAGTAAAGTGGCTTGTTTGTATGTGATGTAGCGCATTTTTGGGGTCAGAGCCTTGTGTAAGGTTTATAAGGGCGCTTGCAGTGAGCGTGCCATGCGTGTCAAAAATAAATGATGGGATGTATGGTGGGTTAAACAGAAATCCGGTTGTGTCTTCAAAGTAAGCATTAATTGCGTGCAAATCCTGTTGTGAAAAATTAAATCCCTCAATAAAATAGTACGGTGGCTGCTGCATAAAGGTAGCATTATGCTGCAGCGCCTCGTCATAGAGCGCTGTCCCTGGCAAAACCATGAGTGGATACAGTTCAATTTCATTTCCAAGCCCATAATCTAAAAGGGTGTCAATTGTTTCCATAAATGATTCAGGTGTGTCAGTGGGTAGCCCGGGGATAATGCCAACCTGAAGCGTAAATCCTGCGTCTTTAAGCCGCACGATGCCTTCAAGCTCTTTTTGTGCATTTGTATTGCGGCCAATATGCTGCAGACAAGTTTGATTCATTGTTTGTAAGCCCACTTCAAAGCTGCGAAAGCCAGCTTTTTTTAGCAGGGTAATGGTCTCTTTTGTTATGCGGTCGGCTCTAATTTCAGTATGCAGGGGTATGGTGTTGTTGGATTGTATCAGTGCGTTACAGTAATTGGTAAAATGTTTGGACTGATTAAATGTTGGTGCAAGTAAATATATTTCTCGGATATTGTCTTTTTTTGCTTTGTGGATTATTGTTGCGATAGTGTCTGGTGGGATGCTTCTGACTTTGCTGGTATTTTTTGAATACAGGCAATAGTTGCATGTAAAAGGGCATCCCCGGGTGATTTCAACGCTAAGGCTGCCATCAAACATGGGTTGCAGATATCCTTGTGTGTATGGCTCAACCATTTTGTCTATTGGTATGTATGCATCTGCTGGCTGTATAAATACGGTGTTGCCATTTATTGTATGCAAAAATTGATGGTGAGTGTTTCGTATGTAATGCTGGAAAAAAAATTCACCTTCGCCAATGATGAATATGTTAATTTCTGGATGATACTGTTGCAATATATGTGCCTGAAGCTGAATCTCAGGTCCACCAAAAAGAATGGTAACTTCAGGGGTCAGAGCCTTTATTTTTTGGGCTATTGCCAGTGAGCGTTCAACATTCCACAAATAGCAGGTAAAGGCTACATGGGTTGGTTCATGGTGTAGTATAGCATTAACAATGATGGGGTCAGAGCCAAAGTTTTGTATGGTCTGCGGTAGCTGCACGGCGTTTATTTTTGTGCGATAGTTACTGAGGCAAAATGCCTGCAGTGTGGCAGGTGCATTTGCCATATTGCCAGCAATATAATTGTAGCCATGGTCAAGTAGTGGGAGTTGTATAAATACGATGTTCATGAGTTCTATGTTCAACGTTCAAAGTTCAATGTTCAATGTTAGGGGTTAATGTAGGGGCGCATAGTTATGCGGCCACAATATTACAGCAATATAATCAATGTAAATAATGATGTCAAAGGATTTATTTGTTCAATGTTCGGGGTTCAATGTTCAAGGTTAGAGGTTGGTTAATTAATATAATGGGGTCAGATCCTTATATCTTTTAACCCTCAGCGATCTCTGCGTGAGAAAATTATATAACAGCGGTTTTCAGCTCATCCCGCAACTTTATAAAAAAAGAGCGGTCAGATGTTTTTAACTCAATTTTAAAGATTAGCTTTTCAAGAATTTGCAATACATTAATGTCATTTACTGATATTATATATGTGGTGCCAGTTTTTTGAGCAGATGTTATCATGGCTTTACATTCATCCATGCTATCAGAAAGGTCTACAAGCTTTTCAAATTCATCTGATGATAATGTTATTGCCTTTGCATGCTTACTCTTTTGTTTGTTATTTTTCAAAAATTGTATATACTGGGGGCTGTTTTTCCAGTTTTTAATTATGCCTTCAGAACCACATAATGGGCATTTCCAGTGTATCTGGTTAGGCACATGGGTTATTAAAACAGTCACTGTCCCGGTGCAATCAGGATTAGCAGTGAAAAGTTCACATCGTATATTTGTTACTATTGGTTCGCCTTTTATAACATGTGATGTGGCAAGAATAGCGTTTTGGCAACGTTCAAAAAGCATTATGTCAACATGCGATAGGTCATATTTAACATTGCCATAGTGTAAAAAGTCATTTATGTCAATAATTATCCCCATACAATGTATGGGGATAAAATTATGACAATTTTGTCATCAAATTTTTTACAAAAAATTCACTAAATCATTTACAGCCATTTGCGTTTTTTGGATTCAAATTTTAATTCATCCCTGAAATCAGGATGGGCGATAGATATAAGCGCTTTTGCCCTATCGTAGATACTTTTGTATTTCAAATAGGCAACACCATATTCGGTAACAACGTATTCCACATCATTTCGTGAGGTGGTTACTACTGTGTTTTCAGGGAAGCTTGGCATAATTTTGCTTCTCAGTTTGCCATCCTTATCGGTGAATGTTGAGTTTATTGCCAAAATATTTTTTCCGTTTTTAGCAAATTTTGCCCCAAGTATAAACTGCACCTGTCCTCCTGTGCCACTGTATTGTTTTGCACCAATGGATTCAGATGCTACCTGCCCGGTAAGGTCAAGCATCAGGGCATTGTTAATTGCTACAATATTTTCATTTTTTGCAATATTGAGCGGATTATTGATAAACCCAATGAGTTTAAATTCAAAGTCTTTATTGTTTTCTACGTAATCGTAGAAATCCCTTGTTCCCACGCAGAACCCCGCTACAACCTTTCTGCCCTGCATAAATGTGCGCATGGATCCATCAACAGCGCCACACTCTATGAGTTCCTTCATTGCAGGAGTGGCAACCTCTGAGTATATGGAAAGGTGTTTTTTATTTCTAAGGTTGTAGCCAATGGCATTTGGAAGCCCACCAAAACCCAGCTGAACTGTTGCTCCATCAGGGATCATGTCAGATATATAATCTGCCATTTTTTGCTCAGCTTCTGATATTTCAATATTTGGTATTTCAAAGATAGGCTCGTGGTGTTCAATTATATAATCCACTTCGGAAACGTGGATTTTAAATTCAGGGGCAACAAGCCGTGGCATGTATTTATTAACTTCAACAATAACATAATCAGCGTCCCGAATTGTATCTAAGTCCAGAAATGATGCAAAGTTAGACCTGCACATAAAACCGTTTTCATCTGGAGGCGTTACCCGTGCAACGGCAATGTTTAACCGTGAAGCCCTGCAGTAGTTTGCTGTTTCGCCAAGATGGATTGGCACATATTGGCATACCCCCCAGTCCATGCATATGCGCTCCATTGGGCCAACAAAAACTGTTTCAAGGTAAAAACTTTCATGATTTTCCGGTTTCATGTAATCAAACAGTGCCATTGCATAGCCCATGCTGATGCCAACATTCTTTATTTGCCCCGCTCTCCTGCTTAAGGCGCGGGAAAACTCATACGGAATGCTGGTTCCACCACTCATGGCTATACGGTCACCCGATTTGATTAATGCTGCTGCCTGGTCTGCCGAGCAGAGTTTGTCTTCATACTCTTCCTGCCAATGTGAATAGTGCTTTTTAGATCGTAATTTTTGAACAACATTTCCTGTTACTGTATACATAAGTCCTCCTTTGATAATTCATGCTTCTATAATATATTAGTTTATATATATTTATTTTAATAAGGAAGTCTGATTATGTAGATATTTGTGTTATGAAATGTGGATTTTTATTAGCTTGAAATCATGTATGGTGATGTGGGCGTATTTACCACAAGATATGTGTATCCCCAAACAGTGTAAAAATGCTTATGCCACACTGTATTTTGAATTTATTTCTGCATCCACTGCATTGCGTATCGGTTGAGTTCGGCGTTGTTTTGAAGATTCAGCTTTTCCTTAATCCGTTCACGATAGGTGGAAATAGTATTGGTACTCACTGAAAGCACCCTGGCAATGTTTTTATTGGTCATGCCCTTTGCTATAAGGTTGAATACTTCAAATTCCCTTTCGCTTAATTTTTCTACTGGCGAAGAGCTGATATTTTGTCCACCCGCAATGGAACGCTCCAGAAAGTAATCAATCATGGTATCACATATATAGATTTTGCCCTGCAGCACCCTTCGTATTGCATCAATCACCTTGCTGGTTGCTTCACGCTTGGTTATGTACCCACGCGCTCCAGCTTTCAAGACTCTTTCGGCAAATATAAGTTCTTCGTGCATGGAGAAGATAAGCACTGGCATTGATGGATAGGACTTTTTTATTTCCTTGGTAAGCTCAATGCCGCAACTGTCTTTGAGTGTTATATCAACGATTATACAGTCGGGCTGATTATTTTTTAAATATTTAAGGCAATCATCAGCATTTTCACAACCGCCCACAACAAACATGTCATCTTCCTTGTTGATAAGCTGTGTAATGCCATCACGGAAAATTGGGTGGTCTTCTACTATAAATATTTTATACCGCTTATTGTTTTGCATGGTTCCTTTCATATATAACCCTCCCATCATCAGTTATTCTTTCCAGTGGAATTTTTACAGTGATGATAGTTCCTGAAGGCTTTTTATTTTGAATCTGAATTGTGCCATCTATTATTTCAGCACGGTATTTCATGATTTTAAGGCCCATTCCCCCTGTGTTATCATCCTCGGATATCCTTTGCTTTTTTATTCCTTTTCCGTTGTCTTCAATGGACAGCACTAAATGATTTTCCTGTTTGTGAAGTTTTATGATAATTGAGCTGCCTTCAGAATATTTTGCTGCATTGAAGCTAGCTTCCTGGGCAATGTAGTAAAGGTTTGAAGCAACATTGGGATCATGTATAGCAACAGATTCATCAAAATAGAATTTGCCATCTATTCCATACAGATTTTTTATTAGTTTAAGCAGATTTATAATTGGGGATTGTATGCCGGTTGATTCCAGGTCAATGGGGCAAAGCCCTTTGGCAAGCCGATGTGTTTTGGTGATAGCTTTATGTATGAGCATAGCGATTTTATCAGCCTGCTCGGCTTCTGGAAGCTGTAGGCTTTTAAGGCGCATGGACAGTACTTTGGTTAAGGCTTCTATGCCAATGAGATGCGGGTTGAGATCATCGTGCAAGTCTCTGCTCACCTGCTGCCTGATTCTTTCAGAAATGGCAATAATCTCTTTTTCCAATTTTTTACGTTCGGTTATATTCCGTGCAACGACAAGCATTCCGGAACTATCGCCATTAAGTTTTATGGGGCTTGATATGGATTCAAGCTGAATCAATTCACCCTGGCTATTGAATACTTCAACGCGATTTTTGAAGCTTGTGTTATTTTTTATGGCTTCTTCTATGGCCTGCCATGGGGGGCGTATTTCGCTTGTGCGGTGAAGCAGGTCGGCAATATTAATTTTTTTGGAGCTTAAAGCGTTCTTTTCAATGCCAAATGTTTGATAACCCGATTCATTCATGTAATGGATACATCCACGTTCGTCATAGATAATGATAATATCCCTGGCATTTTCAGCAACAAGGCGGTAGCGTTCTTCGCTTGCCATAAGGGCATCCTGGGCATTTTTGATCTGGGTTATATCATTGAAGAAAAGAAGCACTGCTGGTTTCTGGCTCCAGATAGTTAGTACCGAATTTACATGAAACCAGCGCTCCCTGTTATGGGTATCAATAATTTTAATAGGGAACAGTGTGTATTTTTCGTTGCCTTCAATTCTGTATTTATATTCATTGCGGACAATTACTTTAAAATCGGGATGGACAAGTTTGTAGAATTTTTTATTTAATAGCTGCTCTTCAGTATATCCTGTTATCTCGCATAATTTGGGATTTACATAGCGGACAAGCTCATCCTGTATAATGGCTATTGCTTCCTTGCTGTTTTCAACAAGGAGGCGATAGTTATGTTGAGTGGCCAACAGTATTTCTTCAGCTTCCTGCAATTCAGTAAGGTCAATGATGGAAGCCACGCTTTTCTTTGTTTCGGGTATCATGGTGATGGTCATAAAAACATTGTGATACCTGCCGCTTTTATCAATAAGCCTGAACTCATAGTTATCAGGGAGCGAGTTGCCTGAGCGGCGCAATTCATGATTTTTTTCTAAAATCCAGCGGTCTTCAGGTGCTACAAAAAAAGGCCATTTCATTTTGCCTTCTATCTCATTGCGGGTATATCCAGATATTTTTTCACATTCGCCGTTAACCAGGGATATTGTTTTGTCTTCTTCAATAAAAAGCATTGCCGTGCCGGTTGATTCAAAGATTGTTTTATACTGCAGTTCAGTTTTTTTGAGGCTTTCCTCGGCCTTTTTGCGGTTCTTAATATCCTTGAAGAAGAAAATAACGCCATCGCTGCCTTCAAAATTAATGTATGTTGAAGATATTTCAATATCAATACTTTCTCCATCACAAGCTATGATTTTATCTTCACTTGATATGTAACTTTTTGGGTTTTCAAGAACAAGCGATATAACCTTCCGTAAATCATTATGGCTTTGGGGAAGCAAAAAACTATATACATTTCTTCCTATGACATCATAAGGCTTTGTGGCTTTTAACAGGGAAAGGGCAGTAGCATTGGCAAATACTATAATTTCATCAACATACACAAAAATTGCTACAGGGGACAAGTTAACAATGTCTTTAAAGCTATTATATGCAGAGTTTTGTTGTGGTATGCAGTCAGTATTCTTGATCATTGGCATACACATCATTTAATATGTAATGTAAGACATATTATGTAATACGATATATTCTACGTCAAGTAAAAGTTTAATATATTATATTTTATATATGTAGCAATAATATATGTTCATATAGTTTTTAAGGAAATGGATGGTATAAGGTTTAATGTAGGGGCGTATAGCTGTGCGCTTACAATATGACAGAAATATAATCAATATAAATAATGATGTAAAAGCATTTATTTGTTCAATGTTTTAGGTTATAGAGTTAATGTAAGGACGCCTAATTGTGTATTACAATAATATAGATATTTAGCCGATAAAAGTTAAAACATGAGTAAACAATAAAACAAAAATAAATAATTGACTTTTATAGATATATTATATATATTCATAATATGAATGAAATTTATTCAAATAATGAATTAAAATACAAAAAACGAATAATTATTATTAATATTGCCTCATCATTAAGGTCTTTTCCCGTTATCATTGTTACAGGAGCAAGGCAGGTAGGTAAAAGTACTTTTTTACAAAACGAATTTAAGGATTACAAATATATAACGCTTGATGATTATTCATTGCAAAGACAGGCTGTTACTGATCCTTTTTCCCTGTGGAAAGGAACGGATGCCATTATTATTGATGAAGCACAAAAAGTTCCGGAGATATTTCCTGCCATTAAAATTGCCGTTGATTCATCTAATAGAAAAATGCGATTTATTTTGTCAGGTTCTTATAATATGCTCCTTATGCATAATATTACAGAATCATTGGCGGGGAGAGCTATATACTTTGAAATGTATCCTATGTCGTATGCAGAGATTAACGATATAAATGAACCTAAAAATTTTTATCATATAATGAATAATCATAGTAATATTGGCGAAAGCTCTGTAAGTCAGGTGGATACACTTTCTATAATGCTGAAAGGCTTTATGCCGCCATTACTGTGGTTACACAATATGCGTGATGTGTTGTTGTGGTGGGAAGGTTATATTAAAACATATATTGAGCGGGATGTACGCTCACTATCCAACATTGAATCACTCATTGATTTTAGAAAAGTGTTGGATGCTGTTGCATACCGAACAGGCACAATAGTTAACCAGACAGATATATCCAGGGATACAGCAGTTAGCCAGCCAACAATATTCAGGTATTTAAAAATTCTTGAGGTGTCCAATTTAATAGTGCGGGTACCTGCATATGCACGCAGCAGGACAAAAAGAATTACAAAATTGCCAAAACTTTATTTCATAGATCCTGCATTAAGTATTTACTGTTCAGGCTACCATGATGTTGATGCATTGAAAGGTGCCAGGGAACTTGGTAGTTTTTTTGAAACACTTGTATGTATGCACCTGAAAATACTGTGCGAGTGTATGATACCAAAGGGCAAGATATTTTACTGGCGTACCACAACAGGAAAGGAAGTAGATTTTGTAATTGAGCATGGGCGAAAGTTACTGGCAATTGAGGCAAAGTTTACACAAAACCCAAATGTTGATGATATTACAAATCTTTTGCTTTTTATTGACGAATATCCAGAAACGGTCTTAGGTTTGTTAGTGCATAATGGCCCGCGGATACAATGGCTGCATTCAAAGGTGTTAGCAGTGCCGTGGTGGTGGATTGTGGAATAAATTATTGTTCAAGGTTATAGGTTGTAATGATATTGGGTTAGCATGGTTGTATGCCTACATATAATAGGGCAAGAGCCTAAAGACTAAAAAACAAAAGCGTTAATTGCTCTTAACATCATAATATATATCCTGTTTGTTATTGCGCCTATCGTACCAGAGGTATATGCCCCCGTATGGTGTGCCACCATCATTGTAGAAGGCTGCCTTCAATCCTAAGTATGGTTTATACCAAATATTGGTTATGCCAATGAGTATGCCATCATAGTCAGTTCCTGCTCCAGCGTCGGCATCCCATTGACGCACTCCGGTAGAATTAATTGCCTGTGACATGACAATATATCCTAACTGTGGCAAATAGCGCTCGTCAATCCAGCTTATGATTGCACCGTTGTTGCGATCAGGTACAATGGTAAGGTTGGATGAATACGCCCATGGGGTCAGAGCAACTATGGTTGTTTCACCAAATGATGAACCACCCGCACCGGTGTATCCACGTGCAAAAATCTGGCTGGAATTTATGGTTTTGTTATACGTTACAATAACGCCAGTTCCCGAACGGCACATTGCTGCATCGATAACATTATTTATTGTATTTGTCCATGAAATTGCCATAGCGGATGATATACTACGAGTATAGATGTCATTTGCAATTCGATATAAAACAAACATGCCACCCGCATCATCCGATAGCGAAGTAAGCAATATAGCGTTTGCTGGAGTAACCTGTACACCAAGACCGCCATTTGCTGCATTATCAGCAGCATTGACCACACCTGCACCATTTATACGTTTTGCATAATAGGTATATGTTGGGCCAGCGCCGCTTCGATAAAGCGCAATAACTCCAGTGTTTGTGCTTGTATAGCCGGATGTTATAAGCTGGACATTTGCCTGAGTTCCTGCTGCGCCACAAATGGTGAATTCATTAAGATATGTTGAACCATCACGTAAGCGTATAACCTTGCCATAAATATCACCGGTACGCTCATAGGCAACAAGGACTCGTGGCTGCATAATCACGTAACGATGCCCTGCTGTTGTCATGATGTTATTATTTAATGTAAGCTGTGTTGCTGAGTTTACATCTGTGACATAGGCGCTTGTGCCTGTGTTGAGGTTGTGAACAATATCACCTACACGAACAGGTCCATTTGCGGATGTAAAATTAGCATTGGCGTCGTTAAAAGGATTCCCTGCTGCTGTAACGGTTCCTGTTTCAATCAAAGGCTCATTGCTTGCAAAGATAAGGAAGTAGTCGTTTATGGTAATAATGTCTTTATTTAAGGTCAAGGTATTATTATCGTTTACATCGGTCACAACCGCATACGTATTATCTGTAATATTATATACAAGATCACCTTTTTCAACAAGACCAGAGAAACCTGCTGACTTTGTAGTTGAAACAAGCTGATTGGCAACAGTGGACGTAGCCTTGCCTAAAACGAGTATGGGCTCAGCTGGATTTATGAAACGTAGTATCCAGTATGAATGAGCATTAGACATGATATTCCCTACCAGGCCCAGTGCACCAGATGTTGCATAAGCAATATTATTTACATGTGTGTAATTGTAGGTGGAAAGATTGATAACTATATCATTAATAGCTACGGCACCTAGATTCACGCCATCATCATACAAAGGGTTTGTACGAGGTGTATCCGCAGTGCCACCGGTTACATAGTTGTATAAGGTAACAGTTTCACCATTGCTTATGAGACCCGATGGAAGAAATTGTATGGTATAAAAACTAACTGCGGATGGAACATGAGTATAGCAATATTCCCCATTCCAAATTGAGTAAGGATCTGTATTCAAAAAAATATCATCCACGAGGTCAAGTTGAGTTTCTGAATCAATGGCATTCACGTAAGTATAACTTGAATCATTTGTATTTTGTACTAATGCATACTGAAATACAATGTCAACAGATTGCCACGATGCTGTACTATCAATAAGTTTCTTAGTGGCAATCCCATCTGCAGTTCCTGAAAAAGGAACGTTAAGGCCACCTAGTGTTATTTCACTTGCATTTGCAGTTACATATCCCCAGTTAGTACCGTCAGTAATAAGGTCACTGGTGCCCCAGCCAGTAAGGTCATCACCATGATCAGTATATGCATTGGTAAGGGCATTGCTGTATGCGGTTTGTGTTTGTGTACCAGCCGTAGCAGTGTTAACAATATGATTTGTGGCGGTAAAACTGGTAGTAGCGGTGTGGTCAGCAATTCGGTAGTTTTCAGTTGCAGTAACTACATTTGCAGCAGTTCCAATTACATGGCGGTAATTTTGACCTGTTTTGTCAATTGTGGTGTGATTATATGAGCCGTCGATTATATGGTTACCTGTTGCAGCCACGCTTAAATCAACATCATAATCAAAGAAATAATCAGTCCAAGGAATGTTCATTTCAGTTTGATTTGGCACAGCTCCGGCAGGCACCACTTTTGCCACAAAACCAGCACTTACATTATTTGCTGGCTGATCGCCCCATAGCATGGTTACCGAAGGGCTGGTGCCAGTGGAAATAGTTAATCCAGCTGCTCCAGCATTTGCACCAAATACAGTATCAAACCCAAGCGCACCTGCGTTATTATAAATTCGTTTTACATAAATATTTGTGCCATCGCCCAAAGCCACAAAACAATAGCCTAAAAAATCAGGAAACAACCCCAGGACAGTCCTGTTATTAGAATCCACTGCTGTACCATCAGCTCCCCAGCGTTTTGTTGGTGTAGCGTCATTGTCAATAAATGAAGCATATACAGAGCCATCAGGGTCTTTCCATGCAATATATGATGAGCCATCCTGATTATTTAAAATCTGATTCTGGGCGATAGTTACCAGTGATTTATCCCCTGCAGTATCGGTTATTGGATCATCATCAGAGGTTGCTGCATCATCCGCAGTGATGAAACTACCTGTTGATGTTACTGGCCCAGGATACTGGATTCTGAAATAGTATTTTGTAGATTTGGTTAACACTGGAACCGATACCTGATGAACAGTGCGGGTACCTGCAGGTTCTGCGGCTGACGAACCATACCCCGAGGTTAATCCATAATCTACATTTATTGCAGCCTGCGGAGTACTTGTTGTCCAGTAAATGATTGCTGATGTATCGGTGATATTCATTACCCACACATTGCTTATGGTAAGGGCACCGGTTGCAGGAGGAAGTTCAGTGGTAAATGTCCATGTATGATTGCCATCAAGGACCAGAGGATTAGCAAGTGAATCCGTAATGGCTGCAGTTAAAGAAATTGTATAAATAGTATTATAAGCTAAGGGAGTTGATAATTGTAATCTGAATGTCTGGTTATCAATAGTAATAACACCCGTGGCAGAACCTGGTGTAATATCAAAACTAGTATTTGCAACAACTGTTGCAGGATTAACCTGCTTGGTAAAAGTTACATCCACAAAATTTTGATTTATACTTACATTGTTAGCTCCTGCCGCTGGATAGCGTGAAGCGGCTATCACACGGGGATGTTCAAAAGTAGAAGTGTCTGCAGAAGTAGTAAATGTAAAGCTGTAATTAGTGATTAGATGTCTTGGAGTAGGAGCATCCTGGTCCTGCACTCCTGTGCCAATATCAACTGTATATAATGTGAATGGAATAAGATTACCTGAAGTAATAGTTAAAATAACAACCCTTCCATCTGAAGAGGATGCTGCACTATAGGTTACTCCGCCTGAAATGGTAACATTTGGAGGAACTATCGTACCCAAATCAATTGGTTCTGAAAAAATCAAAACAATTGATGTGTCAACAGGTATATTGGTATCACCGTTAGCCGGATATGTGTTAAGCAGGTCAGGGGCATCAATGCCTATACCGGAGCCTCCACCACCGCTTTGCTCAGGATTTGGCTGCACAGTGGGTGCCTGAGCAGAACATTGCAACAACAACGATACACTTACCAGTAATTGTATGAGTATTAAAATTTTGTTTTTTTTCATGATCTATCGCCACATAAAAGGCCAGTATACTTCCTTAATAAAAAATATTGACCTTTTTACATAATATATGGTAATATAGATAAAAGTGCAAATTATTTTTTAGTAAAATGAAACGATATATATACAGCCTTTTGATGGTCATTGTGCTTGCCTTCTGCGGGCATGCGTATGCTACCATAACGTCGGTTGTTTTAACGCCATCCAATCCCACATTTTTATCCATGGGTAATGGCTATTATTTAGCAGGAAAGGTGTACACATTCACCGTACAGGTTGTTGATCCTGACCTTACTGCATGGAACCAAATAACCGAAGTTGTACTGACAATACCAAATTCAACCAATATACAATTACGGGTTTGGGGTATAACAGGTACCGGAGCGGGGAATCATACATTAACGATAGTGTCTGGAACTGTTGGGTGCGCTTCATCGATTGCCGGAACATGGAACAATTTTACTGTTACATTTACGATAACCTTTCAGTGGAACACGGAAGAATCAGCATGGGCATTGAACAGGAATGTTGTGGCATCAGCTACTACAACATTTCCAGCAAACAATACCCTTACAGATACAAAATTAGTTTCATATGGTGTTTGTGCATCAATACGCATTTTGAATTTTACCCAGGATGGCGTGGCCTCCGATGGCATGGTCAATCCCTGGCACACTGCATTTAATGTTACAGGTACTGTTGTATATAATGTTCCGGGAGTAGCGGCGGCTGATGCAGTGAATCTTGTTGCAGATGCGGGCGCAGGAGAAATTACTAATGCCGAATTGCGTCGTAACGGAATAGCGACAGTTACCAATGATGTCGATGAAACAGATGGGCTAATATTGACAGTACCACTGGAATATTTTTTCAGCCTTGATAATACCCCACCATACAGCCAGTTGGGGAATCATACATGGACAGTCAGGATTACGTGCAGTACTGCTGGCGGGCCGGAGGTATCAGCCAATTCATTAACCATTAATTGTGATGTGGTTGAAATAACAAATATTGAGATCATTAATGGAGGAGGCAGGAATGCCTTGCCAAATTACTGGCGGAGTGTCAATGTGCCAGGAACACAGGTTAGGGTTACAGCCCGGCTACAATGGGCAGGTACATCAGTGGTGGGGAATACAACTGTAAGGATTCAGGATAGTGAGGGCAACAATACTGATGTTTTGATTCCAAATGGGCAGCCAAATGCCATTGCAAATATAACGTATCCAGCAGTAGCTGCACAGGCAACTGATACCATTACCTATCAGGCTATAAGCATCAGTGGTGGAGCACATGATGATGAGCAGAATGTTGCAGGTCGTATACCGCAGGTAGCAACGCGGACAGTGTACTGGGATAATGCTGATCCACCGGGAGCAAATACACCACCATTTACCACATACAATGGTCATTCGCAAACGGCTACAACAGTAACGGTTAATTGGGTAGTGCTTCCAAATGCTGCCACTATTGATGGTGATTTTGACAGCTATAGAATTTATTACAGGGAAAACCCTGCTGGTGCATGGTTGATGCTTGACCGTACTATTATAGCGGCGCTGGGAAATGTTGCAACAACACAGGCAACCATAACGGGACTTATACCATTAACCAACTATGATATTCGTATATCTGCAGTGGATGTTTTTGGCTATGAGGTTGTTTTGGCCAATCAGATTACTGATACTATATTAACTGCCCCTACCAGTGTTGAAGTTTCTATTGCGGATGGAATTACTGTGTGGGATGATTCAACCTTTGGTACAGTTGCAACAAACAGGCCTCTGCGTAAAACTGCTATTCGGGTGAATATAAAAATTGTGACAGCAACAGTTGATTTGCCAGATGAAGTCAATATTATAGCAGCTCAAGGTGATATGGGAGATCTCCCACATATAATAACAGCTGGAAGTCCTATAGCAGCATCATATTCAATTAGTACAACCCGTGCTTCTGCAAACACTTGGATAGGTTATATCCCCGATACTAATCCTATTATGACATTAGGTAGTAATGTAAGATTTGTTATTGAAAACAAAAAATCAGGTACAAGTGTGTATATTGATCACAATTCGGAATTAAACGATGATCCAACTGATTCAGAATATTCTTTTGCCATTTCAACACCAACCCAATTCACACCCTGGCCTACACGCATCCTGAACAATGTCATCACTGACAAAAACCCAACATGCTACCCGGCATATTATCTTACCGATGATGCGTATGTGGAGATCACCGTGTATGATATCAAGGGTAGGCCTGTAGCTAAGCTATTAGATAACGCATTCCGCAAGGGCGGTCAGAATATAAAAGAAGGCGGATGGAGCGGCACCAATAAGGCAAACAACAAGTTAGGCGTTGGATTGTACTACATTCACATACGTGCTAAGCGCGTGAGTGATGGGAAAGTGATATTAAATTCCTTCCAGAAAGTAGTCATTGCAAAATAAGGTCTTTTACTCCTTCAGGTATTGCAATATTTAGTTTTCTTACCTGTGAATTAATGTAGCTTTTATCAACGGGTAGTGATGCAGCTAAAAGTGACTGGATATCAGCAATATCCTGATGCCTGCCAGAAGCACATTTCATAACAATAAGGTCTTCAATACTAATAACCGGAATGCTGATACCTGATAGAGTAAATATTTTGCTGTTTTGTATGCAATGTTTTAAAAAATCATTTGTTGCAAAAAGTACATCAATCACAAAATGCGATGAGTTAGCTATTATGACATATCTTTTAATGGGAGTTAATGTGGATTGTAACATTGTATCTTTATGAGGAATTATTTTGAAATGATTATGAAATGCGGTAATTATTTGATTTTCGTTATCAGCATCAATTAAAGCTATAATATCAATATCCTCAGTAGCTCGTATATGTCCCCATAAACTAACAGCAATACCGCCAGCAACACAGAATGGGATTTTTGCTTCTATAAAACAGTTGGTAACAGAAACAATGATTTCATGTATTAAGATTTGCTGCATTAGTATCTTTTCTTTTTAAAATATCCTCAATAATTTTTTCCCAGATAGCATTATCATCAAGATTTGGAAATAACGATTGATAAAAAGCAAATTTCATTTCAAATAATGCCTGTGTAAGCTCACAAAAACGTGTAAAGTTATTATACATCATTTCCTGTAATAAACTATCAGTCTTCTTTACCATACATTTTAATCCATTCAATATCCTGTAAATCTTTTATTCTGCCAGAACTTAATTTGTTTTTAATTAAATCTTTTAAAGAAATTATAAAAACTGGTATGTCGCCAAAGGAATCTACAATTCGTCTTTCCCATGCTTCATTAAAATTTACGCCATCTATGGAGGTTAAAATATCAATTCTTTGAGGTGGCAATCCTAATTGTATTATCTTTTCTGGCTGTATAAGCTCTTCAATAGAAATAGAAAGTCCTGTAAAACCAAATTTGCATAAAACTTGAATAATTTTTTCAGCATTTTCTAAAGATGTTTCAATCCATATATCTATATCTTCAGTATATCGTGGTCGTGAATGATAACCTACAGCGTATCCGCCAACCAGTAAATATTTAACATTATTTTTGTTTAACAATTCTATAAACTCTTTGAAATCCTTGCTTACCTTCACCGGTTAGTTCCATATACCTTAGTCTGATTTCTTCTAAAATTTCTAATTTTTTACGTGGTTCAAGAGATTTCCAATATTCAATTTCAGCTTTTTTAGCTTCTTCAAAGCTATTAAATTTTTGTATCAGCCGTTCCATAATAAAAAATATATACTGTAATACTAACGCTGTCAATTGTAAAAAAATTTACTTTTCCAAGCGGGCCCTCAAGGCTTTTAAATCCTTAGGCCCGTCAATGTCATTTTCCCAGTGTGCAGCGTTTTTCTTAATATGGTAAATGTATGCACCAAAATTGGAAAGGTGTATTTTATACACGCGCTCTATTACGTCAATAACTGCACGGTAAAAATTTTCTTCTTGTAAGCAGCGCTGTTTCACCTGCCGTATGACATCAAAATTTTTTGTTTTCCACAAGTGGTACAGTATTTTAGAAAAAATGTTAGGCGATAGCGCCTTGCGTAATCCGTAGAAGAAATCAATAATCTGGTATTCAACTATTGGGTCAATAGAATGATGCTTGATAATGGCAGCAGAGTTGCCAATGCGACCTTCAAATGTATCAAAGCCAACAAAATATTTATGCCTGCCTTTATGCTCTCCGCGCTTAAACTGCTTCAAGCGGTGAGGAAGCCAGGTATCTTTGGCAACATCCTGATATTCCACAATGCTGTAAATCAAATGAACTATCGCCCCCCTATAATCTTTTGCCTTTCCTAAAAGGGCATCATATTCACGGTTAATCCATTCAACATCCTCAGGAGTAATGCGCGGAGTATCGCCAAAAAATATATCAAGCCTTCTGCCATAGTCAATATAGTTAAAATAAAAATCTTTCAGATGCCCGCCTACTGATTGTTTCATTTGCAACACGATAAGGTTATCGTATTTTTTTGTATTAATGACATCAGTAAAGTTTTGTATGTCATTATACACATAAATTCTTTCGTATAACGGTTTTCCTTGTTTTTTGGCATGGTACACGGCATCAAGCACATACTGAATAACGGGCTTACCGGCAAGTGTTTGCAAAAATTTATTTTTGCCAATATAGATGGAATCGCCGTCATAAGCTTCAATGATCTGTTTTTTACGTTTGATCATAGTTTTTCGGTCAGGCTTATCAAAACCAGCTAAAATGAGCGCTATTGGTTTTTGTTTATTTTCTTTAGGCATGATTGTATCCAGCAATACAATTATAATATACAAAAGTATATGTGTGTAATGTATCAGTCAAGCCTTTAATGCATATATATAACTTCTAATCTACATATCACAGTAATTATATAATCCAGTGAAAAGAAAAAATATAAATATAATTGCAATTTAACTTGACAGCCATTATATTTAAGTTAAAGAAATAAACCCTAACTTTTATATACAATGTAACAATAAAATAGAGGTTTAAATGAAAAAACTGTTTATACTACTTTTAGCTGGTTTTGTGGCATGTGCTACCGGGTCAAATACCACTCAGACTAAATCTTTGTCAAAAGAACTTAAAAATCTGGTAACAGAATCCTGTTTTGAGGTTGTTGTAAACAAGCCGGAAAAAGATACCCTGGTATACGAAAAAGAGCTGCCATGGCATCTGATACCGTATAACATACGGGTTGATAAATATTATTCCATTGGGACTGCATTTGCTATCTCACCTACTGAGCTTTTGACTGCATTCCACGTGCTGGATTTAAAAACGGATTCGCTCATTTATAAAGATTTTTATATCCGTGATTCGCAGGGAAATGTATATGAAATTGATAAAATACTGGCGTTTGATAGCCATAGGGATTTCATTCGCTTCACGGTAAAGAATAAAACCTTTACTAAATATTTAAAGCTTAAAGAAGCATATAGTATTGGCGATAGTGTCTTTGCAGTGGGCAATGCGTATGGTGAAGGCATCGTCATGCGCCAGGGTGAGCTTATTGGCACCTATCCAGAACCAGAGGATGGAAAGTTTAACCTGTTAAAAAGCTCATCCGATGTCAATTTTGGCAATAGCGGTGGACCTCTTGTTGATGACCAGGCAAATGTCATTGGCATTGTCATTCAGCGAAAAGATAATATTGCCTATTCATTGCCGGTAAGTGAGGTTAAAAAAGGCGCAGATAAGGGTATTTTCCATGTGCGGATGAACTTTGGTTTTACACTGCTTCCGGAAAAGACAATCGTAAAGGATTTTGACGATGAGATACAGCTTCCAAAAGGATATAAAGAAATTAAAAAGTTATTCAATGAGCGGTTTAAAATATTTTATGTTGCAACAATGGATGAGCTTCTGAAAGGCCAGGGCAAGGGGATGTTCCCTGAAGGGGAGGAGTCGCTTATCCCACTTTTTGATTTTACCGATAGTTACTTTTTACAGGTCAATTATTTAAGCAAGGACAACAATAAATGGACTATATCCAATATTGAATATAAGGAAACAAAGATACACGGCAATGGTGTCGTCCGAATGGCAAATCCTGATAAGCGGTTGCTTTTCATTGATATTTCACGCCCTGATGACGTAAGCTTGCAGGATATGCTGAATAACCCTAAAGTGGGGATGAAACTTGTTTTAGAAGGGCAGAGCATCACCCGCGATTTTGGGGATGTCAAAACACGGATACTGTCATTGGGTGATCCCATAGCAACCGAATACCATACGGATACATACGGGCGTAAATGGCGGCTGTGTACGTGGATACTTGAATATTCAGATGAAGCTGTTATAAGCTGTGCAACACCAACCCCTGAAGGCATGTCAGCGGTGGTCTTTGTATGCGAAACATCCGAAATAGAATTCTGGAAATATGATGCGCTGAAACTGCTTGATTATATGCAATTATCGTATTATGGGAGCTTAACTGACTGGAAGGAATTTTTGACCAACAACAAGCTGTTGCCAAAGGCATTGAGTAATGTAAAATTAAGCTATATGGCTAATAAAAATTTGCAGTTGGGAGCAGGTTCATTTTCAATTAATGTAGGGAATGATATTATTGCAATTAATGATGATGTGCGGATGGGAATTAATTTTGGGTATGTAAAGAAAGTTTCCGGTACTGAATGGGCCATACGACGTGTGATGTTCAGTGAAAATCAGAGAGATAATTATTTTGTCCTTATTAACTGGTTTGCACCAGATAACCGCCTGCCAAAAGATTATCTTAATTACTGGAGCAGCATGGTAAATGCCGAGCATCCCTATACCATGAAGCCGTTTAGTAGCGATAATACAACAAAGGTTGCTGCTGTTGTTAAGAAGATTGGCAATAACCCCGACACGATAAATAAGCTGTATACATTGTTTATGGGCAAAGCCGGCAAGGTTGAAGAAGAAAAGATGATTAATGATTTCAAAAAATTAATGAACAGCATCACGATAAACGAATAACAAAATATTATTTTTATGAATTATTCTGCGGGGGCATGTTTGAAACATGTCCCTACATATATTAAACATGCCCCTATGTATTTGATTCAGTTACCTGCGCCAGCCGTTTTGCCGCAATTTGTTTTTCCTTTACGTTGGATTCACGGGCAATCATAATGCGCTGTGCCTGTGGCGAGCCGGCACCGTGCATGGATTCGGTTAAATAACCTACAGCCGCTGTGCCCATGGTGATGTTCTCTATCAAGCGCAGAATGCGTATGCGGTGTTCGGTAGGCACATCGCTTTTTGCTTTAAAATATTTTTTAATCCATTTGCCTGCTTCCGGATGATTAAGGTCATCAGCCGAAGGAAGAGTAACAAGCGCACCACCGGCAATATCCTGTGCAAGCCGTGCAATCTCATACGGGAAGCGTGTAATATTCTGTTTGTGCACATTTGCAAGCAAGGTATTAACCATATATGTGCCAGGCTCTTCGCGCTTGCCTTCAGAAGCACAGGCAATGCATCCACAGTACAGTGTTTCATTGAGATGTATCATCTCAATGATTTTATCTTTTACATGTGACGCTTTATCAATGCCGTTGTATTCAGCTATTGTCTGTGTTGCACCAATAAGCACATCTCCAACGCCAACCTTACAGGCATAGCTCTGGCGGTGATATGATGCAAAGCGTTCAACAAGGTGGCTTGCAAAGTCATATTCTTTATACATAAAGACCCTGTCCCATGGAACAAACACATCATCAAAAACAATCAGCGCCTCATGGCCGCCAAATAGAGCATTACCCTGGTCAATGGTGTATGTTTCTAGTTTACGCGTATCACAGGACTGCCTCCCGTAGATATAGATAATGCCCTGGGCATCTGCAGGGACTGCAAAGGAAACAGCCCAATCCCTATCTTCAGGGCGCATGGCGATAGTTGGCATGAGAATGACTTCATGCGAATTGAGTGCACCGGTTTGATGAGCCTTTGCACCGCGGACAATAATTCCGTCTTTGGTTTCCTTTACCACATGCAGGTATAGATCCGGGTCCTCCTGTTTATGTGGTGGCAGTGATCGGTCACCTTTGGGATCGGTCATTGCACCATCACATACCAGGTCATTGTCCTGTACATACTGTAGGTACGTTAAAAATCGCTGATAGTACTGTGTACCGTATTTCTGATCTATGGCATACGTTGTCATAGACAGTGCATTGAGCGCATCCATTCCCACACAGCGTTGAAAGCAGCAACCCGTCTTTGCACCTAAGAGGCGTCCCATCTTGCTTTTCTTTACTAAATCGTCAATACTTTGATGAATATGGGTAAACCTGTTTATAACAGTGCCGGTAATATGTGATGTTGCTGTCATAATATCTTTATATTCATCCTTTTGTGCCAAAGCGTACGTCATGGCCACAGCATTCAATGAAGGCTTTATGATAGGATGATCTACGGTGTTTTCTATAGTCTGGCCAAAAAGATACACAGTTCTTTTTAATTTTCTGATACTTTCAATATATTCGGCGGGGGTTTTGAGTGGCATAGTTCATCTCCTCCTATAAAAAAGGTTAATGTACATTCATAAATGTAAATAAGGACAGGAAAATTGTCAATAGAAAATATATAGACTAGACTTTTTCTTAAAAATTTTTTGCAGTGGTTAATATAAAAAAATGTAAACTCCTGCTGTCGAAGATGGCATAAGTTTACATCAATTATTATTTGTAAATAAATAAACATTTTGGAATTAAAAGTATTTTAAAATAATAATGTCTGATATCCATTTTATTCTTTATCCTTGGCCCATATAATATGTCCATTTATGTTATATTTTTCATAGGTACTTAAAATTTCCTCGCAAAATTGCATTGTTTGTATATCATTAATTTCTTTAGCTATTTCCCATAGTCGGATAAACATCTTTTTACCACTTTCAGTTTGATTATAATTTTTCTTCCTAAAATTACAGATGGAACAAAGAGTTTGGCCGTTATCTAAAGTGGCTTTACCACCTTTATCTTTAGCCAAAATATGATCTACATGCAATTCATATCCTTCAATTGCAGTTCTGCCACATATTACACACTTATATTCATCGCGTTCAAAAATTTGCTTTTTTAATTCTGTTGTAAAATCTTCAAGATGTTTATTATTTGCTATATCAGGATCGTATTTATATAAACCTTTTTTAACTTTTATCAAAAAGCCTTCTTGATGTAATCGCCTTATTGAACGCCAAGTGTCGCGTGGTTTTTTATTATATAATTTGACATATTGCTCTTCAACCCAATCAACTACTGGACCATGGGGCATTTCTTCTTTAGGATGGTTTTTGAAATAATCAATGATTAAATCAGTAATAGTTTTTTGATTATTCATACAGTATTTATTCCTTAAAAATAATTTGACATAAATACTTATACACTCCCGCGGCCGAAGGCGGCGGGAGTGTATATTAATTATTTTTTAGTACATAAAAATACATTTAGGAATTAACAGTGTATTTCATAGATATTTTAAAAATTAAAACAAGATCCCTGTTTCATGTAAAATTCTTTGCTTGGCAAGCTCGCAATAAGAAGAATCAATTTCCAGGCCAACAGAGTATCTATTAGTATTATTTGCCGCTATAAGTGTAGTACCACTCCCAGCAAAGGGATCAAAAACTATATCATGAACAAAGCTAAATAATTTTATACACCTATATGGCAATTCTAATGGGAATGGTGCAGGGTGCCCAATTCTTTTTTTGCTTTCACCGCTAAAAGTCCATAATCCATTTGTCCATTGCATAAACTCTTCTTTGGAAATATCTGAAATTTTTGATCCTTGAGTTTTTTTCCATTCATCTTTATAAAATATAATAATAAGTTCAACGGGGGCAATAACATAAGGTGCTGATGCTGATAACCACGAACCCCATGCTGTTCTACGGGAGATATTCCCTTCATTCCAAATAATTGTAGAGTGGTATTTCCATCCAACTTTTTGAGCCAATATAGTTAGGTCCGCACCTACACTTTTTTGACCGCCTTTGTTTTTATCAAGGGGAACGTTTAGGCATAATCTGGCTTGCCTTTTACACCATTTATAACAATTGCTTATCCATAATTCTGAAAATTGAAGATATTCTTCATAAGTAATGTTGTCTTTATGTGTATTATATTTAATATCAACATTATAAGGTGGAGATGTTACTATTAAATCAAATATATCTTTATCAAAATAATTTGTATTTAAAACATCTCCCTGTAAAAGCAGGGTGCTTTTATGGCAGAGATGAGTATTTTCTTTATATTTCTCTGATAAAAAAATAAAAATATCTTCATTTTCATTTTTCTTTGTATGTTCCAGATGATCAGAATATTTATTTAAATCTGTTAGCATCTTTTTATCCTTTGAATTGAGGTGGACATTAATACTATACTGGTAATTATAAAATACTATGTCTCAAAAATCCTGTCAAGGCTTAATTGCAAATGTAATAAATAATATCACGGATGCAGTTTAAGCCATGACATTATGTATTGCAAGATTAATGTGACATGTTTTTGCAATGTAAGTGTGTGGTCGCCATCGGGGATGATGTGCATGGTATGGGGCACACATAGATGTTTCTGCAAATCATAGGCATGACTTACAGGTACAACATCGTCATTCTGCCCATGAATAATACATACAGGAACATCAACGCGGGGAATATGTTTAATCAGTTCAATATTATCCATCTGCTGCAGGGATTGTGCATCAATTATATATTCACCTACAGATACATACATGCCTGAGATTCCTTGTGGAGCTATCGCCCTGACTAAATGCTGTAGATGTACCGGTGTTGCTATAAGGCTTAAGCTTTTTATGGAAAAAATGTATGGCATGATTGCCAGGTAGTAGAGTGCAATTGCCCCTCCCATGCTTGATCCAATAATATGCAGGTTGGGATTATAATTATTGGCAGCAAATTCTATCACAGCATTAAGTTCTAAAGCACACTGAGGCAATGCAATGGTAAGGGGATTGCCGGTTGTGTAGTGGCGCGTGTATCCATAACTGAACGATATCACTGTATAGCCATTATCATGAAGGGCTGGTGCAATCTGGTTTATCTTGTAGGCATCTTTGGAAGAAAAAAGCCCGTGGCTATAGACAATGGTGCCCACACTTTCAGCACAAGGGTAAACAGCTGCATCTATGGGTTCTTTATACGGAATGGCTATAGTGCTGTAGTTCATGGTTACATTCGCTGCAATACAATAACCGGTTCAAAATATCCTTCTGAATTAATTCCATCAATGACAATGGACAGTGGCTTTAATTCAAGCATTTTTTTGTTATTTTTTGTGGTAATGCTGGCATTGAAAAGAAAGTATGATGATTTTACCTGAGCAAAGCCGGTTGTAGTATTGACATCACAGCAACTGTCAGCATTTTTCATCTGGTTAATGTTAATGCGGATGGTTTGCGGGTTGTCAAATGTATATACACCTTTGAACACCACGGCATTAGTCTGCATATAAATAATACACACTGCCTGGTAATTTTTATAAAACCTGAATTCATATCCGTAGTTGCCACGGTAAAGTAGTTGCCACCTGCCATGAATGTCTGAAAACTGCAGAGCATATGTGGCGATAGTTACTGTTAAAAGAATTATTGCTGTTAATAATTTTGGCAATCTCATGATAGTATATGCCTCTCAATATGCATGAGTGTATTAATAATGTGATAACTTTTCAACAAATTAATTATATAAAAGTGAAAAAGTTTAAAAAATGAAAAAAATTTTTAAAGTTTTTCTTATTACAGCGTTTTATATAGATGAAATGCCAAACTGCCAATTAACGCTTGACATAAGCAATTGGCGGCATTATTTTTTATTAAGGAGGGAAATTAATGGGAATGCATGTTACGGCTGAAGTGTATGATATCTTTGAGAGTACATTTAAAAGTAAAGACAATGCAAAGAAGGTAATGAATGCATTGGAAGAGGTGATAGTGACTACCGTACATAACAGCTGGTACAAAACAAAAGAAGAATTAAAAGGCGAGGTGCTAAGCCATTTTGCAACCAAACAGGATTTGGAGCAAGTGCACAACCAATTATCATCTGAGATTCAAAATGTACGGGTGGAGCTTTTAGGAAAGTTTGATGCGTTGTATGAAAAAACAGAAAAAGATAAAGCTGAACTATTAGGCATTATTAAGCAGGATAAAGCTGAATTAATAGGCATGATGAAACAGGATAAGGCTGAGCTGTTAGGTATATTGCAGCAAAATAAGGCTGAATTGTTAGGGATCATTAAAAGCAATAAGGAAGAGCTTTTAGGAAAGATAGAATCCTTGTATGAAAAAACAGAAAAAGATAAAGCTGAATTAATAGGCATGATAAAGCAGGATAAGGCTGAGCTGTTAGGTATATTGCAGCAAAATAAGGCTGAATTGTTAGGGATCATTAGAAGCAATAAGGAAGAGCTATTAGGGAAGATTGAAGCATTATATCAAAAGACTGAGAAAGATAAAGCTGAAATGCTTTTAAAGTTTGAAAAGATGGATAAAAAATTCAGTATATATTTTACGTTGCTGTTATTCACAATAATCTTTTTGAATCAAAATGCATTAGAATTTATTGCAAAGATAATAGGATTGGTAAAGTGAAATAATAGCATACTAACTCATTTAGTAAAATGAGATCAATATAATTGGGTTGTTCTGCTAATCGTTTAGACTACCGTATCTCTAACGGCTGGTACAAGTTATGATGTATTTTCCTGACGATATCGCTTGTTATATCATCTATTGTTGCGCAACCTGTCAGTATCATGGCTTTTTTAAGTTCGGCCTGTAATGTTTTAAGGTAATACGCAACAGCTTCAGAACCCATTCCCACAGCAGCAATAGCAACAGGCCTGCCAATAAGCACATATTCAGCACCTAGCGCTAATGCCTTTAAAATGTCAACCCCGGTTCTGAAACCCCCATCAATTAATATATGGATATGCCCGCGTACCTCCCGCACAATGTCCTCAAGGACATCCATAGTGCCAACCATCTCATCAAGCACTCTGCCGCCATGGTTTGAAACAACTAAGGCATGAGCACCTGCTTCAACAGCCATTGCGGCATCACGCGGATTCATAATGCCTTTCAGTATAAATGGCAGGTGTGTGGATGATAGTATGCTTTTAAGCTCACTGAGGCTTTTTGGCTTTACTGCCTGATGTTTTAATTCCATAGTCTTAAATACAATGGCATCAATATCCATGCCAACAGCCACAGCACCTGCTTCTTCTGCAGCTTTAATTCGTTTTATAATCTCATCGTTGTTTGCGCGTGGCTTAAATATGGGAATGCCCATACCGCCAAATTGATGCAACGCTTCCATAGCAATCTTATATTTTTCTGGATCAGCCCCATCACCTAAAAATGCAATAGTGCCTGCGTCCATGCATCCCTTTACAACAGCAATATTATAATCACGTTCATCTATCGCTCCGCCTAAATTGGTGACAGCTCCGGTAATGGGTGCCGCCATAACGGGAAATGACAGGTGTATGCCAAAAAGTGAAGAAGATGTATCCGGATTGGTTACATCATGAATGACACGGGTGTTGATTTTATAATTAAGGAGTGCCTCGCTGTTTCGTTTAAATGATGCGCCACTGCCAGCCCCACCCATGCCGGGGACGCCACTGGCACAGTCCTTGCCATTGCACTGTTTGCATACATAGCACACCTTGCGCAAGCGCTCCCGTGCAGAAATATTAATGGTATCCATGGAAAGTTCTGATTCATCACATATTTCTATGTTTATCATTTCCTTGCATTTACGCACAGCGTCTTCTGCCTCTTCTAAGGTGTCGGCAACAGCAATAATATGGCCTGCCTTTTCCACATTGGATGTTGGTTTTTTTACTTTATCGCCAGGTTTTACATTAATGAATATTTCAGCAATGCCGGGAATCTTTAGTGCTTCTTCCACACCACAAATCTTTTTTACTATCCCGGGTCTGGTGATGATAGCCCGTTCAATGGAAACCCTGTTATACAGCGGTTCAAGATTACCCGGTTCCTGCCCCAAAGCTATTTCAATAGCAGCGCGCATTAAGTTTACACCCGTTGAAAGCGGATAGGTGTATGCTGACATAAAACCGCCGGAAAGGCGTGCAGCCAATTCCCCAATCTTTGGACCATCCTTTGTGATTTTTATATCGCCTTTGGCACAGCCTAAATGAATGCCTAAAGCCTTAATGCCGGCTTTCATCACCTCACAGGCACTGTCCTGCATCTCTTTGGGCAACTGTGATGGCATGGTGTGGCCTGTTTCTACAAAGTGAGGCGGGTATTCTATGGTGCGGTCGGCTATCCCGGTAAACGTTACTTCACCGTTGAACACAACAGCATCTATGGATAATTCATGACCTTCCATAAATTCTTCTATGATTAGTTCCCCACTGGGTGAAGCGCTTTTTGCAAATGCAAATGCATCGGCTATCTGGTTTTTGTTGTCAATCCGTACAACTCCTCGTGCACCCATATTATCAGAGGGTTTTATGACAACAGGAAAACCCAACACTTTGCATGCCTTCTTTGCATCAGAAAGAGACCACACGGGAAAGAAATGAGGCGATGGCACACCATGCTCAAAAAACCGGGTGCGCATCTTTATTTTATTGGTTGCAGCGATAGCATCTTCAAATTTTATCCCAGGCAGGTTAAGGGCATTTGCCACTGCTGCAACTGTTGCTGATGCATCTGTACCAACAGTTAGTACGCCTGAAATAGGGGTGATCTCATGTTGTTTTTTGGCAACGCGCACTGATCCTTCAATATCACGGGTACTCATAACAATGGGGATATCGGCATACTTCATTCCCAATGCATTGGGGTTATAATCAGTAACTATCACCCGTAAACCCATTTTTTGCGCAGTTTGTATAACAGGTACCTGTAAAAGCCCTCCGCCAATTACCATGATAGTTTTTTTCATGGAATCCCCCTATATTATGTCACATTAGTATTGCCCCACTAATACAGCAACACTTTTGCTGTTATAATTATTGGCTTTTATGGATTAAAACTTAAATGCAATTTTTAGTTGCATTTCTGTGGCATTTTCCAATAGTATATAGTACTGTTAATTGTTATACCATAAGTTTAAGGAAAGGTTTATGTACAAAAAAATAATTACTGTGTTATTTTGCATTTTTGTGACAGCTCTGTATGCTCAGGACCCTGAAGAATTAACCAGAGAAGGGGTTGAACTGGGCAGGAAACAGAAATATGAAGAATCGCTGCAGAAATTGGATGAATCAATCAAGTTATATAATGTCCGCTCAGCCAAGACATTGCATAATATGGGATATGTTTACGAACTTAAAGGAGAAATTGACAAGGCAATCCCTGTATATGAAGAGGCGGTACGGCGCAATCCTATACAAATACCATCACTGGAGAGGCTTGGCTATTTATACTATAAGACTGGCCTGTTTGATAAGGCAGTTGCAACAGGAGAGAATGTTTTAAAATTAGACCCTAAAAATCAGGAGGTTATCAAATGGTTGCCTGATGCCTATAAACAGAAACTTATTGCACAGGCAAAGGCTCAAATGGAAGAAGCAGCACAAAAAGAAGAAAAGAAGGTTACTAAAGAAGAGGTTGCAGAAGAAGAAAAACCACAGGAAAAGAAACGAATACTGTTGGCTACAGTTGATTTAATGTCCAGGACAGGATATTTCCTGGATAGCAAAGGGTTTGAGGTAATGAGTGATAATGGCATTGGCCTTAACACGCCATCCCTGTTCTTTGTTGATGTTGGGCCATTTGATGGATGGGAAGCCCGTATAACAACTGGTAATCCTTACTATGGAGCATTAATGCCTGATGTCAATGCATGGATGGAAAAAGTAGAAGGGATGTTCAATGCAGGGGGGTATTATTTGGGCTTTGGTATTCTTGGCAATCATCACCGTAGTGGGGATGTATTTGGCCAAAATAAACACCTCAATGATTATAAGATGGGAATATTGTTTGGTTTTACACAGGATAAGGCCAAAGTTGACATTGCCTTGTACCCACGGCTTATTATGCGCGATGGTGAGAAATCAAGCGGGGAAACATTTGATGCTGATTATTTTGATTTTACTTATACATATATCTTTGATAAATATTTAAGTTATTATACAAGGCTTACTATTAATGAATTTTACTTTTTTGACCATACAATACCAGCATGTTTGTATACTGGTGTATATGATTTTAGTATTGGAGTTGTTCTTAACAGGTATAATGAATTAACAGGGCAGAAGAAACTTTCATTTACATTTAGCCTCACAGAGCGGATGTATTTTGGAAATATTAATATAGATAACCCATATGCAAAATTTGGCAATGGACAGGGGTGGTTTGGCATTAACACTGACAAATGGACAAAAGGTGACCCCTTCTCAGGATTTAGGTCACTTTCACATGTGTTTACTGCTGGTGTGGAGGAGTATATCCATAAAAATGTTTTCCTTTATCAGTCATTGGGTTTTGAACTGGCCGATACCTCAGAGGACCATCATGAAATTACATTTAAACTTGGGGCGGGTGTTGAATTGTAGGTATGGATTATAAAGCAATAACAGAATATGCTATTCATGTTTGTAAACAGGCAGGAGCACTAGTGCTGGAAGGGTACTATAGCAACGATGTAATAATTGATTACAAAAGCAGGACAAATCTGGTTACCAATATAGACTATGAATCTGAAACATTAATTGTTGAAAGCATTAAAAATAAATACCCCGACCATGACATTGTTGCGGAAGAGGGGAGTTTAAAGAAATCCAACAGCAACTATGTATGGTATGTTGATCCGTTAGATGCTACCAATAACTTTGCACACAAGATTCCGCATTTTTGTGTTACTATTGCTTTATATTCCAGGGAAATAAAATCAACTGTTGCTGGTGTGGTCTATGAGCCATTACGTGATGAATGTTTTTATGCCTGGAAGGATGGTGGTGCCTATCTCAATACTAAGCGTATCTATGTTTCACAAATTCAGGATATTGGCATTTCGGTTATTGCTACAGGGTTCCCATATAAAAAAGATGACCCAGCTGTAAACAATCTCAAACAATTCAATAATGTTTTGCCAAACGTTCAGGGTATACGGCGGATGGGTTCTGCAGCAATTGACCTTTCATATGTGGCATGTGGAAGATTTGATGGTTATTGGGAGCCCATGCTGTATCCATGGGATATGGCAGCAGGTGCTTTAATAGTAGAGGAAGCAGGTGGAATGGTTACGAAATACAATGGTGAAGCTTTTGATCCTGAATACCCGGAAATTTGTGCCACCAATGGGCTCATTCATCAGCAACTGCTTGATTGTATTAATGCATAGATTGTGTATTCTTCTAAATTTTACTGTTAACATTACCGATAGATAATAAGAAACATTGTAATAATGGGCGGTATATATGAAGAATAAATATTTTATAATAATTCTTGTATTGTTTTCATCAGCATTGCTGGCACAGACTACTCAAAAATTAGATATCCCTGTACAGTCTTTATATAGCAATCAGGTAAAAATTAAGGATATCTATTTTAACAAAAGAGTGGATATAGCCGGGAAGGGAGATGTGCTGGAGGTTGAGGTATTATTGGAAAATTTAACTGATAATCCAATGGATATATATATAAATGTTATTGCAACCTATGAAAAAGAAGAAAAAACCAAATCCAGCTTTGAGATGCCAATATCCGAAAAAGAGCGTATACGCAATTTTGTGCCCTATCCGGATGATACAGCCAATTATGAATATACTGACAGTAAAGGGAAAAAAATATTCCAGTCATACCCAAAGAACACAAAATCAGGGATTAATCCTTTAACAAATAAACTTTATTCTCTGCCAGTAAGAGACAATTTAATTGTTCGTTCATACCATGTGTCGCCATACCGTAAGGATTTTGTGTTTTTTAATTATGTTACTGTACTTGTTTTTGACAAGGATGGCAATCCCATAATGCGCGAAGTCTATGAACTGAAAGGTAAAAGAAAGTAAAAAAAGGCGGTTAATAACCGCCTTTTTTTTATCTTCAATAGGTAATGCTATATAAGCTTTCGAGCTTTTAATGCAGCAATCACAATGTGAGCTATCTGGTCAGGTGTAAACTGGGCAATATTGAAGGTAAGGTCGTAAGAAGCCGGGTCATAGGCATCAAATTTTATATACTGAGTCATGAATTCATGTCGCTGCTTATCCTTTTCTTCAATAAGCTTTTCAGCTGTAAGCCTGTCCTTAATCTTTTGAATTTCCATAACTTTCTGTATACGATATTGCAGTGGAGCAACTAAGCGTAAATGGAGCCCAAAGCGTAGACCTTTTGTAATAATAACCGAACCCCTTCCAACCAAAATTGCATTGCCATGAATTGCAAGTGCCCTGATGGTATTAGCAAGTTTCTTATAAACAGCTGCCTGTGGTGGCAGGTCGGAAAGCATGGTGCGCCATAATTCGCTCATTTCTTCACGCTTTTTGGTGTCGATAGTTTCCACAATCTTTTCTGAAATGTTATATTGTTCTTCAATTTTATTAATCAAATTTTTATCATAGGTAATCCATTTATCAGTATGATGTAATTCATTAAGGCTTTTGGCAATAGCTTCAGCAATATCGCTTGCAAAACATCCATATTGCCTGGAAATGGTGATAAATGGACGCGGCAAATCTTCTTTTTCAATGACCTTCTTTTCTGACTCCCAGACCTTCATCTGGTTCTGAATCCAGCGTTCTAATGTTGATTCTTTAATTGGGTTGCTCATGATTTACTCCTATGATTGCTAAGATATAATAATAGATAAATATTAATAATAACAAACAGACAGCTCATTACCCCGGGTATACCCTGCGAAGTAATAGTTAGACTTTGTAATAATTAATCCAACTATCTAATATCGATATTTTTTTTCAATTATTTTACTTTGCATATTGTACAATTTTTCTTGTTAAAGAATATTCATGTGTATTGGTATGCTTTTTATACTATGTATATTTCACTTGACCTGAAACTTTACGCATGGCATAGTATTATCATGTGCAACGTTTGTATTTCAAACCTGGAGTCAACATGAAAGCTATTATAATGGCAGGTGGGGAAGGGACACGGCTTAGACCCCTTACATGTAACAGGCCTAAACCCATGATACCTGTAATTAATAGACCCGTTATTGAATATGCAGTCAATTTGCTAAAACAGTATTCAATTACTGATATAACAATAAGCCTTTTTTACCTACCTGAAAATGTTGTAAACTATTTTGGGGATGGCACCTTCTGGGATGTTACGATAGATTACAGCATAGAAGAAATACCATTAGGAACGGCAGGAGGGGTAAAATTAGCCTTAAAAGATTATGATGAAACCTTTATTGTTTTAAGTGGGGATGGCATCTACGATTTTAATTTACACGATATTATTAATTTTCATAAAAAGAACAATTCCCTGGTTACTATCGCCCTAACCCATGTTCCTGACCCTATAGAGTATGGTGTTGTTATTACGCGCGACGATGGCACCATAGAAAGATTTTTAGAAAAACCTTCGTGGGGAGAGGTTTTTAGCGATACCGTTAATACGGGTCTGTATATTATTGAACCTGAGATCATGGAACGGTTTGTCCCTAAGAATGAAAAGTTTGATTTTTCATATGATCTTTTCCCGCTTCTACAAAAAAATAACATTCCCATTTATGGGTATATTGCAGATAGTTACTGGTGTGATATAGGTAATTTAGATGCGTATCGCAAAGTTCATCAGGATATACTGAGTGGCATTGTTAAGATTAATTTTCCAGGAAAAAAGATTGGTGAAAATATATGGGCTGGCAATGATGTGGAAATCCATCCTGATGCAAAAATCACCGGGCCTGTTGTACTGGGCAATTATGTCAAAATTAAAAAAGGCGCTGAAGTTTCTGAATACAGTGTTATTGGCGACAACACGGTAATTCATGAAAATGCTTCCGTGCGAAGAAGCGTGGTACTGCATAATACAATTATTGGTACAAAGACTGAAATACGCGGTGCCATTATTGGCAAACGCAATGTCATTGAAGATACCGTCTCAATCTATGAGGGTGCTGTTATCAGTGATGATTGCCAGATAGGCAATAATGCTAAAATTGCTTCAGGTATACGAATATGGCCGGAAAAGGTAATTGATCAGGGAACTCAACTTAATTCAGACCTTATATGGGGCAAGACCGAAAAGAAGATTTTGTTTTCCAGTGAGGGTATCTACGGCTCATTTAATATAAAGATTACCCCAGAATTTGCTGCAAAATTGGGTTCGGCTATTGGTGCTTTTTTGGGTAAGAATAAAAAAGTCATTGTCAGCCGGGATACCACACGCGCATCACGGCTTATCAAGCGTGCTTTAACAGCAGGGCTTTTATCCATGGGGGTGGAAGTATACGACTTAGAGATTGCAAGCATACCAATAAACAAATATTCTGTGGTTTATGAAAATGCAGACCTTGGAATTTATGTACAGATTTCCCCACATACTGATTTACAGTTCAATCTCATCAGGATTTTTAATAAAAAAGGGTTTGAACTGAATAATGTAGAAAGAAGAAAGATTGAAAATATATTTTTCAGAGGCGATTACTCACGGAGCAGCGCCTTTGAGGTTGGCAGGTTGTATTACCCCACTCATAATGTTGAATCATATGTCATGTTTGTTTCAAATTTTGTTAATAAGGAGATAATAGCAAAAAGGCAGTTTAATGTTATAGTGGACTGTTTTTATGGTGCCACCACACATATTTTCCCTTCACTTTTAGCGGCGTTTTCATGTACTGCAACGGTGCTCAGAGGTCAGATTCGTGAGTTCAATAGTACTGAAGAGATACGCAATGAAAGCAGGGATTCAATAAATGGAGTAAAAAATCTTGCAAAATTGAATAATGAGATTGGCGTAATAGTTGGGCCACATGGGGAACAACTCACTGTTGTTGATGAAGAGGGCAACATTTTACAGTGGGATGATATTACAACATTGCTTGGTATATTGTTTGTTAAATACAGGAAAGTAAAAGAATTGTGCATACCTGTTATATCATCATCCCGGTTAGAAACAATTGCAAAAGAAAAGAATGTCATAGTTAAACGAGTAGCTAAAACACTGGTATTTGAAGATGAATTTTCAATTTTTTCTAAAAATTCTAAAACTGTGTATCCACATAGTATATATGATTATGACCCCATGATTGCATTTTTACTCTTGCTTGAGCTGGTTGCACGGGAAGAAAAAAAATTATCTGACATCCGCCGCGCATTGCCTGATTCCAATATGTATCATATTGTATTGCCATGCCCTGTTGATGCAAAGGCTATGGTTATGCGGGAGATAGCTTCCACGGCTGATGGCCATATGGAGTTGATTGATGGTGTACGAGTTGTTCATGATGATGGGTGGATATTAATTTTACCGGATACCATCCTGCCATCCGTCCATGTTTACTGTGAAGGAATAACCGATGAGGCGCGGGATAAAATAATTGATGATTATAGTATCAGAATAAAAAAAATAACAGCAAAATTTGCATGAGGCATATCATGAAAGCATTGATTAATCAGGAAAGGCTGGTTTCAACATTTATTGATTTAGCTAAAATTTCTTCCCCTTCATGGGAAGAAAAAGGGGTTATTGATTATATAAAACAAAAAGCCCAAGCATTAGGCGTTGAATGTATATTATACCCTTGTAACAATTCATACAATGTAATGATTCGTATTCCCGGCGATGAGAGCTGTGTACCTATTATCTTTTCATGCCATATGGACACAGTGACACCATGTGAAAATATCCAGCCAATAATAAAAGATAATAAGATAGTTTCGGATGGAAGGACCATCTTGGGTGCTGACGACAAATCGGCAATTGCAGCCTTCCTGGAAGCAATAGAACTACTAAAAGAACATGCTATACCTCATGGGCATATTGAGTTTTTATTTTCATGTGCAGAGGAAGTTGGGTTGTTTGGTGTAAAGGGGTTTGACCTGTCACAGGTTAAGGCACAGTATGCATTTGTATTTGATAGTGATGGTCCAGTTGGGAAAATCATTGTGGCAGCACCCTACCATATTAGCATGAAGATTACTGTTAAAGGAAAGGCAGCACATGCCGGTATGGAACCTGAAAAAGGGATAAGTGCTATTAGAGTCCTATCAGAAATTATCGCTGCTATTCCCCATGGCAGACTTGACAGGGAAACAACAGCAAATGTTGGAATAATCAAAGGTGGGAGGGCAACCAATATAGTTGCAGAAGAAGCCGAATGTACCCTTGAAACCCGTTCACGGGGGAAAGCTAAGGTGCTTTCAGTAAAAAAAGAAATTGAAGGGATTGCTAAAAAAATTGCGCAAAAACATAAAGCCAAAGTAAAGATTGAAAGTACTATGGATTACGAAGGCTATACCATTAAGGAGGATGACGCTATTGTTTTAATTGCTTTCAAAGCTTTGAAGAATATTGGTATAAAGCCTGCTCTGGCGGTTTCTGGTGGAGGCAGTGATACCAATATATTCAATGCCCATGGAATAAAAGCAGTGAACCTTTCCTCCGGTATGCGGCAAGTACATACCACAAAAGAATACATACTGATACAGGATCTGGTTAATGTTGCTTCTCTGGTGCTGTCAATTATTCAGAATGCAAAATGCTGATACTTTATTTTCCACAGCCTAATTTTACTATAAAGTATGCACCACATACAAGTGTAAGAGGAAGCGTTAAAAAGTATGTAAAAAGTTCAGGCATCTTTACAACATTGGGGTGCAATACCTTTTTGCCAAAATATGAATAATGGAAATACTGGGGATCTTTTGTACGTTTGTATATATTTACTGCAATTTTTGTTTTTACATAAAGCATACCAAAAAATATTACCCCGGATTCAATAAACAGTATTCGTTCTAGATTTATAGCCTTAAGATCCTGGGGAAATAATAAAATAAATACTGATAGGAATATGCCTAAAAAAATATTAATCATTGAGGTAAAGAGAAACCCCTTGAAGTCTTTATCCTGCTTTTTTGAGATATAGCTTATAATATAATAGACATGGATGGCCAGTGAGATCTGCAAGATGATAATAAACGTTAGAACAATCATATATGCTCGTGTGTAAATATGTAATAATATATAACCCCGCTGCCTTTTGCGGCGAGGTTATACCATGGGCTAATTATACTAATCTTTTGTATTATACTAGGTATTATCTACAAGTCAAGAAAATCATTTAGCACTATATAAACATTTGCTTGTCTTTCAGGATAAGGAGTGGTAGTGTGAGCTATCACTAAAAAGATGGGCATGAACTATGTGTGGGCAACAGTTTATCTATAACCTGTATGAGCTATTCTATGAACAGGCGCTGAAATATCCTGAAAAAATACTATTATATTATAACAACGTGCCTGTACAGTATAAGGTAGCACTGCGTAATGTACATAAAATTGCACATGCAATGCGGCAGCGTAGGGTTAAAAGCGGCTCCACTGTGATTATGCAAACAGGTAATAACCCGTATTTTGTGTATAGCTTTTTTGCCATTTTACAGTGCAATGCAATACCTGTACTGGTGAATCCTTTGGCACGACAGTTTGAAATACAGCATTATTATTCCGTCACCCGTCCTGCATGTATCATTACTCATAGTGTTATAGCTGATAGGCTGCTGCAGTATGGCGTTGTACAGGACAGTGGCATATTTATAACTATAGATGAAAATAGTACCTATACATCCATGGATTCAATAGTTAGCAAAGATGTGTATGACAGCCGGTATGTACAGGAAAACAATAATGCTGCAGCAATAATATTTACATCTGCAATGGATGGGTATGCTCTTGGTGCAGTACTTACCCATTATGGCATTTTCCAGAGTGCCAAAGCAGTGGCCTGTATGATGCCTGATTATGCTTCAGTTTCCGTTGCAGTGCTTCCGTTATTTCATGCGTTTGGGCTTACATCATCGCTTGTTGTGCCACTAATAAAAAATGTTGCCATAGACCTTATTGAAAAGTTTTCAGTGAAAAAATTAATGCGAACATTGTCCAATGTGGAAGTCAGGTCATTTGTTGGGGTGCCAGCCATGTATGCTATCATGAAAGGTCTCTTTGAACGCAATAATGATTTTAATCATATACAATTATGGGTTAGTGGTGGTGATTATCTGCCAGTTGGCCTTCAGGAATGGTATGTTCACAGGGGAGTTGAGATACGCCAGGGGTACGGGCTGACTGAGGCTTCACCAATTGTAAGCTGGAATATGCCGGGTATTGTAAATAAAATTGGCTCCATAGGCAAACCAATGCCGTATAATGAGGTGCGCGTGGTGGATCAAAGTGGCAGGGATGTTCCTGTTACCATACATGGCGAGATCATTGTAAGGGGGATGAATGTGATACAGAATTACTATGATAATCCTCAGAAAACACAGGAATACATCAAAGATGGATGGCTGAATACCGGTGATATTGGGTATTTTGATAATGATGGCTATTTATATATATCAGGGCGCAAAAAAGATATGGTGCTGAAAAATGGGTACAATGTATATCCAAAAGAAGTGGAGAGGCTGCTATTGAACCATCAAGATATACAAAGTGTCCAGGTAACAGGACATGTTGAATTTTTGGGCGATAGTACTAAGGAGTGTCTGGTTGCCAAAATAAAAGCAAAACAAGGCGCATCGTTATCTCTTGATAAACTTAAGATGTGGTGTAGTGAGAACATTTCTTTATATAAAATTCCTGATGCTATTGAGATAATATAAAAAAAAAGAGAGGTAATCGGGCGATTACCTCTAGCTCTACAAAAGCATAGCGGAATACTTTGGAAGGAAATTGTTGTGTACCAGGATTTTCCCAGCTCACTATTATATTTAAGCAAATCATGTGCCAGAGTCAAGTAAAAAATTTAGAATTTTTTAGAAAAAAAGAAAAATTTTTAAAATTTAATCAAAAATAATTTAATTATGGAGTGTATTGTAAAATTTTGCAAAAACAATTGTCATGATAAAAGATACATTATGAACATAAAATCTTAATATGTCACAATTATTATAATAAGAATGGGGTTTCATTAATACAAGTGTACGATAAGACGGACACATGTTTAGTATACCGTACATACGGACTAATTTATTCAATGCAATGAATGAATTTTCAATTTAGTGAAAAGTTGTAGTGAATGTATAAATATTTATAAACTAAAATTTTAAAATCTTTGTTTGGATGAGTTGCCAAAGGTCTCTGGTATAGTGGTAACAGCCACATTTAAAATAATTGCTTGACTTATGAATTTGTGTTACATATTATTTTGAAAAAAAGAGGTAATAGTATGCAAAAGCTGCTATCAAAAAAAGGTGATTTGCTTGATGCAAATGGAGAACTTATAGAAAAGGGTTATTCAACCACCCCTGTCAGAACATACAATCCTGAGAATGTGTCCCTCTATCCTGTTTCATTGTTAAATAAAATACGTATTAAGGAATGGGATTATTATGGCATAACCACCAGAGATTATTTTGTTTCAGCTACTATCTCCCATATTGGCTATGCAGGGTTGATATTTGTATATTATATTGATTTTAAAACAAAACAGTATATTGAGGATACGCTCATAACTCCGTTAGGGAAAGGATTTACATTGGGGCGGTCAAGTGATGACGATAGCTATTTTAAAAAAGATGATATAACCTTTGCATTTAAGAAGAAGGGTATTGAGCGGGAGGTCTATGTTAACTGGCCACAATTTGGAAAAGGCAAAGGATTCCATGCTCACTGGATAATAAAGCAGACACCACTCGATTCAATCGTCATGATGACACCTATTGGAAAGAAGCGGTTTTACTACAATCAGAAAATAAACTGCATGCCTGCAAATGGTGCGTTTATATTGGGTGGAAAAGAGTATGCATTTAACTTCAATCAGGCGCTGGCAACATTAGACTGGGGAAGGGGAGTGTGGGAATATACAAGCTTCTGGAACTGGGCAAGCGCTTCATGGTTTTTACCTGATGGGACTACATTTGGTTTAAATTTAGGGGAAGGTTTTGGTGATTTATCCTATGCCACCGAAAATTGTTTTTTTATTAATGGCCGTATTCATAAGTTAGATAAGGTCAAATTTAATTATGATAACACACATTTTATGAAACCCTGGTATTTTGGCTCCAATGATGGCAGGTTAGGGTTAACCTTTACACCATTTTTTGAACGAGTAGCTACATCAAATCTTTTGGTAATAACAAGCGAGGTACACCAGTTGTTTGGCATGTATAACGGCTTTGTTGTGGATAACAGCGGAAAAAAGATTACAGTATCTAATATTATTGGTTGGGCCGAAGAACATCATGCTCGGTGGTGAGGTGAACAACATGAACGGATATTTTACAGTGCATTTGCCATCGTTTTCATTAATGCATGTGCATTGGGCTGTAGATAATGAATACTGGAATTTCATTGTATCAAATGCAGTAACTGATGTATATGGCGATCCAGTGCTATTTATACGTGTTGTCAAGTTACATGGCAACCAATGGATACAGGACCAGCAGATTGATGTGTTTGGTAGGAATAATCACTGGATTATATCGGTTGGCGACCATTTGCACGGATGCACCGTTAAAGTAATGCTTATGACAGCAATTGAAGGCAAAGGCGAAGAGATTATTTTTGAATCCGATGCGATTGGATTGCCGATTTCGCCAGAAAACCTGAAAGACACCATCCCAACTTTTACCCGCGAAATTCATGCATTAAATGCTATAGATTTGGCTGACAAAAAGCGCCTTTCTTCATGACTGTAGCTATTCAATCAAGAACAACAAAGCTATGTATACTACTACATGCGCATCTTCCCTATGTAAGGGACCCTTTAGCTATATTGCCCCTGGAAGAGGTATGGTTATATCAGAATATTGCTGAATGTTACATCCCGCTTATTGCAATTAGCCACAGGCTCATACAAAAAAATATCCGCCCTTCATTTACTCTATCAATAAGTCCAACGTTACTTACTATGTTGCAGCAACCGTACTATCACAAGCGCTTCATAGAGTGGGCATATACACTTTGTGATGCGGCGACACTGCTTAAAAAAAAGAATACAAAAGCATTTAGTGCTCTTGATTTTTACATTAACTTTATAACACATTCCCTTTCTTTTTTTGAAAGCATATACGGTCTATGTGCAGATGCTTTTGGTGATTTGTTTAAAAACAATTCCATTGAATTGATGACAACGGCAGGGACTCATCCGTTTTTCCCGTTATACAGAATGTATCCTGAATTTCAAAATCTTCAAATTATGACAGGAGTTCAAGAATTTACAAAAAAATTTGAGAAAACACCGGTAGGATTCTGGCTACCTGAGTTAGGATATTATGCAGGGATTGAAAGATACCTGCTACACAATTCTGTTGCTTACACTGTTGTTAATGATACAAGTGTCTTGTTGGGAAACACAATACCTGCAACTGGTAATTTTTTCCCGCTGAAAACGCAGGCTGGGCTGATGGTGTTTCCTCGTGATGCTGTTTTATCCATGAAGATATGGTCTTCACACAAGGGGTATCCTGGGAACCCTTACTACAGAGAGTTTCATATAGATGCAATGTATGAATTGCCGGAGCTATCGCCCAATAATAATAAACTATTGGGTTTGAAAATTTATGCGATAAGCGGAAGCGGCCAAAAAGAATATTACGACCCACAGAAAGCTAAGGAGGTAGTGCGGCAGCAGGTTGATGATTTCATTGCTGCCATAGTGCAGCGCGCTCACGAGGTTGAACGCATTATAAAACGTAAACCCGTGTTTGTGTTGCCATTTGATGCGGAGTTGTTTGGCCACTGGTGGTTTGAGGGCCCGCTGTTTTTGGAGTTGCTTGTAGAAACGATAGCTTCACGCGATGATATAATGTGTGTGAAGCTACAGGAGCTTTTGGATTGTGATATGGAAACCGTTGAACTGGTAGAATCATCGTGGGGCAGGGAAAATGATTTTTCTACCTGGTACAATGCAAAGGTGCGCCACGCAGTGCAGAAATTAGAGGAGTTATTATATAGGTTTGGCAAAGCACTGTATAGCAATGAACCCGCATTGCAGCAGTGCGCACGGGAACTTATGCTTGCGGCGGCATCCGACTGGCAGTTTATGATTTCAACAGGAAGTTATGCTGACTATGCACAGAAGCGCTTTGAAGAGCACATTACTGCTGCAGAAACCATTTTAGATATGATTGAAAAAAAGACAATTAATAGTGCATACATCAATGCTAGGTTTGAAAAGTACCCTATATTTGAAAATATTGATACAATACTGTCTATGCTTGTGCAGCAATAAAACTTTTTACAGTGTGATAGTAGTATTCAAATGGCGGAGGAGAAGGCGGCAGATTTTTTATAATAAGCTTTCGTGCCCACCTGCGTTCAGTTTGCTCACACAGGTCTTTTATTGTTCGGCCTGAAAGGGAGTTGCTTGCCGCTGCTAATTTTGCAAGCTCTTCAGGGGATAGGTGTTTTGCATAATTCCCAAATATACTGGCACGCTCCTGCTCTCCGGGTAATGGGAAATGGATTGTCTGGTCAAATCGTGAGATGAGGGCATGATCTAAATCCTGCTTACGGTTTGTGGCCCCAATCACTATTGTATTGGTGATAGCTCCTATGCCATCCAACCGCCGCAGAAGTACCGATAGAATACGGCGTGTAGCCTCATACATGTTCTGGTCGCGTGAACCTGCAAGAGAATCAATTTCATCAATGAATAGAATTGACCCACCAATATCATCACACGCATCAAAAATAGCAGCTAAGTTCTGTGATGATTGTCCGTACCATTTGGACATGATTGATTCCACTGGAACATACACCAGTGGTACCTGAACCTCTTTTGCTATGATACGTGCAATTGTGGTTTTTCCCACGCCAGGGGGGCCTTCAAAGAGTATTGCCTTGGGCCTGTTGGATTCAAAGGTTTTACGGGTAATTTCAGCAATGCTGTCATACACTTTAGGGTTTTTCAGTGGCAGTATTATGGATTCGCGTATTGTACGTTTAACTTCCTCATAGCCTGCTATGTAATTCCAATCAAGCCCTCCTGCATCGGTATAGACTGATGCACCATGCTTTATAAGCCGTGTTACAGGATTTTCTTTTGCCTGTGAGTAGGCTTTGTGAATCAGTGCGTTGATACAGTTAATTTCTTCCTGTGAAAGATTACCTTTTTTAGTGCATTCAATCTTAAAGTTGGTGGTAAGCCCTGAAAATTCTATTTTTAGGTTATCAAAGATATTTTCTGTTTTAAAAAGATTTTTATTTAAAGCCTGCACTGCATAATAGCCATCCGAAAATGCGTGGATGCGTATATGTTCTAAATGATCTTTAATGATGCTCAAACACTGTATTATGAGTGCAGGCAATAGCTCTGGAATTGAAACACTGATTCGGGTAAATCCTTTTTCAAAACCAATGTAGGGTTCGCTCACAAAGGTGTTATGTTTAATTGCCAGTTCCTCTACTGCACTGTTAATCTGGGTTTTCATCTGGTCAAAAGAGATGGTGTCGGTTTCATTATTCATGGTTGCAATTGCCATATTCACCTTTGTTTTTTAATTATAATAAAATTTACGCCAACGCCCCTCCATCAATAACTATGGTAGATCCTGTAGTGTAGCTTGCTGCATCAGAAACTAAATATAATACAGCTCCTGTCATTTCCTGAGGGGAAGCGACGCGCTTCATAGGTATTGTCGGCAATATTATGTTTAAAATTTCCTGATTTTGTGTCATGACTGATGAAAATTTTGTTTCAGTGAGGCCTGGCAATATTGCATTGACACGAACATTAAATGGTGCAAGTTCCTTGGCAAAGGATTTTGTCATGGCAATGACACCAGCCTTTGTAATGGAGTAAATGCCCTGGAATGGTGCCGGGCGTATTCCATTAATAGAGGCAACATTTACAATGGAACCACCGCCATTCTTTATCATGAGGTTGGCAGCATACTGGCTTGCAAAAAAATATCCTTTGAGGTTTACATCCACGGTTTTATCCCATGCATCCGGTGTTGCATGCAGAACATCGCCAAAGAATGGATTGGTTGCAGCATTATTTACCAGTATATCAAGTTTTCCGTATTGCTCTTCTACAACCTTAAATAAATTCTGAATATCTTCTAACTTGCCAATGTGACAGGCAATAGCATGGGCTTTGCCACCGTGTGATTCAATTTCATGTTGTACTTTTTTTAAATCCTCAATCTTTCTGCTTGTACAGTACACGACAGCGCCATGTGCTGCCAGAGTTTGGGCAATTGCCTGGCCAATCCCCCTGCTTGCACCGGTTACTATCGCTATCTTGCCACTCAAATCAAATGTAAGTTTATCCATAAAGCCTCCTATACAATAAAATAATGAATGCTTTAGCACTCGTAAAATGAGGTTAATGTTCGTCAAGTTATTTGTAAAGTATCATAATAAAGTCCAAACTTTAAATTCAACAATATTTGTAATATCCTTATATATCCTGAATAGTAAAACAGGAAAATATTACGGATGTAAAAAAATTGTTCTGTTGTATGAAAAATTAACAAAAAAATGTATAACAGCCATTCATTTTTATATTGCAAAATATGTGCAGTATGTCGTAATGCAAAAAAAAATATAGTGAGGTGTCACTATGGGTCCCCTTGAAAGGCTTATTAATCCTTCGTCAATAGCCATCGTTGGCGCAAGTAACAATCCCTTAAAAATGGCTACCATGCACCTGCTGAGTATTATGAAGGATGGGTATACAGGAAAAATATTTCCTGTTCATCCTAAGGAGGATATTGTATTTGGGCTAAAAGCATACAAAAGCCCTCTTGATTTACCACAGGCTCCTGATTGCGCCATATTTGTTATTCCGGCTACGGGTATTCCCGCAACACTTGATGCATTTGGCACAATTGGCACCAAGCGGGCAATTATTATCAGTGCTGGCTTTAAAGAAGTTGGTGAAGAGGGCAGAAAGCTTGAAGAAGAAGTTAAGGCCATTGCTGCAAATCATGGTATTCGTTTTTTAGGGCCCAATTGTATGGGGTTAATTAATTCGGAGATAGCTCTCAATACAACAGTAATGGCTTATACTGAAAAACCTGGTTCTTTGGGATTTGCATCACAAAGCGGGACATACATCACACAATCAATCATGTACTTGCAGCATCACGGGATACGATTTAGCAAGGCGCTGAGTGTTGGCAATGAAGCAGATATCTCAATTGTTGATGCACTTGAATATTTAGGTAATGACGAACAGACAAAAGCAATTTCACTGTACATAGAAGGCATAAGGGATGTTCCACGGTTTCTTGAAGTAGCTTCAAACATTACACCTAATAAGCCGGTTATTGCACAGTATGTTGGCGGATCTAGTGCCGGGGCACGTGCTGGCTCAAGCCATACCGGTGCAATGGCAGGGCCTGATTATCTATATGAGGGCTTATTCAAACAGGCAGGCATAATCCGGGTGTATTCTGTTGAAGAACTGTATATGCACGGGCACGTGCTTGCAACTCAGCCAAGGCTCAAAGGCAATCGTGCTGGCATTATTACCAACTCAGGAGGCCCAGGGACATCAATGGCCAATACCTGCGAAAAGGAAGGATTTATAGTGCCTCCATTCAGCCAAACGTTGCAGGAAAAAATCAAACCCATGATACCACCTCATGCACCGGCGGGAAATCCTGTAGATATTACGTTCAACCTGGATCTAGATGTATTGACAATTAAAATACCAGAACTTGCAATACAGAGTGGGGAAGTTGATGCCCTTTGTATTCATGGTGCGTTCCGCAAAGGATTTATAGAATGTATATTCCCTCATGTGCAGGAGGCATTACGTTTGGAGAAACCTGAAGATGTTCTGGGGTTTTTACCAAGTGACCTTGATACTCCGGGCACTATCCCCTATAAATACGGCATTCCGATTGTTATGTCATCGTTTTTTGATTATCAGGATGATTTTACTGTTGCAATGCAGGACAAGGGTGTGCCGGTATTTGATTCGCCTGAAAAAGCAGCAAGAGCATTGGCAGTGTTATTACGGTATAAAGAAGTAACTGAACGGCTTCCCTATGAAAAAGTTTCTTTGCCAAAGGCCAGTCCTGATGCTGCTGCAATCATTCAGAAAGCATTGAAGAACAAGCAGAAGGCACTGGATGAACATGCAGCAAAAACGCTGTTAGCCATATATGGTATTCCAATCCCTGATGAAAAGCTAATTACATCAAAGGAAGAATTGGATGTTGTAGATTCTTTGCAATATCCTGTAGTAATGAAAGCCTGTCATCCTGATATAATGCACAAGACTGAAAAGGGGCTGGTTATACTCCCTGTTAAAGATAGGGATGAGGCAAAAGATGCATTTAACGAAATACAAAAGCGAGCAGGATTTACAACACCGGTGTTAGTATATACTATGGTGGAAGGCAAACGGGAGTTTATGGCAGGGGCAATAAATCAGAAAGGATTTGGGAAAGCGGTTCTTTTTGGATTGGGTGGAATCTTCACTGAAGCATTGAAGGATATTACATTCAGAGTTGCTCCGCTAACAAAACGTGATGCATTTGAAATGCTGTATGATATACAGGGTAAAACACTTTTAGGAAAATTCCGGAATGAAGATAAAGTGGATACATCTTCATTGGCTAATCTTCTGTATATACTAAGTGCTGTACCATTGTTGCATCCGGAAATATCGGAGATAGATTGCAATCCAATAATTATCAGTGGTAGCAAGCCTGTTGTTATTGATGCTCTGGTGGTATTGAATAATTAACTATGGATATAAAATTACCGTTGTCATTAAGAATACGATTATTATTACTACGATATGTAGAAGCTCTTAATATGGAACGCAGGGTAGTGATACCCCGCTATGAACCTGATTATAAACCAAAATGGGGTGTTATAAGCATACTCTTTGTTACCACATTTTTAACAACATCAATTGCGGGCTCTCAAGGTGGGGATACTCCATTAGAAATAATTATTAATGGCTTGCCGTTTTCAGTTTCACTTTTAGGGATTTTAATGGCTCATGAAATGGGTCATTATTTTGCTGCACGTTATTTTAATGTCATTGCAACTCCACCTTATTTTATCCCATTTCCATCTATTGTTGGCACAATGGGAGCTGTTATACGCATTAAATCACCAATACCGAACAAGCGTGCATTGCTATATATAGGCGCAATGGGGCCCATAGCTGGTTTTATAATAAGTTGTATATTTACCGTCATTGGGCTGTATCAGTCTACAGTACAGCCACTTCCACAACCAGCTGGTGACGCAATCATTCCAGTATTTGGTGATTCATTACTCTATTATTTATTTACAAAGTTCATTCATGGTACCATCCCTCCCGGCAGTGATGTTCATCTTTCGCCTCTTGCATGGGCAGGCTGGATTGGTTTTCTGGTTACTAATTTAAACCTGATGCCTATTGGCCAGCTTGATGGCAGCCATGTTATCTATGCTTTGTTTGGAGAAAAGCAACGATACGCAGGGTGGTTTTTCTTTATTGTATTATTCTTTTTAACAGTACTATGGCCAGGGTGGGCTGTATGGATTATCCTTACACTTACATTGCTTATGATAGGGCACCCGTATATTCCTGATGGTATGCCGTTAAATACGTGGGAACGGTTTATGGGGTATGTGTGTGTAGCCATCTTTATTCTTACGTTTATACCTGTGCCGGTAAGTATTCTGGGTCAGTAACTATATTTATATTTTACATTGAGGAGGTAACATGCCACTATATGAAATTAATGGGAGGAAACCAGTAATAGGAGA
>Ga0209381_1000898_pt1 | contig 57728 bp, 48 predicted proteins | sample DewCreD2012metaG_FD_184111 | JGI IMG/M metagenome (GOLD analysis project Ga0209381, IMG submission 184111) | Hot spring sediment bacterial and archeal communities from British Columbia, Canada, to study Microbial Dark Matter (Phase II) - Dewar... ... | reverse complement strand
GATGGCCGCTCAGTTACCAGAGTTGCGGAAGCAAGTTTTGGATTTTCTTGACCAATTCAAGAATGGTTCTCTTGATCTGCTGCGCTATGTCGGCATATTGTCAGAATAATTTGGAAAAGTGCAAAATCTCGCTCCACATAAAGTGAGTTGACATGAAAAAATTCCGGACGCTTCTTTCCGCCCTGACGCTTGTTCTTGCGCTCCTTGCCTGTAACTTCCCCGGCAGCGGGGAACAAGTCCCGCCGCCCGGCGACGTGCAGACCTTTGCCGCGCAGACGGTGGAAGCGCTCCTGGTCACCCCATCCGCTACCGAGCCGCAAGCCATCCTGCCCGAGACGCCCGCCTCAACCTCCACGCCGACGGCTGGCGCCACCGTCACCATCACCCCCACCTACTCCGTGCCAATGCTCCGCCTGCTGGAAAACACCAACTGCCGCAGCGGTCCCGGGCAGGAGTACGAAATCGTGTACACCTACCTCGTCTGGAAGGAATTGGAAATCATCGGCGCCTATCCGCAACTGAACTACTGGCTGGTCAAATCGCCCGAAAGCCCCAGCGGGCAATGCTGGCTGTGGGGCGAATATGCAGAGGTGAAGGGCAGTTACTGGGCTGTGCCGAGCGTCACCCCGCCGCCCACCGCCACCAAAGCGCCGCCCGCCGCGCCCTCCATTCAGGAATGGACCTTCAACTGTAACGTCGGGCAGATGACCGTCTCGATCAAATGGACCGACCGCGCCGCCGACGAAAGCGGCTACCGCATCATCCGCAACGAAGGAACAGCCGCCGAGCTCCCCGCCGATTCCAAATCCTACGCCGAGACGATTCCCTACACGGCAGGCGATAAATTTGTGTACTTTGTCGAAGTCTATAACGCCAGCGGCGCGGTGAGGAGCACGCCCATTCAATTCACCTGCCCGTAGCGTGAGAAAAGTGCAAAAAGGACTTGCCTCGTTCGATGCAAGTCCTTTTTTTTCTTTACGCCTCCAGCGCTTCCTTCACCTTCTTCGTCTGCTTGCCGCGTTCCTCTGTGTTCAAAATCCGTTTGCGGATGCGGTAATTTTGCGGGGTGACCTCTAGCAGTTCGTCGTCGGCGAGGTATTCGATTGCCTCGTCCAGCGACATTTGCCGAGGCGGCGTGAGGCGGATTTCCATGTCGCCGCGTGAGGCGCGCACATTGGTCAGATGTTTCTTCTTGCACACGTTTACGACAAGATCGCCAGGGCGGGCGTTTTCGCCCACCACCATCCCCTCGTACACTTCCACGCCGGGACCATAGAACAGCACGCCTCGTTCCTCCGCCGATTTCAAGGCATAGGCTGTGGTCGTGCCAGCCTCCCACGCCACGAGAGAACCGGTCTGGCGCGTATTCATCGGTCCAGCCATTTCGTCGTAGCCGTAAAAGATGGTGTGCATGACGCCCGCGCCGCGTGTGGAGGTGAGGAACTGATAGCGGAAGCCGAGCAAGCCGCGCGTCGGCACGATAAAGACCATACGCGTCGTGCCCTGACCTGTGTCCTGCATGTCCATCAATTTGCCTCTCCTGCTCCCAAGCATTTCCACCACCACCCCGACGGTTTCATTGCTGGTTTCGATGTGAACTTCCTCGTAGGGTTCGAGCAGTGCACCGTCTTCCGCCTTGTGAAAGATGACCTCCGGGCGCGAAACCTGGAACTCATAGCCCTCGCGCCGCATCGTCTCGATGAGAATGCCCAGATGCAGTTCGCCGCGCCCCGAGACGAGGAAGTTTTCCGCCGTATCCGTTTCTTCCACGCGCAAAGCGACGTTGGTGCGAAGTTCCTCGAACAGACGCTCGCGCAGTTTACGGGAGGTGCTGTACTTGCCCTCCCTGCCTGCAAACGGAGAGGTGTTCACCCCAAACGTCATGCGGACGGTCGGCTCCTCCACTTTGATGGTAGGCAAAGCGACGGGATTGTTGGGGTCGGCAAGGGTCTCGCCGATGGCGATTTCCGCCAGCCCTGCCAATGAGATGATGTCGCCGGCGCTGGCTTCCTCGATTTCAATCTTGTTCAGCCCCTGGAAAGTGTAGAGATACTTGGCGGTTTCGGGCAGGGTGCGCCCGTCGGTGGTGAGACGCGCAAGCCGCTGACCGGCTTTAATGCGCCCGGCAAAGATGCGTCCCAAAGCGGTGACGCCGCGATAGTCGTCATAGCCGAGCGTGGTAACGAGCATTTGCAGGGGGGCATCGGGGTCCACTTTGGGGGCAGGGATGTGCTTGAGGATGGCGTCGAACAGAGGGGCGAGGTCCGGTCCCAAGTCCGGGGTGAGACCCGCCCGCCCGGCAGTCGCCTGGGCATAGAGGACGGGGAAGTCTGCCTGTTCCTCCGTCGCGCCGAGTTCGATGAACAGGTCGAAGGTCTCGTTGAGGACGCGGGCGGGTTCGGCGTCTTTGCGGTCCACTTTATTGATGACCACGATGGCTTTGTGTCCCATCTCGAGGGCTTTTTTGAGGACGAAGCGGGTCTGCGGCATGGGACCTTCAGCGGCGTCCACAAGCAGAAGCACGCCGTCCACCATGTTCATGACGCGTTCCACTTCGCCGCCAAAGTCGGCGTGACCGGGCGTATCCACGATGTTGATTTTGACCGGCTTGCCGCTGGCAGGGTCGTTGAGCGTGATGGCAGTGTTCTTGGCGAGAATGGTGATGCCGCGTTCGCGTTCGAGGTCGTTGGAATCCATCACGCGCTCAGCCACCTGCTGATTCTCGCGGAAGGTGTGCGATTGGCGCAGGAGTCCATCCACGAGGGTGGTCTTGCCGTGGTCCACGTGGGCGATGATGGCGATGTTTCGGAGGTCGGTTCGTTCGATAATCATAGTCTCATATCTTCAGTCTATAGTCTCATAGTCTCATAGTCAAACGGTCGGTAGTCAGCAGTCAAATAGCGATTAGAGCATAAGACTCCAGACTATCAGACTTTAACTATTCAGACTAATACACACAAAAACCCCCGGCGGGGGTGCCGAGGGATGAGGGTCTTTCGGCGTGCGAAAAGTATCTTATCAGAGAGTGGTGATTTTGGGTAGGGATTTACAGGACTGAGAGTGTCTAAAAGAATAGGCTAAAGATTTTTCTGCCACAGGGCTCACAGAGATCTCTGAGAAAAATCTCAAAAGCTCGGCGCTCTCTGTGGCGAGACCCACGACATTGGAAACTCCATGCAGGACTCATCATCCAGCCGGCTTGTTCCCTGTCCGCAAATCGCGATAACGCATCCGCACCTGCCAGACACGAAACGCCGCTTCCAATTGAATCTTGAAAGACATTTTGGACTTCCCCGCTGCACGCTCTGCAAAATAGATAGGCATTTCGCCGATTTTGAAATTAAGGCAATATGCCAGATAAGCCATTTCGACCAAAAAGACATAACCGTTCGATTGAATTCGTTCGAAGGGCATTTGTCTCAGCGCTTCGCTGCGCCAGGCGCGATAGCCGGTTGTAATGTCGCGCAGGGGAACTCTCAAGATACTGCGTGCATAAAAATTTCCAAAGGCAGAGAGGCTCTTTCTCCAAACGCCCCATTCCTGATCCACCGAACCGCCGGGAATATAACGCGACCCCAACACCATATCATACTTGTCGAGGAGTTGTATCATGCCAGGCAGCACAGCCGGGTCGTGGGAAAAATCCGCATCCATCTGGACAACGGCTTGCGTATTGGTGTTCAATATCTTTTGGAAGCCGCTCAAATAAGCCGAGCGCAATCCCATCTTGCCTGGACGATGAAGAACGCTGACGCGACCGGGAAAATCGCCGGCGAGCCTTTCCGCCACCAAGCCCGTGCCATCCGGGCTGTTATCGTCTACGACCAGGAGGTGCAAATCCAACGAGAGAGAAAATAACGCAGATGCTAGTTTGGGCAGATTTTCTGCTTCGTTATAGGTAGGAGTAACAACTGTGACGCGCAAAATAATCCCCTTTTGTGGAATCGGGATTCTTGAGATTGATATTCACCGCAAAGTGTTTTGCGAGGCGCGATTATAACACCAACCTCAATTGCCGCCATCCGCAGCATTACGGGGAGTGGTAAGAATAGGCTAAAGATTTTTCTGCCACAGAGATCTCTGAGAAAAATCTCAAAATCACTGCGCTCTCTGTGACTAAGCCCGCGACATTGGACACTCCCCATTACGGTGCAAAGTTCGATGCTGGAGAGCGTCTTTTTTTGTGCGGTAATGGCAGCAAGGGACGAGATTTATCTTCCATGTTTGCGGGTATGAATAAGGGCTTTCTTAGAGAGTGTTTTAAATTTTCTGGTCAGCGCGTAGGCGACGTTCTCCCCTGGCACCGGCCCGCCAGGGCAGGTGTAATGCCGCCTACGGATGCGCAAGAGAGCGCATCCTACGCAAATGACACAAAATAAGGGACTTTTAAAAACACTCTCTTTGGGCAGAAAATGGCACATATGTTAGATGGTATAATTCCAGCCCGTATGACTCAAGAAACCTCCTCCACACAAAAAACCAAAGTCTGCCCCACTTGCGGGACGCGCCTAAGCGATAACGCCACGCGCTGTCTCGTGTGCGGGACGGAATTGACAGCCAAAGCCGAAACAAAATCGAAAAAAGCCGAAATCCGCGCCAGCCGTATGCCCGAAATTACCCTCAGCCTGCCGGCTGCACTCGGCGCATTGGTCATTCTTCTGCTGATTGGCGCGGCGGGCGTGTATTTTGCGTTGAGTTCGGGGATTGCCGGCGCTTCGATTACCACTCCCACCGCTGCAGGCACCCCTACTGCCACTCCCACCATCACCCCCACCCCCACCGAGACCCTGCCGCCCACGCCCATCCCCACCGAAACGCCCCTGCCGCCGTTCGATTACACAGTACGCTCCGGCGATACCTGCGGCGGCATTGCGGTCGCCTTCGGTGTTTCGGTGCAAAGCATCGTCGTGTTGAACAACCTGCCAGCCGCCTGCATCATCAACGCCGGGCAGGTGCTGAAAATCCCTTATCCCACTCCCACGCCTGCGCCGCCGCCCACAGCCATCCCCAACGCCGCGACGCAGACCGCGCAAGCCTGTGAAAAAATTTCCTACACGGTGCAGGCAAACGACACCCTCTCCAGCATTGCGGCGAATTACAACGTCCCGCAGGAGGCGATTAAGTTCTACAACGGGCTTTCCAGCGACAACGTCTTCGTGGGCGTACCGATCGTCATCCCGCTGTGCGAGCGCTTCGCCACGCCAGGACCGACACCCACGCCGACTCTTCCGCCTCCCTACCCCGCCCCGAACCTGCTCCTGCCTGCGGACGGCGCCGCCTTCACCCTCGCCAACGACGTGGTGACCCTGCAATGGGCGTCCATCGGCACATTGCGGGAAAATGAGGCGTATCAAATCATCATCGAAGATGTGACCTCCGCACAGGGCGTGCGCGTCACCGATTATGTGACCGATACGAAGTACATCGTCCCCACCTCCCTGCGCCCGAACGACAACTTGGCGCACGTCTTCCGCTGGTGGGTGACCACCGTCCGCCAGAACGGCGTGGACGCCCAGGGACAGCCAATTTGGGTCTCGGCGGGCGCTCTCAGCGAGAAGCGCGTCTTCTCGTGGGTGGGCGTGGCAGTACAAAATACCCCCAGCCCGTAGCATCCCAAACAGACCACAGCAAGACATCAAACCGCCATGTCGAAGAGGAACGAAGAAAGATGTGGCGGTTTTTATTTGGAGCAACAACATGGACATACGCACATACAACAAACGCGCCTGGAACAAACAGGTGGCAGAAGGCAACCGCTGGACACAACCCGTTGATTCCGAAGCCATCGCCAGAGCGAGGCGCGGCGATTTCAACGTCGTGCTGACCGAGAACATCCCCGTGCCGAAGCGCTGGTTTCCCCCGCTCCAGGGCGCGGAGGTGCTGTGCCTCGCCTCGGGCGGCGGTCAGCAGGGACCGTTGCTGGCGGCGGCGGGCGCAAATGTAACCGTCTTCGACAATTCCCCAGCCCAATTGAAACAGGATCAACTTGTGGCGGAGAGAGAAGCGTTGAGTCTCAGAACGGTGGAAGGCGACGCGGCGGATCTTTCGGTCTTCGCAGACGAATCCTTCGACCTGGTCTTCAATCCCGTTTCGACAGTTTTCATGCCAGATGTGCGGGCGGTGTGGCGGGAATGCGCCCGCGTGCTGCGCCCCGGCGGGATTTTGATGACCGGCTCGATGAACCCGGTCCATTACATCTTTGACCTCTACAAAATGGACGAAGGCGTGCTGGAAGTGGCGCATCAAATCCCCTACTCTGACCTGACCAGCCTGCCCAAAGAAGACCTCGACGAACAGATCGAAAAGGACCTGCCGCTCGAATTCGGTCATTCGTTGACCGACCTGCTGGGAGGTCAACTGGATGCGGGATTCGTCATCACCGATTTGTACGAGGACTACATGCTCGAATCGCCCCTGCACAACTACCACCCCAGTTACATTGCGACGCGGGCAGTGAAAATGCGGCTGTAAAAGCAACCGCAGGGCTGAATTCAGCCCTGCGGTTTTTTGTTTGAAATAACCTGCTTTGTCGAACTATGGCAGTTCGTTGACACGGTCGGTGCCGGGAGGCGAGACCGGGCTGAACGTGCCGAGGTAGTTGATGAGCGCCTGCAGGTCATTGCCGCCGTCGAGCCGCGGCGAGGTGACGGTGCGGAAGACGGTGAAGTTATCGCCGCCGTCGGCAAGGAAGTTGTTCACAGTCACCATGTAGGAGGCATTCGGGTCGAGCGGAACGCCGTTCAACTTCACGTTTGTGACTGAGATGCTCGTACAGTTGCCGCCAGAGATGGTCTTCGCCAAATCATAGGTGAAGCCCTGCGAGACGCCCAAATGCAGGAACGGACGGCTGGAGCCAATCGGCTGACATTGCTGTTTGAGCACGTCAATGATCTGGGTGCCGGTCATGGAGAAGGTAATCAGCGTGTTGCCAAACGGCTGGAAGGCAAACGCCTCGCCAAAGGTGACCACGCCGTCGCCTTCGCCCGCCGATTGGGCATACTTCAGATCGGTGCGCACGCCGCCTGGATTCATGAAGGCGATTTGTGCGCCATTCGCGGAAGTCGCCCACAATTGCGCGTCGGCGACGAGGTTGACAGCCGGCGATTCAACGCCGCGGTCTGAGCCGGGCGGGTTGCCGCCGCGATTGATATCGGCTGTGATTCTTCCCACCGGACGGGTGCCGGCAGCGGCATAAAGCGGCTGCCACTTGGCAATCACCGCGCTGACAGCCGGGTCGGGAGTGAGCGCTGCGCGGTTCACCAGATGGTTCTGGGCGCTGCTCAGGTCACGGCGCACGTCGTTGGTGCGGCGGTCGAGAACGAGATTCAGTTCCGACACAATGCGCCCATACGAGTAGGCGCTGGTGACAATGCGAGGCTGACCCGCCGAGTCGGAAAGCAGACAGTTATACGGCAGGTGAGTGTGACCGGTGACAATGGCGTCAATTTCGGGATCGAGCGCATCGTTGATTGCGACAATGGGACCGGAGATGCCCACACAGGCATTGAAATCGCCGGGAGGAGGCGTTTGCGAGCCGCCTTCGTGCAGGAGGACGATAATCGCTTCCACGCCTTGCGCCTTGAGGACCGGCACCAGCGCGTTCGCGGTCTCTGCCTCATCGAGGAAATCCCAGCCTTGAATACCAGCCGCAGCGACGAGGGTATCGGTCGATTCGAGCGTCATGCCGATGAAGCCGACTTTCACGCCGTCCACATCAGTAATCCAATAGGGCGGCAGGGGCGTTTCGCCGGTCGTCTCATTGACGACATTGGCGGCAAGCCACTGGAAATCCGCGCCAGCAAAGGGTTGGGACGGGAAGTAACAGCCGTCCACCGGGTGGCATCCGCCGTTCTGCATACGCAGCAGTTCGGTGACGCCTTCGTCGAATTCATGGTTGCCCACGCTGGAGACATTCAGCCCCATCGCATTGAGCGACTCGACCGAAGGCTCGTCGTGGAAGAGACCGGAGAACGCCGGCGAACCGCCGATGAGGTCGCCTGCGGCAACGGTCAGGCTGTGTTCGTTACCGGCGCGCAGTTCGTTGAGTTTCGCCGCCAGGTACTCACCGCCGCCCGCCGCGATGCCGTCCACAGTGCCTGCCTCATTGGGCAGTACGTGACCGTGATAATCGTTGAACGCCAGCAATTGGAGGTCCACCAGTTGATACGGCGGGTCCACAATTGTGCCGCCGCCGAAGTCATCCAGCACCGCACCGCGTGCGCCGATGAACCACAAACCAATGTAGCCGCCCTTATCGTAAAACCGCCAGGAGGTGATGTCGCGCGTGCCGAGCAGTTCGTCGTTGCGATAGACTTCCACCATACCGTTGCCATAGGCAATGGCGCGGAAGGTATCGCCATCCTGGAACACAACGGGAATGTCAGCCCCATACTTGATCCAGCCCTTGGGCCATTCCCATGTCCAAACTTGTACAACCTGATTTTGAGCATCGTAGAGCGCTTCGATAACGCCATTCCCCCAGGTTCGATTGCTTTGCGCCTTGAGTAAAAGGATTTGTTCCGGTGCGCTTTCGCTCACGTTCACAAACGTGACGAAGGCTTCCTGATCCACACCGAAGGCTTCTTTCCAGTAAATATCGGAGTTCGCATCGTTGCTTCGCACTTGCAGTTGTTGATTCACAATGCGGTACTTGACCCGGTTGCCAGACCAGTTATTGCCAAGCCCGCCGTTGGCGCGGTTGAAGTCGTCCAGCACCTTCACATCCGGCGGATACACCGCCTGCGCCGAAGCAGCGATGGGAATAAGAAGCATCGAAAGGATCAGCAAAACAGAAAACAAGCGAACGGTCCTCTTCATACAAATCTCCTCTAGTGATGTTGAAATACGACCTAAAATTCGAGTTTGCTTGTTCCCCTAAACTATGTCCCGCGGCACCTCCTTTCGAAGACAAACATTCACGTTTTCTCGTAACGCGACACATTGTCCCCGCAAGGAGTTCATGTCGCCTGAAAACGCGAGATAAATCTCGCACTACCTCGTAATATCACTTAATTACTGATGTTACGCACCGTCCCGAAGGTTTGGTTGGAAAAGAGACCCAATTTGCGAGAACCTTCGGGACGGTGCAATTATACATACGATTCCCCCCCGCCCGTAAATTTGTAACATGTGAAAAAGTTACAACCCGTCTGCGGCGGAACGGCAGAGCGCCTCGAGCGTCTCCAACAATCTGGACTTCCAATTCTCTCCAAACGAACACCAATAGGATGACTTTCCGCCTCGCACACCCGGACCGAGGTCCGGCAGCCGCTTCCCATCCTTTTCCTCCACTGAAGGCGGATACCGCAATACAATCTGCCCGCCTTCCCAATTGACCGAAGCCAGCCCCGCCCTTTCCGCCCGCAACTTGACCCGCATCTGATACAACAAGTTCTCCACCATCTCCGGCAGCGGACCGAAGCGGTCGTTGAACTCCGAAGCCAGCGCCTCGATCTCCGTCTCGTCGCGCAAATCCGCAATGCGGCGGTAGAGGCGCAGGCGCAAATCCTGGTCTGCGATGTAATCGGCAGGGATGCCCACAGCGAGAGGCAAATCCACATTGACAGGCATGGAAATGGGTTGTTGGAAAGTGGCAAGGGAACTTTCCCACTTTCCACTTTCAGATGTTCCTTTTGCTGTCTCAATTCGTCTTATCTGCCTCACCGCATCCGCCAGCAGGCGTGTGTATAGGTGAAAGCCCACCGCCTGAATGTGACCCGATTGCCGCGTCCCCAACAGTTCGCCCGCGCCGCGAATCTCGAGGTCGCGCATGGCAATCGAATACCCTGCGCCAAGTTGTGTGTTCTCGGCAATGACTTCCAGTCGCTGCTGCCCTTCGGGAGTGGGAGAAAGTTTTCGGTGGCGGAAAAAGTACGAGTAGGCGCGCGCGGCTCCCCGTCCGACCCTGCCGCGCAGTTGGTAGAGTTGAGCCAGCCCGAAGGTGTCGGCGCGGTCCACGATGAGGGTGTTCGCGTTCGGGATGTCCAATCCCGATTCGATGATGGTTGTCGAGAGCAGAATGTCCGTCTCGCCGGCGTTGAAGCGGTGCATCACCTCCGCCAGTTGATGTTCGGGCATCTGCCCGTGACCGATGTCCACGCGCGCCTCAGGGACGAGTTGATTGAGATGCGCCTTCATCGCCTCGATGGTCTGCACGCGGTTGTGGACGAAGAAGACCTGCCCGCCGCGCTCGAGTTCGCGCAGGATTGCCTGCCGCACCAGTTTCGGCGAGTACGGTCCCACGTGCGTGACGATGGGCAGGCGTTCCTCGGGCGGCGTGTTGAGCGTGGAAATGTCGCGCACGCCGGTCAGCGCCATGTAGAGCGTGCGCGGGATGGGCGTGGCGGTGAGGGTCAGCACATCCACCTCCGTGCGGAGTTTCTTGAGGTGTTCCTTGTGGGTAACTCCGAAACGCTGTTCCTCGTCTATGACCACCAGCCCCAAATCCTTGAACTGCACATCGCTGGAGAGCAGGCGGTGCGTGCCGATGACAATGTCAATCTCACCCTTTGCCAGCCCGTGCAGAATCTCGGTCTGCTCGCGCGGCGTACGGAAGCGCGAAAGCATCTCCACCTTCACAGGGAAGGCGGCAAGCCGCTGAAGGAAGGTCTCGTAATGCTGCTGCGCCAGCACCGTCGTCGGCACGAGGATGGCGACCTGCTTGCCGTCCATCACCGCCTTGAAGGCGGCGCGCAAAGCGACCTCCGTCTTGCCGTAGCCCACATCGCCGCACAACAACCGATCCATCGGGCGCGGCGACTCCATGTCGCGCTTGATCTCTGCCAACGCGCGTTTTTGATCTTCCGTCTCCACGTAGGGGAAGGAGTCTTCCAATTCCTTCTGCCAGGGCGTATCGGGCTGGAAGGCGTATCCCTGCACCACGCTCCGCCGCGCGTAGAGGTCGAGCATCTCCTGCGCCACCTCCAGCACCGCTTGCTTGACGCGTCCCTTCTTCTCGTGCCACTCCTGCCCGCCCAGGCGGTCGAGCGCCGGCACAGCCCCCTCCGCACCCACATAGCGCGTCAGGCGGTCTGCCTGATGGACCGGCACAAACAACTGCCCGCCGCCCTCATATTCCACCGCCAGAAACTCGCGCAGGTGTCCATCCAACTCGCGCTGGACCAAGCCGCCAAAGCGTCCGATGCCGTGGTCAATATGCACCACATAATCGCCGACGCGCAAATCGGCATAGACGGACTCGGGCGTCTCGGCAGCCGGTCGCTGACGGGTGCGCGGTTGGGGGCGTTCCCAGCCGAAGATTTCGGAATCGGTGAGGAGGTGCAAGACGACGTGGGAATCATCCCGCAGAACGAAGCCCTCCGAAAGTGACGCTTCGACAAAGACGGGTTGACGGGACTCTGCCCCCCAAGCCTTCGACTCCGCCCAGAGTTCTTCCAGCCTCTTCGCCTGACGCGAAACGATGGCAACCGCTTCATTCTTCGACAACAAGCCTGCCGCGTGATCCACGAACGGCTTCAACCGCCCCGCAAACCTTTCGTCATGCCCAAAGCATTCACCCAGCCCGCCGCCATCCGGCTGGTCCGCAAGGATAGCCGTCGAATGTCCGAGTTCCAGCGTGACGCGCCCCTGCAAATCGTCATTCAATTCCGACCAGGGGATGTAGGGCAGGGGAAAATCTTCGGGCAGGGTCTCTTCTGCGATGCTCTCGCGGCGGAACTTGACCGCCTGCTCCTCCACCTCCGCCGCCATGCTTTCCACCAGCGAAAGGTCGTCTATCAGCGTTAGAGTCTTTTGGGGCAGGTAATCGAGCAGGCTGGCGGGCTGAGGGTGCAGGAGGGGAATGTGAAATTCCGAGTATTCGAGGTTCGCTTCTTCGGCTTCGGCGCGGCGGACGATAAATTCCCTTGCCGGCGTGATGAGAATCGAATCCAATTTTTCGATGGTGCGCTGAGAGGCGGGGTCGAAGCGGCGGATGGTTTCAATCTCATCGCCGAAGAACTCCAAGCGGACGGGCAGGTTTTCGGCGGGAGTCCAAATGTCGAGGATGCCGCCGCGCTTCGAGAACTGACCGGGCTCCAGCACGGTGTTGACGCGCTGGTAGCCGATCTCTGCCCAGGCGTGGGTCAGCACGTCAGGCTGGGCGGTTTGATTGACGGATAACTTTCGGCAGGCTTTGAGGAAGTCGCGCCGCGGCAAGGTGCGAGTTATCAAGGAGCGGACGGAAGCAACCAGCACGGGCGGCGTTGCGGGCTTCTGTGCAAACGGCAGGTGATATTCGGCAAGGGCAATCAGCGTTTGCAGGCGTTCGCGCCGCGTGGCAATGCCCCAAGCGGCTTGTTCGTAGAAAAGCGGATTGGGTTCCGCAAAATGATAGCGCGGCGACTTGATCCAAAATCCCAGTTCGTCGAAGAGGGAAAGCGCATGGTCGGCGCGGTCGGTGATGAGCAGGATGGGGCGATCCACATCTCCATGCAGGGCGGCAAGGACCGGCAGACGCGCAGAACGGGGCAGTCCCAAGCCGGCGGGGTGTCCGCCCGTTTGGACTTGCTTCAGCAGCCGCTGATACTGAGGCAGGGAACGAATCGCGTCGAGGATGAGTTGCATGGGAGGGGTCAGGTCAGTGAAAAACGGGAAACGAGAATCATCAAGGGCGTTATTCTTTGACTCCGCCGTTGAAATCGTTCATCGCCTTGTTCAAGCCGTGCGTGACAAACGCCAGCACTGCGTCTGCGCCGCGATCCAGGATGAGGGAAAGTTCGTTCATCTCGTCGCGCGAAAAATCCTGAAGGACATAGGCGGCAGGGTCCATACGCCCAGGCGGACGCCCAATGCCGATGCGCAGGCGCGGCACGTCCTTTGTGCCGAGTTTTTCCAGAATGTCGTTCAAGCCGCGCTGACCGCCCGGTCCGCCGGAGGCGCGGATGCGGATGGTGCCAAAGGGCAAGTCGAGGTCGTCGGAGAGGATCATCACACGGTTGAGCGGAATCTTGTAGAAGTGCACCAATCCCTGCACCGATTGACCGGAGAGGTTCATGTAGGTCTGCGGTTTGGCAAGGATGAGTTTTCGGTCATTATGCTGGGCGGTCATGACGATGGCTTTGGATTGCAGTTTCATCCCCTTGGCGTTCAGGCGGACAGCGATGCGGTCAATCAGCATGAAGCCGACGTTGTGGCGGTTGTCCTTATATTCGCGCCCGGGGTTGCCCAAGCCGACGATGAGGAAGGTGTTGTCGAGGGTCATGGTTCAAGTTCCACGTTTCAGGTTTCAAGTTTGTTGTTCAACGTCAGTTCGGTATCCCTATCCCATTCGGGGACAATGCGCCGCGGCACGGTCAATAGCGGCGGAAGCGAAGGAGAAGTCCGGCAAAGGCAAACAGTCCCAAAATGACCAACGCGCCGCGTCCGAGGGCGGTGTAGATGGCTGTGCGGTTCAAGGAGGCGGGGTTGGTGGGAAGCGGGGTCGGGGTGGGGCGCGGCGTCGAAGTAGACGTGGGTGATGCGGCGATGAGGAACGGCGTGGGAAGTTGAGCCTCCGCTCTGTTCGGCGCAGGCGTGACCGCAAGCGTGGGGGTGGGAAGGGGCGCGTCGTTTTGCACACGCACCGGCACGGTGACCTCCTGAAACGTGCCATCGGTCAAAAAGACGCGCAGGCGGAGGAGGTAGTCGCCGTCGGTGATGAGGGTTGTGTCCCAGACGGCGAGGGCAGAATCCGCTAGCTGCTGGGTGGAGGTCTGGAGGGCGAACCAGGTGCCGGCGGGGTTGGAAGCGTAGGAGAAGTCCAACTGCCAGGAGGCAAAGCCGGGTGCATCGGTCGTGCCGGTGATGGTCACTTCGCCGCGAATGGCTGCGCCCGGCGCCGGGGATGTGATGGCAATGGCAGGTGCCTGGGCGAGGAGGAAAGGCAAAGTCAACAGGAGCAAGAGGCGGATTTTCATCAGGTTGACAGGTAAGTTTAACATGAAAGCGGAGGGACGGTCAAATTTTGGCAGGGAAAACTTGCAGTTGACTGACGGTCACGCCGCTCCATTCTCCGGCGTTTTGAATTATGGTAAACTGTGGCAGATTTCAGCATTGAGGAGAACCGTATGTCCAAATCCCGCGCCGAGCAAATGGTGGAAAGACTGCGAAACATGCAAGCCGCCGCACCGGATATCGAAGCGTCTGCTGTCGTTTCTGTGGACGGGCTGATCATGGCTTCGGCTTTGCAGCAGGGTGTGGAGGAAGACCGCGTGTCGGCAATGTCTGCGGCGATGCTTTCGCTGGGCGAGCGCATTTCCAACGAATTGGGACGGGCAGGCTTGGAGCAGGTCTATATCAAGGGCGCTTCGGGTTCGATTGTGCTGACTTCCGTCGGCGAGGAGGCGGTGCTGACGGCGCTGGCGCGTCAGGACGCCAAACTGGGGCTGATCTTCCTCGAAATGCGGCGCGCCGCCGAGGATCTTTCCAAACTGGTGGGATGAACCAGCCTCACAGCCGGAACTTTTACTCAGGTAATCCCCGATGGGGAGGGCTTCAACACCCTCCCCATCTGATTTAACCATCACCCCTGCCCCTCTCCCCTGCGAGAGGGGTGTTTCGTGAAAGGAAGTATATGACTACAAAATATTTGTTTTATACAGGCGGCGTTGTTTCGTCGGTGGGCAAAGGCGTGACCGCCGCGGCGACGGGTCTGCTGCTCAAGGAGCGCGGCTTCAAAGTGGCGGTGCAGAAACTGGACCCCTACATCAACGTGGACCCCGGCACGATGAGCCCCTACCAGCACGGCGAGGTGTACGTCCTCGACGACGGCGCAGAAACGGACCTCGACCTGGGTCACTACGAACGATTCATTGACATCCGCCTCAGCCGCTCCTCCAATTTCACCAGCGGACAAGTGTATGCCGAAATCATCAGCAAGGAGCGGCGCGGCGACTTTCTCGGCGGGACGATTCAGGTCATTCCGCACATCACCAACGAGATCAAGCGGCGGGTGGCGGGAATCGGGAAAGAGACCGGGGCGGATGTGGTCATCGTTGAAATCGGCGGGACGGTGGGCGACATCGAGTCGCAGCCGTTCCTCGAAGCGCTGAGGCAACTGCGCAACGAGGTCGGGCGTGAGAACGTGTATTTCATCCATGTGACCTGGCTTCCGTACATCGGCGCGACGGGCGAAATCAAGACCAAGCCGACCCAGCATTCGGTGGCGGCGCTGCGCTCGATTGGTATTTCGCCCAACATGATCATCGCCCGCAGCGACTACCCCATTGACCGCGACCTGTGCGACAAGATTGCCCTGTTCTGCGACGTGGAAAAGCAGGCGGTCGTCCCGATGGTCACCAGCGACGTGTTGTACGAGGTGCCTCTCCTGCTGGAACGCGCCGGCGTGGGCGATTATCTGGTGGAAAAACTCGGCATGAAAGCCACCCGCCAGCCCGACATGAAACCCTGGGAAGACCTGGTGGCGCGCGTGCGCAAAAAGAAACCGACCGTGAAGGTGGCGTTGGTGGGTAAATACGTCGAATTGCAGGATGCCTACATGTCGGTGCGGGAGGCGCTGAAGCACGCCGCGCTCGCCAACGATGTGGAAGTGGAAATCGGCTGGGTACATTCCGCCGACCTGGAAAAGGACAAAGGCTGGGACATCATCCAAAGTTCGGATGCTATTCTCGTGCCGGGCGGGTTCGGTTCGCGCGGCATCGAGGGCAAGATTCTGGCGGCGCGTTATGCCCGCGAAAAGAAAGTCCCTTATCTGGGGCTGTGTTTGGGGATGCAGGTGATGTGCATCGAATTTGCCCGCAACGTGCTCAACCATGAAGACGCCAACTCTTCCGAATTCGACCGCAGCACCGAATACCCGGTCATTGACCTGATGCTCGACCAGCGCTCCATCACCGACCTGGGCGGCACGATGCGGCTGGGGTTGTATCCGTGCGTGTTACAGCCCGGCACCAAAGCCGCCGAAGCCTATGGCGTGGAGCAGGTGGAGGAACGTCACCGCCATCGCTTCGAGTTCAACAACAAGTTCAAGGATGAGTTCGAAAAGGCGGGCATGGTCTTTTCCGGCATGTCGCCCGATGGCAAACTGGTGGAGATTGCCGAAATCAAGGACCATCCGTTCATGGTGGCGAGTCAGTTCCATCCTGAATTTCTCTCGCGCCCGATGAAACCGCATCCGTTGTTTTCGGGGCTCATCAAGGCGGCGAAGGAGAGGAGGAAGTAAGCAGTGATCAGTAATCAGTGAACAGTGAACAGTGATCGGTGAACAGTGATCGGTGATCAGTAAGCAGTTGGGGCTATAATTGCCATAACGCCACACTGATAACTGATCTCTGATCACTGATAACTTGTTACTGACATGCCACTGACCACCCTCTCCCAATCCTCCCTCCAAGACTATGCAGACTGCCCGCGGCGGTTTCAACTGCGTTATCTGGAACGGCTGTCGTATCCTGCGGTGGAGTCGGAGCCGGCGCTGGAAAACGAGAAGCATTTGCAGGAGGGAGAGTATTTTCATCGGCTGGTACAGCAGTATCTGATTGGCATTCCCGCCGGGAAGATTGGCAAACTGGCAAACACAGCGAACCTGGAACGCTGGTGGGAAAATTTTCTGGCGACCCCCGATTTTCAAAATTTGCGCGGCGTTGGAAACCTCCTGCCCGAAGCCGCGCTCTCCGCGCCGCTGGGAAACTATCGCCTCGTCGCCAAGTATGACCTCCTCATCATCGAGAACGGCAAAGCCATCATTTACGACTGGAAGACCTACCGCAAACGTCCGCGCAACGAGTGGCTGGCGGCGAGAATGCAGACCCGCGTCTACCGGGCGCTGCTCGTCCATGCGGGAGCGCATCTGAATGACGGGAAACCGTTCGAGCCTGAGCAGATCGAGATGGTCTATTGGTTTGCGGAGTACCCCAACGAACCCGCCCGATTCACGTACACATCCGCGCAATACAAACGGGACTGGGACTCGCTGGTCAAACTGGCGGAGGAGGTGGCTGCCGCTTCATCCTTCCCGCTCACGGATGACCGCACGAAATGCCTTTACTGCCCCTACAGGTCGTACTGTGACCGGGGAGTGCAGGCTGGGGATGTGGAGCAGGCTGAGGCGGAGATGGAAGCGGAGGAGCTGTTCGACGTCAACTTCGAGCAAATCGGGGAAATCGCGTTTTGAGTCCCCAAATCCCGAGAGTGTCTAAAAGAATGGGCTAAAGATTTTTCTGCCACAGAGCCACAGAGATCTCTGAGAAAAATCTCAAAATCTCTGCGCTCTCTGTGGCTAAGCCCACGACATTGGACACTCCCCAAATCCCTACGGATTGACATACACCCCAAAATGATTCCCAACGGGTCTTTCCGTGCCGGGAATGTAATGGTCAATGGGGGAATTCAAAATGACCGGCTTGCCGCCCTCCCCTTCGATGACCATGGTGGAGGAACCGCCGCCGTCGAGGCTCATGGCGATGTAAGCGCCCTGCTCCACAAGCAGTTCCGCCAGTTCCCGAAACGTTGCGCCTGCGCTGTAAAACGGCTGACGCCCGTCCACTACCACCAGATAGAGATAGCGTCCGTTCGAGTTGATACCAATGGCGGTGCGCGGCTCGAGGGTGGAATCATCCAGCCCGCTGACCGGCTCGCCTTTTGTGACCAGCATCCGGTCACCGGAGATGGCGTTCCAGACTTTGTTGGGGCGTCTGTTGAACGAGGGGTAACCCTGACGGGTGAAATACAAGGTTGGCGGTGTGCCAACCCGTTCTAGAACGCCCGTAGAGTACACATTCCCATTGGAGGCAGTAAAACCATGCGGCGCGACGGGATCGCCCGCACGCGGGTAGTAGTCCGCCGGTCCGCGCGACCACCAGGGGTCGAAGCCGTCGCCGTTGATGGCAATCTGCACGTTGAATTCGTCCAAAAATTGGGAGGTGGTGCGGGCTTTCAGGGGCAGGTCGCCTTCCTGGTCCGGCGGTGTGACGAGGAAAGCGACGTTCGCAGTCTTGCGGTCAATGACGATGACGTGGGCAATCATCGCGTGCGGCGTAAAGCGCACGATGCGGCGATAGACAATTCCCTCATAAAGAGTCTGTTTCATCGGCACGGGGGCGGGACGTCCGCGGTCGTAGAGGAGGTATCCGCCGATGCACAGGCTGACCGCCAACAGGATGCCAATGAGGATTTTCCAGGCTCTCTTCATGGCTCAATTGTAGCGGGGAATGATGTGTACGGCGTTAATAGTCTCTATCCGAAATAAGAAAAATGACCCACCAGAAGCGTTTCTACAGAATTTGAATACTCCCGTTAGAATTTTCTGCTATCCAATAAAAAAGCGCCATTTTTGCTCTTTTCAGCAAAATGGCGCTTTCTGTTCGATTGATGCTGCGCGTCAGACTGCCAATTCCTGCTCCGCCTTGCGCATGGATTTGAAGGACTCGATGGCGACCTCCAGCATGGAGGCATCGGGTTGGCGCGTGGTCAGGGATTGCAGGGCAAGGTTCGGCTTAATGAGGAGGCGCACGAGGGGAGAGTCGAGATGATTGGCGGTCCAGCGGATGTATTCCACGGCGATGCCGGCGATGACCGGAATGAGCAGGATGCGGCTCGCCAGACGCCAGGCGAGGGTCATATCGCCCAGCAGGCTGTGGACGAGGACAGAGAGCAGGACGAAGGTCAGGATGAAGGCGGTGCCGCAGCGCGGATGTTCGATGGGATAGTTGGCAACGACTTCGGGGGTCAGTTCGGCGCCGGCTTCGTAGGCGTTGATGGTCTTATGCTCCGCGCCGTGATAGCCGAAGAGACGCTTGACATCGGGCATGAAGCCAATCGCCCAAATGTAGCCCACCAGCAAAACCAAACGCATCAGCCCTTCGAGCAGGTTGTGGGCGAGATTCGTCCAGCCGAGGTAATGTTCCGCCAAGCCGCCCACGCCCGCCGGCAGCAAAATGAACAAACCGATGCCAATTGCCAGTGACGTGCCAAGGGTGAGGTAAAGCGCGGGACCTTCGAGTTTCTCGTTCTCACCTGTTTGCGTGTTGGCGGAGAGCGTGAGCGCCTTCATACCCAGACCAAGCGCATCCCACAGCAAAATCACGCCGCGCAGGAAGGGGATGTTTGCAATGCGCGAACGATACACCGCCGCCAAATTTTCCTGATGGACAACGATGTTCCCGTCGGGCGCGCGCATGGCAATCGCAAAGGCTTTCCGCCCGCGCATCATAACGCCTTCGATGACGGCTTGCCCGCCGTAGGTGATGATTTTGTCTTCCATAACCCACCTCACGCGGCAGGACGAGATGTATCTCGTCTTTTCAGGCGACATGAATGTCGCGGTAAAAATAAATTGTGTAACATCAGTTCCATAAACTATCGTGTCTCGCGCAGGAGACGTTAGAGAACGTCTCCTGCGCGGGTTACATATCAACCCATGTTGTAAAAGAAACGGATGAACGCCTCGATGCCCTTGTACCAGGTGGGCAGGTGCAGGCGTTCGTTCGGCGAATGGACGTTGTCGCTGGGCAAGCCCATCCCCACCAGGACGGATTCCACGCCGCAAATGCGCTGGAGCAGCGCCACCGCGCCAATGGAACCGCCCTCGCGGCGGAAGAACGGACGCACACCCCACGCCGCATCCATTGCGGCGCTCATGGCTTTGACGCCGGGATTGTTCAAGTCCGCGATGGCATAGGGACTGCCCGTCAGTTTTTTGACTTCCCAATGGATGGTCTTCGGCGCGTTTTCTTCCATGAAGCGCTTCATTTGCTCGACGACCTCATTATGGTCCTGGTCAGGGACGAGGCGGCAGGAGATTTTCGCCATCGCTTTGGCAGGCAGGACGGTCTTCGAGCCGGGACCGGTCCAGCCGGAGAGCAGACCATTGACTTCCAGCGTGGGACGCGCTCCGGTGCGTTCGGCGGCGATATAGCCTTCCTCGCCCCACAACGCAGGGACGCCTGTCTCTTCCAAATAATGCTGATCATCGTTGGGAAGCCGCGCAAAGGCGGCGCGTTCCTCGTCGCTGACGGGACGGACTTTATCGTAGAAACCGGGCAGGGTCACGCGCCCTTTTTCGTCGTGCATTTTGGCAATCAACTCCGCCAGCGCCTGCGCCGGGTTATGGACAACGCCGCCATACAGCCCGGAATGCAGGTCGGCTTTGGGACCCCAGACATGAACTTCCATGTAGGCAAGCCCGCGCAACCCGTAAGTGATGGTGGGCATATCCACGCCCATCATGCCGGCGTCGGGGTTGAGGGAGACATCGGCTTTGAATTTTTCGGCGTGTGTTTGGAGGAAGGCTTCGAGGTTCTTCGAGCCAATCTCTTCCTCGCCTTCGAGCAGGAATTTGACGTTGACGGGCAATTCGCCTGCCTTCATCACCGCCTCGAGCGCGTGGAAGGTCGCCAGCACCTGCCCCTTCATGTCGGAGGCGCCGCGCGCATACAACAAGTCACCGCGCACCTGGGGCTCGAAGGGACCGCTCTCCCACAGTTCGAGCGGGTCGGGCGGTTGGACATCGTAATGTCCGTAGATCAACACCGTCGGTGCGCCGGGCTTTTTGAGATACTCGCCATAGACGACGGGATGCCCGTCGGTCGCAGTGGGCATGATTTCCACGTTTTCCATGCCGAGTTGTTTCAGGTGGTCTGCCATCCACTCGGCGGCGCGCAGGGTTTCGCCCTTATACTCCGCGTCGGTGGAGATGGAGGGGATTTTCAACGCCTCCTTCAGGTCGTTTAGGAAGCGTTCGCGGTTTTGATTTGCGTAATCGAGCGCGGTTTGCAGATTGGTCATAATGTCTCCTTTTGGTGACGACGAGAGTGCGGCGCACTCCGCTATTTACGGTGACGGGGTACCCTGATCCAATGCGCGGCGGGTGAGCAGATACCAGCGGGTAAAGGTATTCAGGCGGTCGCTCGGTTCATACAACGGACCGATTTGCACGCCCTTCACCTGGGCATCCACCCCATAGGAATACACGGGGATGTACAACGGCAGCGCAGGCAGTTCCTTTGCAAAAATGACCTGGAAGTTGCGGTAGAGTTTGGCGCGCAACGCATAATCGGCGGTGACGCGCGCCTGCTCGAGGTATTCGCTGGCGGCGCGGTTATCCCAGCCGGTGTAGTTTTGTCCGCCCACGGCTTCGGCTTGATGCCAGAAGGGATACGGATCGGGGTCGGGGGTGCGCGAAAGGTTCAGGTCCACCAGAGCCGCTTGAAAGGCGCGTGAGGCGAGCGTCGTCAGCACGAGTTGGTCGTAGGGCTGGGGCTGCAATTGGACGGCGACGCCAATCTGCGCCCATTGCGTTTGAATGGCTTGGGCAATTTGGGTGTGAACGGCGTCGTCAGGGTGAATGAGGGTGAACGCCAGCGGGACGCCGTCTTTGGCGCGCACGTTCCCGCCGCCCGCCGGAATAACATACCCCTTGTTCTTCAGCAGGGAAATCGCCGCTTCGGGGTCATATTCGAATTTCTCGATGCCGTCATAATACGCCCACGAACCAGGCAGGATGGGCGAATCTGCCACGAACGCCTGTCCCTGCAGGACGTTGTTGATGATGGCGGGACGATTCAAGCCGAGCATGAGCGCACGGCGAATATCGGGGTCTTGCAGGAAGGGCGTTTCGGGATTCGCCAAATTGAACAGGACGAAGCCCATCTGCGGCAGGCGGCTCGAATAGACCGAGAGGTTAGGTTCTGCCAGCGCGGCATTCAGGACCTCCGGACCGATTCGCCCCACCGCCGAAACGTCACCCTGACGATATGCTTCGAAGGCGGCGGCGGAAGTGGGATAGTAACGGAAGACCACCTGCTCGATGAACGGAGGGGTGCCATAATAATTCGGGGCGAGGTTGAGCACCACGCCTTGAATCTGACCGTTTTCTACTATCAACTGGTCGAATTGATACGGACCCGAACCCACCGGTGCAATGTTGAATTCCGCGCTTGCCATCTGTTCCGGCGGAACGGATGCGAGCAGATGCTTCGGCACTACGCCAAAGGTCAAATAGTCGAGAAAAGGAACGTAGGGTTCGGGGAGCGTGAACTTGAGATTCTTTTCGTTCAGTTTGGTCACCGTCACCCTGCCCCACAGGTCTTTGATGTCCTGCGGATAGAGCGAGCCTGCGCTCTTCATCATCTCGATGGTGAAAAGCACATCGTCGCTGGTGACGGGCGTTCCGTCGTGCCAGACCGCGTTGGGACGGATGGTGAAGTTATAGATGGTACCGTCCTGCGAAACGCCCCACGATTCGGCGAGGTCGGCGTGAGGCAATCCGCGCTCGTCAAAGCGAACCAGCCCGCTGAAGAGCAGGCGGTCCACATCGCGGTCGGCGGTGTTGTTCCAATCCAGCAGGGGGTTGAGCCTGCCCAGCGAACCAACCAGCGCCTCGGTGTACACGCCGCCCTGTTCGGGTTGTTGAAGAATGGTGTTGCCGGTCACCGGTGCCGATTGCTGGGTGTAGAGCAAAAACGCCACAATGACCAGCGTCACGACAACGACAAGAATCTGCCAGCGAAGTTGTTTCATGATGAAAAAAGAAAGGCTCGTTCCCTCCCCGCACAGCGCCGCAACGCCGCCGCGGAACGAAAGAGCCTTCCACCAGGTTCACACTGCCTTAGCGCGCAAGGTACACAAGCACAAGCACCAGCACAAAGAACACAACACTCAGGACAATGGTCAGCCGGAACAGGGTTTGCTCCACGCCGCGGCGGGCGGTGTACACCGTCCCCGACTCGGCGGCCGTCAAACCGCCCAAGCCGGCGCCCTTGCTCTGCATAATCACGCTGACGATGAGCAGTACCGAGATTATAATCAGCGCGATATTCAAATAAGTTTCCATCGAATTACGTGCCTCCTTTTTAAGCGGGGGAATTATACCCGCTGGGCGGAAGAAACGTCAACTTGAGGTCTCATGCACGAAATTGTCGTCAACCTGCACATGCACACCCGCTACTCCGACGGAAGCGGAACCCACAAGGACATCGCCGAAGCCGCCATGAAAGCCGGGCTGGATGCCGTCATCGTGACCGACCACAATGTCCTCGTGCAGGGCGTGGAGGGCTACTACCGCTCCGCCCCAGCCCCAACGGTCAAGCCCCGCCGCGTCCTGCTCCTCGTTGGACAGGAAATCCACGACCAGGACCGCCTTCCGCAAAAGAACCATCTGCTGGTCTTCAACGCCAGCCGCGACCTCTCCGCCCTCGCCGACGACCCGCAGACGCTCATCAACGGCGTCGCCGAGGCAGGCGGGCTCTCTTTTATCGCGCATCCCTGGGACCCCGAAGCCCCCGCCTTCAACGAGACCGACATCTCCTGGGAAGACTGGGAGGTACAGGGCTTCACCGGCATCGAACTGTGGAACGGCTTGAGCGAACTCAAGACCGTCGTCCCCACCAAACTGCACGGCTTGTTCTATGCCTTCTTTCCGCAGTTCATCGGTCATGCCCCCATCCGCGAGACGCTCCAAAAATGGGATGAACTGCTCGCCGAGGGCAGGCGCGTCGTTGCCATCGGCGGCTCCGATGCCCACGCCATGCACATGCACATGGGACCGCTCCACCGCGTCATCTTTCCCTACGAGTTCCACTTCCGCACGGTCAACACACACGTCTTCATCCCCGAACCGTTGAGCGGCGACGCACCCGCCGACAAAAAGATGATCTACGACGCCCTTGCCGCCGGTCACTGCTTCGTCGGCTACGACCTGCCCGCCTCCACACGCGGATTCCGCTTCCGCGCCAAGGGACTCGAACACTCCGCCATTATGGGCGATGAAATCCCCGCCAAAGGCGGCGTGACCCTGCACGCTTATGCCCCCTTCAAAGCAGACCTCACCCTGCTCAAAGACGGCGTCTCGCTCGGCACCTGGCGAAATCACCAATCGCTGACCTACAACACCTCCGAGCCGGGCGTCTATCGTGTGGAAGTCCACCGCTGGTATCTCGGCAAAAAACGCGGCTGGATTTACAGCAACCCGATCTACGTACGATAACCCGCCACGGAGAAAAACCAATTCATACTCTGCGTCTCCGTGACTCTGTGGCATTCATGACCCCTTTCCCCTACCACCGCTTCGTTGTCATCGGCACCACCAGTTCCGGCAAGTCCACGCTGGCAAAGCGTCTCGCCGGCAAACTCGGCTACGACTTCATCGAGTTGGATGCCCTCCACTGGGAACCCAACTGGGCGGAGGCGCCGCTCGAGGTGTTCCGTCAGCGCGTCGAAACGGCGACCCAGGCTCCGGCGTGGGTCGTTGCGGGCAACTATCACGTCGTCCGCGATATTGTCTGGTCCCGCGCCGAGGCAGTCGTCTGGCTCGATTATTCCTTCCCCCGAGTCTTCTGGCAACTCACCCGCCGCACCTTCCTGCGCTGGTGGACTCAGGAACTGCTCTGGGGCACCAACCGCGAAAGCCTGTGGACGCACTTCAAACTCTGGTCGGAAGATTCGCTGTTTCACTGGCTGTTCAAGACCTACTGGCGCAGGAAACGCGAAATCCCCGCCCTGCTCTCATTGCCCGAACATCGTCATCTGAAACTGTTCCACTTCAAACACCCCCAAGAGACGGAAGCCTGGTTGAATACATAGTGCGTCGCACCACAGAGGTTGACAAAGTGCGACGCACCCTCAATGCCTGGCTGAACGGGCTATAATGTTTCGCATGAGCCTCACCCTTGCGCGCGCTTTGCGGATGGAATCCGCCGACTGCGTTGCCTTCATCGGTGCGGGCGGCAAAACGACGGCGCTGTTCAAACTGGCGCGGGAATTGCCAGCCGCAATCGTCACTGCCACCACGCATCTCGCCGTCTGGCAAACCTCTCTGGCAGACCGTCACATCACCGCCGATGGAAATGCACTCGAAAGCATCGAGAATTTTCAAGGCATCCTCCTCGTCACGGGCAAGCCCGAAGGTGACCGCACCAAACCCATCTCGGAGAAACTACTCCACCGGCTGCATCAGTACTGCAAGGCGCACTCCCTGCCTCTGCTCATCGAAGCCGACGGCTCGCGCCAAAAACCGCTCAAAGCCTGGGCAGAGCACGAACCGCCCATCCCTCCTTTCGCCGATTTGGTCGTCCACGTGGCGGGGATGTCGGGGCTGGGCAAGCCGTTGAGCGACGAACACGTCCACCGCGCGGAGAAATTTGCGGCGTTGAGCGGTTTGCAGATGGGAGAGACTGTTTCCCTAAAAGCCCTCGCCAACGTGTTGACTCACCCTCAAAGCGGACTGAAGAACATCCCGCAGACCGCCCGCCGCGTCGTCCTGCTCAATCAGGCAGACACGCCTCAACTCCAATCGGCGGCTCAAACCCTGACCTCGAGCCTGCTCCCGGCATATCAGGCTGTTCTCATCTCCAGCCTGCTCCACGACCACATCTACGCCGTTCACGAACCTATCGCAGGGATTGTCCTTGCGGCGGGCGAATCGAAACGCTTCGGCAAGCCGAAACAACTGCTCGACTGGAAAGGTCAGCCGTTTGTGCGGGCAGTGGCGCAAACCGCACTTCGGGCAGGACTTGCCCCCGTCGTGGTGGTGACGGGCGCAAATGCAGAAGAGGTCGCGGCGGCAGTGCATGACCTGAACGTGCTCCTCGTGCGGAACGAAGACTGGCAAAGCGGGCAAGGCAGTTCGATACGCGAGGGGATAAAAGCCCTCACACCCCCTCCGTCACTTCGTGACACCTCCCCCAAATCCAAAGGATTTGGGGGAGGCTTGGAGGGGGTCAAGGTCGGCGGCGCAGTCTTCCTCCTCACCGATCAGCCGCAGGTGACGACAACGGTCATCCAGGCATTGAGGGAAAAACACGCCGAGGGGCTGTATCCCATCGTTGCGCCGATGATCATTGACCGGCGCGGCAACCCCGTCTTGTTCGACCGCTCGGTTTTCCCCGACCTGACGAACATCGCCGGCGACACGGGCGGGCGGGCGCTCTTCCACAAGCACCGCGTGGAGTATCTGCCCTGGCACGACGACCACCTCCTGCTGGATGTGGACACGCCCGAACAATACGAGCGTTTGATTGCGATGGAAGACCTATGATTTCAGCCCTCATCCTTGCGGCTGGCGAATCGAAACGCATGGGTCAACCCAAGATGCTGCTGCCCTGGGGAAAAGGCACCGTGCTGACGCATGTCATCTCTGTTTTTCGGGAGGCGGGCGTGGAGGACATCCTCGTCGTCACAGGCGGGGCGAGGGAACAGGTGGAGGCACTGGTCGCAGGGCTGGGTGTGCGGACGGTCTTCAACGAGGCGTTTCAAACGGGCGAGATGCTGTCTTCGATTCAGTGCGGGCTGCGTGCCCTCACCCCCCCGCCCCTCTCCCAATCCCCTGCGGGGACGCTTCGCGGGGAGAGGGGAGCAGCGGCGGCGCTGATTGGGCTGGGCGACCAGCCTCAGGTCCAGGCAGGAAGCGTGCGCCGGGTGTGCGAGGCGTTTTTAGAGACGAAGGCAAATCTCATCGTGCCGAGTTATCGAATGCGGAGAGGTCATCCGTGGCTGGCGGCGTATCCGCTATGGGATGACCTGTTGAGGTTGAAGCCGCCTGCCTCGCCGCGCGATTTCCTGAACGCACACGCGGCAGACATCCACTACGTGAACGTGGATGATCCCGCCATCCTCGCCGACCTCGATACGCCTGAAGACTACCGTCAGTGGCAGGCGAAACCGTGATACACTTGCCCGCTGAATTTCGGGAAAACAGGGTTCTTTCATGCTCTATCACTTCACGCGCATCATCGTCAAACTGGGGACGGAACTGCTCTGCCGCATAGACGCTCCCAATCTGGACTCCATCCCGCAAAAGGGACCGCTCATCGTCATTACGAATCACACGGGGCAGTTGGAAGTGCCGGTGTTCTTTGGGCAACTGGCGACCCGTCCCGTCACTGCCTGGGCAAAGGTGGAATCGTGGGATAACGCCTTCCTGCGCTGGCTGTTCGATGTGTGGGGACTCATCCCCGTGCGGCGCGGCGAGGCGGATACCTCCGCCCTGCGGCAGGCGATGAAGGCGCTGGAGGAAGGATACATCTTCGGCATTGCGCCCGAAGGTACGCGCAACAAGACGGGACGGCTGAAGCGCGCGCATCCCGGGGCGGTGATGCTGGCGGTGCATTCGGGTGCGCCGATTTTGCCGGTGGCGCACTGGGGCGGGGAAAACTTTCTGCGGAATCTGGCGCGGCTCAAGCGCACCGACTTTCACATCCGTGTGGGCAAACCGTTCAAACTGGAATTGGAAGGCGTAAAGATGACCCGCGAAGTCCGCCAACAGATTGCCGACGAGATGATGCTGCGCATTGCGGAACTCCTGCCGCCCGAATATCGCGGGGAATACGAAAAGGTCACATCGCCTGAAAAGCCTTTCACGCGGGTAGTAGAATGGTCATAGGGCATCCTTACATTTCTGTTTGCGATTTATCCCCTTCCTGATTTGAGGCAGACGGAGAGACTTTGTAAAATCCTTGGTACGGTGTGCGTTCTCCAGCATACCTCGGTGTAAGAGAGCGTCTCTTATGCCCTTTTGTGCGGGAGTGTCCAATGTCGTGGGCTTAGCCACAGAGAGCGCAGAGATTTCGAGATTTTTCTCAGAGATCTCTGTGAGCTCTGTGGCAGAAAAAGCTTAGCCCATTCTTTTAGACACTCTCTTTTGTGCAGGATTGAAGTGACAGACAAGGAGTGTGTGACATGAAGAAAACCAGATGGATTCTCACCCTTTTCATCGGTATCGCTCTGCTGGCGGCTCAGACTGGACCTGCGCTTGCCGCCCCAGCCCAACAGGAGGGATTCATCACTGGAACCGTTACCGCGGCAGTCTGCGAAACCGATGACGCCGGCGTGACCATTGTTCTCCTCACCGTCCAGTTAGCCGACGAAACGACCCAAACCGTGCGCATCTCCCAGGAGACGGCGGTGGCGCTCGGCGTCCTCCCAGCCGATACTCCGTGCAGCGACGAGGCGCTGGCGGGCGCCATCGGCATGGAGGTCAGCATTGACCAGGCGCTGGTCATCCCCGATGAGGAGGAAGAAGAGCAGGGATGGAAACACCCCGTCGCCTACGCGCTCAGCCTGTTCTTCGATGACGTGACAGACTACGACACCATCATGGCGGCGCACGAAGACGGGACAGGTTTCGGTGTCATTGCCCAAGCGCTGTGGATGACAACACAAATGGAAGGCGACTCGGAGGTCTTCCTGGCAATTCTGGAGGCAAAAGAGAGCGGCGATTTCAGCGCCTTCACGCTGGAAGACGGCACGGTTCCGCAAAACTGGGGTCAGTTCAAAAAGGCGCTGAAGGAAAAGAAGGCAAACCTGGGCGCGGTCATGTCCAATCGGGACCAGCAGGGTACAGACGATGCAGTCAGCCCCACCGGCAATAACGGTCAAGGCAACGACAAGAGCAACAACGGGAACAAGGACAAAGACAAAAATAAGAATAAGAACAAATAGATCTGCTTGAAAACAACCACGCCGGCGGCAATCGTATGCTGCCGGCGTTTTGATTTGTGCTCCTTGCATGACAGCGCGGCTGGTGTAGCGCGACATTAATGTCGCGCTACGCTATGTGGATACGCGCTTTCGTAAAGTCTGATTACTGGAGTGGAAAGAAATAGGCGTTGGTCTCGCGTTTTTGAAACCCCAATGAGATGTACAACTGGTTCGCCGCCTCGCGCTGAGGGTTGGAGGTCAGCGAAACGCCGTTCGCGCCTGCCAGCCGCGCAATCTCGATGGCAGAGCGCATCAGGGCTTTGGCGATGCCTTTGTTGCGGTACTCAGTGTCCACTACCACATCCTCGACGATGGAGCGGATGCCCGTCGGGACGCGGTACAGTGCGATGGTCAGCATCCCAACAATCGGGGAGTCGGGGGCGGGGTAACGCGCCACCAACAGGATAGATGTGTCAGAGTCGATCAGGAGGTCCAGGTCATCCCACGAAGGTTTCGGCTTGTGCGCCCCCAAGAGCGGAACCAGCCGCTGAACGGCTTCGAAGATTTCCCCGGTCAAATGAGTGACTGTTTCGATGTGCATGACTTATAGTATTGGTCTTTAAAAACTGCACCGATCACGAAGATGCTGTAGAGCGACATTTATGTCGCCTTTGGGCTGCGGCTTGAAAGTCGCGTTACGCGGTTTTCGGCGCGCCCAGCTTGGGGAAGAAACTCATCACGGCATAATACGCCACATAGACAAACGATACCGGCGCGACCCATTCCGGCACATCGGGATATTGCAGCAAGCCCCACACGCCCAGCGCGCCGTAGAGGTAGGTCAGCGCGAGGGTCAGGCGGCGCAGACGGTTGTTGCGGGTGGGATAGAGATACTTGACCGGCACAAAGATCAGGATGTTGCAAATCACCAGCGCCGCAAAATTGACCCAGGGATTCAACCCCAACAGCATCATGTACAGCGCGAGGAAATTCCACACCGAGGGAAAGCCCTTGAAGAAGTACGACTGTTCGTCGGTTTTTGCCTCGACCTGCGAGAACTGAAACGCCGAAGTCAGCAGGATGGAAAGCGCCGCCGCAAGTTCCAGTCCCTCGGGCATCAGGTTCGGCACCCGCACCAGCAGCAGCGAAGCGACCACCACGTAGTTCAAATAGTCAATGATGTTGTCCATCAAGCCGCCGTCAATCCAGCGGGCATGGGTCTTCACGTCGAACCAGCGCGCCAGGATGCCGTCGAACCCGTCCACGAACATGGCGATGATGATGTAAAGCAGGGCAAGTTTGATGTTCCCCTCCCAAATGGCGAGCAGGGTCAGGAATCCCCACACCGCGCCCGTGGCGGTAAACAGATGTACCCCATTCGCAAGCATTTTCCGCACCCAAAGAGGAAGTCGTTCCATGCCGTTTGCACCTCGCAAATGATTTTTGTGCAATTATACAAAGAAAAGGCGCGCATTCCGCTCCGCCTTTCAAAACCTTTCGACCATCATAATCCTGGGCAGGAGTATCTCCATCCATGGCAATTCGTCATAAAAAATGGCGCTCGGGTTTACAGTTTTGGTGGAATTTTTGTGGCGTGTAACTCACAAACTGGAGGTGCATCACCCGCAAATACCCTACAGCCTTCATCTGCTTACCAAACATGTCAAAAAGGAGATGATCATGAAAAAACTGACATCAGTTTTTGTTGTTGGTTTGTTAGTCGCGCTCGTTGGCGTTACGCCCGCTCTTGGTCGGACCGATAATGACGTCAGGATTTGGGTGGAATACCAAAGCGGATATGAAAGAGGCGTTGAAGCCGAAATTCGGAGTTTGGGCGCGCAATTCCACTACAATTTTGACCGCCTGAACTCCTTTGTCATATCGTTACCAGCCCAGGCAGTGGAACGCCTGGCGCAGAATCCGCATGTAGTCTCAATTGAAACGGACCCGCAGCGCTCACTGGTCAGCGATCAACCTCCCGGGGTTTTGAACTTCTCGAACATTTTTGCCAAAAAACCTCCGCAAAATACCCAGGTTGTGCCCTACGGCATTGACATGGTTCAAGCACGCGACATCTGGGATGCAAATCGCGACGGTAAGGTTGACCGGAAAGCCCCCACCGGAAAAGGCAGGGTGGTTTGCATTATTGACACGGGTTTCTATGCTGAGCATGAGGATTTGACGGGCATCAACCTGATCGGCGGTTACTCACAGGTGGATGACAACTGGGCAGAGGATGGCTACGGGCACGGCACGCACGTGGCTGGAACCGTAAACGCCGTCAACAATCAACTGGGGGTTGTCGGGGTTTCTCCGGGAGAAGTATCCTTCTTTATCGTCAAAATATTCGATAATACCGGCGCGTGGGTTACAAAAGCACATGCCTCCGATCTGGTGGACGCAATTTATCGCTGCGCCGACGCAGGCGCGAACGTGATCAGCATGAGCCTGAGCGGAACCATACCCAGCGGAAAAGAGCGCAAGGCATTCGATCAACTCTATGCACAGGGTATCCTGCATGTGGCTGCAGCCAGCAATGACGGCAGCGAAGAATATCACTATCCAGCCTCCTATGACTCGGTCATCTCAGTGGCGGCAATAGACAAAAATATGGTTGTGGCAGATTTTTCACAGTTCAACGATCAAGTCGAATTGGCGGCGCCGGGCGTAGGCGTGTTGAGCACCATCCCGTACGTGGACATCAGCACGGTCACGGTTGGCGATAAAGTCGTATCGGGCTACCATGTGGAATATGCCGGGCGCGGAACCGCCACGGGGACTTTGGTCGATGGCGGTCTCTGCACAACAACCGGGGCTTGGGAAGGCATGGTGGTTCTGTGCTATCGCGGCGAAATCACCTTTTACGATAAAGTGATGAACGTCCAGAACTCCGGCGGTGTGGCGGCAGTTATCTACAACAACCTTGATGAGGATTTGTACGCCACTCTTGGTGAAGGAAATTCTTCGGAGATCATTGCGATCAGCCTGAGTCAGGCGCAAGGCTTGGAACTGCTGGCGTTGACGGGCGAAAACGCTACTGTCCACAGCGAATATATCTGGCCCACGAGCGGCTATGAAGCCTGGAACGGAACCTCGATGTCCACTCCTCATGTTGCCGGTGTGGCAGCCTTGATCTGGAGCGCCAACCCCAATTGGACCAACGTCCAAATTCGCACAGCACTGGATGCAACCGCTCTTGATTTGGGCGATCCAGGGCGCGATATTCATTACGGATTTGGCTTGGTTCAGGCGTATGACGCCCTGCAATACCTGAAAAACAATCCCTAATCCACAGCCGCATCACAGTATACGAACAGAACCCCGCTCCCTATGCAGAGCGGGGTTCCATTTTTCCAAATCCAGCACTTCTCCCTATTTGTTGACGACAAATCCGAACGTTACAGTCTCGCTGTCAAATTGATCATCAGATGTGGATGCGCCCTCGGGCGGAGTGCCAAAGACGAGATTCGTCGTCAGCGTTTCGGCGGTGATGTAGTCCCTGTGCGCTTCAATCGCGGACCTCAAGCCTGCGGAGGCTTCGACGAACAACTCGATGCGATCCGCCACATCCAAATCTGCGCTCTTGCGCAGGTCCTGCACGCGGCGGACGAACTCACGCGCCAGCCCTTCCTGCACGAGTTCGGGCGTCAGGTCGGTGACGAGCGCGGCAACATACGCGCCATCTTCCGCCACAGCGAACCCTGCTTTCGCCTGCGCCTTGACCTCGACCTCTTCGGGCAGGATGTCATAGACTGCGCCGTCGAGCGTCACCTTCAGCGGCTGACCCGCCATCAGCGTGCGGGCAACGTCCTCGGCGTTCATCGCCAAAATCGCCTTCTGTAGGGCGGGGAACTTGTTGCCGTATTTCTGTCCCAACTGCTTGGGCAGAGGCTTGACCGTGTGCGAGACCGCCTCCGTCGAGGCATCCAGCAGGCGGACATGCTTGACGTTCAACTCGTCCATCAGCAGGTCGGCGTAGGCTTCGACGGCTTTGCGCTCGCTGGGGTTGCCCACCGAGAACGCCGCTTCTGCCAAAGGCTGGCGCACCTTGCGGTTTGCCTTCTGGCGGGCGGAATGTCCCAGCGAGGCGAGTTTCATCACCAGGGTCATGTCGCGGTTGAGCGATTCGTCAATCAGTTCGGGCAGCGCCTGGGGCCACGCGGCGAGATGCACCGACTCGGGCGCGGTCTCATCCACCGAGCGGACGAGGTTCTGGTACAACTCCTCGGCGAGGAAAGGCATGGCAGGGGCAAGCAGTTTCGAGGTCGTGACGAGAGCCGTGTAGAGGGTGGAGTAGGCGGCTTGTTTGTCGGAGTCCGATTCCGATTTCCAGAAGCGGCGGCGCGAGCGGCGCAGATACCACGTGGAAAGTTTCTCCACAAAGGCTTCTATGGGACGCGTCGCGTTCGGCACGTCGTAGTGTTCGTATGCCTCCGTCACATCGCGGACGAGGGCGTTGAGTTCGGATAACAGCCAGCGGTCAAGGTCGCTGACGGCGATGGGCAGTGTGGTGAGGGCAGGCTTGTCGAGGTTGGCGTAGGTGACGAAGAACGAATAGACGTTCCACAGCGTGAGCGTGAAGTTACGGATGACCTCGCCCACCAGTTCCGAAGAGAAGCGGCGTTCGTTACCCGGCGGGGTGGCGGTGTAGAGGTACCAGCGGAAGGCGTCCGCGCCGTGAACGTTCAATACATCCCAGGGATTGACGATGTTGCCCAGCGACTTGGACATCTTGCGCCCTTCGCCGTCGAGGATGAGACCCAGGCAGATGACGTTTTTGTAGGAGACTTCGCCAAAGAGCAGGGTGCTGATGGCGTGCAGGGAGTAGAACCAGCCGCGCGTCTGATCCACGGCTTCGCAGATGTAATCGGCGGGGAACTGCGTCTTGAACTTATCCTGGTTCTCGAACGGATAGTGCCACTGCGCCACAGGCATGGAGCCCGAGTCGAACCACACGTCAATCAGGTCGGGGACGCGCGTCATCTGCCCGCCGCATTTGGAGCAAGCCCAATGGACTTGATCCACGTGCGGGCGGTGGAGGTCGAGGCTGCTCAGGTCGCGCCCGGCTTTTTCGGAGAGTTCCGCCACCGAGCCGACGCCCTCGCGGTGTTTGCAGGATTCGCACTCCCAGACGGGCAGCGGCGTGCCCCAGTAACGCTCGCGGCTGAGCGCCCAGTCAATGTTGTTGGCAAGCCAGTTGCCAAAGCGCCCATCCTTGATGTGTTCAGGGACCCAGTTGATGGTGTTGTTCAGTTCCACCAGTTTGTCGCGGAAGGCGGAGGTGCGGATGTACCACGACTCGCGCGCGTAGTAGAGCAGCGGCGTTTTGCAGCGCCAGCAGAAGGGATAGGTGTGTTTGTATTCGCCCGCCTTGAAGAGCAGTCCGCGCGCACGCAGGTCGGCGGTGATGAGCGGGTCGGCATCCTTGACGAACATGCCGCGCCAGGGAGTCACTTCGTTGATGAAGGCGCCGTTCGGCAGGACGGTCATCAGCACGGGCAGGTCGTGCTGTCTGGCGGTTTCCATGTCTTCCTGACCGAAGGCGGGCGCGATGTGAACCAGACCCGAACCGTCCTCGGTGGTGACGAAATCGCCCAGCACCACGTAATGGGCGGGTTTATCGGGCGGCAGGAAGGTGAAGAGCGGCTGGTATTTCACGCCCTTGAGTTTTTTCCCTTTGAAGGTATCCACCACCTTCACCCACTCTTCGCCAAAGACCTTTTGCACCAGCGCCTTGGCAAGGATGAGTTTTTCCGTCCTGCCGTCAACCTCACGTTCGACGGTGACATACTCCACGTCGGGGTGAGCGGCAACGGCGACGTTGGCAGGCAGGGTCCAGGGGGTGGTCGTCCACACCAGCAGGGAGGTATCGGGCTTGTCCACCAGCGGCATGCGGACGAAGACCGAGGGGTCGGTCGCCTCGTCGTAGCCAAGGGCAACTTCATGGTCCGAGAGAGGCGTGCCGCAGCGCGGACAGTACGGCACGACCTTGTAGCCCTTGTAGAGCAGGTCGCGATCCCAGAAATTCTTCAAAATCCACCAGACCGACTCGATGTAGTCGTTGGTGTAGGTCACATAGGCGTCTTCCAGGTCCACCCAGAAGGCGATGCGGTCGGTGAGACGTTCCCAGTCCTGGATGTAGGTGAAGACGGACTTTTTGCAAAGTTCGTTGAACCTGTCAATACCGTACTCTTCGATTTGCTGTTTGTTGGTGAAACCCAACTGCTTCTCGACTTCGATTTCGACGGGCAGACCGTGCGTATCCCAGCCGCCGCGGCGCGAGCAGTGATAGCCGCGCATGATCTTGTAGCGCGGGAACATATCCTTGAAGGCGCGCGCCAGCACATGATGCACGCCGGGTCTGCCGTTCGCGGTTGGCGGTCCCTCGTAGAACACATACTCAGGCGCGCCCTGCCGCTGTTCGACGGTCTTCTTGAAGATTTCGGCTTGCTTCCAGAATTTCAGCACGCCTTCTTCCATCGAAGGTACGTCGAGTTTGGGTGATACAGGTTTGAACATTATTGGTCTCCTAGTCTCCTAGTCGAATAGTCTCGTGGTTTCATCGCGGTAGCGTGAGATTTATCTCGCGTTTTTAGGCGACATGAACCCCCGTTCGGGGACAAAGTGTCGCGCTACAAAGCAACTGCGTAAAGTGAGTTAAACAAAAACTCTCATCTCACTCAGAGACGAGAGAATTCCCGCGGTACCACTCTGATTCCCACGCCAACGGCGCGGACACTCACCGGACGACCATCATCGCCCTGTCCCTGTAACGTGGGACAACTACGGCTCGCCTACTCGAATTTCAGTTCGCGGCTCCGGGAGGATTTTCGATCTGTTTCGTTGACCTGCTCGCACCAGCCGCAGGCTCTCTGACAACTCCGCAGACCTACTCGTTCCCATCACTGCCTTTGGATGCGCGGATTATGCCACAGGACACAACCTGCGTCAAACCTTCGACAAGGCTTGCACCGTACCCCATCCTGCGGGATAATCTAACACATGACTACCCTCCTGCTGGACCCCGATGCCCTCTCCCCTTCCTCTCATCAAATCTTCACCGCTTCGCGCCTGGACCTGAACCTGCCTCAGCCTCCGAGGCGCTTTTTCCGCCACGGCTGGCAATCGTGGACTCTCGCCGCATGGCTCGACCCGCGCGAGCCGCCCCTGCCCATCCGCGCCCCCGAATTCCGCGCCAAGGACGAAGACCCCGCCTACGCCTTTCACAAGAATCACGTCAGCGCGTGGGTGGGCGCGGCGGAATTGGCAGAAAACGACATTCTGCTCATCGGCGCGCTCGGCTTGAGCGGGCGTATCGAGGTGAGCGGCTCTGCGCTCAAGGGTTTCTACGAGGATAATCATCAGGGCGAATGGCTGGTGGCACGCGGCAGGGAGGACGAGGTCTTCGCCAAATATGCCGCCCTGCTGGAGGCGAAGTTCGGCAGGACCCGCTTCGAGAAGCCTCCGCGCGTGTGGTGTTCGTGGTACTCGCTCTACAAATGGATTGACGAAACCGTCCTCACCAAAGCCCTGCACGGACTGGGCAACCTGCCCTTCGACGTGTTCCAAATTGACGACGGCTGGGAGGATGAGAGCGGTCACTGGGAGGCGGGAAAGAACTTCCCTGGCGGGATGGCGGCATTCGCAGAAAAAATCAAAGCCACCGGGCGCACGGCGGGCATCTGGCTTTCGCCGTTCATCGTCACCCCAAACTTGGGAATTTTCCGCGAGCATCACGATTGGATCCTGCGCGACGAGCAGGGGAACCTCGTCACCGCGGGGAGGAATTGGACCGGCACCACCTACGCCCTCGATGTCACCCATCCCGCCGTGCTGGAGTGGCTCGACAAGTTAATTCGCAAGGTCGTCGGCTGGGGGTATGGCTACCTCAAACTCGACTTTCTCTATGCCGGCGCAGCGATTGGAAAACGGTACAAGGACATGCCGCGCGAGGAGGCATACCGCAACGCCCTGAAGGTGATGCGGGAGGCGGCAGGCGACGCCTACATTCTCGCCTGCGGCGCGCCCATCGTCCCTTCGCTGGGGTTATGCGACGGCATCCGCATCGGTCCCGACGTGACGCCCTACTGGCTGAACCGGGCGCTGAGCGTCTGGCTCAACAATCCCAACGACCCTGCCACGCAAAACGCCATCCGCACCAGCCTGCACCGCCTGTGGCTCAAGCCGCTCGTCCACATTGACCCGGATGTGCTGTTCTTCCGTACGCGCTGGAACGCGCTCACGCCGCATGAAAATCAGTTATTGCAAGATTTGGGAACGCTGACCGGCTTCAAAGCCACCTCCGACCTGCCATGGTGGTGGAAGCCGTCGGAGCGGGAAAAGGTGCGGGAATTTTTGGAGACAGCCCCCAAGGTCCAGAAATTGAAGCGGTATTGCTACCAGATTGACGGGCGGGTGGCGGATTTCAGCCCAGCGATTCCCATTTCCACCTCCCATCTGGATTTCCCCGTCTGGCTGGCGAGGAATTGGGGCATTCTAAAGATTGTCCAGCATCAGGCTTTGCCTGCCATTTTGGCGCAGCGGCTCCACCGCTAGAAGAACGGACTGTAATCGTCTGCGGTGCTGGTTATGCCAGCAACGAGTCCGTCTTCGCCGCCATGATGAAGTCGTTGCGGTGCAAACCTTTCACCACATGTGTCCACCATTGGACGGTGACTTTTCCCCATTCCAGCACAATCAACGGATGATGGTTTTCCTGCTCGGCAAGGGCGGCTACCTTGTTTGTGAAGTCCACCGCCTGGGCATAGTTCTTGAATTTGAATACGCGATGTAGGCGCAGGATGCCGTCCTGTTCCAATACCTGCCAGTTTGAGATGTGAGGCAGGAGGTCAGCGATTTCGGTCTCGGTGAGGGCTGGCTCCCCGCCCCGGCAGGGGATGCACTTTTCGGCGGCAAGGTCGGTCATTTCGCGCCTCCGCTCTCCAAAGGTTTTTCTCCCCAGTGAATGGCAATCGTGCCAAACATAAATCGCTGAAAACCGATCTTCTGAAACCCAGCCTTTTCCATGCGCGCCGCCATGTCTTCAGCGGTGACGAAACCCTCGGTGGTTTCGGGCAGGTAGCGGTAGGCGTCGCCTGAGCCGGTGATTAATCCGCCGAGGGTGGGGATGACAACGTGCATGTGAACCCAAATGAACGGTGAAAGGATGTTTTTCTTTGGGCGCGTCGTATCGAGGATGACAATGCGTCCGCCGGGTTTCAGGACACGGTACTGCTCCTCCAGCGCCTTCTGCAAATCCACGACGTTGCGCATGAGGAAGCCAGAGACCACCGCATCGAACGAAAAATCGGGGAACGGCAGTTGGAGCGCGTCCGCCGCGGAAAAATCGAGGGGACTGTTCCTCCGCCCCACCCGCATCATCTCCAACGTGAAGTCTGCTCCCACCACCCGGGCATTGGGAAACGCTGAAAGCGCCTCCCGCGCCAGGTCGCCGGTGCCGGTTCCGAGGTCCAGCAAAGAGGCGTTGGGGTGAAGCCGCGCCAGTTCGATGACGCGCTTCCGCCAGCGGATGTCCTGTCCGCCGGTCATCAGACGGTTCATCAAGTCGTAGCGCCGGGCAATGCGCGTGAACATGTTTTGCACGTAGGCGGCGCGTTCGCGTCCTGTCAGTTGGGTCATATATCTCCTCGTTGAATGCGATAATTATACGTTATACTGCCCGAATTGAATTCACCAATGGAGCAAAATTCCGTGAACCGAACAGGCTTTGACTGGAACGCATGGATGCTGGCAAGCCGTCCGCGCACGCTGCCTGCCGCCGCGGCGGGAGTGATGATGGGCGCGGCAATGGCGTGGCGCGACGGATATTTTCGTCTCGACGCGGCGCTGGTCTGTTTGCTGACCGCCCTGCTTCTGCAAATTGGGAGCAACCTCGCCAATGACGTGTTCGACTTCGAGCGCGGCACCGATACCACGGAACGGCTGGGTCCCACGCGCGTGACACAGGCGGGACTCCTTTCGCCGCGGCAGGTCAAAACGGGCATGGCAGTCGTCTTTGGGTTGGCGGCGGTGCTGGGGTTGTATCTTGCCTGGCTCGGCGGCTGGGTCATCGTTGCGCTGGGCGTTGCAGCGATTCTCTCCGCCATTGCCTATACCGGCGGACCGTTCCCGCTAGGCTATCATGGTCTTGGAGATGTCTTTGTCTTCCTCTTCTTCGGGCTGGCGGCGGTGGCAGGGACGTACTACGTCCAGGCGGGCTTTGTCACCTCTGCGGTGTGGTGGATGAGCATTCCACCGGGCTTGATTATTACGGCGATTTTGGTGGTGAACAATTTGCGCGATATTGACAATGACCGCAAGGGCGGCAAGCGCACGCTGGCGGTGATGCTTGGCGAGCGCGGGACGAAAATCGAGTATCTGCTTTGCATGGTTCTCGCGTACATGACTTTGATTCCAGCCGCCTGGGCTGGAATGATTCCCTGGACAACGTTGACAGCATGGTTGTCGCTGCCTATTGCATACCAGGCAGCGAATATTGTCTTGACGCAAAAGGGCCGCCCGCTCAACATGGCGCTTGCAAAAACGGGTCAAACCGCGCTGCTTTTTAGTCTGTTGTTCTGGGTGGGATTATTGATTCGCTGATAGCACGCAGCGGGGCTGAAGCCGCCTGCTCAGTGTATGGAAGTCCTTCGGACTGGCGCAACAAGTCAGTTTCCACCGGCTTTTGTACACGAGAAAGTGTCTGAAAGGAAATTTCCATTGCTCCGAAAATGCGTAGGATGCGCTCTCTTGCGCATCCAGCGAGGTTACACCTGCCTTGGCGGGCGGTGCCAGGGGAGAACGTCGCTTACGTTACGCCCAGTGGTTCAAAACAAGCTGCGCGAATTGTCCGGCTTGATTGTTCATGAGGTGGTCGAATATTGAAGAAAATTTTTCAATAAAGCGATGTATCCTGCCGGTTGCTCTGCGTGGATATTATGTCCCGCCCCCGGCACGATTCCGATGCGCGCATCCCGAATTTGCTTCGCCATTGCATGAGCGATCTGAACATACTTTGCATCTTTTTCTCCCGCAATCAAGAAGACAGGAAAAGAAAGTTTCGGGAGCGCATCCCAAAGCGGAGTTTGGAAGGCGGGGCTGAGTTCGCGGATGATTTTTGCCATCCAGCGCGGGTCGTTGCGCGATGCCGATTCTTTGATGGCAGATAATTTTTCAGGCTGGGCATTTAAACTTGCGAAAAGCGGCATTTGATACCATTGCTCGACAAAGGCAGACATTCCATGTTTCAAAATGGCTTCGGCGCGTACTGTGTCTTCGGCAAGGCGGCGGGCGCGTTCGGATTCGTCCGCGATGCCGGGGTTGGCAGATTCGAGCGTCAGGGTGAGAATCCGCTCGGGGAAGCGGCAGGCAAAGGCGAGGGCGATGCGACCGCCGAGCGAATATCCAACGAGGTGAACCCTTGAGGCGGGGATTTCATCCAAGAGGCGAAGCAGCCAGTCGGTCACCATATAGAAATTCAAATTTGAAACGACATCGCCAGCCGCGGCTCTTCCGTGACCGGGCAGATCGGGCAAAACGCAAAAATAATTTTCACTGAGCGGGCGTGCGATTTCAAGCCAACTCTCGCCCCTGCCGAGAAAGCCGTGTAAAAAAACAAGCGGCGGGTTTTGGGGGTCGCCAAGAGTGAAAAAGTGTGGGGTCAACATTCGCTTCGAAGCAAAAAGGCAACAGGCTCAGGACTCCAGTGTGCGCCCCATAGCGGATGCAATGCGGCGCATCTCATCCACGAAGGAGGGCAGGGAATCGAGTGGAAGGGATTGCTCTCCGTCGGAAAGCGCGGCGGCGGGATTCGGGTGAACTTCCACAAGCAAACCGTCCGCGCCGGCAGCCAGTGCGGCGCGCGATGCGGCAAACACCAAATCTGTGCGGCCCGTGGCATGGCTGGGATCGGCAAGAATCGGGAAAGGCGTGGTTTCCTTGATTTGGGCAATCGCATTCACATCCAGCACATTCCGCGTGGAGGGGTCAAAACCGCGAATACCGCGCTCGCACAGGATGACCTTCTGATTTCCGCGCGACATAATGTGTTCGGCTGCCGCAAGCCATTCGTGGATGGTGGACATGAATCCGCGTTTGAGCAGGACCGGCTTTTGCTGTTCGCCTGCCGCCCACAACAGCGGGAAGTGCTGCATGTTGCGGCTCCCGATTTGGATAATGTCGCTGTACTCGACGACGAGCGGCAATTGCTCGACGCCCAACGCCTCTGAGATGACAAGCAGACCAAACTCATCGGCAGCCTGCCGCAGAATTTTCAAACCTTCAAGCCCCAATCCCTGGAAGGTGTGCGGCGATGTGCGCGGCTTGAACGCGCCGCCGCGCAATACACGTAATCCAAGTGCGTGCATTGTCTTTGCAACGCTATAGACCTGCTCGGCGCTTTCAACGGCGCATGGTCCTGCAATCAGCACGATATTCGTACCGCCGATTTGAAGTGTGTCGGAAAGGGAAATAATATTGGTCATGGTTTTGAGGTTAGACACTGCAGGTCTTTAAAGCCCGGCAGGTCTGCAATTTCGGTCCGTTTCAATTTGCCCGAGGCGGTGCGCGGAAGAGCCTCGACAAAAACGATGCGCCGCGGAACTTTGTAAGCCGCCACTTGCCCGCGTAAAAATTGAATCAAAGCCTCTCCGCTGCATGGTTCGCGCAAAACGACAGCCGCCGCGACGGCTTGTCCCCATTCGGGGTCTGGCACACCGACGACACACGCTTCGCTTACGGAGGGATGCGTCAGCAGGACGCGCTCCACCTCTTCGGGATAGACATTTTCACCGCCGCTGACGATCAAATCGGTGCGGCGCGTCAGGACCCATAAATCTCCCTCCGCATCGAGATAGCCAATATCGCCCGTATGGAAAGGCTCGGACGGTTTTTCCGAATCCAAATAGCCGCACATCACCGTCCTGCCGCTGATGACAATTTCACCAATCTCCCCGTTTGGAAGCGATTTGCCCGCTTCATCCACGATGTCCACGGTTGTGCCGGGCAATGGCTTGCCGACACTGCCGGGCTTGGCGCGGGTCTGTTCGGGCGTGGACGTGGCGACCTGCGATGCGGCTTCGGTCAAGCCGTAGGTGAGGGCTAGGGGTAAATTCAGCGCCAGGGCTTTTTCGAGGAGGTCAACAGGCGCGCCGGCGCCGCCGAGGAGAATGGCGCGCAGGGAGGACGATGGCTTGAGAGCGGGATATTTCTCCAGCAGGCGGTGAAGCATGGTCGGCACCAGCGAGACGACGGTGATGTCTTCTTCGGTGAGCGCGTGATGAACCGCATCCACATCAAAATGAGGGTGAAGGACGACGGCGAAGCCGTACAGTGCGGCGCGAAAAACAATGGACATGCCGCCAATGTGATAGAGCGGCATGGTCAACAGCCAGCGGTCACGCAAGTCAACGCCGAGGCGTTTGGCAGAGGCAAGCGCGCTGGCATGGTGATTGTCGAAGGTCAGCATCGCGCCTTTGGGGAAGCCGCTCGTGCCGGAGGTGAAAAATATCCCTTGAACGGCATCAGGCTCGAGCGGGGGATGAGTCCGCGCGGGAAGCGGCTGAGGCGTGGAGGAAAGATCGGAGACCGGAATCCGCTTTGCAGGTCCGGGCAGTTCCGATTCGCAAATCAGATAACCGCATTGACTTTGCTCGATCTGCAATTTAATTTCGGACTCAGTCAGACGTCTGTTGAGCGGCACTGCAATTGCGCCGATGCGGGCGAGCGCATGAATGAGCGCAATGTAGGCGGGCTGGTTGGCGAGGTGAATGGCAACGCGCGTCTGGCGTTTTATTTCGCGCGCTTCGAGCTGCGCGGCAAGCGTCTCGACCCAGTCGTTGAGCGCCGCATAGTCCCATTTTTGTCCTATGAATTCAAGCGCGGGAGCGCTGGGGTTTTGCGCGGCGCGTTGGGCAAGCCAGTCCATCAATCACCTCATGTAGAGCGATATTAATATCGCTCTACGGCAGCCAGGGATACTTGCGAAAGTCCGGCTTGCGTTTTTCGTTGTAGGCGTTACGTCCCTCCTGCCCTTCCTCGGTCATATAAAAGAGCATGGTGGCGTTCCCCGCCAGTTCCTGCAAGCCTGCCTGCCCATCGAGTTCGGCGTTGAACGCAGATTTGAGATTGCGAATGGCGAGCGGGCTTTTCTCGAGAATTTCCTGCGCCCAGCGGATGCCTTCCTCTTCCAGCTGCTCCACCGGGACCACCTTGTTGACCAGTCCCATTTCGAGCGCCTCCTGCGCGTTGTACTGGCGGCAGAGATACCAAATTTCACGCGCCTTTTTCTGACCGACGACACGCGCCAAATAAGAAGAGCCAAAACCGCCGTCAAAAGAGCCGACCTTGGGACCTGTCTGCCCAAAAATGGCATTGTCCGCGGCGATGGTCAGATCTGCGATGACGTGCAGGACATGTCCGCCGCCGATGGCGTATCCCGCCACGAGCGCAATGACGGGCTTGGGCATGGTTCGGATGATGCGCTGAAGTTTGAGTACGTTCAGACGCGGCACGCCGTCATCGCCAACGTAGCCCGCATGTCCGCGCACGCGCTGGTCGCCGCCGGAACAGAACGAATATTTTCCATCTTTGGCGGGACCGTTGCCTGTGAGCAGCACCACGCCGATGCGAGTATCTTCCCAAGCGTTCTCGAAGGCTTCGATCATTTCCCTGATGGTTTCGGGCCGGAAGGCGTTTCGCACTTCGGGGCGATTGAACGCAATGCGCGCGATTCCCTCTGCTTTGTGGTAGGTAATGTCTTGGTAGTCTTTGACTTTAATCCAGTTCATATTTCCTCTCAAGAGTTTTTTCAAGTTCGCCGCAGCAGCGGATGTTAGAGAACATCCGCTGCGCCCGCTGTTCAAGATTTGCGAGGATTAGCCGCCGCAGCGTAACGCCGCTTCAACGCCTGCCGCACCTGCTCGAACTTTGCCGCATCGCTGGGGATTTCGATGATGGTCGAGTTTTCAGAACGAAGGGCGGTCTCCAGCGCGGGCTTCAATGACAGGCGTTCGACGCGGACATAGTCAATGCCGTAAAGTTTGGCGGCATGCTCGAAGGTCAACCCGTGCGGGGCGACGAAGAGGTCGGTAAAGGGCGGCTCGAATTGCGAGATTGGCAGGCGCTGGAAGATTCCGCCGCCGTTGTTGTTGATGACGACAATCGTGGCGCGAATGCCGGAGCGTGAGATTGCCAGCAGACCGTTCATGTCGTGATAAAAGGAGGTGTCGCCGGTGACAAAGACGAGTCCCGCCAAATGCGCCGCGGCGCCAAGCGCGCTGGAGAGCGTGCCGTCAATTCCGCTGGCGCCGCGATTGGCAAAGACCTGCACGGGTTTGCGGCTCGGCGGTGCGAATTGATCGAGATGGCGCACGGGCAGGCTGTTTGCGACGTAGAGTCCGCCGCCGTCTGGCAGTTGATCCAGCACATCGGGCAGAATGCCGCCCTCGAAATACGGGTCCATTTGAAGAGCGCGGATTTCGTCCCAAACTTTTTCTTCGTAATCCTGCCATGTGTCCAGCCAATCCGAGTTTGCGTGTTTGGGTATGCCGTTGAGCAAATCCCGGCATAGCAGAAGCGGGTCCACCCACATCGCATGTGTGACGCGGAAACGGTCATCCTGCCAGCGGTTGGCTGCGGAGACGTGGATTTGCGGCACGTTCTCGAGGCTGTCGAGATAATCCGACAAGGCGTTGCTGACCGGCACGCCGCCGAAGCGAAGGACCAATTGCGGGCGCAGGGACCCGCCTGCGAACGGCAGGAAGGTATCGTAACCGCCAATGATGTGTGCGTTGACATGCTCGCCGAATCGCAAGCCGGAAAGCGCGTCCGCGAGGATGGGATAGCCTGTTTGCGCGGCGAGTTCGGTCAAGCGCGCAGGGAAATCTCCAGCGGGGCAGCGCGGACCACAAACAATGAGACCCCGCGGAGAGGAGGAAATCGCCTGGGTGAGGAAGTCGGTTTGCTCTTTGGCGGGAAAAAGTTGGGGACGAGAAAATGTCAATTGCGCGGGAGCAGTTTCCAGTCTGGAAAGAAGCGGAGGGTCCATCCAGGCGGGAAGGTCAGCGGGCATCTCAATCGGTTCGAGCGGTTTGCGAAATGGAAAATTCAAGTGGACGGGTCCGGGCAAGGGCGATTGCGAAGTCTCCCAGACGCGCGCGGCAAGCGTTTGCAAATAGCGAAGAAGGTGTTTGGAAAAATTTGCCTCTGGCGCGGGGACATCCACAAACCAGCGAACGTGATTGCCGAAAAGTTTGAGCTGGTCAATCGTTTGATTTGCGCCGCTCTCACGCAGTTCGGCGGGGCGGTCGGCGGTGAGGACGATGAGCGGGACTTCGCTGTAATTCGCCTCGACAATGGCTGGAAAAAAATTCGCGGCAGCCGTGCCGGAGGTGCAAACGACGGCAACGGGTTTTTGACTCGCGCGGGCAAGACCGAGCGCAAAATAGGACGCAGAACGTTCGTCGCTGTGAGGGTAAATGCGAATGCCGCTTTCGGCAAAGGCAACTGCCAAAGGTGTGGAACGCGAGCCCGGCGCAATGCAAACCGAATCGAGACCGAGTTTCTTCAACTCCGTAACAAAAATGCCTGCCCAGAGCGTGTTGCGGTTGGCGGTGTTCATACCATCTCACCTTGCATGGCGTCGAGCAGGAAGCGGGCTTTCAAGCCGGTTTCGTCCCATTCTTTTTGCGGGTCGGAATCAGCGACGATGCCTGCACCGCCGAAGAGGGTGGCTGTGCTGCCCTGGAATAACCCCGAACGAATGGCGACGACAAAGTCGCCGTTACCATCCGCATCCACCCAGCCGACGGGGGCTGCATACCAGCCGCGTTCGAATCCTTCCAATTCGCGAATGAGGCGCAGTGCGGCTTCGCCCGGCATACCACCAACTGCAGGGGTGGGATGCAGCGCGGCAACGATATTGAGGATGTTATGCCCCGCCTTCAAAGTGCCTGTGATGTCTGTGCAAAGATGCTGAATGTTGGGCAGACGCAACAGTTTTGGCGCAGAGTCCATATCGAGCGTTTTTACGAGCGGCGACATTTTTTCGCGAATGTGATCGAGGACAAAGGCGTGCTCACTTTGGTCTTTGGCGGAATGGAGCAATTGCCGACCCAGCGCATCATCTTCAACGGGAGAGCCGCCGCGGCGAATGGAGCCTGCAATCGCAACCGTGTTGTATTCTGTGCCTGATACGGAAATCAATCGCTCCGGCGTTACGCCCGCAAAGTTCCTTCCAGGCATGAATTCAAACAGGAAGCGAAAACAGGCGGGACACGATGCGCCGAGACGCTCCAACAGCACGGGGACATCCAGGGGACGATTCCCATGTACTTGCAGCGGGCGCGCTATGACCACCTTTTTCAACATCCCTGCGCGAATCATTCCGATGGAATGGCGGATGCTGTTTTCCCATTCCGCACGGGAGGTTTCAGTATTGGTGATGAGTTCATCGGGGAAGGAGGGCGGCGGCAGGATGGCGGTTTCCATCTGCTCGATAAAATTTTTGGCTTCGATGCGCAGGTAGCCGGCTGCAAGCGCGGGCGTTTCGTTTTCCGTGAGCGTATGATTGATCGAAAAGAAATATTCGCCGCCGGCGCGAATCAGCGCATAGCGGGGCAAAGTCAATGCTGCCGATGGAAACGAATCCCAGATGCCGCGTTTGACATGATCGAAAAATGCGCCGCCCCCAAGGAGGATTGGACGAGGCAGCGCATCCGATTCGTTGATAGGAATAATGCGCTGAAAAAAATCCTGCAGGGACGCCCCAAGATTTGAAAAACGATTTTCCCCGTGGTGAGAAATTTGCGCGCCAATCCCAAGAGCAGCGATGGCAACGGAGGATTGACCGCTCTCAAAGTAAAAACGTTCCATGCCAGCGCCGAGGCGCAGAAACTCCGTCAACGGATACGGAGGACAGGGGATGGTGTAGTTGACAATGCGATTCAAACTCATTCTCCTGCATTCATCCGCTCAGCGGGGAATCTTTCTTCAAACTCCCGTATCCGTTCCTCCGAGACGCCAATGCTTTGCAATAACATCCTTCTCAACACCGGCAAGGAGCGGGTGGGGTCCGGTTGACCCGTATAAATCCAACGCAAAACGACCTCGCTCAATGCGCCCATCCACGCACAAGCCGCAACTTCCGTATCCAGCGCGGGGATGCTTGCCTCTGCCACAGCCTCGTCGAGATACTCTTTGATGAAGGCAATAAAACGGTCATTGACAGCGCGGCGTTTTTCCTCGAAGACGTGCCCCAGCCCTGTGGCTTGGACAAGCGCGATCTTTGCCAGGGCGCGATATTGACCGAAAGTCTCCAGGCAGACGCGCAAAGCCAGGTCTACGCGCGCCACGCCCGAGGTCTCAGCCTGGAGGCGGGCACGCAGGCGGTTTTCCAGCAGGTCGGCGAAGGTATCCACCAGGGCGAGGAAAATATCCTGTTTGCTGGGGAAGTAGAAATAGAACGAACCTTTGGACGTGTTGGACTCTGCCACGATGTCGTCCACCTTGGCGTCGTGGTAGCCTTTGCTGGCAAAGACCTTGACGGCGGCTTCGAGAATGCGCTCGCGGGTTTCCTGGGACGGAGTATTGTTTGACATGGTTTCTCGCTAGACCGACTGGTCAGTCTACAGCGGGCAAGGATAGCCGATTGAAAAAGCCGCGTCAAGGTGACATGGCTCATGTTTGTCATGTGGCAAAAGGCAAAGAGTATCGGCAAACGCTGCCGCCCGTCCGTCAAGCGGTTTCTTTGGGCTGCAAGGTAAATATGGTGATTTCCGGCGGGCAATTAAATAGACGGTCTACCATTACTTTCGCCTGTGGTGTAAGACAGGCTTGTGGGAACGCTTGAACCGCATTTTGCGGGAAAAAGTCCGCTTGCAGTTTGGCAAGAAGCGTCGACCGAGTGCCGCCATCTTGGATAGTCAATCCATCAAGACTTCGGAAGGCGGCTTGGAACGCGGTTATGATGCGGGTAAGCAGGTGACAGGACGGAAAAGGCATATCTTGGTCGATACCCTGGGGCTGATTCTCAAGGTGGTGGTCACGGCTGGCAATGGGCAAGACCGCGAGGGCGCCAAAGCCTTGCTGAAAACGATCGGTCTCGAAAAAGAAGTTGTCCAACGCTTGGAGCTTATCTGGGCAGACGGCAGTTATCGCGGCGAGTTGATTACCTGGTTAGAAGACCTCTTTGGTTGGAAGTTGGAGGTCGTTGAAAAAGCCAAAGGTCAAGCAGGCTTTCAAATCCTGTCCAAGCGGTGGATTGTGGAACGCACTTTCGCTTGGCTGGTACGTGAGCGGCGCTTGGAACGCAACTATGAACGTTTGCCCGAATCCAGTGAGGCGTTTATCTATGCCGCGATGATCCGTTTGATGCTCCGCCGTTTAGCCAATGCATGACTTTTCAGACACTCTCTTAGAAACTATCTCAAAAGTGTCACCCTGAGTGGCGCCTTGCGCCACGAAGGGTCTCTACCAGCGAAAGCAAGAGACTCTTCGGTCGCTTCGCTCCCTCAGAGTGACATGTTTTAGGGTTTTGAGATAATTTCTTATCCCGAGCCGACGTGATTTAGAGTTCACATTACAGCCTATGGCTTTCTCATTATCGCTTGACAATCTCATCAGTGTGTGGCGCGCCTTCAACGCGGATTGCGCCGATTAGACGGATGGCGCGGATTTTTTGAAAAACATCGGCGAAATCCGCTAAATCCGCGACATCCGTGTTGAAAATGAGAAAACCATGCATTACAGCCTGTACATGCTTGACGTGAGCCGAAAAAGCGGTAAAATCTAATTCGATAAATATCGAATTAGATTTTGGATGCGAATCATGACTACACCCAATCCCATGCTGGAGTTTGCCAAGGCGATGGCGTCGGTCGAGCGGTTGAAGGTGATCGGCACGCTGGTGCGCGGACCCGCCACGCAGGCGGAAGTTGCCGCGCAGGTTCACCTTCCCTTGCGGGAAGTACATGACCATCTTGCTTTTCTGGTCTCGGTGGGCGCGGTGCGGGAGGAACAGGGACGGTATCGGGTGGATGAAAAGTCCATCGAAGCGCTGAGCAAGAGTCAGTTTGAGGGGAAGCGCGCGGAGCCTGCATCGGTCGAGGGTGAGCCGGAGAATGTCCGCAAAATCTTGAGAGCGTATTTGAAATCCGATGGGACGCTGGCGCAGATTCCGATGGACAAGCATAAATTGCGGATTGTGTTGAAGTTCATCGTTGATGTGTTTCCCTTCGACGCAACCTTCACGGAGAAGGAAGTGAATGCCATTCTGCGGCGATTTCATGTGGACACCGCCGCGCTGCGCCGCTATCTTGTGGATGAAGGTTTCATGGCGCGGGAAGGCGACGGGTCGAAGTATTGGCGCGTGAAAGTGGAGGCGGCATGAGCGGGGAACTGGTCACTTTCTTCAAGGCGCTGGCAGATGCAAACCGACTCAAAATCGTCGGCTTGCTGGCAGAGAAATCGTACAGTGTGGAGGAACTTGCCGCGCTGTTGAAACTCAAGCCTTCGACCGTTTCGCATCATCTTGCCAAACTATCCGAAGCGGGATTGGTGCAGGCGCATGCGGAAAGTTATTACACCGTGTATCAGTTGAACAAAAAAGCGCTGGAAGAAAAAGCGCGCACGATGTTCTCTCCAACGGAACTTTCCAACGCGGCGGCGGAGGTAGACATAGATGCTTATGACAAAAAAATCATCCGCGATTACTCCCGCCCCGACGGAAGTTTGAAAACCCTCCCTTCGCAGCGCAAGAAACTCGAAGCGATCCTGCGCCATGTGGTCAAAGCGTTCGAACCCGGCAGGCGGTACAGCGAGAAGCGCGTGAACGAAATCCTCGCGCAGTTTCACGAGGATACCGCCACCCTGCGGCGCGAATTGGTCGGTGCGGGGCTGATGGCGCGCGAAGGCGGAGGCGGGGAATACTGGCGAACCGACAAATAAAAACTGCCGCAGAGTTTCTCCAGTCTCTGCGGCAGTTGATTGTGGGTTACTTCATCTGCTCGCGGTTGACGATGCCTCGCTGCCAGGCATACACCGCCACCTGCGTGCGGTCTGCCAGGTGCAGTTTGCTCAAAATGTTGCTCACATGCCCCTTGACTGTGTTTTCACTGATGACGAGTTTTTCGGCGATCTGGCTGTTGGTCATCCCTTTGGCAATCAGGCGCAGGACATCCAGTTCGCGCTCGGTCAGTTCCGTGAACAACGGTTCATCGTTTTCGCCGCGCAGATTTTGTAAAACACGCTCCGCCACCAGCGGATGCAGAGTCACCTCATGGCGCACGGCGCGCTGCAACGCCTCGACCAGTTTCTCCATCTTCATATCCTTGAGAATGTAAGAAGTTGCCCCAGCCTTCAAGGCGGGAAAGATATGCACATCCTCATGATACGAAGTCAACACCACCACCTGGGTGCGCGGACTGATTTTCTTGATCTGGCGGGTCGTTTCCACGCCGCCCATGCCGGGCATGATCAAATCCAGCAAAACCACATCCGGGATCAACTCCGCGACCATCTTCACCGCCTGCTCACCCGATTCTGCCTCGCCGACCACGTCGAACTCTTTGAGTGTCTCGAGGTAGGAACGGATGCCGTTCCGCACCACTTCGTGATCGTCCACAATCAAAATACTGATGACATTGCTTTTTGCCATATTCGCCTCTTTCTTAATCTTTTGCCGGCACTTGCACAATGACCTTTGTGCCCCGTCCCGGCGCGCTCTGCACCTGTACCGAGCCGTGGACACTGCCCACCCGCTCGCGAATCGAGCGCAACCCCAGACCCTGTCCCTTCAGATTCATATCGAACCCGCGCCCATCGTCCGACACGCACAATTGCACCGTGCCGCCATTATAGACCAAGGAAACGTCCACGCGGCTCGCCTGGCTGTGTCGCGCCACGTTTGCCAGCGCCTCCTGCGTGACGCGGTAAACCGCCTGCTCGATGTGGAGCGGCAGACGCCGCTCGCCTTCGAGCGTCAAATTCACCTTGATGTCGCTGCGGTTTTCCCATTCATAGACATATTCGCGCAGCACAGCCGCCAGTCCCTTTTCCTGCAATGCCACGGGATAAATCTCCTGCACGAGGAAGGTCAATTCCTGAATGACATCCGAAACCAGGTTCTCCGCCTCGTGAAGATGCAGCGCCGCCTTGTCGCCGCCGCCGTTCAACATGCCGCGCACTGCTCCAAGCTGCGCAAGGGCGGCGAAGGCTTTTTGTTTGGCGCTGTCGTGCAGGTCACGCGCGAGGCGGTTACGTTCTTCCATGACTGCCAGGTCTTTGGTTTGCTCGAAGAGCAGCATGTTCGCAATCGAAATGGCGGCGCGCTGCGTGAGCGCCGAAAACAGCCGCACCGTATCGTCGCCAAGCAGGTGGGGTTTGGTGAACCCGACGTTGAACACCCCCACCACTTTGTTATCCACGCTGATGGGCAAATGGACGAACGAACGGATGCCTTCCGCAATCAACGCTTCGCGGACCTCCGCACGAAACTCGTCCATCTCGATTTGGCGGACAATGACCGGCTGACCGCTCTCCAGCACGCTGCCCACAATACCTTCGCCTTTTGCAAATTCCATGACGCGGAGAGTCTGCGGCGAATATCCGCGGCTGATGCGCGGGACGATTTTGGTCTGCTTCTCGTCCCAGGCAAAGACCATGCTGCGGTCGGCGTTGAGCACATCCACCGCCACATCCACGAGGGTTTGGAAGACCTGATTCAAACTGACGCTGCGAAGGATGCGTTCATCCGCCTGGTAGAGCGCCTGAATTTCCTGATTGCGTTTTTCGAGCGCGCTGGTTCGTTCGCGCACCAGGCGTTCCAGTTGACGGTTGCGATCCTGAATTGTCCTGGTGCGCAGACCAATGCCCAGCGCCACCACCCCCGCCAGCGCAAAAACCAGAAAGATGCGAAACCATGCCGTCTGCCAAAACGGCGGGATCACCTTGATGGCAATGCTCAGCGGCGTTTCGCTCCAAACGCCGTCGCTGTTGGCGGCTCTCACGTGCAGGGTATATTCGCCGCCCGGCAAATTGGTATAGCGCCCATCACGCTTGACGCCGATGGTTTGCCAGCCCGGATCGAAGCCCTCCAGGTAATAGGCATATTGATTTTTGGAAGGCTGGTTGTAACTCAGCGCGGCAAACTCGAACTCCAGTGAATTGCGGGGCCATTCCAGGACCACGCTGGTCAACGCCGACACACTGGCATTCACCGCCACGGGCTGACCGTCCTGCGTGAGCGACGTCAATACCACTTGGGGCGGGTGCTGATTTTCAAAAATGCTCAAAGGATGAAACACGGTCAGACCGTTGACGCCGCCAAAATAGAATTCTCCGCCGCGCCCCTTGGCAAACGCCGCCGCGTTGAACTGATTGCTCTGTAAACCGTCGCCGGCGTCGAAGTTGCGAAACGTCTTGTTTTCCGGGTCGAAGCGCGAAATGCCAAAGTTCGTACTCAGCCACAGATACCCCAAATCGTCTTCGAGAATGCCATACACCACGCCGTTGGGCAAGCCGTCCTTTTCCAAAAAATAGGTGAAGGTCTCGGTGGCGGGATCGAATAAATTCAATCCGCCGCCGTTGGTTCCAATCCACAAACGTCCTTTGGAGTCCTGATAAACATCGAGAATGGATTCGTTGCTTAGCGATGTCTTGTCGTTAGGGTCGGCGTGATATTGCTTGAAGGTTTCCGCCGCACGGTCGAAGCGGTTCAATCCGTTTTCCGATGTGCCAATCCACAAATAGCCGTCGCGGTCTTCGTAGATCACACTCACGGAGGAACCGCTCAGGCTGGCTGGGTCGCCTACACGGGGGGTGTAATGCCGGAACGTTCCGCTGGCGCGGTCCAGCAGGTCGAGCCCTGCCACGGTTCCCACCCAGACGTTATTGGCGCTGTCCACATAAACTTCCTGCACGGTGTTGGCGCTCAGGCTGGCAGGATTTTGCGGGTCGCGCTGATAGTGGGCAAAACGGGAGGTCCGCCGGTCGAAACGGTCGAGACCGTTGGCGGTGCCGATCCACAACATGCCGTCCTGATCCTCGTCAATCGCATACAGAATGTTCGAAGCGATGCTGGCGGGACGCCGTTCGTCATGCCGATAGCGGATGACCTGCCCCGTGGACCAGGTGAGGCGGTTCAAGCCTGCGCCAAACGTGCCAACCCACGCATAGCCCTGCGAATCGACATGAATGGGGAAAATCAAATTTCCGCTCAACGAGTTGGGGTCGGAAGGGACGTGGCGGTAATAGGCGAAATTGTCGCGCAGGCGGTCATATTTGTTGACGCCGCCGCCATACGTGCCAAACCACAAGACACCCCCGCGGTCTTCATGGATGGATAGGATGAAGTCGTTGCTCAGGCTTTGAATGAAAGACGGGTCGTTGACGTAATGGATGAAACGTCCGCCCGCCCGGCTCAAACGATCCAGCCCGCTGCTGGTGCCAACCCAGAGATTACCGCTGCTGTCCACATACAATGCGTTGACGCGGTTACCGGCAATGCTTTGCGGGTCGTTATCCGAATGGGTGAACCGCTGGAATTTCCCGCTGGCGGGGTCGAAGCGGTTCAAGCCAAACCACGTGGCAACCCACAACGTCGAATTGCCTGCATCCAGAATGGCGGTAATGTGGTCGTTGCTGATGGAGGTCGTATCTTCCGGGTTATTTTGGTAAGCGGTGAAGGTCCCGCTTTGCGGGTCGAACTGATTCAGCCCGCCCGAGGAGGTGCCAATCCAATACCTTCCGCGGCTGTCCTGCAAAATGGCAGTGACACTCTTGCCTGTCAAGCCGTCGGGGGTAAATGGATTGTAGGTATAACGCTTGAAGCCTTTGGTTTTGCGGTCGAGCAAGTCCAGTCCCTGCTCCGTTCCGATCCACAAGTCGCCGTTCCGATCCACGTACAAAACATTGATGTGATCGTCGCCGATGCTCGAGGGATTTTCCTTGTCGTGGCGAAAGACGGTGAACGTTTCGGTGCGCGGGTCATAACGGTTCAAGCCGCCCTGCCGCGTGCCAATCCACAAATAGCCTTCGCGGTCCTCCACCATCGCCGTAATCCAGCGGTCGCTCAGGCTGGTCGGAGAGTCGGGTTCGGGTTTGAATATCTTGAAGGTATAGCCGTCGTAGCGGTTGAGCCCGTCTTCCGTGCCGAACCACAAAAAGCCGGCGCTGTCTTGAAAAATGACATGCACCGAATTTTGCGACAAGCCCTGTTCGAGACCGAGATGCTCGAAGCGCGGGACGCAGTTGCAAATCTCCGGCAGGGAATGGGGGGAGATGCGGTTCGGGACTTCGGGAAGGCTGGTCGGCGCAGAATCAGCCTCGGGCGCGGCTGGAAGCGGATTCCCGCTCCCGCACGAAGCGAGCGCCAGCGTCAGGAAGAGTCCCAAAAGGCGGAAGAAGGTCAACTTCATACTTCTTCTCATGCCCAAAGTATAGCCCATAACATCCCCCCTGTATGAACCGCACAAAGCGGCTCAGCCCCTTTGGGCATCCAGCGCGCGGAAGCGGTGAAGGAAATAGACCGCCAGCCCCACCAGCACGATGGCGTTTGCCTGATGAAGAAGCGCAACGACGATGTTCACATACGAAAGCACCGTCCACACGCCAAGCGTGATTTGCAAAGCGACCACACCGATGAGCCATTTGAGCCCGGTTTGAATCTCGGCAGGGTAGTTCTGCTTCTTCACCACCCAGAACACGTATGGGACGGCGAGCAGTCCCACCCATGCAAACCAGCGATGGATGAAGACGATGGTCTGCGGCGACTCGAACAAATTGACGAACGAACCGAACAAGCCGGGCGGAATCCACTTGCCGAACATGAGGGGCCAAGTATCCGAAACGTGACCCGCCTTGAGTCCCGCCGTGAAGCCGCCGTAGGTGATTTGAACGACAAGCAGGGCAAACGAAACCGCCGCCAGTTTCGAAGGCAATGACCACTTCGCCTTTTTGCCCGCTTCGGGGAATCCGAACCGATGCCCCAGCGCCGTCCATAGTGCGAGGCTGAAGAGCGTGAGCGCCAGAAGCAGATGAATCGTCAGGTTGAAGTGACTGACAGCCGGGCGGTCCACCAAACCGCTGGCAACCATGATCCAACCGGCGACCGCCTGCGAAATGAACAGCAGTCCCATCACAACATAGATGCCGAACTCGCGGCGGGGAATCGCTCCTTTGAAGAGAAAATAGAACACGGGAATGGCATACGCCAGCCCTGCCAGCCGGGCGATGTTACGGTGAATCCACTCGATATAGAAGATGTACTTGTACTCCTCCAGCGTCATCCCGAAATTGACCTTGAGGTATTCGGGCGTCTGCTGATATTTGGCGAACTCCTCCTGCCAAGCCGCCTCCCCAATGGGCGGAAGCGACCCGCTGACAGGATTCCACTCCACGATGGAGAGACCCGAACGAGTCAAGCGGACGAATCCGCCGAAGACCACCAGAAAAGCGACGAGGCCGGCGAAGAAAAACAGCCACTTCATCACGGCAGGATTTTTGGTTTGAGGCATAGCTGCCCTCCGAATTGATTTTGGATTGATTGTTTGCTCCACAAAGTTCACGAAAAAGCACGAATTCTTTTCGCATCATTCGTGTCATTCGGTGTTAGAAAGTGTCTGAAAAGAGATTTCTATTGCTCCAAAAATGCGTAGAATGCGCTCTCTGGCGCATCCAGCGACGTTAGAGAACGTCGCTTACGCGGAAACCACCGGTCTTCACATACTTTCTCAGAGAGAGATCATTCGCATCATTCGTTTCATTCGACGTCAGTAGTTTCCTTCGAATGCAGGGCGGGATTATAGCACCCGCCAATAAAAAATTTGGAACGGAACGCATGGCGTATAATTTGCAACACTTATGCGCGCAGACCAGTCCACCAAGGCGCTCTTCGACAATGTTCTTCGGCAGGCAGGCGGCAAGCCTGTTGCCCAAATCCACATTGCGCTGGGAGAAATCGCCGACATCACCCCAGCGCAGGCACAGCGCCTGTGGGATGAACTTGCCCAAGGCACGCCGCTGGAACGGGCACAGATTCGCTTTCGTCTTATCCCTGCCGAAGTGCAGTGCATGGCGTGTTTCAAAAAGTACCGCCCCGCCAATGGCGAAATCCACTGCCCCCACTGCGGCAGTTTTGGCGCAAAAATTCTGACCGGCGAGGAATTCCATGTCGAACGCATCGAAACCGACGAATAAATTTTGGACAACCCTGGCGCTCCTGCTGCTCCTGACCATTGCAGGATGCAACCTGCCCGCCGCCTCCCCCCCGACCCCGGACCTGCTCGCCACTCTCCAAGCCTCCACCCCGCTGACGGTTTCCACGCCCGCCCTGCTGGAGACGCCCTCCGCCTCCCCCACGCCGTTCACCGTCACCATCACCCCCGCCAGCCTGCCGTCAGATGGCGTTCCCTCCCCCTCCCCCGCCGACGGATTGACCGGTCACATCGTCTTCACCTGTCAAATCTTCAAAGTGCAAGCCCGCAACCAAATCTGCATCATGAACGCCGACGGGAGCGGCTACCGCCGGCTGACCACCGACGATTCGCGCCAGCATTTCTACCCATCCCTCTCGCCCGATGGGAAGAGCGTAGTCTATGCCGCCTTCTTTGAAACCGACAACTACGAAATTTACGAACTCACCCTCGCCGACGGCACGGTCAAACGTCTGACCAACGGCTACGGCGTGGAAACCTCACCCGAAATCTCCCCTGACGGGAAGTTCATCGCCTACACCAAATACAACGTCTCCACCGGCAACTATCAAATCATCATCGCCCGCCGCGACGGCAGTGAAGCCGGCAACATCCCCCGCGTCACCGGCTGGGACCCCACTTGGTCGCCGGATGGCAAGCGCATCCTCTTCGCCTCCGACCGGCGGGGCGCAGTGCAGCTTTATACCGTCCGTCTCGATGGCAGTGACCTGCAAACCATCACCAGCCTGCCTGCCATTCGCGGACGCAGCGACTGGTCACCGGACGGCAACTACATCGTCACCTATTCCGGTCCCGCTTGGAATCGCGAACTCTACATCATGAACGCCGACGGCACGAACGTGCGCCAACTCACGCCCAGCGGCGGCAACAGTCAGGGACCTTCTTTCTCGCCGGACGGCAAATGGGTGGTCTTCACCGCCTACTTCGATCATTACGGCGATGACCACGGCTGCGAAATCTACGTCATCCGCACCGACGGCACCGACCTGCGCCGCCTCACCAACAACGATTACTGCGACTACCAGCCGCGCTGGGGACCATGATGGAAATTCACTTCGTCGTCATCGGTAAACTTACGCGTGAATTTCTCCTGCCCGCCAAGGGTCAGCCGCGGCTCGATGCGCCGGGCGGCAGTCTGCTCTATGCGGCGGGAGGGTTGGGAGTGTGGGAAAGCGGCGTCGGCTTGGTGGGACGCGCCGGCAACGATTATCCGCGCGCCTGGCTGAACGAGGTCAAAAAGCGCGGGTTCGATACGAGCGGCATTCGCATCCAGCCGCAGGCATTGGATATGCGCGAATTCATCGCTTACACCGAGTCGTTCGAGGCAAGCCGCATCAATCCGGTGGCGCATTTCGCGCGGCGGGGAATGACCGTGCCCAAGTCCCTGCTGGGGTATCAGGCGGAGAAAGCGCCGGAAGAAGCGCTTCGCCTCACCGTGCGCGACATCCCCGAAGACTACCTGACCGCCCGCGCCGCCTACCTCTGCCCGCTCGATTTGGTGACGCAGACCCAACTCATCGCCGGACTCAAGCGCGGGACCGTGCATACGTTCATCCTGGACCCCGCGCCTGCCGCCATGACCCCCGCCTCGCGCCGTGAACTCCCTGCCCTGCTCAACGGCGTGAATGCCTTCCTGCCCTCCGAAGAGGAGATGCGCAATCTGTTCCAGGCGGAAACCCACGACTTGTGGGAGATGGCGGAGGCAGTGTCGCTGTATGGCTGTGAGTTTGTGGTCATCAAGCGCGGCGCACAGGGACAGTTGCTCTACGAGGCAGAATCAAAACGCCGCTGGGAGATTCCCGCCTACCCGGCGCGGCTGGAGGATGTGACCGGCGCCGGTGATGCGTTTGGCGGAGGCTTCGCGGCTGGCTTTTGCAAGAGTTACGATCCAGTGGAAGGAGTTTTGTATGGCAATGTCTCGGCTTCGTTGAAACTGGAGGGATTGGGCGCGTTTCATCCGCTGGAGGTGCTGCCGGGACTGGCAGAGGCGAGGCTGAACGCACTGAGGGAGTTGGTGAGGAGAGTGTAGGCAGTAAACAGTGACAGTACTTACGCAGTTGAGAAAATAGAACATTGACAACACAAAAGGGACGTCTCAGAGATAATTGAGTTTGCAAAAAACCACCTCTCTGAACGGTGAAACACCATGACGTCCCGTCTCTATACTAC
>Ga0209381_1000897_pt1 | contig 57764 bp, 37 predicted proteins | sample DewCreD2012metaG_FD_184111 | JGI IMG/M metagenome (GOLD analysis project Ga0209381, IMG submission 184111) | Hot spring sediment bacterial and archeal communities from British Columbia, Canada, to study Microbial Dark Matter (Phase II) - Dewar... ... | reverse complement strand
GAGGCCGAGGTCCTCGGTGGCGGCCCAGAGGGCGCCGCGGGGGTCTCGGGCGAGGGCGGTCACGAAGGCGTCGGGGGGGAGGGCGGCGGACCGGGGCTGGTCGCCGGCGGGGGGCGACGCACCGAGGAAGGAAGCTCCCGCTCCAGCGGCGGCGATCGTCAGGGACAGGGCGGATGCGCGCATCGAGAAGACCCCGCCGGGAATCCGGCGGGCGGGGATAATATATACCGAACAATGTGACGTCAAGTATTAGTCACAAATTAAGTGACTACACCGGACGCGTCGAGGGACCTCGCAAGGCCGACCCCGCCTCCGCGAGCGGCCGACCGGGGCGGCGCCCGCCTGCCCCTCCGAGCGAGCGGGCTCGCGTGAGATGAGTTAGATCGGACTCGGGCCCGTGATCGTCCCGGCTCCCGAGGGGCGGCACGCCTGTGCCGCCCGGGATCAGTCAATCGAGTGGAAGTGCAAAGCGTGGGTGGAGAGGAAGGAGGCGCAGGGTTGAAGCAATGTTACGTAAAGTAACACCGCACGACGGGAGCGCCGAGGGCCGGATGTGCCCAAACTTCTTTCGAGCAGGTGACTTGCGCGGGATTTGCAAGTGTGGCGCGGGATTTGCTTATACACCGTTTGCCGTCGCCCCGGTCCCCCGACGGAGTGGGAAAGGGCTGCGCCGGGGGGCGCGGGGCGCGGCAAAACACCGGCCGGTCAGGGTCGTGGGGAGCTCCCGGCGCGCGCGGCGCGCCGCGGGAGATAGGGAGAGGGTGTGTCCCGTCCGCCCCTCCGCGCCCGCCCCGCCCCCTGATGGGGGCGGGGTGTCGGCGGGGAGAACGTGGCGACAGAAGGACGACGTTCGTGGCGGGCCTGGAGCGCCGGGAGGCCGTCGCGCGAGACCACGCGGAGCACACCTTCCCCATCCGCACCATCTGCGAGAGACATCCTGGTGGACTCCGCCATGGCGGGGCGCCAGGATGACATGCACCCGACGAACCCGGCGGCGGGGGCGGGCACCGCTCTCAGATCACGACCTGCTCGACCCGGTCAGGCGCGCGGAGCCGCAGCGCCGCCTCATGACGACGCAGCACAAGCATCCGCTTCCGGCGCGCGAAGACGAAGTGCTGCACCCTCATGTTGTCGAAGACGACGTGCGGGTAGAGGGTGTCGTAGAGGTCGTCCGGGAAATAGATGCGGGGCGCGAGGCGGTCGTCCAGGAGCGTGAAAAGCCCCGCGTAGACCCCCAGCGCCACCTGCGCGCACGTGGCGTTCGTCCCGATCGCCGCGCTGTTGGCCAGGCTGTGCAGGTAGAAGACCCGCTGCCGCGGGTACTCCAAGCAGACCCCGATGGTGTCGGACCCGTCCAGCGGCACCGACGTGTTGTTGGCCAGTTCCACGTCGCTCAGCCGCAGCCGCCCGCGCTGTTTCTGGCGGCGCACGAGGTAATCCATGGTCTTCGGATGGATCGCGTAAAGGAACTTCGAGGAGACGCCGAACTTCCGGCCGAGCGTCATGTTCTCCTCGTGCAGGACCAGCAAGGCTTTCGGATAGGCCGGCAGAGGGAGAATGGGCTTGAGGTAGGGCGTCAGATCTTCCCGGTTGTCGAAGGCATTCCCGCAACGGGTCGCCAGCATCCCATCCACCATTTGGCCCGTCGGCTCCCAGGCCGTCTCGGTGAGGAATTCCTTCTTCGACCATGTGATGATCGGGCGCCAGCCGTCCGCCGGCGTCGAGGTATCGTACTCGAAATGGACGATCTCTTGCGGCACGCCGTAGCGGCGAACCCCGTGGCAGACCCAGCTGTTCACCACGCCCGGGTTCATGCCGGAGCAGAGGATGTGGGGCGCGCGACGCGGCCGCTCGCGCGTCGGGTACAGGGCCGTCACCAGCTCCGGCACTTGGCGCCGGTCATCGTTCAACGAGGTGTTGAGATACGAGACGCCGATCGCGTCCGACGCCGCCAGCACCGGCAGCGTGTCCATGTCCGTCAGATCCACCACAATGTCGATCCGGTGCCGGCGCAGGAGGTCCTGGTAGAAGACCCGGTCGTCCGGCCAGCGAAGCCAGCGGAGGACAAAATGGTAGGACAGGCGTCGGTGCTCGAGAAAACGGTCTTCCCGGACGTGGTCGTTTCTGTCAAGCAGGACGAGGCGGCGGAAGTGGTCGCGCCGGCCGCCCAGACGTCGCAGCAACGCCCGTGCGACGCTGCCCGACGCCCCGAGGATGAGCAGGTTGGGCGTTTTGCGCCGCTTGGAGAGTGTGTTCATGTTAGCCGCCTGACGACGGGATGCCGGTCCTCCTGCTCCGGCGCAGATGGGTCGCCGCGCATGACCGCGCGGCCCCAGCGACCGAAGTATAGCGGCTCAGAACGAGTTGCGCGAGCCCCTCCGATGCGATTGTGCGAAAATAATCCCGCCCGACCGAGGGAGGCTGCGGCGCGGTCGCACCGTTCAACGCCCGGCGTCGATCCGGGCCACGATCGACCGCGCGAACGCCGGCAACAGGATGGCGCCCCGCTCCACATTCGCCGGCGCCCACGCGTTCATCCACGGGTCGTAGGTCCGCGCCGCCGCGGCGTCGGGCGGCCGGTAGCCGTCCGGGAGCCGGATCGAGGCGCCTTCGACCTTTCGCGGCGCCTTGCCCTCCGCCAGCTCCGTCCTCCAGTCGCTCTCCGCATCTCGTACCCAGGCGAGGAACGACCGTTTCCCCTTCAGCGCCCGGATGCGCAGCCCCGGCGCGGGGATCTCCACCGCCTCGAACCCCTCCGCCGGCAAGTCGATTCCCTCCACCGCCGCGGCGAATCGCCCGAAGTGATGCCAGAGATTGTGCTTCGCGACATAGGCATCCCAGTGCCAGCAGTGTCCCGGACCCGCCGCGCCGGAGAAGAACGGCGCGAAGAGCACGTCGTGGAGGAGAATCCCCTCCGTGTCCTTCGCGTAGAGCTTGAAGGGGCCGCTGTGCTTCGGCTCGACCGCCCCGCTCTCCGCCAACAGCACCGGCCGGCTTGGGTTTCGTTTTCGCATCTCCTGTACCGCGTCGGCGGCCAGGATGTCCACCGGCCCCTTGCAGACCGCGTAGCTCGCGCCGAGGTCGAGGTAGCGGTGCACCTGAATGACGTCGTTGCCGGGCATGCGGGCGAGGCGGTCGTAGTGCGTGCGGCACCAGTCGCCGTCATAGCTCCCCAGGCTCTGCATCGCGAGGTGCTTCGGAAAGAGCCGGTGAAGCTCCGGCAGCATCGCCTCGGTCCACGCGAGTACGTCCCCGCCCCCCACGGCGTTGATCTCGTTCCAGAGCTCCCAGCCGAAGATGACCGGGTCGGGTCCGTACCGGGCCTGGTACCAGGCGAGCTTCTTCTTGAAATGCTCGCGCGAGGGGGAACCGTCAAAGAAGTCCGCGATCGACGCGGCCGTGCCGCCGTTGGAGACGAGATGGAGCGGCTTCTGCGCCCACGCCTGCCATCCGCCTTCGAGCGTCCGGAAATGTTCCAGGCAGAGCTTCACCCGGATGCCGAGGCGCCGGGCGGTGGCGAGGAGGGCTTCGATCCGCTTCGCCTTCTCCTCGTCGAAAACGCCGCTTTTCGCGTGCTCGACGTCGAACGCCGGGGTACTCAGCCAAATGCGGATGTAGTTGCCCCGGTTCGCCGCCAGTTGCTCCATCCAGGCGTCGCCCCCGGCGATCATGTTGAGGCCGATGGGGAGCCAGGGCGTCCCATCGGAGAGCTCGAAATAGCGCGGGTCGCGCGGGCTGACGCGGACGAAGGGGGCGTCCTTGCCGATGGAAGCGGCGCCGTCGGCCGGCGAGGCCGCCGTGTCAAGCAGGGCGGCGGCGAGAAGGATCGCGGACGGTGTCGCGCGGCGTATCATGGGCCCTCTCGGAGGTTAGGGACGCGACAGGAAGCATACAGGAGCGGCGGTGGAACGGCCACGGGATTTCGGGGGTGAAAAAGCGGCGGGACGGCCGCGATGGGAATCGAATCGTTTCCGAGTCCGGCACCTCCAGATGTCATCCACCCCATCACGTCCCGCGCCCCCCGTCGCTCCATCGCCGACGGCCGGTCAAGGGGACACGGTGACCACGACCCGCCGATACGCGACCAAGGGGGGCGTGCCGCCATCCTCCACCTGCAAAATCACATGCAGGGTCTCGCGCTTCTTCACGGGCGGTGCCACGAGCCGGGTCGCCTCGCCGGCCGGCGGATCCAGGATGACCGTTTCCCGGTACGAGCCGGCCTCGGGGTATACGAACCAGGAGAAGCGCAGCGCGTTTCCGTCCGGGTCGCGGCTGCCGGCCGCGGAGAGGGCGAGCGTCTCGCCGGCCCGGACCGCGCGTTCGAGGACGGCCTTCGTGGCATCGCCGTCAAGCACGGCGACAGGATTGTGGTTGGCCTTCGCGAAGTCATCCGCCACGCACCAGTCCATCCGCGCGGCAAAGTCGTTCTGGAAGTGGCCGCGCCACCGCCAGATCGTGGCCGGGTCGGAACAGTCGGTCCGCCCATTGTCGGTCGTCACCGTGTCGCGGCTCTCGTGGTTGTTGGTCCAAATCGGACGGGTCTCGCCGTACGGGCGGTAGAGGACGTAGCGGCCGCCCCAGCCGCCGTAGGCGGGGCTGATGTGCCAGCCGAGGCCGTTGTCGATCAGTCCGAGGAACGACGGCGTATCGCCCTCCATAATATAGGCAAGCTTCGGGTAAAGGGCGCCGAGCGGTCCGTGACCGAGGATGACATTCGCTTCCAGCCAGGGATTGTCGACTTGATGAAAAACGTGCATCGGTCCGTTCCGGTAATGTCGGTCGCCGCTGATGCCCGTCCAGGTTGCACGCCAGTATTCCTTCCAGTCGGTGGTGCTGGGGGAGACGATGTAGAAGAGGCCGGGGAATTCGCGGCGGAGCCAGGGACCGGCGTCGTCCTGGTCGGAGATGCTGTAGACGCGCAATCCGGCGACGAGCCGGTCGAGGACCCCAGCGGGCCGGTTGCGGCGCGCGTCCGAGAGGGCCTGAGCGAGGGTGTTGGCGCCGCCCCAAACGCAGACCCACAGGGGGCGCGCATCCGGTCGGTCGGCCGCGGCCAGGAGGAGGCGAGACCCGTCCGTGGCCTTGTCCTCCCCCACGGCGGCCATGCCGTAGTCGGGCTGGCCGGCGGCGGACCGCTCGCGCAGCGCCTCCGGCGGCGGGTACCCCGGCGCGTGCCGCAGGAGGTTTCCCCGCACGAGGCCGTAGGCCTCGATTTGCCGCCGGATGAGATCGAGACGCGGGCCCTTCCGCAGCCAAGTCGAGGTGGTGGCGACGAGCCCCTCGATATCGAACTCATTGGAATAGACGAGGAAGCGGACCAGAGACTGCTCGTCGTCCGGCTCGTTGGCGATGTCGGTGAGAACGAAAACGCGCGGGCGCGCGCCGGAGGGGGATGCGGCCTCCGGGCCGGGGGGCGGCGCGGCGGCGCCGGCAAGGGCCAGGGTCAGAACCGGGAAGAGCCGCGCAGCGCCGGGACGGAGGGGAGACATGGGCTCACCTCGCAGGAATCGGGTTCCGGATCTTCGCGCGTCGCCCGTCGTCCAGCGGAAGCGCCCCCGACGCGGCCGCCCTTCGCACCGGTCACGCAAGTCGAATCGGAAGACCGCGGCGGCGCGGGCGAGCGCACCGGGCTACGGCCGCATCTGTTCGCGGATCGTCCCGGGCTCGAGGACGCCGCGCCCGGCGAGCCGGCTCCCGAAAATGCATAGCCCGCGGATCTCGCTGCGGAACTGCCGGTCGAGTCCCGCGTCGCGCAGGGTCGCGTTGAAGCTGCCGATCGTCAGTGGGCCGATGTCGATTCCCACGGGCCCGGGCGCGTAGGACGTCGCCCGATCCCGCTCGAGGGGGGCGTCGCCCGGCGCGTCCATCGGCCCGGCGAAATGCCACCGGACGCTCTCCTTCGTCCCCCCCGCGTCGTACGTGACGGCGAAAAAGGTCCACCGGCCGGCCTGGAGCCGACCGGGCGAGCTGTCGTTCCTGACCGCGTCGGGCCACTCGTTAATGGAGAGTCGCATTCGCCCGTCCTCGTGGCAGACCAAGTCGATCCCGGAATGGTCCCGGTTCAGGCAGAAGAGGAGGCGGTTGCCGCCCGCGCCGGCTTTCATGCTTTCCGGCCGGAGCCAGCCGAGGATCGTGAAAGACCGGAGGCCGCGCAGGTCGTCGAGCGGACCGCCGCCGGCCTCGACCCAGCCCCACGGGGCGCCGTCGGGCAGACGGATCGACCCGTCCGGCTGGCGCACCGCCGTGCCGTGCAGCACGAGGGCCGGGGTCTCGCCGCGGGGCACGCCCGCCCGAACGATGGGCATGGAAACGTCCCGATCCACCGCGATGGAGAGGCGGGCTTGCGCGCCGGGGCCGTCGCCGAGCGCGGTCCTCAGAACGACGGTATACAGGCCCGGCTTGGCATAGGTATGGGTCGGTGCCGGGTCGTCTCCGGTGGAGCCGTCCCCGAAGTCCCATCGGACGCGGCCGCTGCCCGCGGCGGCGAAGCGGACCGTCAGGGGCGCAACCCCCTCGGTGACGGACGCGGACGCGCGGATCTCCGGGCGCAGGCGCTCGCCCGGGGCGTAAGCCGTAAGCCGGTAGATTCGGTCCTGCGCAGCCGGGGCCGCGGCGAACTCGCCGGGAGGGGCCGTGCCTTCGCTCCATTCCTCCATCGCCCACGGGTCGAGGACGTCCACCTTGTAGGGGCGCTCGCCGGGCAGCGGAACCGAGACCGGCCGGTCGGCGGGGCCGTAGACGAGATAGAACGCGCCCGGCTTGGCGAGCACGAAGCGTCCCTTGCCGTCGCCCTGCGGCTCCAGCTCGTCGAACGGCGGGGCTCGGGCCAGCAGATCCTTCAGCCACCGGATGCGCGCCGGGCTCTGGCCATGCAGCACGCCGCCCTTGGACCACCAGAGGATGTCCTCGGGATGCCGGTACGTCTCGCCGTGGCCGACGTAGCAGCCGGAAAGCGTGCCGAGCCAGAAGCGCTGCGTTATCGTGCGGCCGTCCAGATTCCCCCAGCCCTGCGGCACGTCTCCCTCGTAGCGGCACTCGTCGTAGAGGACCGGCTTCCGGAACTGCGCGCGGAAGCGGACGCCGGCGTCCATGTCGGAGGTCTGCAGGCTGGCGTGCGTCACCCAGGCCTTCGTGTGGTCATAGAAACCGCGGCAATTGTGGATGCCGCGCAGGCGATGATGCGGGTCCTCCCGTTCCAGGATGGAGAAGAACCGGTCCCAGTCGGCGAGGGTCTTGTCACCGCGGTGGCCCTTCATCGCATGGGGCGCCATGAGGTCGTACTCATTGGCGAGCGACCACCAGACGTTGCGAAAGGCGCTCAGCCGCGCGATGGCGTAGCGGAGGTACCGGTCGTCGTTGTCGCGTCCCATCGTGGCGAAACCCCAGCGGTCATAGGGGTGCCAGAGGATCACGTCCGCCTCGATGCCAAGCCGCTGCAGATCGAGGATGCGGGACTCGAAATGCCGCCAGAAGGCCGGGTCGGGCCGCTCGAAGTCGAACGTTCCGTCGGCCCGCCGGACGAAGGCGAACCGTTCGGGCTCATTCCGGTTGTAGGTGTAGCGCTTCGGGAAGACGCAGAAGCGGATCTTGTTGAAGGGCGACGCGGCGAGGGTCCGGAGGGTCTGCTCCTGCAGCGCCTCCGGCTGATGGGTCCAGGCATAGCAGGTCGTGCCGAACGAGTGGTGCGGGGTGCCGTCGGCGTAACGGAGGTAGAAGGTCCGGAAGACCTCCACGGGACCGTGGTTGTTGCGCGAGGGCGGTTCGGCGGTCACTCCCCCCCGCCGGCCGTCCAGCCGGGGGTGGTTGCTCTTCGTCTCGTAGCGCCATTCGCCCGCGGACGGCGGGCTGAACCGGATCCGGTAGGCGCCGCCGCCATCCCAGAAGCCGGGGACCGAGATGGAGCGCTCCCCCTGGCGGAACGTGGCGGAAAGTTGCACGTCCAGATAGGGATTGCCGTCGGAGGGACCGTCCAGGGCCACCTCGAAGCAGCCCCACTGCTCCACGGCCGGCGCTCCGAGGGCCGGGATGGCCGGCAACAACAGGGCCAGGGCGGCCGCCGCGCGCCGAGCGCCCGTCCATGTCCGCATGAGCCGATCTCCAGACGCGGATCCCCGCCGGACGCCCGCTGGATTGCTCCTCGGCGCGTCCGGATCCCATGATAGAATACGGAATAGGATTTATTCCACCTGGATTCCCCTAAAAACCTCCCGTTTTCCGAGGTCGCGCGACGGATGCCCAAGCATTTCGATCCCCGGCGTCCCGACTTCGAGCCGTACGGCCTGACCTGCGAGGTCTGGGAGCCGCGGCGGATGGACCGGGCCGACCGCCACAACGAGGTGGAGCTCAACCTCCTCGTCACGGGGAGTCTTACCTACCTCCTTGGGGGGCGGCGGTCGACGGTCCGCGCCGGGCGGCTGGCGGCGTTCTGGGCGGCGCGACCGCACCAGATCGTCGCCTTCGAAGGGACGTCGCCCTATTACGTCGTGACGCTGCCGCTGGCCTGGGTCCTGGGGTGGGGGCTTCCGAAGCGGGTGGCCGAGCCGCTGCTCAACGGGCGCGTGGTCGAGGAGCCGGACGACGCCCGCGGGGACCTCGACCGGGCCCTGTTCGCGCAATGGCGCCGGGACTTGGCGGAGGCGCCGGAGCGCCGGCGGGAGACCGTCCTGCTCGAGTTGAAGGCCCGGCTGCTGCGTCTGGCGGAGCGGGCGGTCGCCAGCCGGGGTCGGGAGCCCGGCGCCCGCGTCCTGGGCGCGGCCGGCCGGGGGGCGCCCGCGCTGGTGGAGCGGATGGCCCACGTCATCGCCGCGCGCTACGCGCAGCCCCTGCGCGTCGCCGAGATCGCGGCGTCGGTGGGGTTGCACCCGGACTACGCCGCGCTCCTCTTCCGGAAGGCCTTCGGGACGACCCCCGCGCGGTTCGTCGTCCAGCACCGCGTCTCCCACGCGCAGCGGATGCTCGTGACGAGCGACGCGAAGGTGCTGGAGATCGCCCTCGACGCGGGGTTCCGGTCGCTGAGCCGCTTCAACGCCGCCTTCAAGGCGCTCTGCGGCTGCACGCCGCGGGAGTATCGGCGGCGGCACCGGGGGGGGTGACGCCCGGGCGCTACGGCGCGAACTCGAACGTGCCCCACAGGCTCGGATGCACCGAGGCCTCCGACGGGACATCGCTGACGATCTTCGTGCTCTGATCGCTCCAGTACACGCGGTCGACGGCGCGGGTGCCGGTCTGGTCCGAAAGCACCCGGCCGACATCGCCGCGCAGTCTCGGCGTGCGCTTCGGGTCCAGTCCGATCGCGTCCAACGGCACCGCGGCCTCCAGCGTGTAGCCGTCCTGGCGCCGCTGGATCGCGATCGAGGCCTCCTTCAGCACGCGGACGCGGTCGATGTACAGCGTCCGCCACGGCGACGAGAAGGACAGCCGCCGCTCGGGCGGCGTGCCCGGCACCACGAACTCGTACAGGACCGCGGTGGGCTTTCCGCCGATCATCGCCACGCTCAGGCGCACGTCGCCTTCGCCGCCGGCGTCGCGTCCGTCGCCGCCGCCGGGCTTGGTGGCCAACAGCACATCGACCACATCCCCCGTCTTGAAGGCCTCCCAGTAGCCGTCCTCGGCGGCGGCGTTCTGGAAGACCGCCCGGTCGTCTTTGCCTTCGAAGAGGATGTACAGGTTCCGGTCATCGTATCCGAGCGCGAAGCCGTCGATCCGTTCCTTCGGCCAGTCGTCCGAGGCCCCGTCCACGGTCACGGCCTTCGCGCGGCGGATCGTGTAGCGCTTCGGGGGGGCCTTCGCCTGCGCGCGCCGCCGCCGCAGCGCCTCCGCGGCGGCGAGGTGGTCGGCGGTGACCGTGAACTCGCCGCCCGGCATACGCCGGATGTCCTCCAGCCCCTGGACCTCAACGACCGAGCAGTGCGGCTGGCCGACAACGAACCGATAGCGGTCCTTCCCGTCGGCGCAGCGGACCTTCTGGAAGGTCCCGCCGAAGTGCTCGTCGCCCAGCGAGGTCTGCGTCAGCACCTCATCGGCTGGCGGCTCGTTCATCCGCCAGGCCAGTCCGCGGCGCGTGTCCAGGAAGGCGCGGTCGATGAAGAGCCCGTCGGCGGTCAGGAAGCACGTCCCGCCGAGGTTGCTCATGATGTTGATCACTTCCCCGACCTGGTCGTTCACCCAGGCGCCGCCGGGAAAGCGGGTGGCGGCGATCAGGACGCCCGGCTCGTCGCCCTGCGCGGTCGTGTGATGGCCCGCGTGCAGGCCCGGCCAGCGGTTCTTGTACTGCCACAGGATCCGGCCGTCGGGCTTCATGCAGGTGACCATCTCGTCCAGGCTGATCGCGCAGCCGTCGCGGGTGGTGAAGACGGCATCGGCGGCGTGTCCCAGGCGCGGGATGACGTGGAACTCCGCCGGCACCCGATAGACGGGGTACCCCTTGTCGCTGAGGCGCTCCACGCGAAAGAAGGCGATGGCGGCCCGGCCGTACTCGCCGTCGCTGACGGCGGCTTCGAACCGCTCGTTCATCCGGAACTGCCATGTCGCGCCGACTTTCGGCCAGGTTTTGCCGTCGAGCGCCAGCTTGCCCAGCTTCGCCTCCTCGGGCTGCACGCGTCCGTCGTCGTTGGCGTCGGTCCAGACGAAGACCGTCGCGGGCGGCTCTTTCCCCGGCGCGGGCCGGGGCTGGCCCAAACGCTCCCACAGCCACTCGGGCGGCGTGCCGATGGCGGCCACGGGGCGCAGGCGGCCCCGATCGTACAGATAGACGGTGGTGGTGCCCCCCGCGGCCCAGCCCTGCCACGCCGTGAAGAAAAGCCTTCCGCCGTTGTAGAAGGGATAGGCCGGCGCTCGGCCGCCGAAGTTGTGGTCCGCGCCGGCGAAGAAAACGTCGTGCGTCCCATCGTCGGCGCGCCACATCAGGTTGACCAGGCGGACTTCGCCGGTCTTCGGGTCGCGGCGGAACTCTTGCCCCTGGTAGAAGAGCCGGTTCTCGTCCCTCGGGTCGATGTCGCCGCCGCCGCCGTACTGCGTCGGGCCGATGACTTGATTCAGGCAGCGGCCGTCGGGGCCCCAGACGCTGGTGCGCTTCACCTCCTCGTTGAACTCGCAGACCCAGAGACGGCCCTTCGCATCGACCTCCAGCCCGGCCGGCGATTCCAGGTTGTCCATCTCGAACGGCCCGATGCGGTGCTTGCCCGGCTTGCCGATAGTGCGCAACAGCTTTCCGCCGGGGCCGAAGACCTTCACCTGGTGGACCGGATCCATCTCGCCGACGTAGACGTTGCGTTGCGCGTCAACGGCCAGGCCCAGCGGGTTGGTGAGGCCCGTCAGGAGCGGCTTCGTTTCCAGCGTCTCGCGGCTGAGCTGCAGCACGCCCTTGTCGCTGACGACGGCCAGATGTTTCGCGTCGTAGGGGCGGATCCGGCCGGGTTTCGGGACCGGGACGTCTCTTACGACGATCATGCGCTCTTCGTCGTGGACCTGCTGCACCGCGTCCCAGCCGAAACCGCGGCCCTTGGCGGCGAGCGCCTTCGAAAGGTCAATCACGCGGATCCGGTCGTGCGCGCGTTCGGCGATGAACGCCCGGTCGCCGACGACCGCCAGGCCCTGGATGTCGACGGCGTTCTTCCGGTCGCTGAGGTTGGCCGCGGCTTGGTTCGCGTAGGCCTTGTCGTCTTCGAAGTCCCAGACCACCAGACGCCGGCTCTGTTTGGTCTTCGCATTCACCTGGATCAGCACAACGCGTTTTCCAACCCAGCCGCCCTGGTCGATATAGTACAGGTGATCGCCGTCGACGGCCATGACGCGCGGGCAGGCCAGCCAGATGCGGTTGCTGCCCCAGAGCTTCTTCATGTCCAAATCGGCCTGCAGCAGCGCGTGGCCCGCTTCGCAGAAGGTGCCCACGAACATCGTCTCGCCAAAGCGCACCACGTCTTGCGGCGGCGTGTGGTCGGCCAACCAGCCACCGGTCGTGTCGGCCGTGATCCAGGCAAGCCCGTGCCTCTTCAGCGGGTAAAACGAATAGCGATAATGAAGGCTGAGGCCCGGGTGCCAGATCCCGCGCCAGCGATAGGTCCCGGGCGCCGCCAGGGTGGGCAGGCCGGCGAAGGGGTCCTTCGCGTGCGGGCCTTCGGGCGAGAACGGCGGCCAGAAATCGTTCAGCGTACGCAGGTCCCACCATACCCGGCTCTCGCCCGCCGGGAATGCATGGCCCGTCAGCAGGTGCTCGACGACCTCGTCCTTTTCGTTGAGGATCTGGATGCTGACCTTGCCCGCCTGCGGGAGCGTGAAGGAGATCGGCACGACGCCCTCGGGAAGAACCGTCTCCTTGGCCAGTTTCGCAGGGACGGGGCGGTTTTCCAGGTCCTCGAAGACCAGGATCTCGCCCAGGCCCAGGGCGGCGGCGTTGGCCCCCTCGCCGCCTGAGGCGCGATCCTTCGTCATGCCCTCAACGGCGACGAAACGCAGGGCGCGCGTCGCGACGGGCTTGCCGAAGTCGCAGTACTGCTCCCAGATCTCGGGGCGCCACGGGCGTTTGAGGTCGAGCCGGCCGACGGTCTCCCACGCGGCGCTTTCGTGCGGATCCGGGCGATCATCGCCCGTGTACCGCTCGATGCGCAGTTGTCCGTAACCGCAGGCGCCGCCGTCCATGAAGAGCGCGCAGCCGCGAACGGTTCGCGCCCGGCCCCAGTCCAGCAGCGCCCACTCGGGCCGCCCTTCCGTCAGCGGCTCGGCGCGCGTTCCGCTGGTCCACCCCGGCCGGAGCGAACCGTCGTTCAGGACATCGGGCATGTTCTTCCGGGCGTCGGGCTGAAAGCCCTGGTCGCGCGGACCGCAGGAACTGACCACGATGTCGGCCTGCGGCGCGATGTTGACGAACCGGGGCGCGAACGTGCAGGCCAGCCACAAACGCGCCAGGAACGATCCGCTCTCGGTGGGCTGCAGCGGACCGCTGAGGCGCACGGCCTTCGTCTTCACGCCGGGCGGAAACGGGACGACGCGAAGGTCGTCCTTCGCGTCGCCGGGGTACGGCACGTCGACCCATCGCGCGTCGTCCTCGGCGTCGGCCGGGCCGTCGGTTTTCAGATAGCCGACCGTCCACCGGCCATAGACGAGCACCGTTCCGATAGGAAGGGCCTCCTTGAAGGCCACGACGTAGCGCGCGGTGCCCGGTCGAGCGGTCGCCGACACCCTCCAGTCCTGGACGTGGTTGGCGATGGCGTCGACGCGAAGAACCGGCAGCGACGGCTTCGTGCGACCCGGCAATGCGTAACTGGCTTCCGCGTCGAGAGCGGCCGCATGGTTGGGAGTGAAGACGCCGTCGCCGACGGCCGCGCGCGGCGCGGCGGTCAACGGTGCGGTCGACGCGCCGCAGAACAGCAGGAGCAAGACCCCGTTTCGCATTGATCCACCTGCATTCTGAAACCCCGAGACCGGCGCCGCCGGGGCCTGGCCAGGGAATTCCCACGGCGCCGAACGGGACCCTGCGAATACGATCGCCGAACAGGGAAATTATGACATCGCCCGTTCCGGGACAAGGCGGACGACTCGACGGCTCTCACGCCGGGCGCACGCCGACGACACCGGGGCAAGGCGGGGTCCGACGCGGAAATCGCCGGGACGATCGAGGGCCTGACGGCGCAGGCGCCGCGGCATCCGCGAAAATATCCTCCGCCCTGCTGTTGGAGCCCCTCACACGGCCGTCTCGACGCCCTATTATCATTGACATTGAGACCCATAGGGTATCATATTGGCTCGGCACGGCGCCGCGGGGCGCCGCCGGATTCCGTTCCACCTTTTCCGAGGAACCCATGACCTCCCGACGCCTCTTCCTCGCCCGGTCCGCCTCGTTCGCCGCCCTCGCGCCGCTGGCGGGGTCCGTCCGGCGCGCGCTCGCCGAGGACGCCGCCCCGGGGATCGAGCTGCCGCCGCTCCCCTACGCCGAGGACGCCCTCGAGCCCGTCGTCTCCGCCCGGACGATCTCGTTCCACCACGGGAAGCACCACAAAGCGTACGTCGACAATGCCAACAAGCTCCTGGCCGGGACCGACTTGGCGAAGCAGCCGCTCGAGGCGATCGTGAAGGCCTCCGCCGGGAAACCGGAGTTCGCCGCCCTTTTCAACAACGCCGCCCAGGTCTACAACCACAATCTCTACTGGGCCAGCATGAAGCCGGGCGGGGGCGGCCAGCCCGGGGGGAAGCTGGCGGCGGCGATCGAGAAGGACTTCGGCTCGCTCGAGAAACTGGTCACGGAACTCTCCGAGGCGGCCAAGTCGCAGTTCGGCAGCGGGTGGGCGTGGCTGGCGACGGACGGGACGACGCTGCGCGTCGTCAAGACCGGCAACGCCGACACGCCGCTCGCCCACGGCCTGAAGCCGCTGTTGACGATCGACGTCTGGGAGCACGCCTACTACCTGGACTGGCAGAACCGGCGGGCGGACTACGTGAAGGCGTGGATGGAAAAGCTGGTGAACTGGTCGTACGCGGAGGCGAACCTGGGGTGAGGGGGCGGCTCAAGCCCGCCGCACGGGGCAGGCCGGGCGGAGACGGGTGACGCGCGCGAGGCGGACGCGCATCCACACCGTGCGCCCCCTTCCGCCACAGGCTCCCGCCCTACAGCAGCGCCGTGCTGAAATAACGCTCGGCGCGGTCGGGCAGGACGGTGGCGATGTTGCCGGGGATGCGCGCCGCCAGCCGGCGCGCCGCCCAGACGTTCGCGCCGGAGGAGATGCCGACCAGCAGGCCGTAATCACGCCCCAGTTGCCGCGTCGTCTCGATGGCGTCCTCGTCCGTGACCTCGATGACCTCGTCGACCATCGATACGTCAAGGATCTTGGGGACGAAGCCGTCGCCGATCCCCTGGATCTGGTGGAGGCCCGGCTCGTGGCCGAGGATGGCGGAGACGTTTTTCGGCTCGACGGCGACGAGCCGCACGCCGGGCTTGCGCTCCTTGAGAAAGCGGCCGACACCCTGCAGGGTGCCGCCGCTGCCGACGCCGGCGACAAAGCAGGCGATGTCCCCGGTCATCTGCCGCCAGAGCTCGTGGGCCGTCTCCTCATAGTGGATGCGCGGGTTGTCGGGGTTCTCGAACTGCTGGGGGACGTAGATGCGGGGATCCTCGGCGGCCATGGCACGGGCCGCCTCGACAGCGCCGGGGATGCCCTGCGCGTCGGGCGTGAGGACGAGGTCGGCGCCAAGGGCCCGGATAAGCTTCTTGCGCTCCTCGCTCATCCCTTCCGGCATGACGATCCGGACAGCGTGCCCCATCAGCCGGCCGACGAGGGCGATGCCGATGCCCGTGTTCCCCGAGGTCGGCTCGACGATGATGGTGCCCGGCTCGAGTTTTCCGTCGCGCCGGGCCCCCTCGAGCATGGCCCGCGCCACGCGGTCCTTGACGCTGCCGCCGGGATTGAGAAACTCGGCCTTGCAGTAGATCGGCGCGTCCTTGAGGCGGAGAAGCGGTGTGTTGCCGATGAGGTCGAGGACGTTGTCGGTCAACATGGCCTGCGTGCCCTTTCGAGTCGCCTCCCGGCACCGGCCGGGAAGCGGGAGGGGCACGATAACACAGGCAGAACGGTGGGGCAACTGTGCCGTAAGGCACAAGGTACCCCTGTGCCGCCCGTGCTCGGTCAACCGGTGGAAGTGCAAAGGGGGAATGAAGGGAGGCGCAGGATGTAGCCGTCCGGCGATCGGCGTGTGGGAAAAGGCTACGCCGGGGGGCGCGGGGTGCGGCAAAACACCGGCCGGTCAGGGTCGTGGGGCGCTCCCGGCGCGCCGCGGGAGATAGGGAGAGGGAGTGTCCCCTCCTTCCTCCGCGCCTGCCCCTGGGGGGAGTGGCGTCCGCAGGAAGTCCCGGGGGCCTCTTACGCGGGCCCCCGAGACGCGTCCACACAAGAAGGGCCGCCGGCTCCCGCGCAATATGGCGGTGGGCCGGCAGCCTCCGACCCCAAGTTCATCGCGCCGGCCGGCCATTGCATCGGCCGGCGATTCGTTCACGGATCCACCGAGGCCGACGCGCAGCCGCCCCCGGGGCAGCCGGATGCGGGTCCCCGGGCACCCGACGGCCCGGAAGACGCCTCGGCCCCCGCCGCAGCCTCCGACCCGCCGACCGGAAGGCCCGCCTCGCGCCACTCGTGCAGTCCGCCCTTGTAGTCGCGCACGTCCTTGAAGCCCAGCTTCGCCAGCAAGACGGCCGCCTTTGTCGAGGCGTTGCAGACGTAGCTGGCACAGTAGGTGACGATCGGCCGCTCCCTATCCAGTCCCGCCGCCTTCGCCTCGAGTTCGGCCAACGGGATGCTCACGGCGCCGGCGATGTGAGCCTTTTCGAAGGAAGCCGCGGGGAGGACATCGACCAGGAACACGTTCTCCCGGGACTTCGCCAGCTCGTCGCGCGACACGAACCGGACGGGCTCGCCCTTGACGACCGGGCGCCCCGAGTTGGACCATTCCTGGATACCGCCGCGGTACTCGCGCACGTCACGGTAGCCTTGATCGCGCAGGAAGGCCGCCGCCTTGACGGACGCGGTACAGGACGGGCCCGAGCAGTAAGTGACAATCGTGGCGTCCTTCGAGAGTCTCTTGTGGAGGCTTTTCAGATGAGCCAGAGGGATGTTGATCGCGCCCCGGATGTGGGCCTTGTGATAGGCCTCGGGGGACAGGACATCGACGACAATCGGCCTCGCCTCGGAAGCCAGGAGGGCCTCGAGCTCCGCGGCTGAGATGGTCGACGCGGCCGGGCCGGGCTTGCCTCCCCCGCAACAGGAGGGATCCGCCAGGACGGACGGGCCCCTCAACGCACCAGACGCCAGCAGGACGGCCACGAGCGCGACGGTCCTCATTGGCGACTCCTTTCACAGGCATGCCGTCATATTGAGACCCGATAGGTACCATATAGATTACAATACAATACCAGATTGTCAAGTTTTATTCGCAGATTCCGCAGCGCAGGAGGAACCGCCAGGGTGACCGGCGCCCGTGCCGGGCCCCACCCGAGACGGGACTCACCGGTCGGTGCGGAGGGCGACGACGGCGGATCGGACCCGGTCGACGGACTCGAGGAGGCGGGTGACGATCGGCTCGGCTTTTCCGCTGCCCCCCTTCTTCGCGTCGGGGAGTGCGCACAGGTCCTTGAGAACCGCGTCCATCGCATCCACCGCCGACTCGGGAAGGCCGCCCCAGTGCAACTCCTTGATCGCGGGCCAGGCCCACGAAAAGACGTGAACCTGCTCCTTCACGAAGGACTGCTGCTCGGGCGTCAGGGGCTTGATGGAACGGTTCGACGAGTCGACGATCAGCGGGTACTGTCGCGCGACATCGGCGGCCGCGGCCACGCAGAGCTCGAGGACATCAATCAGCACGGGGCGAAGGAGGGCGGTCGCGTCGGCCTCTTGGGGGAAGGCGACGGGGGTGAGGGCCGAGCGCTTCTCGGGGGCCAACGTGCCCCGGGCGACGCCCTCGCAGGCGTCCATGGCGGCGCGCATGCGCGCGACCGCCTCGCGGACGGATACGGCGCCGGGAAGGTAATAGGGGAGGTCGCGGCGGGCGAGGGTCTTCTCGAGGGCGGCAACATCGGGCTCGATGCGGCGAGCGAAGGCGGTCCAGTCGGCGGCGGCGAGCCGTCCGTCGAGGGCGGCGTCCACGATTCCCCGCATCTCCGGGGCGGCGGCGGCGGCGGCGCGGAGGCCCTTGACGAGCGGCCGGCAGATCTCGAGGGCCGCCTCGGCCGGCGACCGTTCGCCCTTCTTCACGAACTGCCGGACGATGCGGAAGGCCCGGTGGCGGTCGGTCAGGACGGCCGCGACGGAGGCGGGCTGGCTTTCCTGGAGGGTGGCCTCGAAAACATACGTTCCCGGCTTGAAGGTCTCGCGGGGGAAGGTCCAGGCGCTTTCGAACCGCCCGTGCCTCACCTCCATCACGTGCAGTTTCTCGGAGCCGGGGACCTTCTTCCCGCCCGCGAGGAGGGCGCAGCGAACGTTGATCACAGCCCCGTGGGGCAGCTCGGCCTCGCCGGAGAGGAGGATCTGAAAGCCGCCGCGGCCGTAGAGGCCCTCGAGCTCCATCGCCGGGGGAGCGGCCGCCGCGGGCGCGGCGGCGGCGAGCAGCGAGGCCAGCACGCCGCGCAGGACGCGGCGGGCATGCGGCGACGGGAGACGGCCGGAGGTCGCCATAAGCATCCGGACCCCGCGCGGAGGAGGAACGACCGCGGAGCCCCTATACCCCGCGGACGGGAAACGCGCAAGACCCGAGCCACGACAGCCCTTCGCCTACGCCCCAAGCCGCTTTCGCAGGTCTTCGCGGAGGGCGCCGATCTGATCGCGCAGATCCTTCCAGGCAAGGCTGCAGGCCGCCTCCGCGGCGGCCTCCTCGCCTGCGGCGGGCGGCTTGGACGAGGCCTCGGCGAGACGGCGGGCGGCCTCGATGGCGCGCAGCAGGCCGTCCTGCGTCTCCTGCGTATTGCCGCCCCACTCGAGCGCGAAGAAATCCCGCGTCCAGCCGAGCACGTCGGCGAGGGCCTTGAGGGCGGCCCCGGCGCGCGCGGGGAGGGGAGGAAGCGGCGCGGCCCCGGGGGGGGCGGTCGCGGCCGGGTCAAGCGCCTTGGCGATCTCGTCGATGGCGATCACAAAATGGCGCGCCCCCTCATAGGCGAAGACGGCGTCAAGCCCGAGGTGGTCGTCGGCGGAAACAACGAAGGGGGAGATCTTGAAGTCGGCGATGAACTCGGTGACGTCGTCCCCCTTCGCGTCGGCGCCGGCCAGGAGAAGCTTGTCGACGCCGTCGGCGGCGAAATCGTACTGGCCGATGACGGCGTAAGCCTTGCTCCGGGCGATGGGAAAGGTGACGGCGGCGATGGGGGTGTCGAGGAGCTCGAAGCAGGCGGCTCGGGCGCGGTCGAAGCCGGAGCGGGTCCGCCACGCGGCCCATTCGGAGCGGTTCAGATTCCCCTCGCAGGCGGCCAGCGTGATGCGGCGCAGCTCGGCGCGGTGGCGGGCGAGGGCGGCGACGCGCTCGCGGAGGGCCTTCGCCACGCCGGCGGCCCGGGAGCCGATGGAACGCCAGTCGCCGAGGATCAACCGCGTCGCCGCCTGCCAGCGGCGGGCGAGGCGGGAGATCTGGCGCTCGACGGCGGCCGGCTGCTCGGCGGCGAGGCGGACTTCGAGCGCGTACTCGAAAGCCTTCACCTCGGCGCGCGGAATGGACCAGGGGGGCAGGGAAAAGCGGCCGCCGCGAACATCGACGCGGGCGACGCGGAGGGCGTCAAAGACCTCCCCGCCCTCGCCGCAGGGAACAAGGCGGACCTGAAGGAGGGCGCCGTCGGGGAGGCGCGCCAGGCCCTCGGCGGAAACCTGGTAGGTCTCCCCCGAGGCGAAGACACGGTGCGCCAGCCGGAGGGGCTCGTCGGCGGCGCCCGCCCGGTGCGGCGCCGCCAGCGCCACCGCCGCCGCCAACGCCGCTCGCCACGCCGCGGTCCTGATGCTCATGGCCGGATCGGCTCCCCGCTCAGTTGGCCACCACCCAGGAGAGGATCTCCGGGCGGGGGCGGGCATAGGTCACGACAATGTCGTCGAGAATCGGCGTGGCCGTGTACGGGGCGTTCAGCCTCGCCGCGTCGCTCGGGAATCCGCTGTCGATCCAGACGCGGTAGCGAAGTCCCCGGCTGAAATCCATGTCCACGGAGGCGCCGGTGATCGTGCCGTCGGCGGTGATGGGCCCTCCCCCGCGCGCGAAGGCCTCCCGGGCCAGCGGGTCGGTGGCGGTGTAGCCGAGAACGGTGTCTCCGGACAACAAGCTCGTGCGCGTGGCGCCGTCGTCGGAGAGCAGGTCGACGTAGACGCGCGGGACCGGGACGCCCTCGGGGGGATAGACCGGGCGGCCGGAGGGATCGCGCGGGGCGTCGGGGAAGGTCTCCGCCAGGCGGGCGTAGTTGGGCACGCGGAGGGTGTACGCGACGAGGCCGAGGCGTGCCATGCCGCCGGCGGCGGAGGCGGCGGACGCCGGGGGCGGCGCGATGGGCGTGACCGGGCTGGGGACGGGGGCGTTCCCCTTCGGAGGCAGGGCGCGGGCGCCGGCGGGCGGCAGGAGGCTGAAGCGGGCGGAGGTGAAGCTCGCCAACTCGCCGCCGCCGGAGGCCGTTGCCGTCTTGCTGGGCGTCCCGTGGCTCCGGTGGTAACGCCCCTCCTTCCAGATGTTCTGGAAAGCGGGGAACAGGTCCGCCCCGTCCCAGGAGAAGACCTCGTCGATGGTGGCGTCGGCGGGGGTATTGGTGCAGTAGCGATCGGAGTTGCGGGACTTGGACATGCCCCAGGAGGATCGCTTGGGGGACAAGGCGCAGGCGCCGACGCGGACGGGGGGCGGGTTGGGCTGGCCCTTGCCGATGCCGCCACCGTAGGGGAGCAGGTCGGGCGCGGTCCAGTCGAGCTTATTCGCCACCGAGAGCTCCGGCGGGAGGCCAAAGCCGCTGGTCGGCGGCAGGACGGTGGAGTACTGCTGGGCGCCGGTGGCGTCGAGCGGGCCGTAAGGAGGACCCCAGATGCAGTTCAGGTTGATGTAGACCTTGCTGACGTTGAAGTTCTGGCCGGATTCGCCGGTGTTCAACCACGGAACGGCCACACCGTTAAGATAGATGCGGATGCGGCCGTCGCCGCTGATGGTGTCGTTCCAGTACATCCCGACCTGGATCCAGCGGCCGCGCTTGAGCAGGTTGCCCCAGGTGTAGGTGTTGTCGACGCCCTTGGTATAGTACTCGATCGGGTCGTCGGCGGAGCCGCCGTGGTTGTGCCCCATGTGGTTGAGGGTCGGCGAGCAGTTGATGGCGATGCGGTCGCACATGATCCCCTCGCCGGTCCGGTCGCCGCTGACGGTGGAGGTGTCGATGCTGGCCTGGTTCCTCCACGTCTGAATCCCCCGCCGGTAGGCGCCGGAATAGCCGCCGACGATGCTGCGCCAGAAGTAGCGGCCGTCGCCGGAGCCGTAGGCGGGCTGGGCGTGGTCCTCTTTCTTATTCTTGTCCGTCCGAAGGCCATGGTGGGCCAGGAAGCCGAGCCCGAAGAGGTTCACGCTCCAGTCGCTCCCCTTGTCGTTGGCCAGGTCGTACATGTGGACGCTCCAGAAGAGCCGGTCCTTCCCGGCATACTCCGGTTCGAAGGCCGGCTTGATCCACATGGAGACCGTGCCGCAATGCTGATTGAAATAGCTGTTGTGGTACCCGGGGGCGGTGTCCTTCTCGGAGAGGACGCCATCAACCAGGAGGGATCCGGCTTGGGCGCCCCCGAGGAGTCGGTCGAGCCAGGGCCCGCCGCCCGGATCGAGAATGACTTGGCCGCCGCTGCCGGCGTTGGGCTCGGCGTCGAAGGAGTCGCGGAAGCGGGCCTTGAGGTTCGCCCCGCCGCCGCCGGGGAGGTTCTCCTTGGGGGCGAGGGCGAGGTAGCCGTCGTACCAGGCGTCCCGGACGGCGGCCTTGTCGGTCTGCCGCTCGGGGTAGGCGGCCATGTGGGAGAGGAGGGGGGAGGTGTTGTTCTCCCAAAGATCGCGCAGGAAATCGGCCTCGGCGGTGTCGCGGATCACCTCGAAGAGCTTCGCCTCGACGACGAATTTCTCGCTGGCGACTTCGCGGCCGCGGTCGTCGACGATGCGGCCGAGGGACTCGATTTCGAAGCAGCCCATCGGGATGAAGCAGGCCTCGAAGGTCCAGTAATTCAGGTCGGTCTTGTCCACGCGCAGGGCGATCGTCTCGTCCGGGTTCAGCTCGTTCAGGTGGCAGTTGGGGTCAAGGGCGGCCTTCAGGACGTCCTTCATCACGGCGCGGATGTACTTCTCGGAGGTCGGGAAGCATCCGGGGAGGAGGGCGGGCGGGGTGGCCAGCGTCGGGTCGGGGGTCTCGGCCGCGTCAAAGACGGCGTCGGGGAGGCGGTCGATAAAGTCGGCCAGTTGCTGGCGGGAGCGGAAGGCACAGCGGGGGTCGGCGGGCAGCGGGGCGGTGCCGACGGCCAGCGCGCGGGCTTTCAGGATCTCGCGGGCGATGTTCTCGGCGGTTTTGGGACCGATGGGGGGCGTCTGGTAGACGATGCCGACCTGGCCGCTCGTGCGGGGGTCGCTGCCGGTGAAGGTCTGCGTCCAGCGGGTCATCGTGTAGTCGTCGGTCTCGGAGTTGGGCACTTCGCGGGTGAAGTAGCCTTGGAGCCCCTCGAAGAGGGCGCAAAGGACCTCATAGGGGGCGGTGTTGATGTTGACGGGCGAGCGCGGCTCGAAGTCGGCCGTGACGAGGTCGGGGGTCGCGGGAGGCGCGCTGATGGAGCGGAGGCGCAGCTCGTGGAGGCCGTAGATGCTGCTGCCGACGGCCAAGTCGCGGCGGCGGCGGCCTGCGGTCAGGCCGACCGGCTTGATCGTCCGGTCGTCCACCCAGCCGCGGACGGTAAGAAACGGGCGGAGGCGCTCGACGGCGGGCCGGCCGAGCGTGATGGCGAGCTGGTCGAGCTGGGTAAAACGCTGGTCGGGCAGGATCGCCGCGCGCGCCGCCAGGATCTGCGTGCCGAGCGTGGGAAGGGGCGGGGAAAGCCGTTTGCCGAGGTTGTTCAGGATGGTCTCCAGGTGCGTGTGCCGGTTGTTGATGTTGATGCGGCCCTGGAGGTCGCAGACCTTGAGGGTGTAGACGTTGCCGTGGGGGGCGTAGGTGCCGACGTCCATCCGGCCGCTGACGGCGGCGGGACGGCCGTCGATGGTTAGAAGGTCGGAGGCGTCGAAGGAGCCGTTGCCGTTGCGGTCGAGCGGGAAAGAGGGGCGGGAGGCCTCCTCGATCGGGACGCGCGTCCAATCGTGGTAGACCTCGCCGGTGGGGAGCGTGACGGAGTAAGCGCCGGACTCCCCGGCGTTGACGAGGCCGTCGCCGTTGGTGTCGAGGCCGTAGTACATCCAGGGGAGGGGCCCGATGGCGCGCCAGATGTCGAGGGTGCGGCCGTGGTTGGGGCCGAGCTCGGCGAGGGCGTGCTCGACGCCGCTCTCGGCCAGGAGGCGGGCGCGGACCTTATCGATGTAGTTGCGGGCGACGGATCGTTCGATGCCGGTGGTGGTGGCGAAGACGGCGCCGAGGAGGGCGAGCATGACGAGGACGCCGAGGGAGACGAGCAGCGCCACGCCGCGGCGGCCGGCATGGAGGCGGGGATGTCGGGCGGGTGCGATCATGCACTGGCTCCTGACAGCGGGCCCTCGGGCCGAAAGCCTTATACCTATATTATAATATATAATTCATATAAACAAAACACATCAAAATCACCCGCGTCAAACACCCCCGGGGCAGCGGGTGGCCGCGGGAACCCGCCATCCTCCCATGCAAAAAACGTACCTCAGGGGGGATCGCCACCGGATGGCGGGACAGGATCCATATCGTTTAATATAAACAACTTGAGCATCACTTCCCCGGAAAGCCTCGCAATACGCCCCTCATCGCCCGTTACACCTGCGTAACATTCATTACCCGGCGGTGACGCGCCACCATTTTTAATGCAACACGACATCCCGCCGCTTAAGAATAGAATCCAACCGGGAGACACAAAGGTTACATCCGCACCTCTCGCCGCCCGCTCAAGGCGAATGCCGCCGGCCGGGATGCCAAGTATGGTATAGTGACGCGGGCGGGGCTTCCCGCTTCCGCGAAGCGGGCGCCCCCGCCGGATCGAGACTCGAATTTCCACCGAGGCTCCCCATGCGCCGCGCCCCCGCATGCCGGCCCGCCGCCGCCCTGCTCGTCCTGCTCCTTGCCTTCCCCGCCACCGCTCCGGCCAAGCCGCCGCCGTTCACGGCGGACGGCGCCTTCATCGGGTCCCGGTACGAGGTTCGCTTGACGGGTTCCGCCGACCTCCCGGACGGGGCGATTCTGCGCCTCCGCGTTCGCCGGGTGGAGCGGGGGAAAACGGCGCCCGGCAGCGAAGGGGAGATCCTGGCGGTGGTGAACGAAAAGCGCTTCGAGGCTTCCTGGAGCTTTCCGCGCCTCGGCTTCCGGCCAGGGACGTACATCTTCGAGGCGGCGCCGCGCGAGGAGCAGCCGGAGCGCGTGGAGGCGCTTCTGACGCCTCGGCACCGGGCGCTCCGCCTGACGACGCAACTGGAAGCGGGCGGGGACCGTCCGCCGATCGTCACGGGGCTGGAGATCTGCACCGCCGCGGTGGCGGGCTTGCGCGCCTTTTCGGCGGCCGCCCCCGACTGGGTCCGGATCCGCGGCGCGGCGGCGAGCGGTGCGCCGGACGCGAAGACGTGGGCGGCGTGGAAGGCGAAGGTCGAGCCGGCGCTGGCCGCCGCCGAGAAGGCGCTCGCCCGCCGCGAGGTCCCCCACCTCCTTCCCGCCGCCGCCGCCCTCTGGCCGGTGCTGCAGCGGATACGCGGGGCGATTCTGGCCCTGGATGACGCGGCGGCCGGAGGCGCCGCCACCGCCGGGGCGGAGGGAACGCCTTCGGACGACGAGATCACCCGCGCCCTCCGTCCCCTCCGACTCGACGCCCTTGCGCTGGCGGCCGGGGCCGTCGACGACATCCTCCGGTTATACTCCGTCCGGGACATCAGCAACGAGCGCACGGTGCTGCCGCTGTCGGCGGAAGGGCAGGCGGCGCTGCGGCAGCAGACGGGGGACGTGGCGGCCGCATGGCCGCGGCTGACGGCGCTGGCCTGGAAGGAGGAGTTGGACGCCGAGACGACGGGGCTGGTCGCGGCGCTGCTGGCGGACGTCCGGGCGCTGCCGTCGGCGAAGTTTAAGGCGGGGGCGACCCCCGCGGGAGGCGGCGGAGCGGGGGGGCCGGCCGCGCGGCCGGCGCCGCCGCCCGGCGGGACGGGCGCGCCGATCGAGGAGATCTACTCGCGGATGCAGGAAAACCTCATCAAGCTGCGCGAGCGGATCCGGGAGAAGCGGGAGAAGGCCCCCTGAAGGGCGTTCGGCGAGGCGCGCCGAGCGTTTGGCCCAGAGCGCGGGGCGCTTGCCGTTCGTCGCGCCCCGCCCGCCGCACCGAGCCGGCGTCCTACTTCGCCGGCGTCTTGTCGCCGGACGCGGGGGGCGGGGCGGCGGGGGCGGGGTCGCCGGCAAGCTTGTCGGGCGGCTCGAAGAGGGCGGCGGGAAGCTCCGGGTTGATGACCCAGTTGTCGCAGTCGACCAGCTCCAGCTGCCAGCCGTAGGTGTCGCAGCGGTAGCGGTAGGGCAGGCCCAGTTTCTCCTCATAGAGGAAGGTGACGAGCTTGAAGGTGTAGCGCTCGTTGCCCTCGCGGGGCCCGAAGGTGAGGCCGATGGGGATGCCGCCGGTCATCTGCTTCGGCCAGCGGTCGTCGAACTCGGGGGAAACGAAGGGGGGGCCGATGACGAAGCGGGACTTGTAGTCCGCCGGCAGAAAGGGGAATCCGAACTTCGCGGGGTGATGGAGACAGGGGTCGGTGACGGGGATGCCGATCTCTTTCTTCTTGCCGCGCCACACGGTGAAGTCCCGGTCGCGGACGAGGGTGAGCACGGGGCCCTTCTCGTCCTTGCCCTCCCAGCGCTGGTAGACCTTCCCCTCGGGGGTGCGTCGCACGAAGAGACGGCCCTCTTCCGTCATCTGGTTCGCGCGGCCGTAGACGTTGAAGGAGCGGATGTAGTCGGCTTGGAGGGAGGAAATGGACCGGGTGGCCTTGTCGACGGACTCGGCCGACCGGTGCAGCACGGCTTCGGGCACCTGCTGGGCGGGAACGGGGGCGGGGAAGGCCAGCAGGGCCGCGACGGCCCACCATGCGCGCGTCGTCACGATCCACCTCCGGTCAGGAGTCCCGGTCCGGTCCGGCGGGGCGGCTCCGGGAGCGCCGTCCCCGGCCCGTCAGATGCCCAGTTCGCGGCGCAGGTTCTCGCGGAGGACGCCGAGGCGGGCGGCTATCTCCTTCCAGAGCGGCACGCGCACGGCCTGGGCCTCGGCGACGGCGGCGCCGGACGGCTCGGTCTTCGATTCGTCGACCAGCTTCTGCGCCAGCTCGATGAGCTCGACGAGCATGCGGCGGCGGTCCTCGACGTTGATGGACCAGCTCACCTCGAAAAAGCCGCGCTGCGCCTCAAGAAGCTCCCGGAGCCCCGCGGCCGCCGCCCGCGCCGCATCGGCCTTGACCGGCCGGGGCTTCTCCTCGGTCCCGGGGTCGACGAGGCCGAGGATCTCCTCGAGGGCGACGACGAGGTGGCGCACGCCCTCGGCGGAAAGCTTGACCTCCAGGTCGCGCAGGAAGGCGGACGTGTCCTTGGCGCGGGCGAAGTCGGAGGTCCTGAAGTCGGCCCAGAACTCGAAGCTCCCCTCCGGCTGGACGGCGCGCGACTCGGAGACGAGGAGGTGATCCATGCCGGAGATGATGGTGCGGTAGGTGTTGATGATGGCCTGGCACTTGATGCGGGACTGGGGGTAGGTGATCTCGGTGGCGGGGGCGTCGAGCAGTTTGACGACATCGTCGAGGGCCTTGCCGAGGCCGGAGCGGTTTTTGAAGGCGGCCCATTCGGCGGCGCCGACGCCGCGCTTCTCGCTGTAGGCGAGGGCGATGTCGCGGAGCCCGTCGCGCTGGGAGGCGAGAGCGAGAGTCCGCTCCATCATCTCGCGGGCCAACGGGGCGAGGCGGGCGCAGGTCGCGCGCCAGTCCCCGAGGGGGATCTCGACGGAGGCCTTCCAGCGGACGGCTAGACGGGGGAGGCGGATGTCGGGGGCCTGATCGCGGGCCACCCGCGCCTCAAGGAGGTAGCGTACCGTCCGCAGATCCGCCCGCTTGAGGGTCCAGGTGGGCAGGGTGAAGGAACCGGCCCGGACGGAGACGCGGGAGGTGCGGATCGGCAGGTCGCCGGCCTGCGCCGCCTCCGCGGCGATGAGGGAGACGTCCAGGACGGTGCCGTCGGGGACCTGGGCCATGCCGTCCGCGCCGATGAGGTACTCGGCGCCTTGGAGGCGGATGGAGGGGACCAGGCGGATGGGAGGCGCCGCGGCGTCGGCGGCGCGCGCGGGGGGGGCGGCCGCGGCGGCCAGCGCGAGCGCGAGGGCCGCCCGGAAAACGGTTCGCCCGATCATGCGCGCCCCCTTGCAAAGAGGCCCGGCCACGCGAGCGGGGCCGCCCCGTCGGGGCGCCCCGCCGGCTTCCGGACGGCTTTATACCGGATCAGTTCGCCACGGTCCAAGACAAAATCACCGGACGCGTCCGCGCGTACGTGATCGTCACGTCGTCCACCACCGGCGTGGCGGAGAACGGGTCGTTCATGGCGTCGCCGATGCGCGTGTCGAGCCAGAACCGGTAGCGGATCTCCTTGCCGGCCGCGACGTCCACGGGCGGCCCGCCCGCCCTTCCGTCTTTCGCGATCCCGCCGCCGCCGAGCAGGAAGTAGGTCATCGAGGGGTCGGAGTAGCCGAGAACGGCGGAGGCGTCGAGGAGGGAGACGTTCGTGTCGGCATCGACCACGTCGAAGTACACGCGCGGATCCGGCACGGTCCCGCTGGGCAGGCCGCTCGGGTAAGCGAGGGTGACCAGGTCGTACCGGGGGACGCGGAGGGTGTAGAAGACGAGGCCGAGACGGACGCTGTCGGGCGAGGCGGTCGCCGCGCCGGTGGGAGGCTGGGGCGGGGTGACGACGGCGGGGCTGGGGGCGTTCCCCTTGGGAGGGATGCTGGTCGGGCGGGTGACGGCCTGGGAGAAGCGAACGCGGCCGGAGGTGAAGCGGGCCAAGGTCCCGCTGCTGGTGGTGCTCTTGTCCGGCGTCCCCGTGCTTTTGTAGAACCGGCCCTCGCGCCATGCGTCGAGGATGGAGGTGGTGGCCTCCTCGTTGGATCCGAGGAAGGTCATGACCTCGTCGATGGTGGCGTCGGCGGGGAAGTTGGAGACGTAGCGCTGGCCGGCGCCGCCGCTGCGGGCGACGGCCCAGGCGGAGCGGATGGGCGTGGCGCAGACGGCGCCGACTCGGAAATCGGGCGGCTCGGGCTGGCCGTTGAAGAGCTTGGTCGGGTAGGGCGGCCCGTCGGGCGGCAGCCCGTAGCACGACGGCGGGTCGGTGGCCGCAATCTGCATCCGCTGCGGGTTGACCAGGCCAAACGGAGGCCCCCAGAGCATGTTCAGGTTCCGGTAGGGGACGGACGAGAGGTTCTGGCCCGTCATATCGCCGTAGGTACACAGCCAGGGGACGGAGGTCCCGTTGACCATGATCTTGACGATGCCGGCGTTGCTGATCGTGTCGTTCCAGATCATGCCGACGTGGACCCAGCGGCCCTGGAGCATCAGGTTGCCCCAGGGCTTGCCGTCGGCGGAGACCAGGAACTCGTGGCCGTGGCCGACGTGGTTGACGGTCGGGGATCCGTTGAGGCTGATGCGGTCGCACATACAGCCGACGGGGTAGCCGCCGTGGTCGCCGGTGTAGGTGCTGACGTCGATGAGGTCCTGCGTCATCCAGGTCTTCTGCCAGACCCCGTTGGTGAGAGAAACCCCATCGCCCATGACGCGGCGGTAAGCGCCGGCGTAGCCGCCGATGATGCTGTTGGCGAAGTAGTCGCCCCACCCGGAGGCGTACTTGTAGGTCGGATAGTCTTCACGCCGGGTGGAGAGGTCGTGGGGGAGGTAGCCGACGCAGAACGGGTTGGCGGTCCAGTCGTTGCGGACGTCGTTTGAGAGATCGTAGGTGATGAGGCTGACGAAGAAGCGGGTCTTGCCGGGATGCTCGGGCTCGAAGGCGGGCTTCAGCCAGAAGCAGGTGGCGCCGCAGTGCTGGTTGAAATACATGCGGTTGTCGTAACCGACGGAGACATCCTTCTCGGCGAAGAGGCCGTCGGCGAAAAGGCTGCCGGGGTTGGCGCTGCCGACGAGGGGCTCAAGCCAAGGGCCGCCGCCGGGGTCGGGCGTGGGGACGGGCCCGCCGCCCTCCTGAAGGAGGGAGGTCTCGAAACGGGCCTTCAACGAGGCCCGCCCGCCGCCCGGGAGACTCTCGATGGGAAGCAGGCTGACGTAGCCGTCGTACCAGGACCGCTGGACGTACTGCGGCTGGTAGTAGGGCTCGGGGCCGACGGCCAGATGGCCGCACTTGGGGTAGGCCGTGGTGGCGCTTGAGGCGGAGAACATCTTGCGCAGCTCGGACTCGGCGGGCGCGGGCGGCAGGTCGAGCGCTCGGTTGGCATCGTCGAGGTAGAGGTCCCGCTGGAAGTCCGCCTGGGTCGTGTCGCGGAAGACGTCGAAGAGTTTCGCCTGCACGACGAGCTTCTCGCTGGCGATCTCGCGCCCCTGGCCGTCGATGACGCGGCCGAGCGACTCGATCTCGAAATAGCCCATCGGGATGAAGCAGAGCTCGAAAGTCCAGAAGAGGAGGTCCGTCTTGTCGACCTTCAGGGCCACCGCCTCGTCGGGGTTGAGCTCGTTGAGGTGGCAGTTCGGGTCGAAGTTGGCCTTCAGGACATCGCGAACGTAGAGGATCTGGTCGGCCGGGATCTCGCCGGCGTCGAAGACGGAGGCGGGGAGGAGGTCGATGAAGCGGGCCAGTTGCTGGTAGGAACGGAAGACCGTGCGGGGGTCGACGGGACCGGTGACGGTGCCGGTCGGGAAGACGCCTCGATAGCGGACGAACTCCGCGGCGATGTTCGCGGCCGTGTTCGGGCCGATGGGGGGGGTCTGATAGACGATCCCGATCTGGCCGCTCGTGCGGGGGTCGTTGCCGGTGAAGGTGAGCGTCGTGCGGGAGAGCTGGTAGTCGTCGCTCTCGACGCCGGGCGTCTCCTTGATATAGAAGCCCTGGAGCCCCTCGAGGAGCGCGGCAAGGACCTCGAAGGAGGCGGTGTTGACGTTGATGGGGGAACGCCCCTCGAAGTCGGTGGCGGTCGCCGGGCCGGTCGGGGGCAGGTAGGCGTCCGGATCGGGCGGGGGCCCGAGGATCTCGCGGGGTCGGATCTCGCGATAGGCGTAGAAGCTGGAACCGACGCCGACGTCGCGGCGGCGGCGACCGGCCGCCAGGCCGATCGGCTTGATAACCTTGTAGTCCACCCAGCTGTCGGTGGTGATGTAAGGGCGAATGCGCTCCACGGTCGTCCGACCGAGCGGGGCGACGAGCTGGTCGAGGTTGGTCAGGCGGCGGTCGGGCAGGAGATTGTCGCGGAAGGCGACGATCGTGTCGCCGAGGGTGGCGGAGACGGAAAGGCGGCGGCCGAGGGTGTTGAGGATGCGGGCGAGATGCGTGTGGCGGTTGTTGACGTTGATGCGCCCCTGGAGGTCGCCGATCTTGAGGGCGTAGACGTTTCCCTCGGGGGCGTAGGTGCCGACGTCGAGGCGGCCGCTGATGGCGGTGGGACGCCCCTCGATCGTCACGAGGTCCGCCGGCACGTCGAACGCGCCGTTGCCGTTCCGGTCGAAGGGGAAGGAGGGGCGGACGGCCTCCTCGAGGGTCACGCGGCCCCAGTCGTGCGCGGTCCCGCCGCCGGGCAACGGGATCGCGTAGGTGGCCGTCTCGCCGGCATCGACGAGTCCGTTGCCGTTCAGGTCGAAGCCGAAAAACATCCAAGGCTGGGGCTCCGTCGCGCGCCAGAGGTCGAGGGCGCGGGCGTGGTCGACGCCGACGCGGGCGAAGGCGTCCTCGATGCCGCTCTCGGCCAAGACCCGCGCGCGGACCTTGTCGATGTAGTTGCGCGCCACCGACCGCTCGATGCCGGTCAGCGTGGCGAAGACGGCGCCCAGGAGGGCCAGGACGACCAGGACCCCGAGGGCGACGAGGAGGGCCACGCCGCGGCGGGGGCCGCGGGGCGATGGGTGCGGCGCGGGGAGGACTCGGGACATGAGAGGATCTCCGACGGGTTCAGAACCGAAGACAGTATGCTTACGCGACCCCGCTGACGCAAGAATTATGCATCCAATCCCCCCTCCGTTGCCCGCCGTTTACAGAGCAATCGGCATGCCAAAAAAGCCTGTGTCCGCGAAAGGCGCTCAACAGCCTGTTGGTCCAAGAGTTAAAGCAAATCCAACCCCGTAAACGACCCGGAACGTTCCGGCCCACAGGTTACCGGTGCGTAACGGCGTTACGGGGCGGTAGTAATCGTATATATAAACAGGAGTTGGGACACAGCCGGATCCGCCATCTGGGCGGCGGCTGCTCTCAGGGGGAAGAGGCGACTAACAACCGCGGGATGACATGAAAGTCGAAGGGGTGGCTTACTTCCGGAACGCTTCCAAGAGGCGGTTGGCCTCCTCGCGCAGGCGGGCGAGGGCGGCGGCATCCTCCGTCGAGTCGGCTTTCGCGCGGCCGCCGAGCTCGACGATCTCCTTGACCTTGGCGAACATCTCGAGCACGCGCACCTTTCGGTCCCCCCGCTCGACCGGCCACTCCATCGCGTCGAGTTCCTCGATCTGCCGAACCTGGTCCGAGATCTCTTTCTGCCACCGGGACGCGAGCTGGGACCACGCGCCGGTCTCCTTTGCGGCGCCGGCGTCCAGCGCCGCCTCCACCTCGTGGAAGAGCTGGCCGGCGAAACCGGCATAGGCGCCGAATCCCTCGCGGAAGAGGGTGGCCGCGAGATCCTTCAGCGCCGGGCTCGACAGGTTGGGATTCGGGGGGGCGGCCGCGTCGACGGGCAGGTCGCCGAGCGACCGCACCATGTTGTCGTTCTGGTCGGTGATGCCGTCGAGCAGGTCGTGAATCGTCGCGCAGACGGCGGCGATCTCGTTGAGGAGGCCGTGGACGCGGGCGACGGACTCGGGCAGGCAGTCGCCGGCGCCGTGGGTTCCGGCCAGGGCGTTGAGCTGCTGGCGGCTGCGGTCGAGTGCGCCCTGGGCGCCCCACTGGGCCCACTCCGCCTTGGAGAGCTTCCGCTGCCACGCCCGGGCGAGCATCTGGGCCAGGTCCGGGTAGAGGCGCCGGACGGCCGCGGTCTGCTCGAGCATCATCTTCGCCAGCCGGTTGACGGTGGCGCCCACGGACGCCCGAGTCCCGACGACGAGCCGCGCCTCGTCCTTCAGGCGCCGCAGCGTGGGAACGATCGAGCGCCGGATGTCGGCCGGCTGGGCCTCGATGGCGTCGACGTGCGCGGTGACACGATACGTGCCGGGGATGAGCGGGCGCGCCGGGTCGATCAGCTCGCCCTGCGCCTCCCCCGCGCGCGTCGCCATCCGCCGCTCCAGCAGCGGCAACTCCACGTCCTTCTGCCCGACCCGGTAGACGCGGAAGACGACGACCGCCCCGTCCGGCAGCGGCGCCGTCGCCTTGACGATCACCTTCACGGCGTTGTCGCCGGCCGGGCTCCACCCGGCCTGGAGTCGCATCTCCGGGGCTGCGGCCCCGGCCGGCGCGACCGGGAGGGCAAGCGCCAGGAAGGCCAGCGCCACGCGTCCGGCGATCATGAGGCTCTCCTTGACCCGCGATGTCCGGCGCGGCGGTATCGGGCCGCGCCGGGCGCCGCCAAGCGCACCCGGCCGGGGGATGCCGAGCGGCTCCCGGCCGTCCGCGCGGCGGCTATTCCTCGCCCACCACCCACGCCTGGAAAGCGGGGAGGCGATTGTAGTAGGCAACCGTCACGTCGTCCAGGATCGGCGTCACCCGCAGCGGGTTGTTCAGCGGGTCCGCATGGTTGGAATCGATCTTGACCTTGTAGCGGAACTGGGTGCCGACGATCTCGACGGCTTGGCCGGGGTTGGCGACGGGGTCGGCGGTGTAGCCGGGGTTGTCGGTCACGCCCGTCCCGCCGAGCGGGAGCGGCTGCATGGGCATCAGCTCGGTGGCCGGGTTGTTCGGGTCGACGAGGGACATGGAGAACATCGTCCGGCTGAGGTCCTGCTTGTCGGGGTCGAAGGGGTCGTTCGGATCGGGCGCCCGCGGGGGGTTGTAGGGCCAGTAGCCGGTGAGCGAGACGAAGGCCACGCGGGTGGTGGGGGGCGGCGGCGCGGCGGGGAGGGGGATGGGGGTGGTGACGGCCGGGAGCGGGGCGTTGCCCTTGGGGGCGACGGCCCGGGTCGGCTGCGAGAAGAGCTCGATCTTGGGCGAGGTGAACGTCGCCCCGTTCTCCTTGTAGTAGCGTCCCTGCTGCCAGGCCGCGGTGGCGGCGCCGTCGTTGACCATGTTCCAGACGAGGACGTCGTCGATGGTGGCGTCGGCGGTGTAGTTGCAGATGGGTCGCCGGGCGGACTTGCCCATCAGGGAGTCCGCGGGGATCGTCACCCCGCCGATCGGCGGCGCCGCCTCGGCCCCGATGCGGAGGAGGGGCGGCTCGCCCTTGATGTTCTCGATCTTGTACTTCTCGATGTAATCCTGCTTCTCGTCGCCCGATGTAGCCGGGTCGTCCGTCACGTGATCCATGGCGAACTGCCGGACGCGGTCGTTGCCGTACACGAGGTCCTCGTCCAGCAGGTTGCCCCACCGGGTGTTGGGGCCGGCCCCGACGATGTCCGAAGGGTCGTGCGGGGTGCCCTTGTCGCCGGAGTAGGTGTGCCACGCGCTGAAGCGGTACTGGCCGTCGAGTTGGCCGCCGACGCACTTGCCGTTGAGGTAGAGGCGGCAATAGCCGCGGCCGATGTCGAGCCGGTCGTCCCAGACGAAACAGACGTGCATCCAGCGCTTGCTCATGGCGATGTTGCCGAACTTCACGCCGGAGGTCGGGTAGTACTCGGCCGGGTCGTGGGAGTGGCCGACGTGGTTGATGGTGGGGCTGATGACGCCGCCGTTGAACTCGTCCATGCACCACCGCCCGCCGAAGCCGGCGCCGAGGGAGCGCTCGGGCCAGGTCGTGCCGAACTGCTGGTACTGGACGGACGTCCGGGTCTCAGCGTAGTTGACGGCGGGGGTGCCGACGAGGGAGGCGTCGGTGGCGTAGGGGCCGTCCGTGTGCTGGGCGGTGTAGTAGATCCCGAAGGGGCTCATGAGCCACTCGGGGCCGGGGAAGTTGTGGAGCTGGGCGAGGTGGCCGGAGCCGCAGGCCTTGTCGCCCGCCTTCTGGTAGTAGTAGGCGCTCATGAAGACCCGCTGCCGGCCGGTGTTCTCCGGCTGGAAGGCGGGCTTGACCCACATCGAGACGGTGCCCTTGTGCTGATTGAAGTTGCTGTTCAGGTAGCCGGGGGAGGAGCCGACCTCGCAGAGGAGGCCGTCGTTGACGGCGCTGCCGGGCGCGGGCCCGCCGAGGAGCCGGTCCCGCCACGGGCCGCTCCCGTAGGGGGCGGAGAAGGGCGTCACGGTGGAGTCCGGGAAGAAGGGCGCGGGCGGGTCGTTCGAGTTGAAGACGTCGTCGATCGGGACCTCGTTGTCGAACCGCAAGGCGAGGCTGGCGCCGGCCGGGTGGAGCGACTTGACGGTGTTCAAGGCAAGGTACCCCTCGACGCTCAGGTTCGGGTCGCGCAGGTAGTCCCGGGATTGGAACTCCGGGTAGGAGCAGAGGGAAACGCCGTTGGGGGTGTTGCTGGCGGGGCTGAAGACCTGGCTGAGGGCGGCCCCATCGACGGCGTACTCCTTCATGAAGTCCCACTGGGTCGTGTCGCGGTAGCTCTCGAAGAGCTTGACGGCGGCGGTGACGATCTCCTCGGCCACGACGCGGCGCTGGCCGTCGAGGACCCAGCCGGCGGACTGGATCTCGAAGAAGCCCATGGGGTGGAAGGCGAACTCGATGGTGTGGTAGGTGAGGTTCGCCTTGTCGATCCAGACGCCCAGGAGCTCGTTCGGGTTGAGCGAGCTGAAGTGGGCGTTGGGGTTGAAGTTGGCCTTCAGGACGTCCTTGACCATCGGGACCTCGTTGGCGGGCAGCCCGATAAGCCCGGCCAGGGCCTGAGGCAGGGGCAGCGCCCAGCGGGGCTGGTCCCAGCCGGGGATGGGGCGGAAGAGCTTCGGGTCGAGGCTGTCGATGAACTGGTTGAACTGCTGGAAGTTGCGGAAGAGGTTCTTCGCCCGCGGCGAGACGCCGGAGAAGGTGAAGCCCGGGGGGGCGGCGAAGGGCTTGTCGCGCTCCTCGATGATCCGGTGGGCGATCCCCCACGCCCCGTCGCCGTTGGGCAGGGCGGCGGAGCCGGCCGTCGGCTTCGTGCCGGCGGGGATCGGCGTGGTCTCGTAGATCGTGCCGACGCGGCCGTTGATGTTCCCGACCTTCGACTGGCGGATCACGCGGGGGCTGGGCATGTTCGGCATGGAGCCGTCGTACTTCGCGGTCAGCCCGTACCAGTCGTAGGAGTGCGTGGTGTACTTGTCCTCGTAGACGTAGAAGCCCTTCAGGTCCTGGATCAACGCCACGAGGACCTCGATGGGGGCCTCGTTGATGTTGATGGGGGTCCGGGGACCGTGGACGGTCGGGCCGTCCTTGGCCGCGTCGTACTTCATCGAGGGGCGGAGCTCCCAGCGGGCGTAAACGTCCGTCCCGATGGCCAGGTTGCGGCGCCGGTAGCCGTCGTTGAGGGGGACGGGGCGGGCGATCCGGCGCGGCTCCGTCACCTCGCGGGGGTCGACCCAGCCGACGGTCGTCACGTACGGCTTGATGCGGTCGTAGACGGTCCGGCCGACGACGGCGCGAAGATGGTTCGGGTCGGAGTAGCCCTCCGGGGGCCGGCGGGCGACGATGTCGGCCGCCACGCCGGAGGCGTTGGGGAGGGCGATGGCGGTGAAGAGATTCGTCAGGATCCGCTGCATGTTCGGGTGGACGTTGTTGACGTTCAACTTGCAGCCGAGGTCGCGAACGCGGATGGAATAGAGGTTGCCGTCCGGGAGGTAGGTGCCCACCGCCGCCTTGCCGCTGTAGCCGATCGTCCGGTCGCCGACGACGACTTGGTCGGCCAAGCCGTCGCCGTTCTCGTCCATGAAGAAGGAGGGGGAAAGGGCCTCGTTGATGGGGACGTCCTCGCGGTCGGGGAAGCCGTCGCCGTCCTTGTCGAGGTCGCCGGGGTCCTTGATGCCGTCGCCGTTGCGGTCGCCGCCGAAGTAGGTCCAGCCGAGGGGGCGATCGACGCGCCACATGTCGATCTTGTCGGGCTGCCAGAGCTGGGCGACGGCGTGCTCGATGCCGCTCTCGGCCAGCAGGCGGGCGCGCACCTTGTCGATGTAGTTGCGCGCCACCGCGCGCTCGATCCCGCTCATGGTGGCGAAGACGGAGCCGAGCAGGGCGAGGACGACGAGGACGCCGAGGGCGACCAGCAGCGCCACGCCGCGCCTGCCGGGGGTCCGCGCATGCCGTTTCATGGCCAGGCCTCCTATGACCGATCCCGCAACCGCAGGCCGCCGCCGGGCGGCGGCCGCTCATTTCGCGCCGGGCGCGTCTTTCTTCGGAGCGCCGGAGGCGGGGTCCGCCGGCGCCGCGAAGTCGGCGTCCGACACCTCCGCGTTCGGCTTCAGGTCGAAGAGCTCCACGATCGTGTGAGCCGCCGTCACCTCGTGCAGCCGGATCTTGTAGGCGAGCCCCGTGGCCTCATCGAGCGCCAGGTAATACCGCTTCATCCGCGGGCTGACGTCCATGCCCCGGCGCGGCTCCAGGCCGAGGGCGGTCGGGAAGTTGCGGCCCGGGACCGGCCCCGACGTCCCCGCCTCGAACTCCGACGAGAACCAGACGTAGAAGCGGGCCGCGCAGGCCTCCGGCAGCAGCGGGAAGCGCACCAGCGAGGGAGTCAGGCGGGGCTTCGCGCCCACCTCCGTCTTCACGAGCCGGTCGTTGACCTTCTCATAGATCAGCCCGTCCCGCACGATGCGCACGACCTTCCCGGCCTCCGAGGTCCCCTCCCAGCGCTCCAGCACCGGCCGGTTCGGCGCGCCGAAGCGAAACTTGACCGTCCCCATCTCGACGTTCGGGTTGGCGCGGTCGCGCGGCTGGTCCTGGATCTCGTACGAGGCCACCAGCGTCCGCACCTTCGCCTGCCGCGCCTCGATCTCCTGGAGCCAGCCCGCCACCGGCGCCTGGTTGGGATAGCCGTTGGAGCCGTCGACCGCCACCGCGGGCGCCGACGCGGCGGCCGCCTCCCCCTGCGCCCGGGAAGCCGCCGGCAGGAAGGATAAGAGGACCGCCGACGCCGCGCCCCACCCGATGGCCCGGCCCGCCGCGGATACCCGAGGCTGCGTCTTCATGGTCGCGTCTCCTGGCCCCCGGCCCCATGCCCCATGCGCCGCCCGTCCATACATAATGGTAGCCGGCGGCGACGCCCGAAAGGAACCCGGGAAATGCCCATCTCCTTGTTAATATTAAGTCGGATACATCCCGCGCGTCAGTCCCCGAGACTCAGCGCCCGGATCTCGCTGGCGGCCAGGGCACGCCCGTAGATCCGAACCTCGTCCACCGAACCGCTGAAGAAGAAGTCCAATTTTCGATCCCCGTGCCGGCCGATATAGAAATTCGAGCCGAGCGAGTAGACGATCGGTGCGAGGGTCGGGTTGCGGCCCCTCAGCGACCCGTCCACATGGACCTCAAGCGCCTCCGCCGTCTTCTGTCCCACGACGTGATGCCAGCGGCCGTCATTCACGTCCACCCCCTTCGTCGTGCAGACGACCCAGCTCGATCCGTTGTAATAGAAGAAGGAGACGTTGCCTCCCTTGAGAATCCGGAGGGCGTAGCTGTCGCCCATCGACAGGACGTCGGATCCCCCCTCGTCGACCGGCCCCGGCAGGACCCAGAGGGAGACGGCGACCTCGCGGGGCGGGCGGAGGGCCGGGGTGCCGCGAACGCGGACGGAGTCGGTCGCCTCGAGCCGAATGGCGTTGCGGCCGAACCGGCCCTCGCACCACTTCGGCCCGCCCTTGAGGTAGCCGTGATGGCCGCGGCCCGACGCGTCGGTCACGATCCCGCCGCGCCCCTCGTCCATCCGAAGCCACATGAGAAGCCCCTCGGCGCCCAGGACGGGACGGGCCGCCAGGGGAAGCCCCTCGGCGGCCACGGCGAACTGGCCGGCCGCCAGGTCGACGGAGGCCGCGTCCGCGCGCCGCGTCACGCGCACGCGCCCCTCGCGAACCTCGACCTGCGTGGAGGCGGGGCCGACGGAGACGACGAGACGCGTGCCGAGCACGCGGATCTCGGCCTGGGGAGAGGCGAAGCGCATCGGTCGGCCGGCGGGCTGTTTCGCCACCTCGGCGGCGACGGCCCCCTCCACGACGAAGACCCCCTTGCCGGACGCCGCGTCGCTCCCCCCGGCCAGACTGATCGTGCTGTTCGGGTCGATCTCGAGCCGAGTCCCGTCCGGGTAGACGACGGTTGCGCGGCCGTCTCGGCCGGTCTGAACGCCCTGGCCGGAGAGCAGGGCCTGGGTGGCGTGCGCCGCGATCCGGTTCTCGTCGCCCAGGACGAAAACGGCCCCCTCGGCGCGCTCCACGCGCGCCTCGAGGAAGGTCGATTCGCGGCCCCGGCCCGGGATGACCGGCGCCGGCTCGGGCCGGTCGGCGCCGGCGGCGGCGGGGGGCGCGGCCGCGTCGCCGGCGACGCGGGACGGCCCGGCATCCGGAACCGGGGCGGGCGGACGGGACGCGACGGGAAGCGGGGCCGCCGCCGGTGAAACGGAATGATCCGACCCCGCCGAATGCCCGAGGTCCGAGAACCAGCGCCGGACGTAGTCGCGCCGCATTCGTTCCGCCGCCTTCAGGCGGCTGTCGTCCGCCTCCTCGAACCAAGGGTCGGCGGCGGCCAGGGGGTCCTCGGCGACGGCCGGGGCCGGGACCGGCGCCGCGGGGTCCGGCATCCGCCGCCCCGCCAGTTGCGCCGCGATCAACACCAGAAGGCACGCCGCGGCGGTCAGCACCGCCACGTGCCATGGGCGGAGCGGGGAGGGCCGGGGGGCGCCGCCCGTCACGGCGGCCAAGCGGGAGGGCGAAACCGGCCGCTCGGGCCGCGCGCCGCCGATCCGGGCCATCAGCCGCTCGCGGAAGTCCTCCGGGGAACCCAGGCAGAGATGGGCAAGAACCGAGTCCACGACGCGCCGATCCCCCTCGCCGTCCTCCGACCCCAGATGCACGCGCAGGGCGCGATCCATCGCCAGCTGATCGGCCAAGTCGCGGAGGGTCTCCGGATCGGCCGCGGCCAGCTCGACCTGGAGCCATGTCCGGCCGGCCTCGTCCAGCTCGCCGGCAAGGTAGGCGTCCAGGAGCGCGTGCAACTGCATGTCATCCATGATCCGCGTCCCTATACGGCCGGCCGCTCGGCGGCCGCCTTGACCCGGATGCAATCCCGAAGCTGCTTTCGAACCCGGCAGAGGGTCGTCCGGACCCACGCCAAGCTCCGACCCATCGCGTCGGCGATCTCTGCGGCGCTGTAGGCGAACCGATATTTCAGGTCGAGCAGCTCGCGGAGCGTCGGTGGAACTTGACTGAGACACTCCTCCAGGTGCTCGACCCCGCCCGCATCCCCCGAGGCCTTTTCCAGCGCGCCCTGCAGGGCAAGACGGGACTCGACGTAGTTTATCTGGTTCGCCTGCTCCCGGCTGAAACGTTGGATCTCCGCACGGAGGAGATTCTCGGCAATGGCCCGGATCCAGGCGTAAAAGGCGGTCCCGGCCTGGAATCGGCCTATGTTGTGGAAGGCGTAGACGAAGGTATCGTGGGCAATCTCGTCGATCAGGTGCGGCACGGGCGCCCTCAGGGCGAGGAAGGTGCGCAGGCGGCGCACGTGCAGGTCCATGAGACGCCCGAAGGCCTCCAGCCCGCCCCGCTGCACCTCCAGCACCAGTTGCTCTTCCAACGCCGCCGGGTCGTCCATGGCCATCACCCTCGACGTGCTACCATAGCGCGACCTCGAAAAAACGTTACAACGTCAGCCAATAAAGCAAGATCCGTGCCTCGGGCCGGCGTGGGGATCGAGCCCGGATCAATCACATCTCGCTTGGCGAGAGGAGGATACGACGCACTCAAGGCGGGGGTCGGAGAAGGTCGAGGAGGCGGGTTACGTTCCGGTAAACGCGTTACCGGAAAGTAATAAAGTATGGGCTTCCATGGGCGCGAGGCGGCCGAGCGCTACCCCCAGCCGATCACCATCCCGACCACGTCGACGCCCCGGAGGGCCTCGATGCCGGCGTAGCGGGCGGCCACATGAATGGCGGCAACGGCAAGGATCGCGATCGCGACCAGCTTCACGAGCAGCGAGCCTTTCTTCTTTTCCTTGTCGGCCACGGTCGTTGCTCCGAAGAGAGGCCGATCAGCCGGACGGCAGGAGGAACTTGCCGATCAGGTCGAAGGCGCGGAGGGCCTCGACGCCGGCATAGCGCGCCGCCACGTGGATGCCGGCGAGAATGACCGCGGCGACGGCCACGAGCTTCACCGCCACGCCCAAGCCGCCGCCCTTCTTCACGGGCTTTCCCCCGTGAAGGTGGGCCTGCATCTCCTTGTACGTCACGCTGCAGGTCGAGCTGCAGAAGCTGCCGGCGGGGGTGACCATGACGCACTGCTGGCAGATCGGCTTGTGGCACTGGAAGCAGTGGACGGTGGCGGGGTTCTTCTCATGATTGATGCAGTACTTCTCGGCCATGGTCGATCCTCCCGCAAATGGGATCTCGCGGAAAACCATCAAAGCCGACGCGTTGGGGGGTGTCAAGCGAAAACCGGGCGCGCGCCTTCAGGCGCGAAAAGGCTCGAATTTCCCGGCCTCGCGGACGGGGACGCGGGCGCGTACATGGGCGGTGCCGCCGTCGTAGCGCCGCTCGAGAATCTGTCCGAAGCGGGCGAGGGCGGCGAGGGTCCGGCCGTCCCCGGCGGGGATGGCCAGCGCCATCTCCACGAACCGCCCCGCGATCGCCCGCTCCACCGCGGCGCAGAGCGCGTCGAGTCCCTCCCCCGTCCTGGCCGAGCACGCCACCGCCTCCGGGAAACCGCGCTCCAGAACCCGCAGGGCCAGCGCGTCGCCGACCCGGTCCGCCTTGTTGAGCACGCCGATCACCGGTTTCCCGCCGCAGTCGAGCGCGCCAAGGACCGCGCGCACGGCGTCGATCTGCCCCGCCGCGTCCGGATGGCTGGCGTCGACGACATGAAGGAGCAGGTCCGCCTCGCGCACTTCCTCGAGGGTGGCGTGGAAGGAGGCGACGAGGTGATGGGGCAGGTCGCGGATGAAACCGACGGTGTCGGAGAGGAGCACCTTCTGTCGGCTCGGCAGGGTCCACGCCCGCGTCTTCGTGTCGAGCGTCGAGAAGAGCTTGTCCTCGACGAGAACGCCGGCGCCGGTCAGGGCGTTGAGCAGGGTGGACTTGCCGGCGTTGGTGTAGCCGACGAGCGCGACGGTGTAGTTGGCGGCGCGGGCGGAGACCTCGCGGCGTTTGCGGGCCTCGATCCGCGCGATTTCGCGCTTCAGGTCGGTGATCCGGCGGCGGGCGAGCCGGCGGTCCAACTCGATCTGCTGCTCCCCCGGCCCGCGCGTCCCGATCCCGCCCATCAACGAGCCGTGGCCGGCGACCATCTGGCCGAAATGCGTCCAGAGATTGCGCAACCGCGGCAGCGCGTACTCGAGCTGGGCCAGCTCGACCTGGAGCTTGGCCTGGTTCGACCGCGCGTGGGTGGCGAAGATGTCGAGGATGACCTCCGTCCGGTCGATCACCTTCCGCGCGAGCGCCTTCTCCAGGTTGCGGACCTGCCCGGCGGAGAGCTCGTTGTCGAATATGACGAGATCGCAGGCCAGGGCGTCGGCGCGCTGGGCGATCTCGCGAACCTTGCCGGAGCCGACGCAGGTGGCGGGGTCGGGGCGGCGGCGGCGCTGGAGGATTCGGCCTCGGATCTCGGCGCCGGCGGTGAGCGCGAGGCGCTCCAGCTCCTCGAGGGGGTCGCGCCGGGGCGCGCCCCCGGGCGCATCCGCATCCGCCGGGTCGTCGTCCAGGAGGATCCCGACAAGAAGGGCCTTCTCGCGGTAGACGGTGCTGCGCATCGCCGCCATTATGGGGAGCGACGGCCCGCCGCACAACGGGATTCCGCGGGCGTCCGATCTCAATTCTATTGCAAACACCCCCTCCCGCACTATACTTGTCCCAATGTCCGCCCGCGCTCCGGAATCGCCCCGCGTCTATGTCTTCCACGGCTCCGATGCCGGCGCGGTGGACGAGGCCGTCCGCCGCACCGTCGAGTCCCTGCGTCCGGCGCTGGGACCGCCGGTTCGATTCGGGCCCGACGCCGACCCCGCATCCCTGCACGAGGAGCTGTACACCCCTTTCCTCGGGGGGGGCGGGAAGTTGGTGGTGCTGCGCGACGGGCGCGGCGGCGCGTCGGCGCCCGGGGAGAAGTCCCCGGCCGGCGGCGGGACCGGCGAATTCGGCGATGGCGCACGCGGGGGCGAGAGCCGGGCCGAGACCGGGTCGTGGGCCGTCCGGCACAAGGATTTTCTCCGGGATTACTTCAAGGCGCCGTCGGCCGACGCCGTCCTCGTCCTCGCTTTGCCGCGCTGGCCGCTGGCGGGGCTGGCGGCGCCGGAGGGCGCGGTCGTCCGCGGGTTCGACGCGCCGAAGGAGGCGGAGCGGGAGCAGCAGGCGCCCGGCTTGGCGGCCTCCCTCTTCGCCGCCCGGCACAAGCGGATCGGGCCCGAGGCCCTTCGCGCCCTGGTCGACCGGATCGGGTCCGACCGCGGGCTGCTGACGGAGGCGGTGGAGACGCTGGCCCTGCACGCGGGGTCCCGCGCCGAGGTGACCGAGGAGGACGTCGCCGCGCTCGTCCAGGGGACGCGCCCCGGCAACGCCTTCCACCTGACGCGCGCCTGCGTGATGGGGGAGACCAAGCGAGCCCTGGAGGAGCTCGGCCGCCTGCGCGGCGGCTCCGGCCGGCCCGACGAGATCGGTCCCAAGCTGCTGGGGGCCATCGCTTGGCAGTATCGCGAGGTCGCCCGAACCTGCGACGCCCTGGCGACCGGAACGCCGCGCTTCGAGGCCCTGCGGCGCTGGTACGTGCGCAAGCCGGCCGAGGAGGAGCGGCTGATCCGGCGCCTCCGGGCCCTCTACGGGCGCCCGCTCGCCCGTGCGCGGCACTGGATTCTCGAAACGGACTTGGCGATGAAAACGAGCCGCCTGAGCCCGCGCGTCGCCGTCGAGACGCTCGTGATGCGTTTGGCGGCGCTGCCCTGACGCGGAATCCCGGACCGGGTCCCGGAGACCCGGCGTTTCCGACACGACGCGTCCCCGGAACCCGAATCCGCTGTGGGGGTGAACCATGGTCGCCTTCTGCGTGAAATGCGGCGCGAGCCTTCCCCGGCGCGACATCACCGTCGCGGACGGCCGGGAGTACACCAGCCCGGACTACATCTGCCCGACCTGCAAGGAACCCGCCAGCGAGGTGGCCGACACGAAGGACCCGTCCGACTTCGTGCGGGACGGCGAGGACTTCCGAATCGTGGACGGGAAGGTGGAGGCGGCCGGGACGCCGGGCGAATGATCGGTTCGAGCGGCCGCGACATGAACCCCGTCGGGCCCCTCCTCGTTTGAGGGGAAACGCTTCCTCTTGTTAAGGCGCGTCGAATGGCCGAGCCGAACGATGCCGCGGAAAGGGCTCCCATCCCGGAGAGCTCCTCGTCCTCCCCGGAGGGCCTCCCCGCCTCCGCCCCGGAGTCCTCGCCGCCCCCCGCCCGGACGACGGGCGCCCGGCCGTCCGCGACGGCCTCCGCCGCGCGCCGGACCGCCCCCGTCAAGAAAATGTCCCGCAAGGAGAAGCAGATCCGGCTCGTTCTCATCTTCTCCACACCCGTCCTCTGCCTGATCCTCATCGGCCTGATCCTGGCAAAGCTCCTCGGCGGCCCGCCGGCCCCGAAAAAGATCGTCCTCAACGCCGCCCAGCTCTGGGAAAAGCATCTGGACAAGGCACGGGACGGACAGACCAAGATCCAGGAGTGTTTCTTCGTCGTCCAGCAAGGCGACGGGACCGTCCCCGAGGCGGCGAAACCCAAGTGGGACGCCGACCTCGCCGCGGGCCGGAAGATCCTCGAAGACACGATGGCCGAGATGGTCAAGCTGCGCGCGGACGCCGGGGAAGGGGTCATGGAATACGATCGCGACCTCTATCCCATCCAGAAGAACATCATGCTCGCCCAACGGCTGGCCGACGAGACGGATCGCAAGCTGACCGTCGCGTATCCCCGGCAGTACAAGACGGTGATGGATGACGTCTCCAAGGTGCAAAAACTCTACGCGGACAGCCGGGAGCAGCTGACGCCGGAGAAGCGGGCGGAGATCGTGAAGGCGGCGGAGGAGGCCTGCAAGAAGGCGCAGGACCTTGCCGAGCAGTGGGGGGCGCTGCTGGACAAGTATCAGGTTCAGAACAAGACCTCGGAGCGGAACGACCCCGAGGAGGACGCGATCAACAAGCTGGGCGCCGCGGTCATGACGACGCGGAAGCTGCTCAAGGAGTTGAAGTAGAACGCGCCCGGCAGGCAGGCGCGGCGCCCCGCCGTCCGGAGGCCGGTCGACATGACGCCGTTCTCGACGCGTGGCGCGGCCGTGGCCGCCCTCCTGGCGGCATCGTCGTGCGGCGGGCCGGAGCCCGGGGACGAGACCCGGGCGGAACAGGCGGCCGCCTTCGTGCGGGGCGGCGGCCTCGCCGCGGAGGCCGACGCCGCTTGGGCCGCGGGCGACCGCGCGCGCGCCGCGGATCTCTATGAAGCGGCGCTGCGCGACCGGCCCTCCGTCTCGCGCGACGCTTACCTGAGGCTCGCCGAGCGGCTTCAGGACGAAGGAGCGCTCGACGCGGCCTGCGCTTGGCTCGAGCGGGGCCGTGCCTGCTTCCCCGGAGACATCCCCCTCCTCCGCCGCCTCGGAGACGTCCTCGAGCAGCGGGGCCTTCTGTCCCGCGCCCTGGAATGTCACGAGGCGGTGCTGGCGCGAAAGCCCGCCGACCCGGAGGCCCTGGCCGCCCTCCGGCGGGTGAAGGCGACCCTGCGCGCCGTCCCCGCGCCGGGCGACGCACAAACGCCATAAAGGGGACGGTCACGGCGACCCGAAAGCCCCCAGCTCCGCCAGCGGGTCCCGCCCCAGCACCCAGACATAGGCCAGACTGCCGAGAACGGCATGGGAGAGGGAGACGGCGACGAGGTTGGGAACGCGGCCGTACAGCCACGCCCAGAGCGCCCCCGCCCCGAGCGTCAACCCCGCCAGCGGCCAATCCGGCGCGTGCGCGGCGGAGAACAACGCGGCGATCCCCGCGACCCTCAGCCACGCAGGCGCCCTCAGCGCTTCCAGCACCTCCCGCAGGACGACCTGGAAACAGAGCTGCTGCGCGAAAGCCCAGACTGGATAGAGAGCGAGCAGCAGCAGGATCGCGCGCCCGCGGATCGACCGGCCCGTCCCCAACGCGAAGGCCAGCATCCCCAGACCGAGAAGGAGGGTCGGCCCGCCGTACGTCTTCAGCGCCTCCCCCATGTTGTCGCGCCGCAGGCCCCACCGGTCCCACCGGCCCGCCCCGGCCGGCGCCGGCCACACCCTCAGGTAAACCGCCAGACCGGCGACCGCCGGGGCCAGAATCCACGCCTTGGAGAAGCCGGCCGCTTCCTGCGCCACGTTCACGGCGCCCAGCGCGAGAAAGACCGCCAGCGCGACGGACGGCAGGAAACGGGAGGACCTCGGGACCGGAGGGGACGGGACCTCTCCCATGCGGCATCCTCCCGCGTCACGAAAGGGAAAAACCCCGCCCGCGGCATGGCGAGCGTCACTTCGACAGCACGACCCGGACCCGGTCGTCGAGCCGCACCACGACGTCCACCCGCCCGTCCCCGTTGAGGTCCTCGACCGCCACCGCCTCGGGGCGTCCTTCCAGCTCGAACCGGAACCAGTCGTCGGGGCTGAAGCTCCAGTCCGGCCCCAGGATGCCGTACATCGGACGGCCCGTGTGCGCGGTGAGCTCGCCCCGCCCCGAGACCTCGACGAAGTCGATCCGGCCGTCCCCATCGACGTCCCCGCGGATGTAGGCCAGCGGCCAGGTCGCGCTGCGCCCGTCGATCCGCTGGGTGGGAATGGCCACCGTTCGGCTCCAGGCCGCGGACGGCGAAAAGCGGCCACGGCTCGGATCGAACAGGTGAAGATAGTAGTAGACGCTGATCTCGCGCAGCACGCCGACCTGGATGATCTTGCCCCACGTCTCCGTGGTCACCTGGGAGAGAAGCAGGTCGGGGCGACCGTCCCCGTCGGCGTCGCCGAACTCGGGGTCCTGCGGACTGAATCCCTGCAGACGGATCTGCTGGTCGGGCGCGTGGAGGGTATAAAACCGCCTCGGGTGAGGGTCGCCTGACGCGGGAGGCTTGGACACGAAAAAGTAGAAGAGCGTCTCGATGCTTCCGAAATCGCCGAGATTCCCGTACCGCTTCGTCACCACCAAGTCGGCCCGCCCGTCCCGGTTCACGTCCGCCAGTTGCGCCCGAGAGATCTCGAGCCGGTCCTTGCGGGCGAACTCGCGCAGCACGGGCACCTGCACGGCATCGGAGGGGACCTCGGGGAACCGGCCGTCGGCCCCCTGCAGGAAGGTCACCAGCCGGTCGCCTTGGATGAAGAGGATGTCGGAGCGTCCGTCCCCGTCGATATCGGCCACGGCCGGCAGGGCGCAGGCGGAGGTCAAGAAGAGGGCGGGGGCGCCATGGCCGGCGCCGAGCGCGGCCGCCAAGTCTGCGGCGGGGGCGCGCTCCGGGACCAGCGGAAGATCGACAAGCGCCCCGAACCGCCACCCCGGGGCTTGGAGGTACAGGCGGATGCCCCGGCCGGTCGGCACGAAAAGATCGTCAAGCCCGTTTCCGTCCGCGTCCACCCGCCCCGTCCAGTCGGCGACGTCCGAGGCCATCGGCGTCCCGAAAAAGGTGGGGAGATGAACGATCTTGCGGGGCCGGCGCGACCACGCCTCGCCCTCGCGCTCGTAGACGTAGGCGCCGTCGGGCGCGAGAAAACCGATTTCCACGCCGGGGGCGGCGGTGAGATCTCCCAGGAAAAGCGCCCCGGCCCGGGGATCCAGCACCCACCGCGGCGGGGACGCCTCCGCGAATCCCGCGGCCGACTGCCGGTAGACGGACAGGCACCGGACGGGCGGCTCCACGCCGCGCAGCAGATGGGCGACCACCAAGTCGCGCCGTCCGTCGCCATCCAGATCCGCGATGCGCACCACCAAGGGGCGACCCGGAAGAGGGATGGAGACGGACTGGACGCGCCCCTGGCCGACCTGAGCGGACGCGGGAAGCCAAGCCGAGACCAGAACCGTCGCGAGCGCCCCGACGGCGCCGCGGAAGGGGCACGCGCGCCCGCCGGCGGTGGCGGGGCGAATCATCATCACCAGACCTCGATCTCGTCGGAAAGCTTCTGAACCTTGTCGAGGTCGAAGCCCGGGTAGCGGGCGCGGTAGGCTTCCACGCGGCTGCGGGCGTCGGCCTTCCGCCCGCTCTTGAGCATATCGTACACCTCGGTCCGCAGCCGCTCGAAGTCCGCCTTGGTCGGCGGATCCAGGACCGGCTGCCGTGGCGCCGGACGGCCGTCCCCGCCTCCGGCGGAACCGGCGGAGTCCCGCTTCCGACTGCTGGACAGCAGGGCGACGACCAGGATCAGCACCACGACCGCCGCGCCAATGACGACGAACAAGACCGTGTTGGATTTCGCGGGGGCGCGAGACCCGGCGTAACCAGCCGGGCCGCGACCGACAGCGGGGGTGCGCAGGGGACTGGTGGTCTGGTGCCGCCCCACGAGGCCCGTCCCGCCGCGCCCGGTCGTCATCGTCGGCAGCGGGGCTCGCACGGCCCTTCGGAGGGCGGACGAGCCGGTCGGGGCGTCTTCGGGAAGCGGCGCGGGGGAGGAAACCACCGGCGCCGGCATCTCGGGGGCGACCAGCGGCTTGCAGTTGGGACAGTAGTTCTGGTTGTTGAGCGCGATCGCTTCGCCGCTGTCGAACTCTTCCGGAAGGATCCGGGCCCCGCAATTGGCGCAGTAAAAGATTTCCCGCCCCATGCTCCGGCGCCGTCCAATGCGGTGAAGCTCCCGGTTGCGGGTGGTCAGAATACCCCTGCAGAGAAGGCTTTGCAAGTAAAAATCTTGACACCCCTGCAACCCATCCTCTAAAATCCCTTCTCCGTGGGGGCCTGTCCGGCCTCGGGGGCCATCCGGCTGCGTTTCCCTAAAAGACGAAAGCGGCATGCGCATGCGGATCATCGGCTTGGCGGCGCTCTCGTCGATCCTGTCCGGTCCGCCTCTTTACGCCCAGTCCGCCGCGCCCGCGGCGGCGACTGAGCCTCCCGCGGCATCCGCCCCCGCCCCGATCGATCCCGCGGCGCACGGCCCCGTCGTCGAGTCCTGGTTCAAGGTCCTCTTCCAGACGCGGCACATCGGCCACGCGCGCATACTTTATGGAAGGATCGTCGAGAAGGGCGTGCCCGCCATTCGGTACGTCATCGAGTCCAACCACGTCCATCCCGAGACCGGCCTGCCCGCCAGTTCCCGCATCGAGGCGGTCCTCCAGGCAAGCGACACGTCGCTCCTGCGCTACAACTATGTGGCCGACGTGACGCAGCCGCCGTTCGGCCGGGTGGAACTGATGGTCACCTGCGAACGCAAGGACCAGACCCGGTGGTCCGCGGTTCACCAAGGCCCGTCGGGTCGCTTTCCGGCGGAGGACATCTCCAGCGAGACGCCCCTGACGGTCGAGGACGCCTTCCCCTTCCTGGTCGCAGGCCGCGAGAACTTGATGAAGAACGGCGGCACGCTGCCCGTCCGCGTTTTCAACCCCCTGCATCTGGACAAGCTCGTTTTGGATCTCGACCTCGAGGTGCTCCCCCCGGAAAAGCGGCCGATCGCGGGGCAGGACGTCACGGTCTCCCCCTGCCGATGGAAGCGGCCCGGCCTGCTCCCCGAAAGCGTGGTCACATCGACCGTTTACGTGGGCGAGGGGGGCGTGATGCAGGAATCCTCGCAGATCCAGTCCGGCGCCACGGTCCCCATCGTGTTGATCCGCACGGCCACCGAGAAGGAGTCGCTGCCCGAGGGCCGGAAACTGGTCAAGCGGCGCGGGCGGCGCGATCCCTTCGACATCGACAAGGTGCTCACGCCGAAGGAAGACCCCGCGGCGGCCAAGAAACCCGTCTTGCGCAAGCCGGAGGCGGCTCCGACGCGGACCCCGGCCGAGGAGATGGCCAAGCTGCTGGCCGAGGCCGCCCGCCTGGTCACTGCGGCCGAGGGCCAGCACCGGGAGTACGGCAAGATCGCCGAGCCGAAGATCAAGAAGTATTACGAAGATTTCCTCGACATCGTCCTGAAGCTGCAGCGGAACGAGGCGTTGTCGCCGGAGCAGCGCGCGGAGCTGGACACCCTGCGCGGGCGCATCGAGCGGGTCTACCCGGGCGCGCTGGCCATCATCGACCAGGGCAAGAAGCTGGTGGGCGAGGCCCGCGAGGCCCTCGAGGCCATGTCCCGCGTCCCCGCCGGCCAGCAGAACTACGCGATGGTCGAGAAGATGCTCGGCGAGATCAAGGGCCTCGAGACGAGCCGGGAGTTGAGCGGCGCCCCGCAGCACCTGACCGCCTTCAAGGAACAGGTCCTCAAGCCCGTCGCCGAGCTGGAGAAGCGCATGTCGGCGCGCCAGCAGTTCCAAAAGATCCGGATCGAGATCACCGGCATCATCTATCACCTCGTGGAGTCGCCCTGGCCCGTCGCGGCCGGGGCACGGGTGCTCGGGCGGGATCTGCGCGTCATCGGCACCGTCCCCCTCTTCACCTCGCGGTCGGGGGCGATCGTCAACGGCGTGCCCGTCCTGGAGGGGGACGTCCTCGACGGGAAGGGCGTCCCCGCCCCCGACCTGAAGCCGGAGGACGGGGTCCTAGTCGTCAAGATTCGGACGGACGAGGTGGTCTTCCGTTACAAGAACGAGGAGATCCCGGTCCCCATCAAGGAGCCTCTGAAGGACTCCGCGCCGGGGCCGGGACCGGCCAGGCAGTGAGCGGCACGGGGCGACGGGCCCCGGCCGCACGGGAAACCGACCGCGCGATCGCCGCGCTCCGCGCCGCCGGGTCGGCGGGGGCGTCACGCGGCGCGACTTTTTAGGGAGTCTCCAATGCGGTGCACGAGGTCCATCGCTCTCCTGATCGCGCTCGGCGCCCTGGCGCCGGCCGCCCCGGCCCAGCCTGCGGCACCGTCGTCCGGGGACGCCGCCGCGCCGAAGGTCCCGACCCCGGAATCCCTCCGGACCTCCAAGGAGGCGATCACGGCCCAGGAGGCGGCCTCCGGCATCGTCCCCCTCGTCAGCATCCGACGCTCCGACGCGCCCCTGGCGGAGGTGCTCAAGGACCTCCAGGACCAGACCGGCATCAACTTCGTGCCCACCCCGGAGGTGACCAGCGACATCCGCGTCAAGGATGTCAACCTGGAGAAGCTCCCGTGGCGCGATGCCCTCCGCGCCCTTCTCCTGCAGACCGAGGCGATCATCGAGGAAGAGACGCCCCGGATGATCCGGATCGGTCGGCCGCCCCGCGTCACCATGGAGTTCCGCAACGCGCCCGTCGCCAGCGTCGTCGACATGATCGGCAAGGTCAGCGGCGCCAACATCATCATCTCCAGCCAGGTCCAGGGAAACATCACCGTCCGCCTCACCAACATCCCCTGGAACGCCGCGCTGGACAGCATCGTGAAGACCGCCGGCTTCGTGACCGTGCGCGAGGACGACAAGATCATCCGCGTCGTCGATCCCAAGCAGCTCCAGGCCCAGCTCGAGACGAAGTACTACCAGCTCAAGTACCTCCGGCCGCCGCCCAAGTACTCCGGCGTCATCAAGTCCCCCTACGCCCGCGAGGCGGGCGGCGCGGCTGGCGCCGCAGCCCCGGCACCGGTCGCCCCCGGCGCCTCCGCCGACCTCGCCGGATTCACCCTGCTGAACATCGTCCGCAACATGCTCTCGCGGGACGCCGCCGGCAAGGAGATCGGCACGCTCGACTACGACAAGGACACCAGCACCCTCATCGTCACCGATACGAAGCCCGCGCTCGACAAGGTCACCGAGCTCATCAAGCTGCTCGACGTTGAGCCCCTCCAGATCCTCATCGACGTGAATTTCGTCTCCACCCGCAACGAGGACTTGATGACCCTCGGGACGAACTTCGCCCTCGGCAGCGACGAGGGGCTGACTTTCACCACCCAGGCCCTGCCGCCGGCCACCGTCCCCGGCCTGGGGACATCGGACGCGCCCCGCATCATCCGCCCCTTCAACGCGCCCGACATCGACGCCGCCCCGGCCTTCGGCGGCGCCGGCAAGGTGACTTCCCTGCCCTTCGGCCTCGGCTCCGAGCGGCCCGTCTCCGAGCAGCTCTTCCTCACGAAGTACGACTTCATCTCCTCGCTGCGCATCTTCAAGAAGGACAAGTATTCCAAGGTCATCCAGCGCCCCACCTTGGCCGCCATCAACAATCAGGAGGCGACGATCTTCCTCGGCGAGGAGATCCACTACGCGGAAACCAAGGCCGTCGCCACCCAGTCGGGCGGAAGCTCCTTCGAGATCTCCGAGGCCCAGAAGTCGCCCGTCAAGGTCGGCTTCCAGCTCCTCATCATCCCCAACATCATTCCCGATACCGAGAAGATCATCCTCACGGTGATCCCCCAGAACGAAACCCTCTCCGGCGACCCGAGCACCGCCGGCGGCAAGATCAAGGGCTTCGAGCGCTTCCAGATCGCCGGCCTCGGCGTCAACGGGTCCACCCTCACCATCGACCTGCCCCGCATCCGCTCCGCCACCGTCGTCACCCGCATGCTCCTCGAGAGCGGCCAGACCACCGTCATCGGCGGCCTCGTCCAGGACGACATCGGCAAGACCGTCACCAAGATCCCGCTCCTCGGCGATATCCCCATCCTCGGCTACCTGTTCAAGCAGGAGTCGACCGCGGAGGTGCGCGACCACCTCTTCATCTTCATCACCCCGCGCATCGTCCGCTCCGCCGCCGACACCCGGGCCTCCATCGACGAGCAGCTCCAGGGCCGCGGCGAGGTCGAGTCCCGCGCCCTCAAGGCCCTGAAGAAGGGCGACGCGGCCGCCGGCCAGGCCCTCGACCGCCAGCTCGACATCCGCCGGCGCCGCGAGGAGGAGGAGTTCCGCAAGCTCGAAATGGAGGCCGCTCCGGAAGGAACCGGCAACGACGCCGCGGCGGTCGAAGAGTTCAAGAAGCTCGAGAAGGAATAAAATAAGCAGGCCGCCGCCCCGGCGACGGGGCCGGCGGCGGTTTTCGAACGGGCGCGCCGCGCCTCCGGAAACGGGGCGCGGCGCATGCGTCTCCCGGGCATCGGCCCGGGAACGCCGTGCGCCGAACGGCCCCCCGTTGCGGCCCCGGGCGCAGCGCGGATATCGCGGACGCGCCGGCCGCCCGGCGAGCCCTGGCATTCCGCATCCCGGGAGTTCCCCCACGGACAACCTCTTCAGTTACCGGCTTCGCTTCGCGAAAGGAGGCCCCGCCCGCTTCCTCTCGCACCATGACCTCCTCCGCGCCCTCGAGCGCGCCCTGCGACGCTCCACCTTGCCCCTCCGCATGACCGAGGGCTTCAACCCCCATCCGCGCCTCTCCCTGCCTTCCGCCCTCGGCCTCGGCATCGAGTCTCGCGCCGAGATCGCCGAAATCGAGCTGAGCCAGTGGGTCTCCCCCCGCGAGGTCCAGCGCCGCCTCGCCCCGGAGCTCCCCAACGGCATCTCCCTCGACGCCGTCGAGCTGATCTCCCGGCGCGACCGAGCCCGCATCGCCAGCGTCACCTTCGAGATCGCCCTCCCCCCCGGCCGCCTCCCCGGCCCCGACGCCTTCGCCGCCCTCCTCGCCCGCACCGAGATCCCCGTCGAGCGACGCACCGACAAGTGGTGCAAGGTTGTCGATGTCCGGAAATACCTTGTCGCGCTCGCCGCCGACAACGACCGCCTCCGCGTCCGCCTCCGCGTCACCGACGCCGGCACCGCGCGGCCCGAGGAGATCCTCCAAGCCCTCGGCATCCCGCTGACGCCCGACGTCCGCATCGTGAAAACCGACACCGAGTTGGTGCGCCGTTGAGCCTCGGAACGTCTATTGGATCCACGCGCAGATGATCGACCCCGCCGCCCCGACACCCGGCCCGCCCACCCCCAACCCGCACAAGCGCCGGCGACGGCGCCGCGGCGGGCGCGGACGGTCCCGCCGACAGCCGCAGCAACCACTGGCCCCGCAACCGGGATCGCCGGCGCCCGCCGTCCCTCCGGCGAGCCCGGTCTCGTCACCGCCCCGCCCGCAAAGCCCCTCAACACCGCACCAAGCGCCCCCACCGGCCGCCGGGGCGCCACCCCTGACGCCCCGCCCGGAAAACCCGGGCGCACCGAGCGGTGACGGCCAGGTCCCGCACAAGCGACGACGACGACGGCGCGGCGGGCGCGGGCGCCGCCGAGCATCGGCAACGCCGCCGCCGCCCGGCGGCTCGACACCGCCCCCCGCCGGCACGCCGATACCGGCCTTGACGCCCCAGGGGCCCATCCCTTCGCCGTCCCCCGCCCCCGCACCGCTCTCCTCTGCCTCGGCGCCCGCACCCGCCTCTCAGGGGCCTCAGGCCGCCGGGGACGGGTCGCGACGCCGCCGGAGACGCCGCCGGGGTGGACGAAAGCACCGCCGGCATCAGCCGGCCGGGACCTCCTCGGCGCCCGGTGCGGCTCCGACGCCGCCGGCTCGGACGGAGACCCTGCCGGGACCGGATCCGACCTCTTTCGCCGGCCTCGCGGAGAGGACCGTCGCGACCGCCCCCCCGGAGCGTGTGGACCTCGCCGTCGCCCCCGCCGGGCCGAGACCGGAAACTCCCGCCGGGGAACCGCCCGCCCCTGCCCCGTTGCCGGACGCACCCGGCGCAGCCGCTACCGCGCGAAGAAAACGCCGCCGCCGCGGCCGCCGCGGCCGCGGGCGGGACCGGTCAGCGACCGCCCTTCCGGCGCAGCCCGCCGCGCCGGCGGCTCCCGCCATCGCAGCGCCGGCGGACGCGGAACGTCGACCGGGAATCGTCCCCCAGGAAACGAAGCCGCCGGCGGGCGGCCCCCGGCGGATGCTCATCAACGCCACCGACCCCGAGGAGACGCGCATCGCCGTGCTCCAGGGGGACCGGCTTGATGAGTTCTATCTCGAGCGCCCCTCGCGCGAGACGCTGGTGGGCAACCTTTACAAGGGCATCGTGACGAGCACACACGCGGCGCTGCAGGCCGCCTTCGTCAACATCGGCCTCCCCAAAAACGCCTTCCTGCACGTCACCGAGGTGCGCGGCGAGGGCGAGGGCCCCCCCCCGCCCCCCGGTCGGCGGCCCCCCCACGGAAGCCCCAAGCGCCCCCCCCGCCTCATCCAGAACCTCCTCAAGGTCGGCCAGGAGGTGATCGTCGAGGTCGTCCGAGACGCCTTCGGCGAAAAGGGCGCGTCCGTCACGATGGAGATCAGCCTTCCCGGCCGGTTCCTCGTCCTGACACCCCTCACCCCCCGCATCGGCGTCTCCAAGCGCATCGACAGCGAAAAGGCCCGTCGCGAGCTCCGGGCCATGCTCGAGACCCTCTCCCCCCCCAAGGATGTCGGCTTCATCATCCGTACCGCCGGCTCGGACATGGACCCGGAGGACCTGCGCAAGGATCTCGAGTACCTCGTCCGGACCTGGGAAACGGCCAGCCGCCGGGCGAAGGAAGCCCCGGCCCCCTGCCTCCTCGTGCAAGAGGGGGATCTCGCCATCCGGGCCATCCGGGATGTCTTCAGCCGCGAGATCGAGGAGGTCCTCATCGACGACCCGGCCGTCCACCAGCGCGTCCTCGCCTTCTTCCGCGAGGCGATGCCGCGCCACGAACACCGCGTCCGGCTCTACGAGGGCGACGACCCCATCTTCCGCCGCTTCGGCGTCGAGGCCCAGATCGCCCAGATCTACGCCCGCACCGTCGAGCTCCCCTGCGGCGGCTCCATCGTGATCGAGCATACGGAAGCGATGACGACGATCGACGTGAACTCGGGCCGCCTCACCCGGACGGGCAACCCCGAGGAGACGGCCCTCCAGACCAACCTGGCCGCGGCCGACGCCATCGCCCGCCAGCTCCGCCTGCGCGACCTCGGCGGCGTCGTCGTCATCGACTTCATAGACCTCCGCCAGCCGCGCAACCGCCGCACCCTTGAAAAGGCCGTCCGAGACGCCTTCCGCTCCGACCGCAGCCAGGTTACCGCCGACCACATGCCCGGCTCCTGCCTCTACCAGATCATCCGCGAGAAGGTGCGCCCCAGCCCGGCGACTCTCTCGACGCAGCCCTGCCCGCGCTGCTCGGGCAGCGGGACGGTGCCGACCCCGGTCAGCACTGCCCTGGCGGCGCTGCGCGAGGTGCGCGGACGCCTTCCGTGGTCTGACGTCGCCTCGGTCGAGGTCCGCGCCGCCCCCGACGTCGCCAACTACCTCCAGCAGACCAAGGGCCCCGCGATCGCCGCGCTGGAGGCCCGCTACCGCAAGACCGTGCGCGTGACCGCCGCCCCGGAGCTCCTCCACGAGCAGTATCAGGTCTTCTCCTCCAGAGCGGATGGGAGCCCGGCATGACGGCGGGCACACGGGTCGCGAGGACCCGGGCGGCCACGGCCCGGGAAGCGCCCGGCCGCCTCCGCGGCAACGGCCCCCGTTTTTTTGTTGAACCGCCCCCTGCCGTCTGATTAAATCCGTCCCCTTCCGCCGGTGATCGCAACGGCTCCTTTTCGGAGCGGAGAACCCATGTACGCCATCATCCGCCACGGCAACGCCCAGTTCCGCGTCGCCCCGGGCGACCGCATCACCGTCTGCGGCGAGGGCTTCAAGGCCGGGCAGACCGTCGAGTTCGCCGACGTGCTCGCCGTTGCGGGCGAGGGCGCGCTCCGCTTCGGCAAGGCCTGCGCCGGTGCGAAGGTGACCGGCGAGGTCCTCCGCGCCGGCCGCTCCCCCAAGATCCTCGTCCAGCACTTCCGCCGCCGCGAGGGCTACGAAAAGCTGCGCGGCCACCGCCAAGGCGAGGCGGTGGTGAGGATCAAGGACATCGTCGCGTAAGCATGTTCCTCGACGAGGTCGAGATCCACGTCAAGGCCGGCCACGGCGGCCGCGGCGCCGTCAGTTTCCGCCGCGAGAAGTTCGTCCCCCGCGGCGGCCCCGACGGCGGCGATGGAGGACGCGGCGGCCACGTCATCCTCCTCGCCGACCCCAACCTCAACACCCTCTTCCACCTCGCCCATCGCCGCCACTGGCGGGCGCCCGCCGGCGACCCCGGCAGCGGCCGCAACTGCTCCGGGCGCTACGGGCGCGACTGCGTCATCCCGGTCCCCCCCGGCACCCTCGTGAAGGACCGCGACCGCGGCTTCCTCATGAAAGACCTCAAGACGCCCGGCGAGCGCTTCATCGTCGCGCGCGGGGGCGACGGCGGGCGCGGCAACGCCCGCTTCGCCACGCCCACCCTCCAAGCCCCCCGCCGCGCCGAGCCCGGACGCCCGGGCGAGGAGCGATGGCTCGTCTTGGAACTGAAGCTCCTCGCCGACGTCGGCCTCGTCGGCCTCCCCAACGCCGGCAAGTCCACCCTCCTGCGCCGAGTCTCCGCCGCCCGCCCCAAGGTCGCCGACTACCCGTTCACCACCCTCCACCCGCACCTCGGCATCGCCGCCGGCTCCGGGATGCGGACGCTCGTCATCGCGGACCTCCCCGGCCTGATCGAGGGGGCGCACCAGGGCGCCGGCTTGGGCGATCGATTCCTGCGCCATATCGAGCGCACCGCCGTGCTGGCCCACCTCGTCGATCTCGCCCCCGCCGACGGCCCCGCCCCCGAGGAGGCCTACCGCATCGTGCGCCGCGAACTGGCCGCCTACAGCCCCGCTCTCGCCGCCAAGCCGGAGCTCGTCGTCGGCACCAAAATGGACGTGCCCGGATCGGAGTCCGCCCTCCGCCGCCTGCGCAAGGCCGTCGAGAAACCCGTCCTGGCCATCTCCGCCCTCTCCGGAGCCGGCGTCCCCCGGCTCCTCCAGGAGCTTTTCAGGCTGACAACGGCGACCGGCCGGTGAAGACCTGCGTAATGGATACTCCCCGTTTCAGGGGAAGACCGTTCCCCGCGCAGGGTCATCCGAATCGAACGCGGATTCAGGCAGAAACGGCTCGTGCGAAGATCATTTCGCGGATTGTTTCAAGTGAGGAGCGCCTTTCGAGCCGGAGGGTTTCGTCGCCAGCGACAGGGTTTTTCGGAACACCTTGACGACCTCCCGGCGCCCCAAGTCCGACGCGAACGGCATCCATCCATCGCGCCGTTCTCCCCGCCGACACTTGGCCACCGCCGACACCCCGCCCCCATCAGGGGGCGGGGCGGGCGCGGAGGGGGGACGGGACACACCCTCTCCCTATCTCCCGCGGCGCGCCGCGCGCGCCGGGAGCGCCCCACGACCCTGACCGGCCGGTGTTTTGCCGCGCCCCGCGCCCCCCGGCGTAGCCCTTTCCCACTCCGCCTGGAGAGCGGAGCAACAGCAGGCGGTGTATAAGCAAATCCCGTGCCACACTTTCGAATCTCGCGCAAGTCGTCTGCCCGGAAGAAGTTATGGCAAATCAGGCCCTCTGCGCCCCTGTCGTGAGGTGTTACTTTACGTAACATTGCCTCAATCCTGCGCCCCCCTTTCTTTCCACCCCCGTTTTGCACTTCCACCGGTTGATCGATCTCGGGCGGCACAGGCGTGACGCCCCTCGGGCTGCTGACCGGTCACGGGCGACACGGGCGTGCCGCCCCTCTCTTGTTGCAACGCGCGCTCCTTGCATATAGAATACGCCCTCCATGCCATTCGAGCGTACTGGCGTTCTTTTTATTCGCCCTGCTCCCGCGGGGCGGCATTTTCGGAGAGGACGTATGAAGTGGTATGCGAAGCTGGCCCTGGCGGCGGCCGCCGCGGCGGTCGTCCCGGCCTGCAGCGACAGCGACAGCAGCAGCGGCGGCGCGGCGCCCGGCAACCGCACCGTCAACATGAAGG
>Ga0209381_1000895_pt1 | contig 57896 bp, 45 predicted proteins | sample DewCreD2012metaG_FD_184111 | JGI IMG/M metagenome (GOLD analysis project Ga0209381, IMG submission 184111) | Hot spring sediment bacterial and archeal communities from British Columbia, Canada, to study Microbial Dark Matter (Phase II) - Dewar... ... | reverse complement strand
CAAAGCGCCGTGCTCCCGCCACCACGGCAAAGATAAAGGCCGTCAGCGTCTGGGCCGGATCAATCGCATTGGGACTGGTCAACTGGAAGGGCAGCAGCGCCTGCACTTGGGCGGCGTAACCGAGTTTCTGGAGAAACTCGATGAACACCACCAGCCCGCCAAAGGGCGTGACCGGCTTGGGCGTGTCGCGCAAAAGGACTTGGCCCGAGCCAAAAAGCGGCTTACAAGGACGGGGCCTCGTTCTGTTCGGGGTCGGGAATCGGGTTTTCATACCTAACCCCATCTTCCCCAAAACCTTCGAGCAGAACGATCTCTTTCGAACTTAGTTTTTCAGGTTCAGGTGCACTGGAGAGGGACACGAACCGAGCTGAATGAGGCCGGAGGTTCTGCTTGCTTTGGTAGCCGTAGATTGCGCTTACCGACCGCTGAATTGAACCGCGGCCACCAACCTTGGTTGGTCCCCGATTCGTGGGGTGGGCGTGCGTTGCCGGTTCTTCAAACGCATCGTCACGGTTGGGTCGCCTTGTCGCGTTCCCAATTCTACGAACACAATTCATCCCGAATGCTGAAGTCAACCGGGACACGGTACAGATCCGAGTCGGGGGTCATTAACTCATCGGCGTTTCGCCCCGAAGCCGGCCGGGGATTGAGCCGCGCGAGCCTCCCATCCGGGCTGTAACCTTTGCTGGCTTTGTGGCTCGGTGTGTGGCATAAACGGATCCAATCCATTTTGACTCGACCATGAAACTCGAGAACGCCATCCGCATTCTGGCCGGCAGCCTGGTGCTGCTGAGTCTGCTCCTCTCCCAACTTGTCAGCCCCTGGTGGCTCCTGCTGGCCGCCTTCGTGGGCGTGAACCTCATCCAATCGGCCTTCACCGGCTTCTGCCCGGCCGAGAACATCCTGCGCAAGCTCGGCGTGGGCCGCGGCGAATCCGGCAGTTGCTGCGGCGCCGGCTCGTAAACCCGCCCGGGCCGGTCCGACTGGGCGCGACGGCCTCGGCCTACCCGGACCGCCCGCGCGCCGGGTGAGCAGGGGCGGAGGAACCCGCACTGCATCCGGCCCGACCCGAGGAAAGGTTTGTAACCTTTCCGCCCCGGCTGAATCTAACCAGCGCGAGCGCCGCAAATGCCGTGAAACCAACAACCGATCCCATACCAGGCTAAAACATCACGCCCGCGACCCGACCATGAAAACGGAAGTCGATTTTTCACCCCGGCACATCCTGTGTCCTGTGGACCTGAGCGAGCACGCCACGCTCGCCCTGAAATACGCGGCAGCGGGCGTCCGGGCCTTTGGCGCCACGCTCACCGTGCTCCAGGCGATCGAGGTCGAATTGCCGCCCTACTTCACCCCGGCCCAGATGCCCCAACTGGCCCGGCAAACCCGGCTCACCCGCGCCGCGGCCCGCAAGGCCCTTTTGGCCTACGTCCGGGCCACGCTCGGCCCGGCGGCCCGGGAACTGGCGCCGCGGTTGAGCGTGGTCGAGGGGCACCCCACGGACGCCATCCTCGACGCTGCCGAGCGCGAGCCGGCCGACCTGATTGTCATGGGCACGCACGGCCGGGGCGGGGCGCGGCGCCTGTTACTGGGGTCGGTGACGGAAAACGTCGTTCGCCACGCACGGGTGCCGGTGTTTGTCGCGCGCCAGCGCCAGCATGAATTCCTCGCCCCGGACCGGCCGGACGCGGTACCCCATTTGCAGCGCATCCTCTGCGCCGTGGAGCCGGGCGCCCCGGCGCGGGTCTGCCTGCAAGCCGCCGCCGCGCTGGCCACCCGCTTCGGCGCGCAACTCACCGCGCTGTACGTGGTCGAAGGCGCCCGCGCCGCGCTCACACCAGCCCGCGAAGCATTGTGCGCCTGGCTGCCCTCGGTGGCCACGCGCTGCGAGGTGCGGCCGGAGGTCCGCCGGGGCCAAGCGGCCGAGCAAATCGTGGCCTTCGCCGGCGAAACCCGGCAGGACTTGATCGTGCTGGCGGCGCATCCCAAACCGGAACGCCACGGCCTGTTTCACGGCACCACCACCGAGCGGGTGCTCCGCCAGGCGCCCGCGCCGGTGCTGGTCATTCCTTCCCTGCCATGAACACACGTTTGTCTTTCTCCCCGCGCCGGTCCCAGAACCGCTCGATTCCGTTCCCCCCTCGGGCGCGACCGGCCTCGACTAAACCGGCTCCCGCCGGCGCGCCTCCCCGCACCGCCGCTCGGTGGCTCCGGCAACTGACCGGGGCCGCGGCACTGCTCGCCCTGTTCGCCCTGCGGGCCGGCGAAGCGCCGTGGACGCTGGAGCAATGTGTGCGGCACGCCCTGACCAACAGCCCCGACGCTGTGCTGGCGCAGCACCGGCTCCGCGCAGCCGAGGCGACCCGGCTACAGGCCAACGCCCAGGTCTGGCCCACCCTCCAGTTCCAATCCAGTTACACGCGTACTGACAATCCCATGTACGTGCTGGGCTCGGCATTGAACCAACAGGCCTTTGGTCCCGCTTTGAGTGACTTCAACCATCTGCCCGACGTGGACAACTGGAATATGAAGGGACAGGTCACGGTACCTCTGTACACCGGCGGTGCGCTCACCGCGGGCCGGCGGGCCGCGCGTAGCGGCGTGCAGGCCAACGCCGCCCAGGCCGAGGCCGTCCGGCAGGCGCTGGCCTTTGAAACGGTGCGCGCCTTCCACACCGTGCAGAAAACCCGCGCCTTTGTCCGCGCGGCGGAGGCGGCGGTCGCCTCCTTCGAGCAACACCTCGAGCTGGCGCAGAAGCGCTTCGCCGCCGGCACCCTGCTGCGCGCCGACGTGCTCGATGTCGAGGTGCGCCTGGCCCAGGCGCGCGAGGACCTCGCCCGCGCGCGCAACGCCCGCGCCCTGGCCCTTGAGGGGCTGCGCACCTTGCTCGGCCTAGAGCCGGGGCCGTTCGACGTGGCCGAAACTGCGCCCGAGGTGCCGGTGCTCGACGCCGCGGACTTTTCGGCTCGCCCCGAACTGGCCGCCGTGCGCCACCAGATCGAGGCCGCCGAGGCGCAGACCCGCGCCGCCCGGGGCGGTTATCTGCCCCGCCTGGCTGCCTTCGGCAGCCTGGATTACGACCGGGGCTGGAAGCTCGACGGCGAGGGCACCAGCTACACCGCCGGGCTGCTCCTGCAATGGAACCTTTTCGACGGCCGACTCACCCGCGGCAAGGTGGCCGAGGCGCAAGCCGGGCTGGACCAGGCGCTCGAACAGGAGCGCAAGCTCAAGCTGGGCCTGGGCTTCGAGGTCGAGCAGGCCCGTCTCAATCTGCGCGAGGCCAACGAGCGGCTGGCCGTCACCGCCAAGGCCATCACCCAGGCCGAGGAAAGCGTGAAACTGACCCGCGACCGCTTCGAGCAGGGCCTGGCCCTGACCCTGCAACTCCTCGATGCGGAGACCGCGCTCACCGTGGCCCGCGTCCGCCGCGCCGAGGCCGAGGCGGACCAACGCATCGCCGTCGCCGCCCTGCGCCGCGCGCTGGGCCTGCCCCAACTGCCTTCGGAATCCGCGAATCCCTGACCCCATGAACGCTCCCCAGCTCAATCCGTTACCCCCCGCCTTCACCGAAGTTCGCCGCCGGCCTTTCGCCGCCGCGACCCTGAGCGCGCTGGCGCTGGCCGGCCTGTTGAGCGGCTGCGGTCACAAGTCGCCGCACGCCGCCGGCGCCCCGCCCGAGCCGCCGCCGGTGCCCGTGCAAGTAGTGAAGGCCGAGTTGCGGCCCGTGCCAGCCACCGAGGAAGTGGTCGGCACCGTGCGGGCGAAGCTGCGCGCCAATCTCGAGGCCAAGGTGGCCGGCCGCATCGCCCAAATGCCCGTGGTCGCCGGGCAGACGGTCAAGCGCGGCGACCTGATTGCCCAGCTCGAGGTGCAGGAAATCCAGGCCCGGCTCGACCAGGCCCGGGCCGCCGCCGAGCAGGCCGAGCGCGACCTGCAACGGTACGCGGCACTCCTCCAGCAGAAGGCCGTTACCCAGGCGGAATTCGACGGCATGGAGGCCCGCGCCCGCATCGCCCGGGCCTCCGTGGCCGAGGCCACCACCATGCTCGAGTACGCGCGGGTCACCGCGCCCTTCGACGGCGTGGTGTCGCGGAAGTTTGCCGACGTGGGCGATCTGGCCTCGCCGGGTCGCCCGTTGGTGGAACTGGAGGACCCTGGCTCACTACGGGTCGAGGCCGATGTGGCCGAGGCGCTGATTGACCGCATCCACCCGGGCGCTCGCATGAGCGTGCGGGCCGCCGGCCGGGAGGCGCCGGTCGAGGCCACGGTCTCGGAAATCGCCCCCGCGGCCGACCCCAACAGCCGCACCTTCCGGGTGAAACTGGACCTGCCGCCGAACGCCGGCCTGCGCCTGGGGCAGTTCGCCCGCGTGCTCATCCCGCTGGGCGAGACCCCCGCGCTGTGCGTGCCGGCCGAGGCCGTGGTCCGGCGCGGCCAAATGCACCTGGTGTTCGTGGTCGAAGACGGCCGCGCGCGGCTGCGCCTGGTGAAGGTGGGCAAGCCCCTGGGCACGGAGGTGGAACTGCTCTCCGGCGTTCAGCCGGGCGACCTGGTGGTGCGCACGGGCGCGGCCCAACTTCGCGACGGCCAACCGGTCCAGCTCCCTTGAGGAGTGCTGCGATTTGAGTCAACCGCATCGGTCTGATTTCACGCCATGAAGGCTCCGACTTCCCCCGAATCGTCCGCCCCGCTCGGCCTGGCCGGCAAGGTGGCGCGGGCGTTCATTGACTCGAAGCTCACCCCCCTGATCGTCGTCACCTCGATCCTGCTGGGCGTGTTTGCCACGCTGCTGCTGCCGCGCGAGGAGGAGCCGCAGATCAAGGTGCCGATGATTGACGTGATGGTGGCCATGCCCGGCTCCAGCGCGGCCGAGGTCGAGGAGCGCGTCACCCGGCCGATGGAGAAACTGCTCTGGGAAATCCCGGGCGTCGAGTACCTGTACTCGACCTCGCGCGAGGGCCAGAGCCTGGTGATCGTGCGCTTCAAGGTGGGCGAGGACATCGAGAAAAGCCTGGTCAAGCTCAACCAAAAGCTGCAGTCCAACTTCGACCGCATCCCGCCGGGTGTGTCCTACCCGCTCATCAAGCCCAAGTCCATTGACGACGTGCCGATCCTGGCGCTGACCTTCCACAGCCCCCGCCACGACCACCTCACCTTGCGGCGCCTGGTCGCGCAGGTGGACGACGCGGTCAAGCAGGTGCCGCTGGTGGCCGAGACCACCCTCATCGGCGGCGCGCGCCGTCAGGTGCGGGTGTTGCTGGACCCGGCCCGGCTGGCCGCGCGCGGCCTGACTCCGGCCGGGCTGGTGCCGATGTTGCGCCAGAGCAACCGGCAGTTCGCCTCCGGCGCGCTCACCACCAATGACCGTGAGGTGTTGGTTGAAACCGGCGGGTTTCTCGCCACGGCCCGCGACGTAGGCAACGTCGTGGTGGGCGTCTTCGGCGGCAAGCCGGTGTACCTGCGCGAGGTGGCGGACATCGAGGACGGCGCCGAGGAACCCACGCAGTACGTGTTCTTCGGCCGCGGCGCGGCGGCGGGCGGCCCGGGCCCGGAGGAACCGGCGGTCACGCTGAGCATTGCCAAGCGCCCCGGGGCCAATGCCATTGACGTGGCCAACGCGGTTCTGCGCAAGGTGGACACCCTCAAGGGCTGGATCATCCCGGCCGACGTGGAGGTGACGGTGACCCGCCACTACGGCGAAACCGCAGCCGAAAAGTCCAACGAGTTGCTCCTGCACATGGGCATCGCCGTGGTCAGCGTGTCGCTGCTCATCCTGCTGGTGCTGGGCTGGCGCGAGTCGTTGATCGTGGCCATTGCCATCCCTGCCACGCTCGCCCTGACCCTGCTGGTGTTTTACCTGTACGGCTTCACGCTCAACCGCATCACGCTCTTTGCGCTCATCTTCTCGATCGGCATCCTGGTGGACGATGCCATCGTGGTGGTCGAGAACATCGTCCGCCACTTCCACCTGCCCCAAAACCGGGGCCGCTCCCGCGCCGCCGTGGCCGTGGAAGCGGTCAGCGAGGTCGGCAACCCGACCATCCTGGCCACTTTCGCCGTCATCGCCGCCGTGCTGCCCATGGCCTCGGTGGGCGGCCTGATGGGACCGTACATGCGGCCCATCCCCATTGGCGCCAGCGCGGCCATGATGTTCTCGCTGCTGATTTCCTTCATCGTCACACCTTGGGCCGCGATCCGCATCCTCGCCTGGCGCAAAGCGCGCGCGGGACACGAGGAAACGGAGGCCCACGCCCACGGCGCCTCGGGCGAGGGGCTGTTTGCCCGGCTGTACCGGCGGTTGATGGCGCCGCTGATTGCCCACCGGCTCTGGCAGGTGGCGTTCCTGGGCGGGCTGGCCGTGCTGCTGCTCGGCGCGATGGCACTGGTGGGCATCGGCTGGGTGAAGGTGAAGATGCTGCCCTTCGACAACAAGAGCGAGTTCCAGGTCATCCTCAACATGCCCGAGGGTAGTTCACTTGAGCGCACCGCCCGGGCCGCGCGCGAAATCGCCGCCGCCCTGCGCACCGAGCCCGAGGTCACCGACTACCAGATCTACGTGGGCACCGCCGCGCCGTTCAACTTCAACGGCCTGGTCCGGCATTACTTCCTGCGTCGGGGCGCGCACGTGGCCGACCTCCAGGTGAACTTGGTCAACAAGCACGCGCGCAAGGCCCAGAGCCACGACATTGCCAAGCGCGTGCGCCCGCGCGTGGCCGCCATCGCCGAACGCTATGGCGCGCGCGTGGCCGTGGCCGAGGTCCCCCCCGGCCCGCCAGTGCTGCAGACCTTGGTCGCGGAGATTTACGGCGCCGACGAAACCGCGCGCCTCAAGCTGGCCGAGAAGGTCCGCGACATCTTCCGTCAAACCGAGGGCGTGGTGGACGTGGACTGGTATGTGGAGGCCGACCAGCCCAAGGCCCGGTTCGTGATCGACAAGGAGAAAGCCGCGCTGCACGGCATCAGCGCCGAGACCATCTCGATGACCCTCCGGCTGGCGCTGGCTGGTGACCGTTTGGACCTGGTACACGAGCCCCGCGAAAAGGAGGACGTGGACATCGTGATGCAGTTGCCGCTGGCGCAGCGCGCCTCGCCCGAGGACCTGCTGGCCCTGCGCGTGCGCTCCGGCGACGCCAACGCCCTGCCCGAGCCGGGGCGGCTCTCCGACGCCCCGCCGCTGGTGCCGTTGCGCGAGCTGGTGCGGGTCGAGCACACCCTCGCGGACAAGAGCCGGTACCGCAAAAACCTCATGCCCGTCACTTACGTCATCGGCGACGTGGCCGGGGTTATCGAAAGCCCGGTGTACGCCATCCTGAAGATGAACCGGGCACTGCGGGCGCTGGACCTGCGGGAGTTCGGCGACACCGGAGCGCAATTGCGCATTTACAATGCGCAACTGCCCTTCTCGGACGAGCGGCTGGCGATGAAATGGGACGGCGAGTGGCACATCACCATTGAAGTGTTCCGCGACCTGGGGCTGGCCTTTGGGGCCGTGCTGGTGCTGATCTACGTGCTGATGGTCGGCTGGTTCCGCTCGTTCCTCACGCCGTTCATCGTGATGATGGTTATTCCGTTCTCGCTGGTGGGCATCCTGCCGGCACACGGGGCGTTGAACGCCTTTTTCACCGCCACCTCGATGATCGGCTTCATGGCCGGCGCGGGTATCGTGGTCCGCAATTCGATCATCCTGGTGGACTTCATCGAAATGCGGCTGGCCGAGGGCAAATCCCTGGCCGACGCCGTGGTCGAGGCCGGCATGATCCGGTTCCGGCCCATCCTGCTCACGGCCATGGCCGTGGTGGTGGGCGCGGCGGTCATCCTCTTCGATCCCATCTTCCAGGGCCTGGCCATCTCGCTCATGGCCGGCGGGATCATCTCCATGCTCATCGCCCCCGTGGCCGTGCCGGTGCTCTATTACATGGCCTATGCCCGCAAGGCGGCTGCCTCTCCACCCGAGCGTGGAGCAATGGCTCAGGGCGCAGCGGGTGAGCCGGAAACCACCGCCGGCGCGGGTTGAGGTGTGCCGCGGGTGGCGCGGCTGTAGAGCCTGCCCTGCTCGTCGAACCACAGCGGGTCCTGGGCAATGAAGCGGTCCCACTCGACCCGGTCGGTGCGTTTCTGGTGGTAGATGTGCCACCAGCGGCCGGCGTCGTCCCGCACCGCGCAGCCGTGGCCGGGGCCAAACACCCCGCCGCCGCGTTGCACGATGGGATTGTGCGGCGCGCGGGTGAACGGCCCCAGCGGATTATTGGCCGTGGCATAGCCCACCGCGTAATCCGGCGTGTCCGCGCCCGAGCCGCTGTATAGCAGGTAGTATCGGCCGCGATGCTTGATCATCCACGGACCTTCGGTTACCCGGCCGGCGCGGGTTTCCCAGTCGGACTCCGGGTGCAGGATTTCGCGCGGTTCGCCCTGCGGCTCGGTGGGCGAGGCCATTGGCTGCACGCTGATGCGGAAGCCGGGTAGTTGCACGAAGTACAGGTACAACTTGCCGTCGTCGTCGCGGAACAGGTGTGCGTCAATGGCGCGGTCAAAGAACTTGCGCTCGATTTGGAAGGGGCCCAGCGGGCCGTCGGCCGCGGCCACGCCCACGGTTTGGTTGACCGTGTAGTACAGGTAAAAGCGGCCCGTGGCCGGGTCGCGCCAGACATCCGGCGCCCAGACGTGCGGTTGACCGGGGCGGAAAACCACCGGGCCGCGCTCCCAGTGCACCAGGTTGGTGGAAGTGTACACGCGTGTGCCGTTATCGCCGTCCACCTCGCCGGTGGCGTAAAGGTAAAACACGCCCTCGTGCCGAATTACCGCGGGGTCGGCCAGGTTGCCGGGGATGAGCGGGTTTTGGTACGTGAGATCGGCTGGTTCGGCCCAGACGCCGGGAACCAGCGCGGCAAGGAGCCCGAGGAAACAAGCACGAAACGGGGAAATCATGGCGTGGGCGGCAAGATGGAGTTCATGGTTCGGCTGACGCGTTGAGACTGCCACGCGGGCCGGCCCGCGCAAGGGGGACAAAAAAGACCGGCTTGGAAAAAGCAATTCGCGCTTGGGCTCGCGACTTGCCTGCCCGGCATAAAGCCCTCCCGGGCGGCGGGTGAGGTCGTCCACGTTACTAACCGGCTGCGCGCCTCGAAGTGCTGGCGTTCGCTGCGAAGCATGGTTAGTTTCACAGCATGAAGCTAACGAGTAACTGGTCCCGACCCGGCATCCCTGCCGACACCCTTTTCTTTTCGTCTCCGGCCAGGGCCACAGCAGGCCTTTCGGAGCAGCATGGCGCAGGCCGGCAACGGACCGCGGGTTTCACGCTTATCGAATTGCTGGTGGTGATCGCGATCATCGCCATCCTGGCCGGTTTGCTCCTGCCGGCGCTGGCGATGGCCAAGGACAAGGCCCACCGGACCATGTGCGTGAACAACCAGAAGCAGCTCGGCCTCGCCAGCCACATGTATGCCGGCGACAACCGGGAGCGCCTGCCCTTTCCCAACTGGAATCCACCCTGGGTCCCCGGCTGGCTCTACTCGCCGACCAACAGCCAGGTGCCCGACCTGTTTCGGACCCCCTATTCGACCAACCCCGTCCTGGCCTACCAGGGCGGCCAGCTCTGGTCGTTCATGGGCGCGACGCGCAGCTATCGCTGCCCGATTGACAAGACCAACACCGCCACCTTCAAGGCCCGCGCCAACAAGCTCGCCACGTACGTTATGAACGGCGCGCTATGCGGCTACGGCGCGCTCATGCCGGCCGGCAATTCTTACAAGATTCAGGACTTTGCCCCGGACGCCTTCATGATGTGGGAGCCGGACGACGCGAACGTGACACTGGGCTACGGTTACAACGACGGCTCAAGCTATCCTGACCCCGATCTGGACGGCGCGCTGGGCCGCCGGCACGGCAGAAAGGGGGGCATTGTCCTGGCCGTGGACGGACACGTCGAATACATCACCTTTGACGTTTGGCGGCGGGAATCGAAGCTGCCGACGAAAAACCGGATGTTCTGCAATCCCGGCTCCCCCAACGGCCGCTGACCGGCGATCGGCGGTGGGACTACGCGTTCCTCAACGGGGTCCGATGAGCGGCTTCGACTCCGTAAGCGGCTTGCTGGTGAGCAGGCCAATCCCCCGCCCTTTCCCACCCACCGCGCAGTAAAAGAGGTAGAGCGTGTCGTCCCGAGGATTGTACACGAGTGAAATCTTGTGCGCGTACTGCTTGTCCAACCCGGTGGGATGGCCGCCTGCCTTGTAGAGCGGCTCCGGGTGTGCGGTCCAATGCACCAGGTCCCGCGAAAACGCCGCCATGATGTGCGCCCCGCCGCGCCCCACGCCGAAGTAAAACATCGTCCAATGGTCGCCGTCGCGGAACACCTTGGGGTCGGACGCGAACTGCTCGTCGTAGCCACCGGGGCGGTTGCGAATGATCGGATTGGCCGGGTACCGCATCCAGTTCAACAAGTCCGTGGAAAAGGCCAGTCCGGTTTGTTCGGTGCCGCCGTGGGCCGCGTTGTAGAAGTTGAAAAACCGCCCGCGATGTTCGACCAGCCACGGCTGGTAGATGCAGTCCTTTTCCCAGGTGCCGCAGTCCGGGTCCTGGACGGCGAGGATTGGCGCGTCCTTGGCCCGGCGCCAGGTGAGCCCGTCCTCGCTGCAGGCCACGCCTTCGTAGCCGGGGCGCAGTTCGTAGCCGCCCTGCCGCGGGTAACAGCCGTAAAGCGTCCAGTACCGTCCGTCGCGGCGCTGGAGCACGCGCGGCGCTCGAACATCGTAGGACTCGTACAGGAACGCGCCAATCACGCGGCCGCCGTGGTCGAATTCACCCGGCGGACCAAACCCCATCGCCAGCCGCGGCCGGGTCCAATGGATCAGGTTCGAGCTTTCGGCGACGAACGAGTTGTAACCCCGGCCGTCGAAGGCAATGAAGCTCATGAACCACCGGTCCGGCTGGCCGGGTAGTTGGTACACGCACGGCACGTCGGTGTTCTCGAAGGAGTCGTGACCCGGAACGCGCGGCTGGGCGGGGATGACATGCTCCGGCCAATAATGCCAGCCGCGAAACGGCGCGGCCCAGCGGTCAAGCGTCTCGCGTTCAATCTCCGGTGCGGTGGCCGGCACGGCGGCGCGGGTTGCAGCCAATGGCAGCCATCCCGCGAACAGACAGGCGACGAATCCAGTGAACTTCATGGTATCGAGGATAACCACGAACCACCCGTCAAAGGAATCGCGGAGCTCCGGCTGCCGGTGGTGGGGGTGGGCGGTAGCGGCAGCCATCCATGGGCGCCAGGAAGGGCGGCCTCTTACCGTACGCAGAGGTGGCGGCGCCCGGGCTCGGGTGCCTGGACGGACTCCCCGCGTGAGGTGCCCCACCCAGCAGGCGGTCGCTTGCGGCCGGTTCAACCCGCAAGTTCGACGCGGTAACAAGCAGGTTGCCCGGCCTCGTGGCCGGCGGGAAGCCGGCCTCCGCAGCCCACTGCTCAGACGCGGTGAAAGGCGTGGAGGCCGGAAAATCCGGGCAATTCATGCTCGCCCACCGGTTCCGCCGCCACGCGTCCGCCCAGCGCCCGGCGGGCGGGGTCGCTGAGCAGCCGCGGCCAGCCGCCGCGTTGCGCCAGCTTTTCCATGCGGAAGACATAATTCACTTCGGGGCCGGAAAGGTTCTCCTCCCCTTGGGCGGCGGCACCCCCCAGGAAAACCGTGCCGCAATGCACAACCACCCGAAACGGCGGCTGAGCGGCGTCCTGGATTGGCCCCAGGCTGGCGAGTACCGCGGCCACCTGGTCCGGGGCGTCGGGGGACTCCGGCCAATAGGCCAGAAAGCCGTCGCCGAGATACTTGTTGATCGTGCCTCCGCGGGCTTCGATGACCTCGCGGCAGCGCCGGAACCAGCCGCCGAACAACACCGCCACTTCGTCGGCCGGCAGCTTCTGGCTCAGCCCGGTCGAGCCGGCGATGTCCGCCACCAGCAGCCAGGTGCGCGCGACCTTGAGATCCACGAGAGTCGCCTGGGTGTGCTCGGTGAACGCGGCGGGTTCACCGGTGGCGCCGGGCTGGCGAAACACCAGCTCGAACGGCCCCACGCCGATCCGGTCGCCGTCCCACAACCGCATGGGCTGACTCACGCGGCGGCCGTTGAGGCTGGTGCCGTTGCTGCTGCCCAGGTCCACGAGCCAGAACTCATGGTCGCCCTGGGCGTGAATGATCGCGTGGCGGCGGGACACGCGGCGGTCCACGAGCGGCACGTCGTTGTGCGGCGAGCGGCCGAGCGCGCAATTGCCGCGCAAGGGGACACGCTCACCACCGACGATTTCCAACCATGCTGGAATCTCGGGCGGTTCGTTCATGGGGCGGGACGGGCGGCGTCGCTCAGGGAGCGAAGCGTGTGCGGTACAGGGCTTCGCCCACGGCGCGGCTCGCCGCCACCGTTTCCGCGTACGGGGTGTCCGCGATGTCCACGAAACCGATTTGGTAGTTTTCCTCGTCGAGCACACGGCCGGTGGTGGGCTCGTCCTGGTACTGAAACCAGTGCGTGCCCACAAACTGCGGATGCCGCAGCGCGCCCTCGACGTAGCTCCGGTACGCAGCGGCACGTTCGGCCTGGTTTGCCACCGGCACCAGGCCGGTGTGGAACAGCCCGCGGTCCAGCGCGCCGAAGTGAAATTCGCCGATGATCAGCGGCACGTCCGCGCCGTCCGGGTTGCGGAACTCCGCCACGCCGCGCCGGTAAAGGTTGTAGCTGACCACGTCGCAATATTTCGCTCCGGCCGCGGCGGCGCGCGCGTTCACCCACGCGAACCGGCAGCCCAGATAAAGCTGCTCCGGGGCGACCTGCTTGACCGCCTCGCGCACGGTGCGGAAATACGTCTCGGCCGCCTTGGTGTAAAACGCCTTCAAATCCTCCCCCGCCTTGGCGGCGTCCGGCCGGGCGGTGCTGGCCAGTAATGCGTCCCACGAGGCATGCTCCGTGCCCCAGGCGGCGTTGAGCTTCGCGATGTCGCCGTACCTGGCGCGCAGGTCCGCGAGCAATTCCCGCTTGGCCGCCTGCTGGGGCGGCGACGCCAGGGCGGCCAGCGCGATGGACACTTCGTCGCCCCAGGACATCTCGTTGTCCGAAAAATAGCCCATGCACCACGGATCACCCGCGCTGCGACCCGCCTTGGTCGCCGCGGAGGCGCGCAACGCCTCGGCAAACGACGGATCGAACACGTCCGGAAACTTGCCCCAGTAGCCCTCGCTGCCCTCGATCAGCTTCGCGCCCCGCGAACTCACCGCGTCCGTGTACGGCGTACGTTGCAGCCGGGCGACGTTCAGGTCCGACCAGTTGGCAATGGTGTTCAGGCCCCAGGCGCGCAGGCGCTGGTGAATGACCGGTGGATAGACGGTCTTCCAGTCCGGGCCGTACTTGCGCCGAAAATTCGCGCCGGCAAAAGAGAAGCACTTCGGCGAACGCCCGGCGTAATGGCCTTTGAGCGCATAGGCCGACGGGATGATGAACTCGGCAAACTCCGGCTGCCGCCACGGCGGGTCCTCGAACCACACTTCCCGCTCCTCGATGGGCGTGGCGTCGAGCATCCGCACGCAGGTGATACCGTGCGACCAGAACAACCGACCCTCAGGGTCCACCAGCCACCACTTGCCGGCGTGTTTCTCGACGCGGAAGAAGCCGGTGGCCTTGAGCTGCGGGCCGTCCGCCCAGCCGCCGTACCGGTTCCAGCCGGCAGCGCGGGTGAACTGCTCGGCGGACACCGGCAACTCCGCGGCCTCCCGCTCGCGGCCCGCGGCGAGTTCCGCAAGGCTTGTGGTCTTGCCCGGCCAGTTTTTGTGCCGGTACTGGCCGAGCGTATCAATGAGCGGAAAGTACGGGTCGGCGTCGCTCGTCCAGGCCGTGGGCGGCGTGTACGTGCCCCCGGCGACCAGTCCCAGCAACTCGAAGACGTGGGCTTCCCGGGGCTGGTTGACGAAGACAAGGAACTGGCTGATGCGCGCCGGGTCCAGCGTGTCCTCGCCGCCCGCGCGCACCGGGTAGCCGCGCAGGCCAAAGAGCTGGCCGCCCAGCCGGTCCTCGCTGGTGCGCCTCAGGTCCACGCGCACCGCGCCCGTGTCACCCGGCTCCAGCCGCGTGCTGCCGGTGCGGCAGTGTTTCGTGCCGTCCGCACCCGGATTGTCCACGCGCAGATGCACCGTGACCGGACGCGAGCCCGGGTTGCGGACGCGCAGTTGCACGAAGGCGTACGGCGAAAGATCGAGCGCACCGCCCGGCGCGGGCAAGGTCACGCCCGGCCAGGACACGCCGGGGCCGGTCTCGACGCGCAACGCCCTCCCACCGCCCGCCGGCACCAGCGCCGCGCGCGCGTCTTGCGTCACCACGCGGGCGGCCTCGAACGGCGGCGCAAAATCGAAGACGACCCGTTCGGCCGCAGTGGCCCCGCACAGCAGGCTGGAGAAAAGAGCGGCGAGCAAGGTCGCCAAGACAGGCTTCATGCGCCGGTTGTCGCAGACCCGGCCGCGCGGGGCAAGGCTGCTTGTTGGCGCTTTGCGGCGCATCTCCCTTTCTTCCCGCGGTATTGGCGGCCGTGGTTGCCGCCGGCCTCCGGCTGGCCGTCATCGGGCCTCCGGCCCGGCGGCTTGGGACCGGCATAAACCACGCCCGGCGCATTGCCGACAATTGCCAGACCGCTATGCTGCCGACATGGATAAAGACCAAGTTGCCGAGGTGTTGAACGAGATCGGCCTGCTGCTCGAGCTGAAGGGGGAAAACCCGTTCAAGACCCGCGCCTACGCCAACGCTGCGCGCACGCTCGAGAACCTGACCGAGCCGCTCGAAAAGCTCGTGGCCGAAAACCGGCTGGGCGAACTCAAGGGCATCGGCGAGGCCTTGCAGGAAAAAATCACGCGCCTGGTCACCACCGGCCGGCTGCCGTATTACGAGGAGTTGAAAGCCTCGATTCCCGCCGGCCTGCTCGATTTGCTGACCATCCCCGGCCTGGGCCCGAAGCGGGCGAAGACACTTTTCGACCGGCTGGGCGTGGACTCGGTCGAAAAGCTCGAAGCGGCGTGCCAGGCCGGCCGGGTGGCGGCGCTCGAAGGTTTTGGCGACAAAACCCAGGCGAAAATCCTCGATGGCATCGCTCATCGCCGCCAGTACGCCGAGCGGCATCTGCTCAGCGATGCCCTGGCTGTGGCCGAGCCCATCGTGGAAAATCTCCGCGCGCATCCGGACGCCATCCGCGTGAGCCTGGCCGGCAGCCTGCGCCGCTGGCGCGAAACCATTGGCGACGTGGACTTCGTGGTGTCCTCGCGCCGGCCCGCCGCAGTGCTGGACTTCTTCGTCCGCCAGCCCGGCGTGCTGAGCGTAAGCGCCAAGGGCGACACCAAGGCCAGCGTCATTCTCGCAGGCGGCCTCCAGGCGGACCTGCGGGTGGTGAGCGACGTCGAGTTTCCCTTCGCCCTCGCCTATTTCACCGGCAGCAAGGCGCACAACATCGCCATGCGCCAGCGCGCCATCGCCCGCGGTCTGCGCCTGAACGAATACGGCCTGTTCCGTTCGACCGAGGAGACGCGCGACCCGGCCCTGCGCGTGGCCTGCGCCACCGAGGAGGAACTGTACGCGAAGCTGGGGCTGGCCTTCATCCCGCCCGAGTTGCGGGAAGACCAGGGCGAATTCGCCGCGGCCGAGGCGGGCACCCTGCCCCGGCTGGTTGAGTGGACCGATCTCAAGGGCGCGCTCCACAACCATTCCAACTGGAGCGACGGCCGCGGCAGCCTCGAAGAAATCGCCCGGCACATGGCGGGCTTGGGGCTGGGTTACTGGGCCATCACGGACCACTCGCGGGCATCCTTCCAGGCCAACGGCCTCGACCCGGCGCGGTTGCGCAAACAGATCAAGGAAGTGCACACAGTCAACGCCCGGCTGGCCGACGCGGGGAGCGACTTCCGGCTGCTCACCGGCACCGAGGTGGACATCCTTCGGGACGGGCTGGACTTCCCGGACGAGTTGCTGGCCGAACTGGACGTGGTCGTGGCCAGCCTGCACCTCCCGGCTGGCGACGAGGCCGAGAACACCAAACGCCTGATCCGCGCCGCGCGCAATCCGCACGTCCACATGCTGGGGCATCTGACCGGCCGGTTGCTGCTCCAGCGCGAGCCGGCCAGGGTCAACCAGCAGGCGGTGCTGGAGGCCTGCGCCGCCACGGGCACCTGGGTGGAACTCAACTGCAACCCGTCGCGGTTCGACCTCGACTGGCGGCTCTGGCCGGCCGCGCGCCGGCTGGGCGTGAAATGCGTCATCAACCCCGACGCCCATCGTCCGGAGCACGTCGGCTTCCTCCGGCTCGGCGCCGGGGTGGCGCGCAAGGGCTGGCTGACCCGCCAGGATGTCGTGAACACACTGCCGCTGAACGAACTGCGAAAGGCCCTCGCCGCCAAGCGGGGCCGGCGCGGGTAGTGGTGTCGGCCCGGTTCCGACGAGTGGCAGTTCGCCGCCGTGCGCGCCGCAAAAAGAAGTCGCCTTGGCCGGTCTTTGCCGGTTTCATGCGCGCCGGCCTTATGCCGAAGCGCACCGACATCCACAGCGTTCTGATCATCGGCGCCGGCCCGATCATCATCGGCCAGGCGTGCGAGTTCGATTACTCCGGCACCCAGGCCTGCAAGGCCCTCAAAGAAGAGGGGTACCGCGTCATCCTGGTGAACTCCAACCCGGCCACGATCATGACCGACCCGGAGTTCGCCGACCGCACCTACCTGGAGCCAATCACACCCGAGGTGGTCGAGAAGATTATCGTGCGGGAGCTGGAGGAAATGAGGCGGCTGGGCGTACCCGATGAGGCGGGGGGCGCACGCGGCCCGCGTGCTGTCGAAGGCGACCCGCCTTCGACCTCCGTCCCCCACAAACTCGTCCTCCTCCCCACGCTCGGCGGCCAGACCGCGCTCAACACCGCGATGGCCCTGCACCGCAAGGGCGTGCTGGAGAAGTACGGCGTCGAGATGATCGGCGCCAACGCCGCCGCCATCGAAAAAGGCGAGGACCGCCTGGTCTTCAAGGAGCTCATGCTCTCCATCGGCCTGGACGTGCCGGTCAGCGGCGTGGCCCACACGCTCGATGAATCCCGCGTTATCGCGGAGCGGATCGGCCGCTTCCCGCTCATCATCCGGCCGGCGTTCACCCTGGGCGGCACCGGCGGCGGCATCGCTTACAACCGCGAAGAGTTCGACGAGCTGGCCAAGCGCGGGCTCGACCTTTCGCCCGTCTCGGAAATCCTCATCGAGGAATCGCTGCTCGGCTGGAAGGAATTCGAGATGGAGGTCATGCGGGACCGCGCGGACAACTGCGTCATCATCTGCTCCATCGAGAACTTCGACCCGATGGGCGTCCACACCGGCGACAGCATCACTGTGGCGCCCATCCAGACGCTTACCGACAAGGAATACCAGATCATGCGCGACGCCAGCTTCGCGGTGATCCGCGCGGTGGGCGTGGAGACCGGCGGTTCGAACATCCAGTTCGCCGTCAACCCGGACAACGGTCGGATGGTGGTCATCGAGATGAACCCGCGCGTGTCCCGCAGCTCCGCGCTGGCCTCCAAGGCCACGGGCTTCCCCATCGCCAAGATCGCCGCCAAGCTCGCCGTGGGCTACACCCTGGACGAAATCCCCAACGACATCACCCGCGAGACGCCGGCCAGCTTCGAGCCCACGATTGACTACGTGGTGGTGAAGGTGCCGCGCTTCGCGTTCGAGAAATTCCCGCAGGCCGATCCCACGCTCACCACACAGATGAAGAGCGTGGGCGAGGCGATGGCCATCGGCCGCACCTTCAAGGAGGCGCTGCAAAAGTGCCTGCGCTCCCTGGAGATTGGCCGCAGCGGTCTGGGCGGCGACGGCCGGCCCTGGCGGGTGGGCACCGAGGTGTACGGCGACCGCGACCTGCTGCCGCGCGACCTGATCACCCGCAAGTTGAGCGTGCCCAACGCCGAGCGCGTCTTCTTCATCCGCCACGCCCTCCGCGCCGGCTTCACCGTCGAGGACATCTTCCAGCTCACCAAGATTGACCGCTGGTTCCTCACCCAGATCAAGGAGATCGTGGACTTCGAGGAGAAACTGGCGGAGACCAAAAACCACGCGTGAAAGCTGGAACGCCCTCACGCTGATGCAGGACGATGGCTGGTTCTGCGCGCGCACGGGTGGCAGCCACCGGCACTTCAAGCATCCCACCAAACCCAACCCGTCGCGAATGCAGGTAACGCGGGTTGGACATTCCCACGTCCCGCCTCAGCTTCGCAGGGTGAACTACGACATGGCTCCGCTTTCGAGACCGGTCTTCATCGCTTCACGGGCTGATTTTTCCGGCAGGTTGTGGCATTTTGCCGCCATGGCGCGACAGCAAGCCCATCGCGGCGCGGCGCCCAAGGACAACCAACTCTTTGGGCCGCGCCAGCTCCCGGCCTTGCGCGCCGCCGTCCACGATCTGTGCTGGCTGCTCGACCGCGGCTACGCCGCCCATTCCGCGACCGAACTGGTCGGCAACCGCCACAACCTGACCAGCCGCCAGCGCCAGGCGCTCAGCCGGTGCGCCTGCCCGGCCGCGGCCGCGCAACTCCGCCGCCAGCGCCAGCTCGACCCCGCCGGGCTGCGCGGCCGCGAACTCTGGCTCGACGGCTACAACGTGCTGACCGTGCTCGAAAGTGCGCTCGCGGGCGGCGTGGTCCTGCTGGGGCGCGACGGCTGTTGCCGGGACATCGCCGGGATTCATCGCCGCTACCGCAAGGTGAACGAAACGCTGCCCGCGCTCCGCCTGATCGGGGAAACCACCGCCACCTGGGGCGTGACCTGCTGCCGCTGGTGGTTGGACAAGCCGGTGTCCAACAGCGGCCGGCTCAAGACGCTGATTCACGAAACCGCCACCGCCGCCGGCTGGAACATGACGGTTGAGCTGGTGTTCAGCCCCGACCATGTGCTCTGGGAAACCGATCAGATCATCGCCACGTCCGACGGTGTGGTGCTCGACCGTTGCCGGCACTGGGTGAACCTGGCGCGGCACATCATCGCCGAACGCATCCCCCGCGCACGGCTCGTGGATTTGTTCCTGGACGGTGGCGGTGGTCCGGACGGGGTTGTCGCGGAGAAGCCCTGAGCTTGGGGCATGGCGCAGCGAGCCTTACTTCCCGGCCGATAAATCCCCCGGCTCGCGTTGCCGGTTGGTATCCGGCGCCGCGCCAATGAGCACAACGAACTCGCCGCGCAACGCGCGCCGCCGGGCTTGCGCGACCAATTCGGCAGGTTTGCCGCGCAGGAATTCCTCGAACTTTTTGGTCAGTTCACGGGCCAGCACCACGTCCCGCTCGGGCATGAGCTCGGCCAGTTCACCCAGCAGGCGGTCAATGCGGTGCGGTGATTCGTACAGCACCAGCGTGCACGGCTGGGCGCGCAAGGCCTCCAGCGTTGTGCGACGCTGACCCGACTTGTGCGGCAGAAAGCCGACAAAGTGGAACTCTTCGCCGGGCAGGCCGCTGGCGGTGAGCGCGGCCACCAGCGCGCACGGCCCCGGCACGGACTCCACGCGACAGCCGGCGGCGATCGCCGCGCGCACCACGCGCTCGCCGGGATCACTGATGCCCGGGCTGCCGGCGTCGGTGACCAGCGCGATTTTTTCACCACGGCGCAAGCGGTCGAGGATGTCCTCGCTGCGACGCGCCTCGTTGAATTTGAAGTAGCTCAGCAGCGGCTTGCGGATGCCGAAGTGCGCGAGCAACTGACCGCTGCGCCGGGTGTCCTCGGCGGCCACGGCGTCGCACTCGCGCAAGACGCGCAACGCGCGCAGGGTGATGTCCTCGAGGTTTCCAATGGGTGTGGCCACGAGGTAAAGCGTGCCGGGCTGAAGCGGGGCTTCCATGCAGGTGGCGGCCAGTGCCAGGTGTTGAGGCGGCGGGCGGAGTCCCGGCGGCGTGTTCACCACGGTCGCGGGTTGGCGTGGCCACGCCGCCAGAGGTCGTACTCCGCACGCGTCCGCGCCTTAGACGCAAACCCGCGCGGTCGGGGATAAGGGTTCAACTTGTCGGCCTGCTGCTGTGACATCCACGCCCGGTGCAAGGCCTCTTCCGGCCTGCGCCGCGCCGCCTCCGCCGCCCTCAGCCGTGTGCCCACTGTTTTCATTGGGGCAACGTATCACAGGCGCGACCCGGCGAGAAGCGGCCTCGCGTTTCAGCGCTCCCGGAACACCGCCCGGTAGTTGAAACGGTCGTTCGGCGCGGCGTCGCCGTTCAGCGTGAAGTCGGTCCAGTCGCCCGCGTGCTGACAATTGTCCGTCCACTTGAAATCCAGGGCGGCCGGTGGATGGCGCAGTCCCAGCGCCGACCACGCAAGGGCGAGTTCGAGCTGGTGCCCGGCAAAACGGAACTCCGCGCTGCCCGCCGGCTGCCACGCACCGTTTTCCCAGCGTTCCAGCGCGGCCCGGCCCGGCCGGGGCCGGCGGGCGTTTACGCGGAAGTCGTAGCCCAGCCAGCCGGTCCGCGCGTGGGTGTCGGCGTCGAGGAACAGCACCAGCCAGTTCGTGCCGGCGGGCGGTGTCAATGCTTCGCGCGTTTGTACGTAAAACCAGACCCGCCGGGAGTCGAAACCGACCTTCGCCGCCACAAGGTCGTTCCGGCCGGTGGCGTTCGTGTACACGACATTCGTCGCCCAGCCGCGATGCGCTCGCCTCACCGGATCACCGATCGTGTCACGGAACTCCGGCGCCACCGCGCGCCAGTCGTCGAACCGGCCGTCCACGCGGATGCGCGCCGGTTGGACGGGCGGCAACGGCCGCGCGCCTTTGTACCGCCGCGCGTAACCGGTGAACTGGTAGTAGTAATCGTCGCCGTGGCCGCCGCGCATCGGCTCGATGTCGCGGCTGTGTTCCTGGTCGAACTGGTCCACGAACATGACGGGCAGTCTGACGCCGTTGAACTCGGCGAAACGCCCGGCGATCCACTCGTTCCAGCCGGTCACAAAGATGAACCGCGGGTCCTCGGCCAGCGCGCGCTCCCACTGCTCCGCAAAGTTCAGGCCCAGACGCACCGCGCCGGGCCGGGTGTCGGTGGCGCCGTCGTGGAAGCTGCGGCCGCGCGCCCCCGGCTCGCTCATGGACCCGAGTCGCCGGCCCACGGCGTTTTGCGCCACGCCTACGGACATCTGCTCCTTTTGACCGGCGGCATTGGTGAACACGTGTTGGGGAAAGACCTCGAGCCAGCTCCATTGATCAGGACCGGTCGGGCCCTGGAAATAGTCCGGCTGCGGCTTGCGGAAGGTGAAGAACTCGCGCAAGCGGTGCGTCTCCGGGTCCGCGGTCAGCAGGCGCAGCGTGCGGTCGCCCGCCACGGGCGCGCCGTCGGCAAAGGCCTCCCCGTCGGCCAGCACGTCGTCCGTGTGACTCCACCAACCAATCCGGCCCCGCGGTTCGGACATCTCGAGGTGAAACCGGCCGGGCGGCAACGGCGGATCAAAACGGAGCATCCGCCACTCGTTGTCGCGCACGTTCTCAACGCGCTCGCGCCTCAGCCGCTCGCCTCCCGGGCCTTCGCGGTACAGCGTCAGCGTCATTCCCGAATCGCTGGCCTGCCAGGTTGGGAAGCGTCCGCCGACGCTTTCCAAGGCCGCCGTGGCGGTGAAGCTCTGCCCCAGCGTGTGGCCGGACCGCAGTTCGGCCGGTGTGTTCTGCCGGTCGTTGCCGCCCCGGTCCGGAATCAACGCGGGGTCGGCGAGAATCAGCGGTTTGCCTTCCCAGTGGAACCAAAGGTCGGGGAACAGGCCCGGCGCATACAGGTCGCGCCAGAGTTCGCGCACGACCTTTGCCGGGTCCCAGAACGGCGTGAGGAACGCGACCTGCGGGGTGCGGTTGCCGGCGGCGCGCACCTGGCTCCAGACGCGCAGCAAAGCCCGGTAGTCATCCCGGTAGGTAAGCTGATTCGTTACGTCAAAGATCACCACGTCCACACCCGCGTCGGCGAGCATCTGGGCGTGCTTGCGGAGCACGCCTTCGTCCCGGGTCAGATAGTAGCCGAAGAGCGGCTCGCCCCAATGATGCGGCGCGTGCGGCGGCCCCCAAAGCGGGCTGTCGGGCCTGGACATCGCGCCGGGGTCGCGCGCGAGGATTTTTGTCACGTCGTACGGACCACCTTGAATGTGTGCCCCGTGCCAGAGGAAGTAGAAGATGCCGAGCGTGCGGTCGGTGCGCGCCGGCCCGACCTCGGCGTGCGTGGGCAGCGCGCGGCCCAGCGCGTCCGTGGCGACCCAGGTATCGGCGAAGGTGTCCCACCTGGACTCCGTAGCCGCTGTGCATGCGAGCCAGACGGTGACAGCCGCCGAGCGGAGCGACCGCGGGCACTTTGCAAAGCTGGGAGAGGGGAGGAAACGCACCCGCGCAGGCTAATCACGGCGGGCCGCCACTCAAGCCCCGCCTGGCGGCGTTTACGCCGGGTCCTTTTTCGCCACCTTCAACTCGAGGTACAGGTCGCGGAGCTGTTTGGGCTCCAGCACGCCCGGCGATTCGGTCATCAGGCAGGTACCCTTGGCCGTCTTGGGAAAGGCGATCACGTCCCGGATGCTGGGCGTGCCGCACAGGATCGCGTTCAGGCGGTCGAAGCCCAGGGCGATGCCGCCGTGCGGCGGCGCCCCGTACCGGAACGCCTCGAGCAGGTACCCGAAGCGCGCCCTGGCGACGTCCGGCGGGATTTGCAGCACGTCCTCGAAGATCGTTTTCTGCACGTCCGGTCGGTGAATACGGATCGAGCCGCCGCCCAATTCAACGCCGTTCACCACCACGTCGTAATGCTGGCCGCGCACACGCTTGGGATCGCTCAGGAGCAGCGGGATGTCCTCAGCCACCGGCGCGGTGAACGGGTGGTGGCTCGAGTACCAGCGGTTCTGCTCGCGGTCGAAGCTCAGCAGCGGGAAATCCACCACCCACAGGAAGTCAAAGCGATCCGCCGGGATGCTCAACTTGCCCTGCTGCTTGAGCACGTCCGCGGCGTAGAGCCGGATCTTGCCCAGGATCTCGCACGAGGTCAGCCATTCGCCGGCGGCGAACAAGACCAGATCGCCCTCTTCGATGCCCAGCTTGCGCGTGAGCGCGGCCCGCTCGGTGTCGCCGAAGAATTTCACGATGGGCGATTTCCACTCGCCGTTCTCGATCTTGATGAAGGCCAGCCCTTTTGCGCCGAAGCCGTAGGCGATGTCGGTCATGGCCTGGATCTGGCCCTGCGTGGCGCAGGCCAGGCCCTTGGCGTTGAGCGCCTTGACCACGCCGCCGCCCGCCACCGCGCCGCTGAACACCTTGAACGGGCTGGCGCGAAATTCTTCCGTGAAGTCGGCCAGCTCCAGGCCGAAGCGCGTGTCCGGCTTGTCGCTGCCGAAGCGGTTCATGGCATCCTCGAACCGCAGGCGCAGGAACGGTGTCGGGAGGTCCATGTCCAGCGCCACCCGCCAGATGCGCTTCAGCAACCCCTCGATCACGGCGTAGATGTCCTCACGGTCTATGAACGACATCTCGACATCAATCTGCGTGAACTCGAGTTGGCGGTCGGCGCGCTGGTCTTCGTCCCGGAAGCAGCGGGCCAACTGGTAGTACCGTTCGATGCCGGCGACCATGAGGATCTGCTTGAACTGCTGCGGCGATTGCGGCAGCGCGTAGGCTGTTCCCGGCTCGCGGCGGTTCGGCACCAGAAACTCCCGTGCCCCCTCGGGCGTGGATTTGAACAGGATCGGCGTCTCGACCTCGAGGAAGCCTTGTTCGTCGAAATAATTCCGCGTGGCGGCGGCGACCTTGCTGCGCAGGCGCAGATTGCGGAGCATCTCCGGCCGGCGCAGGTCGAGGTAGCGGTACTTGAGCCGCATTTCCTCGTTGACCTTCGCGGCGGCCTCCGGCTCGTCAATCTGGAAGGGCAGCGGATCCGCTTGGTTGAGCACTTCGAGTTCCCGCGCCAGCACCTCGACCATGCCGGTGGCGATGCGGGGGTTGTCCGTGCCATCCGGGCGGCGGCGCACCTGGCCGGTGACGCAGACGACGCTCTCGTTGCGCAGCGCCTCGGCTTGTTGAAACACGGCGGCGGGCAAATCGGATGGATCGAAAACCACCTGCGTGCGGCCTTCGCGGTCGCGGACGTCCACGAAGATGACACCGCCCAGGTCGCGCCGGGAATGGACCCAGCCGCAAAGCGTGACAGTCTGACCGACGTGTTCGGGGCGCAGTTCGTTGCAATGGTGCGTGCGTTTCATGCCGGGACCGCTCCCGCGCCGCGCGCTGAGTTCAGCCCGCCGGGGCCGGAGCGAGCGCGGATGTTGGCCATCGCCGGCCGGCTTTTCAAAGGCTATTTTCGCCTGCGGCAGTCGCGGCGGGGCTGAAAGGGCAGGAAGGTTTTCCGCCTAAACCCTGAGAGGTGACCGGGCGCGGCTTGGCTTTCGCGCCGTAATCGCCGCTGACGCCGGCCCGCTGGTCTGCCAAATTCCCGCCATGCAGCGGCTGACAACCTGGCGGCGTGGCCGGCCGGACCCGACGAGCGCAGCGCGGTTTGTCCCCGCGGTGGCGGCACTCCTGCAGGGGGAAGGGGGAAAGCGAGGTCAGCCCCCCTCGCCGACCAAGTCGCATGGCTTCTTCGCGCATGACAGAGTTCCGCTGACTTCGGGCAGCGACGTTCGTGGACCATATATCAGCGACGGTTGCGTTGTCATGATGACCAACGGCAGCTTCGGATCTGCTACCGTTTCGCGAAAGGTAGCGAAGTCAGCAGGGCAGTGGCAGTCGAGATCGCGGAGCCAGGCCAGATGCATTGCCTCCAGTTCGGCTGACACTCCCCACCACAGCCTCCGGCCATTTCTGGTTTCGCTTCTGTGCGGGCATTGCAGTAATACAGCCCGCCATTGAGTTGGGTCACTCTCATCTGGTCCACGGCGGCAACGGCGGGGAAGTTCTGTCCAGCGGCCTTCCACCACCTCGATCACCCGACGCTTGCGAGCGTGAGGAGCACCGCGCCATCGCCCCGCGCGGCGGAGGTCAGGACGTAGTCCGCCACCGGCGCTTCGGCCTGATGTAGCAATCGCCAGTCTGTTACTTCGCGCATCACCACGCGCCGCAGTGTGCCGACCCGTGCATTCAAAGCGCACGAAGCCTGCACCCAGCCTGGATGCGCGTGCCGACCTCATTGCGAGGCCTGAAGCTTGCCGGGGAGCGCCCAGAGTAAAGCACATCCGACAGGTAATCGTCCGTTCCGGTTATTCACCGCCCTGCCACAACGTCAGCGCGCCGTCACGGAGTTCGAGTCGTCTTTCCGCGGCCAGGCTTAGACGCGGGTTATGGGTGACCACCAAGATCGTGAGTCCTTGGGCATGCAACTCATGGAACAGGCCGATGATGCTCTCGCCGGTGCCCGAGTCCAGGTTTCCGGTGGGTTCATCCGCCAGCAAGAGCTCTGGCTCGTTGACCAACGCCCGCGCGATGGCCACCCGCTGCATCTCCCCGCCCGACAACTCGTGCGGCCGATGTTTGGCGCGATGGCGCAGACCAACCCGTTCGAGCAAGGCCGCCACGCGATCGCCGGGCCGACGGCGGGAAAAGAGCAGCGGCAACGCGACGTTCTCGGCCACCGTCAGCGTGGGGACGAGCCCGAAGTGCTGGAAGACGAAACCGACCACCTGCCGCCGGAATCGCGTGCGTTCGGCCTCGGTGAAGTCTTGCACCTCTTGGCCGCCGATCTCCAACGTCCCGCCGGTCGGGGCGTCCATGCAGCCGAGGAGGTTGAGGAGGGTGGTCTTGCCCGCCCCCGAGGGCCCCACGGCGGCGACGAACTCCCCGCGCCGGACCTCGAACGTCACGGCATCGAGCGCGCGAATCTCCTCCGCTCCGCGCCAATAGCTCTTGCTGAGATTCCGCGCGGCGATCAAGACGTCGCCTGTCCGGTTGACATCAGTCATACACATCCGCCTCGACTGCGCATGGCGCTGACCGGAGGCAACCCGGCGGCCCGCCACGCGGGCAGCAGACCGGCCACCGTCCCGACGACCAGCGCAAGGGCCAGGCAACCGCCCGCAATGTTCCACTGCCACTCGAGCAGCCGGGCGTCGGGGACGAACGGTAGCCGCGTGCGCAGCCAATGCTCGAGCGCGCCCATTCCCAGCCAGGCGCTCACCATCCCCAGCCCCGCGCCCACGACGCACGTCTGTTGCGTCTCCAGCCAGAACAGCCGGAAGATGTCCAGTCGTGACGCCCCCAACCCCCGCATCACGCCGATTTCCCGAGTCCGCTCCGCCACCGCAATCAGCAGCGAGGCGCTAACACCCGCGGCAGCAGCGATCAACCCGACCAAAGCCACGCAGCCGAGAAACCAGCGCGTCGCGTCCACCAGCGACTGGATCGTACGGAACAGATGGGCTAGCGGCACGATGTTCATCTGCATGCCGGCGTCACATCCCCGTAAGGCCTCAACGACGCTTTCCATGCGGCTAGGGTCCGTGAGCCGGACGAGGATGTGCGTCAGTTCGTCGGGGTGTTTGAACAGCGCCTGGGCGTGGGTCAGCGTCAGGTAGATGAAGCGGTCATCGGGTCCCTGCGTCGTTTCGAGCAGACCGCTGATCCGACCCTGGTCTGATTCGAACCCCGGCAAGGCCACCTGCTGGCCGAGCTGCCAACCGCGGTGCCGGGCGACCTCCGCGCCGGCCAGAACCTCACCCGACGTCTGCGGGAAATTCCCGATGAACTTCCAACCGGGTTTGAGTTGCAGGAAGTTTGTATCCACGCCCAGGTACACCGTGTAACGTCCGGCCTGCTCGTACCGCGCGCCCATGAACACCGGCGCGGCCGTCGCCACCCCCGGTGTTGCCCGGACATCGCTCAGATAGGCCGCTCTAAGGTGGCACGGCCAGTTCGCTCCGTGTAACGCCAGGGAGGCCGCGTCGTAGGGGCACCCCTTGGGCACGACCAGCACGTGCGCCCCGAGCCGCTCGATCTCGATGGCCAGACTGCGCCGGTAGCCGGCCTGAAAAGCGAGCAAACAGAAACACCCCGCCACCGCCAGGCCCACGCCCGCCGCCGTCACCCCGGTCCGCAAGGGGCGCCGCCACAAACCGCTCCACGCCAGGCTGAGCCACTTCATGCTCAGTCGCCTTTCAGTGCCGGCGCGGGCTGGACGCGGCCAGCCCGCCAGGCCGGGTAAAGCCCGGACACCAACCCAATCGTCAGGCTGAGCAAAACGGCCTGGCCCACCGCACCGCCGGTGAGCACCCAGAACGTCCCCGTGGGCGCCAGCGGCATGAAGGGCCGGATCAACCCCTCGAGCGTGTGCCCAGTCCCCGCCGCCAATGGTAGCCCCGCCGCGGTTCCCACGGCCGCGAGCAGGAGCGACTCGGTCGTGACGAGCACGAACAGATGGTGCCGCGACGCGCCGAGCGCGCGCATCACGGCGAGTTCCCCGGTGCGGTCCAACACGCCCGCCAGCATGGTGTTGAACAGGCCCAGAACGCAGACCACCACCGCGAGCGTCGCGATGGACATTAGCAGGACCCGCACCGAGCCGACGAGGTTGAGGAAGACTCCCATCATCTCGGTGAGGGTAACGACTTGGGCGCCCGCGATCTGCTGCAGGCGCGCGGTGGCTTCGCGAAGTTGCCCCGGATCACGCAATCGGATGGCAATGGCGGTCAGCCGGTCGGGAAGGTCGAACATCTGCTGTGCGGTGCGCAGCGGCACAAAGAACAGGCTGTCGTCGCTGGTACCGCTGCGCTCGAGGATCGCCGACACGCGCAGGCTACGGTTCGCCGCGGGGCAGAAGAGTTGGTCGCCGGGTTTCCGCAGCTCCGCGGCGGCCGCCTCGCTACCGAGGATGACCGACTCGGGACCTGTGAACCAGGCTCCGCCCGACTTGATGCGCCACCAAGGTCTCAACTCACGTCCGGACTCATCCAGCCCCACCCAGAGGTCCACCCGCCGGTCGTCAGGAGCGGCGCGGCAACCGCCACGGCCGGGTCGTTGCGAACCTCCGCCAGCACCTGCTCGGGCAGTGTGTTGTCCAGCGCTCGACCGCGCATCACCCTCGCCGCAGCATCGTAAGGACAGCCGAGTGGTACCAACATTAATTGGACCCCCATACCGTCGAGTTCGGCGCGAAGCGCACGTTCGTAGCCCGCGCCAAATCCGGACAGGCAGACCAGTACCGCCACCGACACCGCCAGCGCGCCCACCATCAAACCGTGACGCAACCGTCGGCGGAGCAGATTCCGGAAGGCCAGCCACCACATGGTCACGGATGGTCGTGATGTTCGTTCGCGCGAGCCGACCTCTCGCCGGCGGCCAGCAGGATCAGCAGGCTGCGGATCCCGTCCACGACGGCCTGGGCAGAGCTTCTGGCTCCAGCGGGCAGACCCGCGCAATCCCCCGCGGTGTCCCAATCGCTGTGGCAATGGCGGCCTTCGAACCGATTCAACCACCCGGCATCCTCGAGAACCCCGGCGACTTCGAGCGGTTCGCGATGACGCTGGATCCTGACGCCGCGGACACGACCCTCTGGCGTCACCGCCAGCACCAGTTCGATGCCCCCGTGTTCGCCCTTCACCCGTCGCGTCAGGATCGTCCCGACCGGGTGGTTGTCGTGGAGCGCGCAGTGCACTTGAAGGGCGTTCTCGTCCGCCGTGGGCTGTCGGCCCAGCTCACGGGCCAGCTCCACCCGGCGTCCGCTCAGAATCAGAGTTCGGGTGTCGCGTCGGTTGGCCGTCGGGAAAAAACTGGCGAGGTCTGCCTCCGGGTCGCGCCAGGGACACAACAGCCCCGTTTCGGTGATGCGGGAGGGGGGCTCGAAGGGAGCGGAGACGTTCCGATGCCCGCGCATGGACCACCACCCAACCGCCGCACCGGCGAGCACCACCAGGCTTACCGCGGCGAGCCGTGCTCTGGTTCCCGGTCCCATCAATAACGCAATCCCGTGGCCTCGATGATGGTCTCCTGGCCCTCGTGGCCGATCTTGCCGCCGACCGTGAGCAGGGTGTTCAGCGGAATGTCGGTCACCACGAAGCCGGCCGATTTCGTGTCCACCTTGATGATCCCCGTCTCGTCATCGAGGCGGAACCAGCACCCGGCGACGGGGCACTTCTCGATCATCCTCCCGCGGACCGTCAGCAGCGTTGGAGCGTCGCCGGCCTGCACTGCGAGAACCGTGTGCGGCTCCCCTCTGGGCGCCACGCCTCTGACCTTGCCGGTGGGCCGGCTGCACGCCGCAGCCAGGCCACACACCAGCACCAGCATCCACAAGGTGCCTCGCATGGGAGTCGTTCAGGGAACCGGCCCGATCCCGGGTGCCGCCGGGGGCGCGCATTGTTCCTGAATCGTGCGCTCCGCCGTCGTTTGGGCGCGCCCATCGCAGAAGTAGGCCATCCGGATCGGCCGCTTGGTGGCGCCACGGAAATCATTGATCGCCAATGGTTGATGCCACGACCAGATCTCGGCGCCCATGAAGGTCTCCGAGGGGATCACAACGGCGGACTCCTTGCCCAGGCGCGTCATCACCACGTTCAAGCAGTAGCTGCTCCCGTAGAAGTCGGCCATCCGCTTTGGCCGGGGATCGGCCAGGTGAAACGGGTCCGCCGTGACTTCCTCGGGAATCCCTTTGTCGCTCGGGCAGGCAAACAGATTCGTCGTGCTGACGTACGGGAGTGCGTAGGGTCGCCAATCCTCAGTCCGGCATGGCTTGCACGGATACGGCGGCCCCACCTCCGGATCCGGCATGCGTGGCGGATAGTTCCCGTTGTAGTCCGCGACGTACATCATCATCCCCAAGCCAAGCTGCTTGACGTTCGACAAGCAGGCGGTCCGCTTGGCCTTCTCCTTGGCCCGGGCCAGCGCCGGCAGCAGCATGCCTGCCAAGATCGCGATGATGGCGATCACCACGAGTAACTCGATCAGCGTGAACCCGGACCGTAGTTGTCCCGGGGTGCGTCCTGGTACCCAAGGACGGCATTCTGTCAAAGTCAGCTTCAGTTGCATATGATTTATGCTAACATATGGGAAGCCCCCAGCACCGGCACCATTCCCGTGGCGAACTGGACCTTTTCAGGGGTGAAATGGTCTTGGAAGCCGCCAACGTGCAGCAGCCGCTTGCGCGGGATGACCTTTCGCCCCAACGTCCTGCGGCTGAACCAGCGCCGACGCTAGGATGCACTTCCGAATGCAGTCAGCGGCTGGCGGATTCGGCCTCTCGCGGCACCAGTCGGTTGGGGACCGACCACCAGTAGATCCATCGTGGCGCTCAGTTTGATAAGCAATTGATGCACGATGACCGCAACGGCCGGCCGCAATTTCGGAGGCAACGCCAGCGTGAACGGCAGCACAACGAAGGAATTGCGCGTGCCAGCACTGAACACCAGCGTCCGTTGCGAGCGCGCGTCGAGCAAGAATTAGCGTCCAAGCCCGCGGGCGAGGAAGGGCACGGCGGCCCCGACCAGTCAGGGGCCGAGCCTGGCGCCGATCCAGCGGGACAGCGCGCGGGCGGCGGGGCGGTAGTTTTGTTCGGTGGCGGCGGCGCAGGCTTCCTGCTCCAGGGCGGGCGAGAGCAACCGGGTGGCCTTGTGGCGGAGGAAGACCTTCAAGAGGGTGAGGTCACGGCCGGAGGTCTTGTCCCGGACCACGCGGATCGGCAGGGCCACCGGCCCAAAGGGGGTGAGCCGGTGGAGGGTGCGCCCGCGTTGGGCGGTGCAGCGGTGGCGGTGGGCCGCCAGCCAACCATCTTGGAGGGCGGCGCATGCTTGGACATAGAGCTGGCGTCCGGCCGCGCGGGTGGCTTCCAGAATGGCCATTTCGAGGTCATTGACCGAGTGAAAGTCACCGGTTACTGCGGCGGTGGCACCCACGGAGACGGGGTCAGTGACCGTCCCCGGACGAGGCTCATCCATACGTGACAGTGTGGTTGAGCCTTAATCTTTTCCCCCACTAACTGACAAGCAAAGATCACTAGCGCACGGCGGTGGGGCTGAAAGGACAGGAAGGTTTTCCGCTTAAACCCTGAGAGGTGACCGGGCGCGGCTTGGCTTTCGCGCCGTAATCGCCGCTGACGCCGGCCCGCTGGTCTGCCAAATTCCCGCCATGCAGCGGCTGACAACCTGGCGGCGTGGCCGGCCGGACCCGACGAGCGAAGCGCGGTTTGTCCCCGCGGCGGCGGCAGGCATCCAACCGGACAGATGCGCGAGGGCGAAGCCTCCGGGGCGGCATCATTCCGGGCCGTGCTCCGAGGTAATCGGTCGGTCTTGGCGGGGCAAGTCGCCGTCGAGCCCAGCCATTGCTCAGGCCGGGCTTGAAACAACTCCCGTCCCCTCGCGATCCCCTGAGGCATTACACACCAGGCGGCAAGAGGCCACCCGGCACGGCAGCCAGGGAGGGCCGCCGCCGGAGCCGGCGCGCCTCGCCCCTTCCCGCCGGTGCAAAATGGCGGGAGGCGCCCCGCCCCACCAGTCGTTGGCCACACGCGTCGTACTGTTGGCCGGGTTGAGCCTGCTACTGACCGGGTGCCGGGTGGCTGAGGAAACCGCAAAGCTGCCGGTGCAAATGGTCTCGGCCGTGGTACCGGGCCGTCCGTCCACGCCGCCGGACCCTGCGGCGCTGCAGGCCGAGTTGCAGCGTTACGCGAACGACTTTTCCGGCCGCATGTCCGCCGGGCTCGACGCATACGCCCATAGCGCGAAGACGCGGGAGGCTCGGGAGCGGGCGTTGCAGTTGAAGGTGTCGCTGATCTCCTCCGCTCTGACGATTGCCACCGGCCCCAATCCGCAGGCCAATCTGCTGGACTTCGTGGCGCTGGCCAGCCTGACCCGGTCGTTCGTCGAAGAACGCGCGGGCGAGGTCGTGCCACCGGGCGCGTTCGAGCCGTGGCTTCAATCCAGCCAGATGCTGGAAACCAACGCGTGGACGCTGGCCGGCAGAATTCTGACCCCCGACCAGCAGCTTGAACTCCGGACCACCATCGAAAGCTGGCGCACGGACAACCTCCAGGTTGGCGAGGCTTTCTTTGCGCGGCCACAGGAGTTCGCCTCCCTTATCCGCCAGTCCGGCGAAAAGCGGGGCAAACCCGGCAGTGTGTTCAGCCTGATGGGCCTGGACCCCACGGCCGGCCTGGACCCGGCCGTGCGCGAAGTGACCCGCTCGCGACTCTTTGCCGAACGCGCGTTGTTCGCGATGCAACACCTGCCGCTTGTCCTGCGCTGGCAGACCGAATTACTGGTCGCGCAAATCCTCCGGCAGGAGCAGTTCGCCAACATGGTGGCCAGCGCCGACCGCCTCAGCCGCGCGGCGGAATCCGCCAGCCAGACCGCGGCGGAGCTACCCGACCGGGTGACCGCCGAACGCAAGGCCATCCTGGAAGCGTTAGAAGCGCAGGAAGGCCGGTTGCGGGACCTTGCGGCGGAGGTCAGCCGCACCCTCGGGGCTGGGGAGCGGATGTCCACGTCACTCACTACAACACTCAACACGTTTGAGACGCTGATGCGTCGGTTCGGCGTGGGCGAAGCACCCCAGCATGCCCCTGACCCGAATCGTCCGCCCTTCAACATCCTCGATTACGCCCGCACGGCGGAGCAGATCGCCGTCATGGCGCAAGAATTGGACCGGCTGCTCAAAGACGCGGGCGGCACACTCGATTCACCGGCGCTGGACCAGCGGATCGCGAGCCTGAAGGAACTGTCGGCCTGGGCGAAGGCCGATGCCAGGTCGGTGTTGAACCACGCGTTTCTGCTGGCGGCGGGCCTGGTCGTACTGGTGTTCGTGTGCGCGGTGATCTACCGGCGCCTGGGCCGCAGCCCGCGCTGATTTCAGCCACGTGACATCAGCGACTCGCCCTGGTTCGTAGTGCAGGCGTTCCCCCCCGCGATTCTTGTTGTAGCCGGCATCCTTGTCTGCGGCACTGCCGACAGCCCTCGATTGGCCATGAAGGTGCCGACCGCAGCCATGGAAGGTCAGAGCCTGACAGTGTCCCGCACACGCATCTCCCCTTCATGCCGCTGCGCTTGCGACGGTGGTGGCGCCGGGCCTGCGGCCGGCCGCAGAGCCGGGCATCTTGTCCGGCGGTCTGGGCCAGCAATAGCTCCAGCATTGAATGCGCGGCTGGTTCGGGCTGGCTGAAGCCACACTCAACGGCAACTTGGATGGTTGCCGCTACCGGCCCGGATAGCTGCCGGTACGCCGGCCCCCACCCTCAGTTTCTGTGGGCTCAAAATAGTGAGGTACAACCACATTCTGCCCCGTTCCTCCTTCAAGTTTGCCTGTGGCCGCAACGAGGTAGATGTCTCGTTTGTACTTGCCCTAATAAGCACAAAGGCGCCCAATGCATACGCGCTTACACCCAGACATCCCCATCATGAAACTCCGCGGCCTATTCCGCCCCGTCAGCCTCGCGCTGGCCTGCTGCGCCTCACTCACGCAAACCGTCCAAGCCGGCGGCATCGCCCTCTACGAAATCGCCACGCCGGACGTGGGCTTGGCCGCCGCCGGTTACGCGGCACGGGCGGACGACGCTTCGACTTTGTTCAAGAATCCCGCCGGCATGAGCCGCCTGGATGGCGCGCAATTCCAAGGCGGACTTCAGGCGTTGTATGGCAGCGTGACTTTTTCGCCCGACGCCAACACTTCAACCCGGCTCGGAAACGCTGACGGCGACAATGCGGTCGGCTGGCTGCCGGGCGGGAGTCTGTTTGTCGTAACGCCCATCGGGGAAAAGTGGCGGGTGGGCTTTGGCACTTTGTCCTACTTCGGCCTCGCCACGGATTACGACGACGACTGGGTGGGCCGCTACTATGTGCAGGAGGGCGCGCTGCTCGGCATGTCCCTGATGCCGTCGGTGAGTTTTCAGGTCACGGACTGGCTGTCCATCGGGGCCGGTCTGAACGCGATGTACGGCCTGCTGGACACCGACGTGGCCGTGAACAACGGCATCGGCCCGGACGGACAAATGGAATTGAAGGATGGGGCCTGGGGTTTCGGCGCCAACGTGGGCATCCTGATTCAAGCCAGCGAGAAGACCCGTTTCGGCATCACCTACCTGTCCCCGGTGGATCTGGATTTCAAGGACACGCCATCCTTCAGCGGACTCGGGCCGGTGCTGGGGGCCATCCTCGCCAGCCCGCGCGAATTAGACCTGGGCGTGACGGTGCCGCAGTCCGTGATGGTGAGCGCGTGTCACGCTTTGAACGACCGCTGGGCGCTCCTGGCCAATGTCGGCTGGCAGGACTGGAGCGAGTTCGGCTACGTCGAGGCTGGCGTCGAAGCGGGCGGCACCACGACGCTCAGATTGAATTACCAAGACACCTGGCATGGCGCCCTGGGCGTCCAGTATCGCGCTTCGGAGAAATGGCTGCTCTCGGGCGGCGTGGCGTACGACAGTTCGGCGGTCGAGGATGCAGACCGCACGGTCACGTTGCCGATGGGCGAGGCGTGGCGTTTCGGTCTCGGCGCCCAGCACCAACTCAGCGACTCCGTCAGTATCAGCGCGGCTTGCACATTTCTTTGGGCCGGCGACATGGACGTGGATCAGGGGAGTGATCTCGCCTTGCGGGGCCGCGTTTCTGGGTCGTACGAGAGCGCGTGGTTCACAATCGCCACGCTGAATTTGAGCTGGAAGTTTTGAGCAACACGGGGTGGCGGCGGGAGGTTCTTTGACCCGACGACGCCTCGTGGGGCTCCAATCACAGACAACCAAAAACATGAAATCAAGAACCATCCTCGCCGCTTTCAGCCTCGTGTTGGGCGCGGTGGCAACACAGGCCGCCGACGGCCTTGACCGAACCGTCCTGCCGATTCAGTTCCCAAAACAACCGGCTCTCAAGGAACTCTACGCCAAGGACGTGAAAACCCCACCGCCGCGGCAGGAGTCGACGGCACCGGCCGGCGCACCCAACGTTGTGGTCATCTTGATTGACGACCTCGGCTTTGGCGCCACGGAAACCTTCGGTGGACCGTTGAAGACGCCCACGTTGGACCGGCTGGCCAAAGGCGGGCTGCGTTACAACAGTTTCCACACCACGGCGCTTTGTTCGCCGACCCGCGCCGCGCTCAAGTCCGGGCGCAACCATCACACCGCCAACATGGGATTCATCACCGAAATGGCGACCGGCCTGCCCGGCGCCACCGGCGAAATTCCCAATCGTGTCGCCCCGCTGGCGGAAATCCTCCGGCACAACGGCTACAGCACCGCCGCGTTTGGCAAGTGGCATGAAACCGCCGTCTGGGAAACCAGCGTGTCCGGCCCCTTCGACCGCTGGCCGACCCGGCAGGGCTTCGACAAGTTCTATGGCTTCATTGGCGGCGAGGCCAACCAGTGGGCGCCGTATCTGCACGACGGCGTCGCGCGGGTCGAGCTTCCCAACGACCCGAATTACATCTTGAACACGGACATGGCGAACCAAGCGGTGGCGTGGCTGAAGTTCCAGAAAGCCATGACGCCCGACAAACCGCTGTTCATCTACTACGCGCCCGGCGCGGTGCATGCCCCCCACCATGTGCCGCAGGAATGGATTGCCAGATGGAAGGGCAAGTTCGACGGCGGCTGGGACAAGCTGCGCGAAGAAACCCTCGCCCGCCAACTCAAGATGGGCATCGTTCCGCCCGGCACCAAGCTCGCGCCCAAACCCAAAGCCATCAAGGATTGGGACGCGCTCTCCGCCGATGAGAGACGGTTGTTCGCCCGGCAGGCCGAGGTGTTCGCGGCGTTTCTGGAACACACCGACCACGAAATCGGCCGGGTGGTCCAGGCGTTGGAGGACGTTGGTCAACTCGACAACACGCTGATTTTCTACATTGCCGGCGACAATGGCACCAGCGCCGAGGGCGGCATGGTTGGCATGTTCAACGAAATGACCTACTTCAACGGCGTGACCGAGAAGGTCGAGAATCTGCTCAAGGTCATGGACCAGTGGGGCGGACCGGAGACCTATCCGCACATGGCCGCCGGTTGGGCGGTGGCGCTGGACACCCCGTTCCAATGGACCAAGCAGGTGGCGTCGGATTTCGGCGGCACGCGCGTGGGCATGGTCGCGCACTGGCCCAAGCGCATCCGGGCGAAGGGCGAAATCCGCCCGCAGTTCAGCCACGTCATCGACATCGCGCCGACCGTGCTTGAGGCGGCAGGTTTGCCGGAGCCCAAGATCGTGAACGGCACGCCGCAGATTCCGATGGCCGGCAAGAGCCTGGTCTATACGTTTGATGACCCCAAGGCGAAGGAGCGCCGCACAACGCAATACTTTGAGATCGCCGGCAACCGCGCCATCTACAAGGACAGCTGGTTTGCCCGCACCATCCACAAGGCGCCGTGGGAAAGCCTGCCCCGCCGGGCCATTGACGACAATTCCGCATGGGAGCTTTTCGACTCCCGCACCGACTTCAGCTTGAGCACCGACCTGGCGTCTCAAAATCCCGGCAAGCTCAAGGAGCTGCAGGCCGCGTTCCTCGAGGAGGCGCGCAAATACAACGTCACACCCCTCGACGACCGGGTGTTCGAGCGGGTGGATGGCGCGCGCGTGGGGCGTCCCGATCTCATGGGGGAACGCAAATCCATCACGGTCGCCGAAGGCATGGCCGGCATGATGGAGAGTACCTTCCTCAACGTGAAGAACAGGTCCAAAACCATCACCGCTGAAATCGTCGTGCCGGAAAAAGGCGCGCACGGAATCATCCTCGCTCAAGCCGGTCGTTTCGGCGGCTGGGCGCTCTATGCCAAGGACGGCGTGCCCGCTTACGACTACAACTTCCTCGGCCTGCAACGCACCACGATTGCCGGCACTCAGCCGCTCCCACCCGGCAAGCACACTGTCCGTCTCGACTTCGCCTATGACGGTGGCGGCCCGGGCAAAGGCGGTGTGGGCACGCTGTTCGTGGATGACACCAAAGTGGCCGAAGGCCGGATCGAAAACACGCAGGCCGGCATCTTCTCCGCCGACGAAACCGCCGACGTGGGCATTGATCTCGGCACGCCCGTGGTGGAAACCATCGGCGCGGAGGCGAAGTCGCGGTTCACGGGCCGGATTCCAAAAGTGACGGTGGAGGTGAAATAGGCCATCTCAGTCGCCCAGCGGCGAACCCTGAAATGACGCGCGCCAAACCGAATTGGCCATCTGCCCCGGTCAAGCCAGATCAAACCCAATCAAGTTTAAAGCATGAACAACTTAAACCTGCCCCTGCCGACACTGACCCTTGCCCTCGCCGCGGTTCTGATCGTCGGCTGCTCCAAACCCAACGACGCCATTTCCCAGGCGGGCAAAGCCGACCAGGCGGCAGGCATCGCCGCGCCGAGCATCGCCGCGCCGAGCATCGCCGAAACCAAGGCCATTGCCGAGGAGGCCTTCATCTACGGCCTGCCGCTGGTGATGAACTACGCGGTGATGATCGAGTTCTGCGTGGACAAAAACTCCGGTCAATACAAAGGGCCGTTCAACACCATCGCCAATGAAGCCCGCGTGTTCACCTACCAGGACACCGCCGTTGTCACGCCCAACAGCGACACGCCCTACTCGATGCTCTGGCTCGATCTGCGCGCTGAGCCGATGGTCATTTCCGTGCCCGCGGTGGAAAAGGAACGTTACTACTCGGTGCAGTTGATAGACGGCAACACCTACAACTATGGCTACATTGGCAGCCGCGCCACGGGCAATGCTGCGGGTGATTACCTCGTCGCCGGCCCGGATTGGAAAGGGCAGACGCCCGCCGGCATCAAGCAGGTGTTCCGTTCCACCACGCCGTTTGGCCTGACCATCTTCCGCACCCAACTTTTCAACCCCGACGACATGCCGAACGTGGTGAAAGTTCAGGCCGGTTACAAGGCGCAACCGCTTTCTGCCTATCTCAAACAACCCCCGCCACCTGCCGCGCCGAAAATTGATTTCGCCCCCGCCAACACCAAGGGCATCAAGGAGAACTTCTACGAATACCTCGACGCCGCACTGCAGTTCGTGCCCGAGACGCCGCTGGACATGGAACTCCGCGCGCGGCTGGCGACCATCGGCATCGGACCGGGAAAGAAATTCAATTTCAAAGACCTCTCGCTCGAACACAAGGCCGCCGTGCTGCTGGCCATGAAGGCGGGCGAGGACAAGGTGGACAAGTTCCTCGCCGCCGGTCTCAAGAACATCAACGGGTGGAAGGTCGGCGCGGTCTTCGGCGACGAAGCTTTTTTCAATGGCAACTGGCTCATGCGCGCCGCCGCCGCCAAGGGCGGCATCTACGGCAACGACGCGATTGAAGCGGTCTATCCCATGACCCGCTGGTTGCCCGACGGTGAGGTGCTCGACGGCAGCAAGCACAACTACACACTCACGTTCCCCGCGGGGCAGTTGCCGCCGGTCAATGCCTTCTGGTCGGTGACGATGTATGATGGCAAGACGCAACTGCTGATCGAAAACCCGATCAATCGTTACCTCATCAACTCGCCGATGCTGCCCGGCCTGAAGAAGAACGCCGACGGCTCGCTGACGCTTTACATCCAGAACCAATCCCCCGGCGCCGACAAGGAAAGCAACTGGCTGCCCGCCCCCAGCGGCCCAATTTATCTCGTCATGCGGCTCTATTGGCCAAAGACTGATGCCCCTTCGATTCTGCCAGCGGGTCAAGGCACTTGGAAACCGCCGGGCATAGTGAAGGCCAATTAAAACCATGAGCACCACCCCAATTCTGATCCGCGCTTTGGCAGTTGTAGCCTTGTCCGCTTCCAGCGGACTCCAAAGTGCGCACGCCGCGAACGGCAAGCCCAACATCGTCCACATCGTCGCCGACGATCTCGGCTGGAAGGACGTCGGCTTCAACGGCTGCACGGACATCAAGACGCCGAACATTGACGCGCTGGCCGCAGGCGGCGCGAAGTTCACCCAGTTTTATGTGCAGCCAATGTGTACGCCCACCCGCGCGGCGCTGATGACCGGGCGCTATCCGTTCCGCTACGGCCTGCAAACCATCGTCATCCCGGGCCCGGCCGGTTACGGCCTCGACACCAACGAATGGCTGCTGCCGCAATGTCTCAAGGAAGCCGGCTACACCACGGCCATCATCGGCAAGTGGCATCTCGGCCACGCGGACCTGAAGTATTGGCCCAAGCAGCGCGGCTTCGATTACCAATACGGTGCGATGATCGGCGAACTGGATTATTACACACACAGCGATGCCGGAGTGCTCGACTGGTTTCGCAACAACAAGGCCGTCCGCGAAAAGGGCTACACGACCCAGCTCATCGGCAACGACGCCGTGAAATACATCAACCAACAGAGCACGGACAAGCCGTTCTATCTCTATCTCACCTTCAACGCCCCGCACACGCCGTATCAAGCGCCGAAGGAATACGTGGACCGCTACCAGAACATCGCCGATCCCACGCGCCGCACTTACGCCGGCATGGTCACGTGCCTCGACGACGAGATTGGCAAGGTCGTTGCCGCTCTCGACCAAAAGGGCCTGCGCGACAACACACTCATCTTGTTCCACAGCGACAACGGTGGCACGAAGAACGCCATGTTCGCCGGGCAGATGGCCGACTTGTCCAAAACCAAAATCCCCTGTGACAACGGCCCCTACCGCGACGGCAAAGGCTCGCTGTTCGAGGGTGGGACGCGCGTGGCCGCCTGCGCTAACTGGCCCGGTAAAATCAAGCCCCAGACTGTGGATGGCCTCATTCACGCCGTGGACATCTATCCCACGCTCGCCACGCTGGCCGGGGCTTCCACCGTTAAGTGCAAGGCACTCGACGGCGTGAACGTCTGGGACACCATCGCCGAAGGCAAACCCTCGCCGCGCACCGAAATCATCTACAACGTCGAGCCGTTCCGCGGCGCCGTGCGGCAGGGCGATTGGAAACTGGTGTGGCGATCCCTCATTCCCACGAGTGTGGACCTCTACAACCTCGCCGAAGATCCCTACGAACAGAACAACCTCGCCCCCGCGCATCCCGACAAAGTGGCGGCGATGCAGGCGCGCCTCAACGCTTTGGGCAAGGAATCAGCCAAGCCGCTGGCGCTGATCTACGTGACCAGCGTGGGACTGGCGCACGGCAAACCGCTGATGGCCTCCGAAAGCGGCCAAGGCCCGGCGCTGGTCGAGCCGGACGGACATTCGATCACGGATGAAGGCTTCGGTGAGAGAGATCTCCCGCATTGAATCCGCGCCTATTTGCGCCATTCAATTTCGCTAAATAGCGAAACTCGATCCGGCAATGCGAATCCGGCGAAAAGCCATGAAAATTATGCAAATATGAACCCAATAACCCTACTCACCGGTCACAGCCTCTCACTAACCATGCCCCACATGACATTAACTGTGCGCTCGCTTTGATGGCAGTGGCGTGCTGGACGCCACCTCGATTGTCGCGGCGGCAATGGCCTTGGCCTTTTCCGACACGCGGAACCTGGCCAGCCTCCTCAGTCTGATTCATCTCACCAAAATCTTTTCGCTGGTACAATCCGGCTACGCCGCTGACTTCATCCTCGAGTTGAGCCTCGATTCGTTGAACAGCCTTCGCAACCAGCCGGTCACGCTCGGGGCCCCGCATACGGCGGACCCGGAATCCTTCCAGGTCGCGATGCGGCTGAGGAATCTCCAAGCAGCCGGTGCGCTGGGACTGCGGGTGGAGACCCCCTTCGGCGGCACGCAGGCCCAGCGCTAATTTTTCCAAGCCGACAGGTTGAGCCCGGAAACGCGGGTGGATCGCACAAGCGCGGGTGAACCACACCCGGCCAAACGGTTTGGCGGCGAACGCCGCGCGCGACAGCGATCCACGAATACGCAGCCAGTATTGCGATTGCGAGTCTTTCAAGAGCCGACGCCCAGTATGGCCGCGAGGAAGGCCAGGCGATCCGCGGCTTCCTCAATGAGCTTGGTGGTGGGTTTGCCGGCGCCGTGGCCGGCCTTGGTCTCGATGCGGATCAGCACCGGCGGGCCGCCGGTGTGGCATTCCTGGAGCCGCGCGGCGAACTTGAAGCTGTGTGCGGGCACCACGCGGTCGTCGTGGTCGGCGGTGGTAATGAGTGTGGCGGGATAACGCACGCCACGTTTGAGGTTGTGATACGGCGAGTAGGCGCGCAGTGTGGTGAATTCCTCGGGTTCGTCCGGCGAGCCGTAATCGCTGGTCCAGGCCCACCCGATGGTAAACTTGTGGAAGCGCAGCATGTCCAGGACGCCCACCGCCGGCAGGGCGGCGGCAAACAACTCGGGCCGCTGGGTCATGCACGCGCCCACCAGCAGGCCGCCGTTGCTGCCACCGGCGATGGCCAAGTGCTTGCGCGAGGTGTAGCGGTGGGTGATGAGCCACTCGGCCGCGGCGATGAAATCGTCGAAGACGTTTTGCTTCCGGAGCTTGGTTCCGGCCTGATGCCATTCCTCGCCGTACTCGCCGCCGCCGCGCAGGTTCGGCTGGGCATAGACGCCGCCCATTTCCATCCACACCAGGTTGGCGACCGAGAAGGCGGGGGTGAGGCTGATGTTGAAGCCGCCGTAGCCGTAGAGGAGCGTGGGATTGCGGCCGTTGAGGCGCAAACCTTTCTTGTGGCTGATGAACATCGGTACGCGCGTGCCGTCCTTGCTCCGGTAAAACACCTGCCGGGTCTCGTACTGGGCGGGGTCGAACGCCACCTGCGGCCGGCGGAAGACGGTGCTCGCGCCGGTGGCGGCGTCGTGGCGGTAAATCACCGCGGGCGTCGTGAAGCTGGTGAAGGAATAAAACGTCTCGGTCTCGTGGCGCTTGCCACCGAAGCCGCCGGCGGTGCCCAACCCGGGCAGCTCCACCTCGCGAACGAACCGCCCGGCCAGGTCGAACACCTTCACCTGTGTGTGCGCGTCCTTGAGGTAATTCACGAAGAACTGCTGGTTCAGCGTGCTGACGCTCTGGATGGTCTCCGCGGCCTGTGGGATCAGTTCTTTCCAGTTCCCGCGTGCGGGCGCCCGCGTGTCAATGGCAATGACCCGGCCGCGCGGCGCCGCGAGGTCGGTGTGGAACCAGAACACCGGTCCGTCGTTGTCCACGAAGTTGTACGAGGCATCGAAGTCGTTGAGCAACTCGACCACCGGCGCGTCCGGCGACTGCAGATCCTTGTAGAACACCCGGTTTTTCGGGTCGGTGCCCTGGCTGACCGTGATGATGAGGTAGCGGCCGTCGTCCGTGACGTTCCCGCTGAACCCCCACTCCTTCTGGTCGGGGCGGTGGTACACGAGGACGTCCTCGCTCTGCGGCGTGCCGAGGCGGTGGTAATAAAGCTTCTGGAAGTAGTTCACCCGCGTGAGTCGCTGCTCGGCGGTGGGCTCGTCGTAGCGGCTGTAGAAAAAACCCCGGCCGTCCTTGGTCCAGGACGCGCCGGAAAATTTCACCCAACGGATGTGATCGGGCAGATCGTTCCCCGTGCCCACATCGCGCACGCGCCATTCCTGCCAGTCGGAGCCCGCGACCGCCACGCCGTAAGCCATGAGCCGGCCGTCCTCGCTCACTGCCGAGCCGGTGAGTGCCACCGTGCCATCGGCCGCAAGCGTGTTTGGATCGAGCAGCACGCGCGGGGTGGCCTCCAGGGATTCCGCCACGTACAGCACCGCCTGGTTTTGCAGGCCGTCGTTGCGGGCGAAGAAGTAGCGGTCGCCCTGTTTGGTGGGCACACTGTACCGCTCGTAGTTCCAAAGCTGTGTCAGCCGGTCCTTGATCGCGCCGCGCTGTGGGATGCGTTCCAAGAAGCCGAACGTGACGCGGTTCTGCGCCTCCACCCAGGCCTTGGTCTCCGGCGCGTTGTCGTCCTCCAGCCAGCGGTACGGGTCCTCGATCCGCGCGCCGTGGAGGATGTCCACGACGTTGGTCCGGGCAGTGACCGGGTACGCGGACTTGGGCAGGCGATAGGCGGCTGAGCGCGCGGCGCGGGTGGCGCAACTGGACAGGGTCATCGCAAGGATCAGGGCACTGGCGACGGCCGGCAAAACCAGCGACCGGCGGCCGGCCCTCGGGAAGGATATGGGCTTCATGCCGTTTTGTTTCGGCCGAAGATGGGGTGACAGGCGGTGCTCGGCAAACGCATTCAATCCAATTGCCCGCATCACTGGCAACTCGGTTTGCCGCTTCTTCTCCTGGACTTGCTGCTGGCCGCGCCCGCTGTCCGGCCCCCGCCGGACAATTTCGCTTGCTCGCCCGATGGTTCTGCCTCGGCCGGCCGGCCTTGCCGACAAACCGGGGGCATCCGCCACCGCAGCGGAAGTCGCCGGGCTTCCACCGCCAACCGGGTCGTTTGTCTCAGCGCGGACTTCCCGCGGCACGCAACGCCGAGTGGTGCGCCGCCCAGTACAGCGCAAAGGCGGGCAGACCCAGCAGCAGGGTTGCGCCCGCCCAGACCAGCCGGCTCATCAGCACCGTGGGGCGTCCGCGCGCGTCCCGCCAGACGGCAAGCGCCAGCACGAGGTGCAGCAACGGCACCAGCACGCCGAGCGCGTAATAACCGTACGTCTTGAGCGTGTTGAACAGTCCAAGAATGCTCATGAGCATGGCGCACGGTAACGGCTACGGAAGCGTCCGGCGAGTCGGGAAACCGGCCGGCCGGACCCTGTCCGGCTCAGGCGTGGAGCGCGCTGCTGAACGCGCGGAAATGCTGTTCGGCAACCGGATGGCGTGGGCCGAGCAGGTGAAAGATCGCGCGGCAGGCGTCCTTCGCGCCGCCGTTGTCGTAGCTCTTGTTCCGCTCCAACACTTCGATGAACGCCGGCAGCGCCGCGCCGAAATCGCCGCCGCGCACGGCCCGCGCGCCGGCCAGATAACGGTCGCGCATGTTACCGGCGGGGAGTTCCTCTGGACGCGCGGCAAGCGTGGCGAGACGGGCCAGCACGCGCAGGGCGGCGGCGCGGTCGGCCCATTCGGAGTGATCCCCCACGGGGGCGAGCAGTTCGCCGACACGTTCCGGCGCGGCAACCAGCCAGGCCTGCGCCAGCAGCACGCGCGCGCGGTCATTGCCGGGCTCCGCGACGACGATCGGCTCCAGCAGGCGCGCGGCTTCGGCGGGCCGCCCTTGATCGAGGTGCGTCTGGGCGGCATCGAGCTGTCCCGTGCTCGGCGACGGCAGGGCGCGCTCTAGCCAGCGCCGGACCTCGGCCTTGGGCAGCGCGCCGACGAACTCGTCCGCGACCTCGCCATTCACGAACAGCTTCACCGCCGGGATGCTGGTGACGTTGAAGGCCATCGCCAGTTGCTGGTTTTCCTCGGTGTTGACCTTGACCAACTCCCAGCGGCCGCGAGCTGCGGCCGCCAGTTCTTCAAGCACCGGCCCCAGACTGCGGCAGGGCCCGCACCACGGTGCCCAGAAATCCACCAGCACGGGCACCGTGCGGCTGCGCTCCAGAACCTGTTTTTCGAAATCGCGTGCCTCGAAAGTCACGGGAGGAATCTAAGTCGGGTCGCGGAAGTCTGAAAAGCACCGGCTTTGCGTGCCTGGGCTGGGATTGGCTGTGCAGACGATGGAATCCTTACCGCGCCTTCACGTACGTCCAGACCTCGTCGTAGAGCCGGGACTGGGCGCCAAGATGCACCAGGAATTCCAGGCGGGCCCGCACCTCCTCGGGCGGGTAGATGGCGGGATTGGCGAGGTCCGCCGGCCGGATGAACCGGCGCGCGGCGGCGTTGGGCGTGGCGAACTGGGTGAAGTTCGCGATGCGCGCGCCGTTCTCGGGCTCGAGGCAGAAGTTGATGAACTGTTCGGCCAGGTCGCGATGCGGCGCGCGGCTCAGCACAGCCAGGTTGTCCACCCAGATCAGGCTGCCTTCCTTTGGAATCACGTACACCGTTTCCGGGTCCGCGGTCATGCCCCGCACACCTTCGCCGCTGTACACGACCGCTGCGGTGGCCAGCCGGCCCAGCACCTTGTTCTTGCCGCCCACCGTGCCATCGAAGCCCAGCGAGCGGCGCTTGGCGTCGAGCAGCAGGTCGCGCACGGCCCTGAGCTCCGCGGGGTCGGTGGCATTGGCCTCGCGGCCGCGGTACTTCAGCGCCGCACCGATGAGATCGCGCGCGGAATCCAGCAGCACAAACGGCCCGGCTTGCTGCCGCGGATCGAAGACCGCCGCCCAGGAGTCGGGCACGGGCTGGCCGGCACGCTTGCGGACAAACAGGCCGAGCGTGCCCCATTGGTACGGCACGGTGTAACGGTTCTCGGCGTCGAACGCGAGGTTGAGGAGGCGCGGGTCCAGATGGCGCAGGTTCGGGAGTTTCTCGTGGCGCAGCGGGGCGAGCAGCCCCAGTTTGACCAGCACCGGCACGCGGTGGTCGGGCGGCACCACCACGTCGTACAGCGCCGCGCCGCCAGCCTGGAGTTTGGCCATCATCGCGCCGTCGTCCTCGTACAGGTCAATCACGACCTCGCAATCGTGCTGCTGCTCGAAGGCCTTGACCACGACCGGGTCCATGTACTCGCTCCAGATGAACAGATTGAGCCGGGCCCTGGCGGCGAGCACCGGCATGGCAAGCAAGCACATTACGAGAATGCGGAGGAAAATTCGCATGGTCAGGTCATACAAGTCGGGGGGATTATTAAGACGCGGGTGACTTGTTAAAAGCGTGAAAGGTCACAACACGACAGCCACGGTCCACTTAACCTTTCAACCTTTTAAACCGCCCTTTAACCCGGTCCCGTGCCCGCTCGCTGACGGCGAAGCAGGGCCACCCCGACCGTGGCCAGTACCGATGCCAGCACCAGCAGCGTGGCCAGGGCGTTGATTTCCGGCGTCAGGCCGCGTTTGACCGAGGAGTAGATCAAAATGGGCAGCGTGGTGGCGCCCGGCCCGCTGGTGAAAAAGCTCACCACGAAATCGTCCAGGCTCAGGGTGAAGGCCAGCATCGCCGCCGCCAGCACACCGGGGAGGATGAGCGGCAGGGTGACGCACCGGAACGCCTGCCAGCGGCTGGCGCCGAGGTCGCGCGCGGCCTCCTCGAGCGCCGGATCCAGCCCCGTCAGCCGCGCGCTGACCACGAGCGTCATGAACGGAATCTGAAACGTGACATGCGCGAGCACCATCGTGCCCAGGCCCAGCTCGAAGAGCCCCAGCCACTGCCGCGCCAGCGAATAAAACAACAGGAGCGCCGCCGCCATGACGATATCCGGGATGAACACCGGCACGTGCAACAACCGGCGCACCAGCCGTTGTCCCGGCCAGTGGCCCAGACTGAGGCCCCACGCCAACAGCGTACCCAGCGCGGTGGCGATGGCCGTGCTGGTCAACGCCAGGATCAGCGTGTTGCGGGCGGCGGCAAACGCGGCTTCGTCGGTGAACAGCGTGCGGTACCAATTCAAGGTGAAACCCTGCCAGCCCGGGCCATGCCGCGCGGCGTTGAACGAAAATACGATCACTACCGCGAGCGGCGCGTAGAGAAAGCCGTACAGTGCCGCGGCGGCGAGTACCAGCGGCAGACGATGGCGGGAGCGCGGGTTCACAGCACCTCTGGGATTTTCTCGCGTCCGGCCAGTCGCGCGTACACCCAGAGGCCCACGAGCACCGCCGCCAGACCAAACGCTGCGATAGCCGAGCCGAACGGCCAATCCAGTCCCGGCCCGAACTGCTGCTGCACCGCGTTGCCGAGCAGCATTGTCCTGGCGCCACCCAACAAATCGGGAATCACGAACTGCCCGCTGGCCGGCAGGAAGACCAGCACCACGCCCGCTGCCAGGCCGGGCTTGATCTGCGGCAGCAGCGCGTGCCGGAAGACGCGGAGCCCGCCGGCGCCCAAGTCCGCCGCGGCTTCGGCCAGCGTCCAGTCCAGCTTCTCCACCGAGGCGTACAACGGCAGCACCATGAAGGGCAGGTAGTCGCACACCATCGCCACCAGCACGGCGCCCAGCCCCGGATACAACGCCTCACCCGGCACCATCAGCCCGCACGCGGCGGCCACGCGGGTTACCAGTCCCTCCGGAGCGAGCAAAATCTGCCACGCGTACGTGCGCACCAGCAGATTCGTCCAGAACGGAATCACCACCAGCGTCAACGTCACGTTCTTCCAGGACGCGGGCAAGCCGGCGATGAAAAAGGCCAGTGGCAGGGCTGCGAGCGCGCACAAGGCGGCGGTGGCCGCGCCCAGCGCCAGGCTGCGGAGGAGGATTTGCGGGTAAAGTGGATCGAAGCCCAGCAGGCCAAAGCCCAGCAGCCTCCGGTAATTTTCGAGCGTGAAGGGCCGCGTGACTTCGCCCAATTCGCCGCGGCTGTGAACACTCACCGCCAGGATCAGCGCCAGCGGCAGGTAAAAGAACACGGCGAGCCATAACAGACCCGGCCCCGCCGTGAACAACGTGGCGGCCCCGCTGCGACGACCACACCGGGCGGGAGCAGCACGCAACTGCGTCATCTCAGTCCTCCAAGACCCGCAGCGCCTCCGGCGGCACACCCAACGTCACCGCGTCGCCCACGCGGACGGGCGACCCGCTGGCTGCGGCATTCAGTGCTTGCACCCGCAACATCTGCCCGGCGATCTCGACCTGGTACTGAGTTTCCGCGCCGGCGTAAACCACGTCGCGCACCCGGCCGGCGAGGCGGGTGGCGGGGTCAGCGCCGGAAGGCGAACCGGCGGGCGCCAGTTGGAGCTTTTCCGGGCGGACGGCAAGGGTGACGGTGTCGCGGTCGGGTTTGAGTTCAGCCGCCGGCACCCACAGTGGACCGAACAGGGTCTCAAACGCCACGCGCCCATCACGGTTCGAAGCCGTCCGACGGGCGGGTATGAGATTGCAGGCGCCCAGAAACTCCGCCACGAACCGCGTTCGCGGATGCTCGTAAAGATGCGACGGCGCGCCCACCTGTTCGAGGCGGCCGGCGCGCAGAATGCCCACGCGGTCGCTCAACGCCAGCGCCTCCTCCTGGTCGTGGGTCACGTGGATGAACGTGATGCCGAGGCGACGTTGCAGGGCCTTCAAATCGGACTGGAGCCGGCGGCGCAGGCCGAGGTCGAGCGCGCCCAGCGGTTCATCGAGCAGTAACACCTGGGGTTCGTTCACCAAAGCGCGGGCCAGCGCCACGCGCTGTTTCTGGCCGCCGGAGAGTTGCGCGGGCCGACGCTCGCGCAGGTCGCCGATTTGGGTCAGTTCCATTACCGCCCGGACGCGGTGTTCCAACTCGGCGCCGGGCACGCGTTTCATGCGCAAGCCAAAGGCGACGTTCTCCCACACGCTGAGGTGCGGAAACAGCGCATAGGATTGGAAGACCGTGTTCACCGGCCGCTGATGCGCGGGCAGCAGGAGCGTGGACCTTCCGCCCAAATGGATTTCGCCCGCGTCGGGCCAATCGAGACCGGCCAGCAAGCGCAGCAACGTGGTCTTGCCGCAGCCTGACGGCCCGAGCAGGGAGAAGAATTCGCCGCTTAGCACCCGCAGGCTCACACGGTCCAGCGCCGTCACAGTGCCGAAGCGGCGGCTGACCTCAATGAACTCCACGACGGTGGGCGGGGTGACCGGAGCTTGGGCGGCGGGGGCTGTGTTGGGATTAGTTGGGGGCTGGTACGCCACGCCCAGAGACGTATCAAATGCCGCCGCCGCTCGACAAGCCACTGCGTGACCCGCAGCCCGGCGGGAAAAAACCAGACGGGCGGCCCCGGGTTGGTTCCGAAGGCCGCCCGTAACGCATCGGTGGCTAGCAGTCCACGACGGTAAAGTTGCTCCTGCGGGCCCAAGTCTGCCGCCCGTTTCCGGGCGGCAGACCAACCCCTTCAAGCCTGTAACCCTTTCCCCTACGGGCTTGGAGGCTCAGGATGAACCCGGCCCACATTGTCAGCTAGCGCGCCCAGCCACTGACTCCCTGTCAGCGGCACCCCTGGGCGCACACAGCTGACGGCAAACGCTATAGCAGCCAGTGTGCCTGCCTTTGTGATCGGCGGAGACGGCGCGACCTGACCACTTCATCCAACTTATCTTCCCGCCCTGTTCTCCCCCGCAGGCGGGGTGTTACCCGTGATCCGAGATTTGCTGATAAATCCCTTTTTAGAAGATACTTGGATCAGAAAAACCGCAGAAATAGCTGCCGGCTATGAAAACTTCACATCAGCGCTGATGCCTTCAGAAAGTTAAAGCCACTTTGATCTTGCACAGCACTGACTGCGCAATTCTTATCCATACGCTGACCAACATTTGGACGAAGTCTATTCCGTCGAAGAGATGACTCCGACTGGTTGGGGGCCGACAAAGCACTGATCGTGAGCTCCTTTCAACCTGGATTGCGCGACCGGTCAAATGGACGCGCAGTCGTCCGCCATCGCGCACGGCACCGGATTATGGCCAAAATACCGCGGAGCCGCCTTTTAAGCGGGTCCATACGGCCTAGACGAACTCCCACTGCCGACCAGCCCCGGTAGTGGGCAGGAAAGCTGCGACCGGCCTCAGGTTCGGGCTAATACCGGTAGTGCTCGGGCTTGTACGGGCCCTCGACCGGCACGCCGATGTAGTCTGCCTGGGCCCGGGTGAGCTTGGTGAGCTTCACGCCGATCTTCTCCAAGTGCAGGCGGGCGACCTCTTCGTCGAGGCGCTTGGGCAGGCGATAGACGCCGACCTTGTAAGTGGCCCGGTTGGCCCACAGATCGAGCTGGGCCAGGCACTGGTTGGTGAAGGAGTTCGACATGACAAAGCTGGGATGGCCTTCGGCACAACCCAGGTTCACCAGCCGGCCCTCGGCCAGCAGGTAAATGCTTCGGCCGTTGGGCAGGTCGTAGCGGTCCACCTGTGGCTTGATATTAACCTTCTTCACGCCCTTGGCGGCGTTGAGGCGGTCCACCTGGATCTCGTTGTCGAAATGCCCGATGTTGCAGACGATGGCCTGGTCCTTCATCTGGAGCAGATGCTCCAGGGTGATAACGTCGCGATTACCTGTCGCGGTGACGTAGATGTCCGCCTCGCCAAGCGTGTCTTCGACAGTGGTCACCTCGAAGCCTTCCATCGCGGCCTGCAGGGCGTTGATGGGATCAATTTCCGTGACGATGACACGCGCGCCGAAGCCACGGAGGCTGTGCGCGCTCCCTTTGCCGACGTCGCCGTAGCCGCAAACGACAGCGGTCTTGCCCGCGAGCATCACACCGAGGGCGCGCTTGAGGCCGTCACTGAGCGACTCGCGGCAGCCGTACAGGTTGTCGAACTTCGACTTCGTGACCGAGTCGTTGACGTTGATGGCCGGCACGAGAAGTTTGCCCTGCTCAAGCATCTGGTAAAGGCGATGCACGCCGGTGGTGGTTTCCTCGCTGACACCCTTCCAATCCCTCACGGCTTCGGTGAACCAGCCGGGGCGCGTCTTGGCGCATTTCTTGAGGAGGTTCTTGATGACTTGTTCCTCGTGACTGCTGCTGGGCGTGTTCACCCAGTCGGAGCCGTGCTCCATCTCGTAGCCTTTGTGAAGAAGCAATGTGGCGTCGCCGCCGTCGTCCACGATGAGCTGCGGGCCTGTGCCACCGGGATGCGTGAGCGCGGCCAGAGTGAAGTCCCAGTACTCCTCGAGCGTTTCACCCTTGAAGGCGAAGACGGGAATGCCGGCCTTGGCGATGGCGGCGGCGGCGTGGTCTTGCGTGCTGAAGATGTTGCAACTTGCCCACCGCACCGAGGCGCCCAGTTCGGTAAGCGTCTCAATGAGCACGGCTGTCTCGATGGTCATGTGCAGCGAACCGGAGACGCGTACGCCCTTCAGGGGCTTCTGCGGGCCGTATTTGGCGCGGATGGCCATCAAGCCGGGCATCTCCTGCTCGGCGACGCCAATTTCTTTCCGGCCCAATTCGGCGAGCGTGAGGTCTTTGACGAAAAAGTCCTGTTTGGGCCTGCCATTGCCGCCTTTGTTCGTGGCCCTGGCCATCCGGGCACGGGTGGGGGGGAGCTTAACGGTGGGCATGGTGTGTTCGTTAAATCGTGATTTGTTAAATGTTGGGATGGTCGGGTCGCTGCGGATTTTTAACTTTTCAACCTTTTCACCCTGTGGCCTACACCAGCGCCTTCTTCAAAGCCGCGACCTTGTCGGTCTTCTCCCACGTCAAATCGGGATCGTCCTTGCCGAAATGGCCGTAGTTGGTGGTCTTGGAGTAAATCGGGCGGCGCAGGTCCAACTGCTCAATGATGTCCGCCGGCTGGAAGCTGAACACGCGGTTGATCGCGCGCAGAATCCGGTCCTCCGGCTCCGTGTTCGTGCCAAAGGTATCCACGCTCACACTCACCGGGTCCGGATGGCCGATGGCGTAGGCGAATTGGATTTCGCAGCGCGTGGCCCAGCCGGCAGCCACGACGTTCTTGGCCACCCAGCGGCCCATGTAGGCCGCGCTGCGGTCCACTTTCGTCGGATCCTTGCCGCTGAAGCAGCCCCCGCCATGCCGTCCCATGCCACCATAGCTGTCCACGATGATTTTACGCCCGGTCAGGCCGGTGTCGCCCTGCGGCCCGCCGACCACAAACCGGCCGGTCGGGTTGATTAGGAATTCCGTGCGGCCGTTGAGCAGGTTTTTGGGCAGGACTTTTTTAATGAGCTTCTCAATGCAGAACCGCTCGATCTGCGTGTGCTCCACGTCCGGCGTGTGCTGGGTGGAGATGACCACGTTCGAAATTGCCACGGGCCTGCCGTCTTCATAGACGACCGACACCTGCGATTTCGCGTCCGGCCGCAGCCAGGGCACCTTGCCGCTTTTGCGAATCCGCGTGAGTTCACGGCCCAGGCGGTGCGCGAACATGATCGGCGCGGGCATGAGTTCGGGCGTTTCGTTGCAAGCGTAGCCGAACATCAGCCCCTGGTCGCCCGCGCCCTGCCTGGCGGTCTTCTTGCCCTTGGCCTTGCGCGCGTCCACGCCCTGCGCGATGTCGGGCGACTGCCGGGTGACCAGCACGTTCACAAACACCTTGTCGGCGTGGAACACGTCATCGTCGTTCACGTAACCGATGTCGCGGATGGCCTGGCGCGCCACCGCCACAAAATCCAGCTTCGCCCGCGTGGTGATTTCGCCGCCCACGATCACCACGTTGGACTTGGCATAGCACTCGCAGGCGACCCGGCTGAACTTGTCCTGCGCCAGGCAGGCGTCCAGCACGTAATCGGAAATGGTGTCGCAGACCTTGTCCGGGTGACCCTCGCCGACGGACTCGGATGAAAAAATGAAGGATTTGCTCATGGCTTGGCCGTGTCTGTTTCAGTGACGTATTGACGTATCGCGATGCGAAGATATAAAAATAGTCCGGCGCGTCAACCGCGGAATTGCCGCCGATGTCTCCGGCCGGCCCGCCAACTCCCCGGTGGCCGCCGCCGTTCAACATGGCCGACACCCTGAAAACGCTCCGGGCCCTGGCGGATCCGACGCGGCTGCGCCTCCTGGCATTGCTGGAAAACCAGGAACTGTCCGTCCACGAACTGCAGGAAATCACCCGCCTGGGACAGTCCCGCATCTCGACGCATCTCGGCCTGCTGGCAGAGGCGGGGCTGGTGGGCGCCCGGCGCGAAGGCAAGCGCACTTATTACCGCCTTGTCGGCGTCGGGAACGCCGGGATCGGCGAGGTGCGCCGCCTGGCCATTCGCGGCGCGGCCGAACTGCCCGAGCACGAGGCAGACCAGATCAACCTCCGACGCGTCCTCGAACTGCGCGTGCATCGCGAGCGGGTGTTCTTCAACCAGGTGGCCGGCCGCTTTGGCCGCAGTTACGGGCCGGGCCGCTCCTGGCAGGCCTTCGGCCAGTTACTGCTGCGCCTGCTGCCGCCGCTAACTGTGGCGGACCTCGGCTCCGGCGAGGGCCTGCTCAGCGAATTGCTGGCCTTGCGCTGCAAAAAGGTCATCGCCGTGGACAACGCCGAGAAAATTATCGAATTCGGTGCGACCCGGGCGAAAAAGGCCGGCCTTAAGAACCTCGAGTTCCGTCTGGGCGACCTGCAGGACCCGCCGATCGAAGCCGCCAGCGTGGAGGCGGTGATTCTCAGCCAGGCACTGCACCACGCGGCGGACCCGGCGCGGGCGCTCGCCAGCGCGCATCGCATCCTCAAACCCGGCGGCCAGGTCATGATCCTGGACCTGCGGCAGCACACCTTCACCCAGGCGCGGGAACTGTATGGCGACCACTGGCTGGGCTTCGCGGAGAGTGATCTGCACCGCTGGCTGGAAGCCGCCGGCTTCAAAAAGATCGAGATCAGCGTCGTCGCCCGTGAGGATGCCCCCCCGCACTTCGAGACCATCCTGGCCGCGGCGAGCAAGCAACCTTGAGTCTGGGCCCCTCGAATTGCGCTCCATCCCGCAGCACACCATGTAGTCGGCATCACTCCACGACGCTGCGCAGTTCGCCCGCGTGCAACCGCGTGCGCAGCCGTTGACCTGACCGCGCCTGCGCGGCGTCGCGCAACACGCGACCTGTTTCAGCATCTAGGGTCATCGAGTAGCCGCGGGCCAGGGTCTGCTCTGGCGAGAGCAGGCGCAACCGGTCCCGCATGGCGGTCAGGCGGCCCCGTTCTTGTTCAAGCCGGCGGCGGGCCAGTTCGCGCAAGCGGTTGCCGGCGCTGTCCGCCTCCACTTTCAGGCCAGCCAGGCGTAACGCCGGGTGCAGCCGCAGCCAGGCGGTTTGCACGGTCTCCCAGCGCGCGCGGGCCGCCCGCACAGTGTAGCGCGCCGCGCGGCCCAGGCCGGAGCGCAAGTCGTCCAGCCGCTGCCAGGCTTCGTTCACGCGGTGCCGCGGATGCGCGCGGCGGAGGCGCGCCCGCAGGTCTTCGAGCGCGGCGGCCCGGGCGGTGTGGTGATCGCGCGCCAGCCGGGGCAGGCGGGCGCGCGCGGCGGCCAGCCATTCCCGCGCGGCTACAGTGCCCGCGGTGATGAGTTCCGCGGCGGCGCTGGGCGTGGCGGCGCGGCAGTCGGCCACGAAATCGCTGATGGTGAAATCAATTTCGTGACCCACCGCGGACACCACCGGCAATGCCGACTCGAAAATAGCCCGCGCGACCGCCTCTTCGTTGAAGGCCCACAAGTCTTCGAGGCTGCCGCCGCCGCGGGTGACGAGGATGAGGTCAAGGCCGGATGCCGGCTTCGGGGTGCCGGATACGCGCTCGCGTGTTTGGGCATGATAGGTGTTGAGCCGCCGGATGGCCTCGGCGATTTCCGCCGCCGCGCCGTCGCCTTGCACGCGGCAGGGGGCGAGCACGATTTCCAGTGACGGTTGCCGGCGCTGAATCACATGCAGCACGTCCTGCAACGCCGCGCCCGTGGGCGATGTGACCACGCCGAGGCGCTCGGGGTAGGTGGGCAGCGGGCGCTTGCGTTCGGCTGCGAACAAGCCTTCCGCCGCGAGCTTTTGCTTGAGCCGTTCGAAGGCCAGTTGCAGCGCGCCGACGCCGTGCGGTTCGACGGCCACCACGACGAGCTGGTACTGACCACGCAGCTCATAGACGGTGAGGTCGCCCTGGAGCAGCACCTTGCGGCCGTCCGCCAGGAGTTCGCGCTGCGCCGGGGCCGCGCCGCGAAACAGCACGCAGGCGAGCTGGGCACCGGCGTCCTTGAGCGTGAAGTACGCGTGGCCGGAGGCCTGGACGCGCAGGTTCGAGATCTCGCCGGACACCCACACGGAACCAATCTGTGCCTCGAGCAGGCGCTTCACCTGGAGCGTCAACTCCGAGACCGTGAGCACGTGCCGTGTTTGCTCGGGCGGAAACAGCTCGCCGAAGTCCCATTGCGAAGTGGTCTTGCGAGGCATGGCGCGGTGGCGGCAGCGCAGCCGCTGCGGTCAGGGATTCGGCTCGGGCATCGGCTCGTTGAGGCGCTGGATGCTGCGGGCCTTGCCGGTGGCCTGGTCCAGCTCGATCAAAGCGCCTTGCAGCCGCGGGCGGCCTGAGGCTACAGCAAAACGCTGCGGCAGGTTGGTGAGAAACGCCTTAATCACCGGTTCGATCTCGCGGCCCAGCACGCTTTCGTGCGCGCCGGTGAATCCGGCGTCAGTCAGGTACGCCGTGCCGCCGGGCAGTAGTTGTTCATCGGCTGTTTGCACGTGGGTGTGGGTGCCGATGACGGCACTGACCTGGCCGTCCAGCAGCCGGGCCAGGGCGATCTTCTCAGAGGTGGCCTCACCGTGGAAATCCAGGAGAATCAGCGGCGTCACCTCGCGCCAGCGGCGGACTTCCGCCGCGACCACATGGAAGGGATTATCCAGGTTGGGCATGAAGACGCGGCCTTGGGCGTTGAGCACCACCAGCGGGGCGAGGTTCGGCTTTTGCACCAGGAACGCCCCCTGACCCGGGGCGCCGGGCGGGTAGTTCAAAGGTCGGAGGATGCGCGGGTCGGCCGGCAGGTAGGCCATGATCTCCTTCTGGTCCCACATGTGATCCCCGCCGGTGATGGCGTCCACCCCGGCCTCGAAGACCTCCGCCGCTGTCTTGGCAGTGATGCCGGCGCCGCCGGCCATGTTTTCGCCATTGGCAATCACCACATCCACGGCGAGTTGGGCGCGCAGCCGGGGCACCAGCCGTTTCACCGTTTTCCGGCCGGGTTCGCCCACGATGTCGCCAATGAACAGGACACGCACCAGGGCAGATTAGGGCCGAGGAAGGGCTTGGCAAGCCGCTTGGCCAGCCGAGTGAGACCCAGATCCTGGCCAGGAATTTGCTTAGTATGAGGTGCTGGTGCATGAAGGTATTGCGCACAACTCCGAGTACCGGAAGCGTGTCGGCCACAGCCGGCGACCTGGCGCGGGCAGTTTCAACGCTTGCGACGGGGCCCAACGGTGATAAAAGTCGCCTCGTGTCTGTCGTTGAAAACGGGGCCCGCAAGCAATTGCGGATGGTCGCCTGCCCGGGCTGCGGCACCACGATGTTCGTGCCGGGGGACGCGGAACCGTTGAGCCATTTTCCCTGCACCAAGTGCGGCGCCGGCGTGATGATGCCCCTGCGGCTGCGGCAGTTCGAACTGCGCGCCCGCATCGCCTCCGGCGGCATGGGGACCGTGTACCGGGCTTTCGACACCGTGCTCGAGCGCGAGGTGGCGGTCAAGCTCGTGAAGCGCGAGCTGATAACCGACGAAAAGGCGATGGCCGGCCTGCTCCGCGAAGCCCGCGCCTGCGCCAGGCTCAACCACACGAACATCATTCACATTTACACCCTGGACGAATCGGATGGGCAGCTTTACCTCGTCATGGAACTGGCCGATCGCGGCAGCCTAGACAGCCGGATTGAAAAGGGCCGCCTGCCCGAACTGGAGGTGCTTGACATCGGCATTAAGGTCGCCTCCGCCCTGAACACTGCGCTCAAGCACGGCCTGCTGCACCGCGACATCAAGCCGGGCAACATCCTCTTCAACGCGGACGGCGAACCGAAGCTGGTGGACTTCGGCCTCGCCCGGCCGACCGACGCCGACGAGGACTCCGACGGCACCGTGTGGGGGACGCCTTACTACATCGCACCCGAAAAGGTCCGCCGCGAGCGCGAGGATTTCCTTTCGGACATGTACAGTCTGGCCGGCACGTTGTACCACGCCATCACCCAGCACGTGCCGTTCGAGGCGCCCTCGGTCGAGGAAGTGGTGGGCGCGCACGTCCACACCGCGCTGACGCCGCCCAACCAGGTGGTGCCGGAAATCACACAGCCGACCAGTGACGCCATAGTCCGCGCAATGGCCAAGAAACCGGCCGACCGTTTTCAGAGCTACGAAGAATTCATTCTCGCGCTGGAAGCGGCGCGCAGCCAGTATCTGGTAGGCCGGTATGTGACCGGCACCACACCACCCCCCGGCGGCAAGAAGGCAACCAGTGGCATCAAACGCTGGTTCCGGCTGACGTGAACCAGCCGGCGACGCCCCCCCCACTGACCAGACAGCGGGGGCAGAGTCGTTTTCTGTTTACGACAGCAAACTGCAGCGTCCAAGACGCCCGGCGCTGCGCTTACTTCACTTCCGAGGACTTCGGTTTCTTGGCCGGCTTGCTGGATTTGCCGGGCGCCGGACCGAAACGTACCGACACCGCCTCAGTATGGTCATCGTCGGTTTTGCGCGCGGAGCCGGCCACCTCTCCATTGAGGATTGCGTCGTTGAGCGTGGCGGGTTTGCCGTCCCTGACGAACCGCGTCTGGGAGGTGATGTGGATCACGCGGTCTTTCTCCTTGCCGGCCAGAGTCAAGGTCATGGCGTCTTTGTCCACGGCCTTAAGCGTCCCGTGGAACGGAAAGGTCGCGGGCTTCCTCGCCGTGGCCGGCGTCTTTTTTTCCACCTTGGTCTTCGTCTCCGGCGCCGGTGGTGCTGCGGTGGCCGGGGCCTGGCCACAGACCGGCCAGGCAAGGGCGACCGTGGTGAGGAGTGCGAGTGAGAGGATGTGTTTCATAGTTCTTCCATTGTTGAGGATCCCGTTACCTCCCTACCCTCTTCTGGAAGGCCTGGCAACGGAAATTTCGGCGGCTCCGCAACCGAGGGCGCATCTCAGTTTCTTGCAGGGGGTGTAAGCTGGGGCCATGACCACCACCCTGCTTGCGCCCGCGCCCGCAACCTCCCCGGCGGGCGGCCCGTCATCAGCGAACGGGGCTATGGGCTCACGCGCCAGGGGCTGGACGCCCTGCGCCAGCAGCGGCACGGCGAGGCGCTGCGAGGCGGGTTGGGCCAGGCGGCCGGCGTGCGGGTGATGGGCGACAGGGCGGTGGAAGCGACCGGTCGGCAGGCGCAGGGCCGGTTCAAGCGGCCCGGCCGGACCTGGAGCCCGGTGGGCGACGAAGCGCTGCTGTGCCTGGAAACCTTCTGGCGCAACGACCGCTGGGCCCTCCTCTGCCCCCACACGGCCCTCGACCCTGCAAGAAACTGAGAGGCGCCCCAAGCCAGGCGATTCGCGCCAAAAAGATTGTTACCGGGGCGGGGTTGACCGGTTCGGGTGAACGGGTCGTTGCGCCCAAAGTCGGTGTTACCCGCGATGCCCACCGACATGAGCACCGAACCGAAGCAACAACTCCTGGCTCGATTGCGGCGGTGCTACGCCACCGCCGGGCGCAAACACAAGTCCAAGCTCCTCG
>Ga0209381_1000891_pt1 | contig 58108 bp, 47 predicted proteins | sample DewCreD2012metaG_FD_184111 | JGI IMG/M metagenome (GOLD analysis project Ga0209381, IMG submission 184111) | Hot spring sediment bacterial and archeal communities from British Columbia, Canada, to study Microbial Dark Matter (Phase II) - Dewar... ... | reverse complement strand
CGTCGATCAGCACCATGTAGCTCTGCGCCTTGGCGAACTTGGCCCGGTCGCGCTCGTCCGCCCCTGCCGGCAGGCGGTCTTTCTTGCGCCGGACCAGCCACTGGAGTTCATACTCCTCTACGGTGCGGCAGAAGGGGCAGTTGAGCCGCGCAGGCTTCGTCGTCCGGGATTCGCTGTAAAAGAGCCGCTCGTCCACGACCTACAATCTTGGCACATCGGAGCCAGGCCGGAAGACAGGCGATAATAAGGATTGTGCTGGCCGCTGCTGTGACGCTTTCCGCCGCCCTGCTCGCGTGGAAAGCCGACATCGAATCGCGCGGCGTGGCGGTGGTTGTTGCAGAGCTCGAGAAATCCGGCGGCGCTCTGGCCGCCGCCGCGGACACGCCGCACCTGGATCTTCTGCGCCCATATCTCGAGTCGGCGGAGTTCCAGCAGCAGTTCGCCCTGATGCACGCCTCGATGGTTTTCCAGCGCGCGCCGGGCAGGGAAGTGGCCTTCGTGCTGTTGAACGGGGACAGGCGCGCCGAGTGGGAATCCTGGCAGGAAGCGCTGGTGGCGCACGAACTGGGCCATGCCTGGATCAAGGCGGAGAAGTACCCCACGCCTGTCTTCGTGCCGGGACCTTACGCCTGTCTCGCCATTCACACTGGCGACATTGTGCAGCACGTGCTCGTCCGCAGGGAGATGGAGCGGCGCGGGATCGAGTACCGCAGCAGCTGGCTGCGGCGGCTGGAGCAGGCGATTCCGGTGATGCAGAAGGCGGCCCCTCCGCTGGAGGAGGACCGCTGCGCGCGCGCAAGGCTTGCCGCCGAGTGGGTGGACGTCAAACTCGGATTGCAGCCTGGCGAGTGGCCCTCGGAGAACGCCTACGAAGCCGCCGTCCGCCGCTACATGCCCGAGATCGTCTCCACGGTCGAGCGGATCGCCGACTACGTCCGCCGTTCGGATCTGAGCGACAGGAACCAGCACCGCGAAGCGCTGAAGGAGGTCTTCGAGATGCTGAAGGATCTCGTGTATCACCGGGCGAAGGAATTCCGCGTCTATGGTACGCTCAAGAAGAAACGGGCGGCCTGACAACGGCCTCCCGGCCCGCCCAGACGCAGGTCCGGCGGGTTTCATTCTCTCCCCATGAACATCCGGTCTTTATTCAGTCTGTTCTCTTCCGACCTTGCCATCGACCTGGGCACGGCCAACACGCTCGTGTTCGCCAAAGGCAAGGGCATCGTCGTCAACGAACCCTCCATCGTCGCCATCAACAAGGTGACCGGGGAAGTCGAGGCGGTAGGCAAAGAGGCCAAAGAGATGCTTGGCCGCACGCCGGGCAACATCGTGGCCATCCGTCCGATGAAGGACGGCGTCATCGCCGACTTCAAGGTCACCGAGCGGATGCTGAATTACTTCATCCAGAAGGCGCACGGCCGCAAGATGCTGGTGCATCCGCGCATCGTCATCGGCGTGCCCAGCGAAATCACGCAGGTGGAGAAGCGCGCCGTCATCGATTCGGCCTACCGCGCCAAGGCCAGCGAGGTTCATCTGGTGGAACAGGCCATGGTGGCGGCCATCGGCGCCGGCCTGCCCATCACGGAGCCCTCCGGCAACATGGTGGTCGACATCGGCGGCGGCACGACCGACGTCGCCGTCATTTCGCTCAGCGGCATCGTCTATTCGCGCTCGGTGCGCGTGGCCGGCAACGAGATGGACGACGCCATCATGCAGTACCTCAAGAAGAAGTACAACCTGCTGGTCGGCGAGCGCACGGCCGAGCAGATCAAGATGCAGATCGGCAGCGCCTATCCGCTCGACAAGCCCCTCACGATGGAGATCAAGGGGCGCAACCTGATCGAGGGCGTGCCGCGCACCATCGTCGTCAACGACGAGGAGATTCGGGAAGCGCTTTCCGAATGCGTGGCCACCATCATGAACGCGATCCGCGTCGCTCTGGAGCGCACGCCGCCGGAGCTCAGCGCCGACATCAGCGACCGCGGGATCGTGCTGACCGGGGGCGGAGCGCTGCTGAAGAACCTCGACAAGCGGATCCGCGAGGAGACGGGCCTTCCCGTTTCGATCGCCGAAGATCCCCTGGCCAGCGTCGTCCTGGGAACCGGGCGCATGTTGACGGACTTCAAACTCCTGCGCCGCATCGCCATTGAATAGCGTGTGAGCGGCCGCGCCGGCCGCCTGAACCTATGGACAGCTTTCTGGGCCGCTACCGCAACCTGAGCGTGCTGCTGCTGCTGGTGGTGGGGCAGCTGCTTCTGCTCGCCTACCAGGTGCGCAGCAGCCAGGACGTGCCGCTGATCCGCATCTGGGCCGTGGCCGCGGTGTCGCCGCTGGCCCGCGGCCTGGAAGCCGGGCGCTCCGCCGCCGCTTCGTTTTTCTCCGGCTACTTCCTCCTGCGCGACGTGCGCGCCGAAAACGAGCGTCTCAGGAAGGAGCTTGGCGAGCTGCGGCTGAAGAACCATCTGCTGGCGGCCGAGCTCGCGTCAGCCGAGCGGGCGCAGGCGCTCGAGCAGTACCGGGCGCGCATCCCGTCGAAGACCCTGCCCGTCCGGGTCATCGGGGCGGGCGCCGGACCCGGCACGCACACGGTGTTCGTCGACCGCGGATCTTCCGACGGCGTGCAGCGCGGCATGGCCACCATCACGCCTGAAGGCATCGTCGGCAAGGTTGTCGCCGCATACCCGATGGCGTCGCTGGTTCAGCTGATCACGGCCCAGGGCGCGGTGGCCAGCGTCATCTCACAGAAGAGCCGCGTGCGCGGAGCGCTGAAGGGAACCGGGGCCTCGCTCTGCGCTGTCGACCACGTCGAGAACAAGGATCCCCTGGAGCCGGGCGAGTGGTTCTACACGTCCGGCAACGACCGCGTCTTCCCGCGCGGGCTGCCTGTGGGGCGCGTGGCGCTGGTGCGCGAGGGCAGGGGCGGAAAAGAGGTGCTGGTCGAGCCGAGCGCACTGAGATCCCGCATCGAAGAAATGCTCATCGTGCTCGACGGCGTGCACGGACTGATTCCTCCGCCCGATCAGCCGCCGGCGGAAGGCGTCAGTCTCCTGCCGCCGCCCCCGCCCGACTCCCCGCAGGAGGCCGCTCCCGTTGCGCCGGCAGCCAACGGCGGCGCGCTGACCGACGCCGACCGCCTCGCCGAGCGCTACCGACGCCTGACAGAATCGCAGGGACTGCAGCTGGGCGTCAAAGGCCGCATCGCCGATTTTACCCGCGAGCCTTCGCAGAGTCCGGTTCCTCCGGCCGAGAAAAAGAACGGCTCCCCGCCGGAGAAAAGAACGGAGCCTCCGCGTCCATGAGCCGCATCGAAGACAGCCTCGTTCTGAGCCTCGCGGGACGGAGCAAAGCCTCGCGATTCCCGCCCCTGCTGTATGCGGCCGCGCCGCTGGCGGCGATCCTGTTCCAGGTGTACGTCCCGCGTTTCCTCGACGCGCTTTCCTACCTCGAGCTGCCGCTCCTGGTCGCGATCTATTTCGCGCTGATGCGCCGCAAGCCTGCCTCCGGCGCATTCATCGGCTGCGTCATCGGTCTGGCTCAGGACGCGCTCTCGCCCCATCCGCTGGGCATGAACGGCATCAGCAAAACTCTGTCCTGCTACTTCGCCGCGTCGCTCAGCCTGCGATTCGACGTCGAGAACACGATCCTGCGCTTCATTTTGGGCTTCTTTTTTTATCTTTTCCACCAGTTCTTTTTCTGGTCGCTCAGCCGCGGGCTGCTGGGGCAGCAGGCGCAGTTCCAGATTCCCCAGACCGTGATCTCGGCTTTCCTGAACGCAGTCATCGCCGCAGCGCTGTTCAGTTTCCTCGACCGCTTCCGCCGCGAGGATTGACCGCAGAGGCGAGCGCCGCCTTCCGTGCTCCACTTTCCCCCGTCATGTGCAGCACCATCATGCGGCCGTCCGTGCGGATCTCATCACCCGTCGCGTTGCCGGCGCGCCGGGGCGCATCGGGCCGGTCGACCAGCGTGCAGCCCGTGGCCACTCCCGTGAACAGCAGATCGTCGGCGATCTTCTGGCGCTCCCTGTCGATCTCGGGATCGATCAGATGGTACCACTGCGTGCCCTTGCGCCCGACGCCGATGCCGATGTCATGCGTGGCCGAAGCCACCCACACAGGCTGCCCGCGGTAGGTGTCCTCGCGGCGGAAGACACGGAAGTGATGCCGCTTGGCGACCGTGTTGAGGTCCTTCTGATACTCGTAGTCGGGATCCTTTCCCTCCAGTTGCAGCCGGGAGAACGGCGCCTCGCTGTAACCGCTCTTCCTCAGCGCCTGCAATGCCGTGATCAGGCCGGTCTTCACTCCGAGGCTCCTCGCCTCGACCCAACCCGCCATCCGGAAGCCTGTCTCAAGGTCTTCCTGCGAACCGATGAACATCAGATTCACGATGTCGGAATCCTCTCCGGACGGCGTTTTCACGCGCAGCGGCTGGCGGCGCACCAGCTCCACCAGCTCCGCAGTGGCTGGAATCTCCTTCCATCCCTTCTGCGGCGCTTTCGTGTTCAGCTTCTCCGGCACCGACACGCGCAGGATCAGCTCCGTGCCCGCTTTGTAGTCGATCGCGCGGCCAAGCGTCAGGTTGTAGGAGTGCGTCGCCCACCGCAGCCCCTCGCTCACGCCTGGCATGACGAAGCCCAGACCGCGCAGTCCGATCGTCCACCGGCCGACCGCTTCGTTGGGGAAGGGGACGCCGAGGATCCGTCCATGGTGCACGGTCTCCCGCGCATTGTCCACCTCGATCACGCGCGCGGCGATCCGTGTCTTCGCGCCGTCCTCGTGAAGGAAATTCGCGAATTCGATCACAGCTTCCGCGCGTACGAACCGGTTCCTCGCTGATTGCACCGACAGCAGCGTTCCTTCCACCTTCGTGCCGGGCGACAACACGACGCGCCCGTTGGCCATCGCGGGCGCGATCACGACGCCCTCCAGCTTTTCGCCGCACCGCGAGTGCCTGCTGTGCACGGGCTTCGTCAGCCGCACCCAGATCAGAGTGCCTTCAGGCACGTCAGCCTGCAATGCAGCGGCCAGGGCCGTGAACTGTTTTTTCGCTGAAAGCTCTCTGAGATGCGCAATGTAATCCGCCAGCCGCTCGGACTCCCGGTGGCTGACGCCTCGCCTGGCGTCGGCCTGTTCGAGCACGTAGCGCAGCACGTCGCGCGGGTTGGCCTCCTCCCAGTCCAGCGCCGTATTGCCGTAGTCGTCTTCCGCATCCACGTCGATGCCTTCGTCGATGAGGACCTCCGCCAGCTCCCGGTAGGCGCGGCGGGTTTCCTTGCCTGAGAACTGCGCGGTTCCGATTGCGGTCCAGTGCAGCGCCGTGCGGCCCTGTTCGCCTCTTGCGTTCACGTCGGCGCCCTCATCCACCAAAGCGCGGGCGCGCTGAATGAACTTTCTTGCCGTTGCTTCCCTTTTCTCCAGCGTGGCCAGCTGCAGGGCTTCAACGAGCTGCCTGCCTTTCTCAGGCGAGATCTTTTTGGCGGGACTGGATCCTGCGGACGGCGCCTGAGCGCCCGCGACAGCTGCCAGCGCCAGACAGGCGGCCGCCAGGGTCATTGCCGGCTTCATGCCGGCAACCCGCCGTGCGCCGACCGAAATTTCTTGTCCTGCCATGATGCCCTCCCTTACAGTTGGAGATGCAGTCAATGTAGGACAAGGAGGGGCGCGATGACAAGAGCGGCAATTGCCGGAATGATCCTGACTGTCTGCACGTTGATGGCTGAAGCGGCGCCGCCAGGCCGCGCCATCACCGTGGAACACGCGGTTCCATTCGGACAGATTCAGGGCAAGTTGATTCTGTATGCAGATTATCTGGTTTTTGTGGATGAAGCTCAGCCGGCAGATTCCTTTGTGGCGCCGAAGTCCTCCATCGAGAGCCTGACCGCCGATGGAGCCATGATCACCGTGCAACTGAAAGCAGCCGTCCGAAATCGCTCGGGGGAAGTGCGCCGCCTGAGTTTCCGCGCGCTGGATGGCGATCCTGGCCCCGTCACGAGCTGGTACGGTTCGGGCGGGGGGGCAGCCCCAGCGCCAGCGGCGCAGGCCTCCGCGCAGCCTGTCCCGGAAGGGGCGAAGGTGTTTCCGGCCAGCCACAATCACCGCATCGGCTCCTGCAGCGGCCGCCTGCTGATCACTGCCGACCGCGTGAGCTATGAATCTACCGATTCGGTCAGCCACTCGCGCCGGTGGGAACTGAAGCAGATTCGCGACATCAGCCTTCCCAATCCGTACGAGATCAACATCCGGGCCTTCGGAGAAAGCAACTACAAGCTCCGTCTGGACGGTTCCGGCATGGATCCGCAAACCTACAAGGAAGTGGTCGATCGCATCGCTGCGGCGCGCGCGCTGAAATAGGACGGTGCGGCGATGCCGGACATGGATGCGCCAGCGCTGGTTTCGCGCCGGATCGTCATCATCGGCGCGTCGATCCTCGCTGCGTTCCTGCTGGGATTTCTCATTCAGTTCGGGGCGGCTCGCCAGGCCCGCCCGGGGCGCGCTGCTGCGGAAGCCGAAGCCGGACGCCTCCGCCAGGAACTGGCCCGCTCGCAGCTCCGCGATCACGCGGCGCTGCTGCTGTTTGAAGTCACACGCCGCAATTTCGGCATGGCCTCGCAGCACTCAACGGCTCTGTTCGACAGGCTGCAGGAAATGGCCGCCCCCGGCGATGCCGATCCGCGTCTGTCAGAAGCGTTGGCGGCGCGCGACCGCGTCCCCGCAGGCCTGGCTGCCGCCGATCCCGCCGTGCAGGCGGAAGCGCAGCGCGTCTTCGATCTCGTCTTTCAGGCCACGCGCTCGCGTTGATGGCGCACGGTTACACTGGAATCTGAAGCATCTGCTGCATTCCGGCCGTGCGATACCTCCGCGCAGAACGCGAACCAGATTCCCTGCCCGCCCGCACTCTGTTCCGCGACGAGGCGAAGTTCGCCGCAGGCAAGATCGCTGCATTCCAGTACCTCATCGTGGCGGTCTTCGTCTTCCTCGCCCTGGGTTACTGGGACCTGCAGGTGCTGAACGAGGAGTTCTACTCCGAAAAGGCGCAGCAGAATCAGATCAAGAGCCTTCCCATCCTGGCGCCGCGCGGCAAGATCCTCGACCGCGACGGCCGTGTCATCGTGGATAACCACGAATCTTACCGCCTGATTCTGTCCCGCGAGAACCTGCGCCCCGCGCACCTGCGGCCCATCGCCCTTGGCCTGAACCTCGACCCCGGCGAGCTCGAGGCGAAAGTGCGCCGCTACAGCAAACAGCCCACGTACTTCGCCATCCCGCTCAAGGAAGAACTCAGCCTCGATGAGCTCGCTTTTGTGGAAGCGTTCCTCGGGCCCAGCGGCTTTCCCGAGCTCGAGCTGATCAAATCGCAATACCGCATCTATCCCAAAGGCGGCCTCGCCGCCCACCTGGTCGGCTATGTCGGCGAAATCAGCGACAGCGAGCTGAACTCGCCCGACTGGGCGCACCACAATCCGGGCGACATCATCGGGAAAACTGGCGTGGAGCGCTACTACAACGAGCACCTGACCGGCGTCGACGGCCAGCGCCAGGTGCGCGTGGACAACCGTATGAACACGCGCGAAGTGCTGGGCATCAAGGAGGCTGTGCCGGGCCGCGATCTCCGGCTCACCATCGACCTCGATCTGCAGGTCGTGGCGGAGCTGGCCATGGAGAACAGGCGCGGCGCCGTCGTAGCGCTGGATCCGCGGTCTGGAGAGGTGCTGGCGCTGGTGTCGCATCCCTCTTTCGATCCCAACCGATTCTCCAGCCGAATCACGGCTCGCGAATATGCGTCTCTCGTGCAGGACCCCTACCGGCCGCTGTTCAACCGCGCCCTGCAGGCGCAGCTCGCGCCAGGTTCGACGTTCAAGCCAATCATGGCTCTTGCCGCACTCGAGTCCGGCGCCATCGACGACGACTTCACCGTGCACTGCTCGGGAGGGGCCACCTGGTATGGACGCTTCTTCAAGTGCCACCGCCGCGGCGGACATGGCACGGTGAACCTGAAAACGGCCATCGCGCAGAGCTGCGACGTGTTTTTCTATGCCGTCGGGAACCGTCTCGGCATTGACACCATCGCTCACTACGCGGAATTGATGGGTCTTGGCAACAGGACCGGGATCGACCTGCCGGGGGAAAAGGAAGGCGTCGTTCCTTCGACGCGCTGGAAGATCCGCACGCAGCGTGAAAAGTGGTACGCGGGCGAGACGATCTCGGTCGCCATCGGCCAGGGCGCGCTCACCGTGACGCCCTTGCAGCTGGCTCACGCCATCGGCGGGCTTGCCATGGGCGGCGTGTTCATGCGGCCGCACGTGGTGCGTCCGGAGAAGCCCGAGCCGCCTGTCCGCAAGGCGGATTTCAATCCCGACAACGTCCGCAAGGTTGTCGACGGAATGTGCGCCGTGGTCAACGGCTGGGGCACGGCTTCGGCTTCCCGGATTCCGGGCATCGAGATGTGCGGCAAGACCGGCACCGCCCAGCTGGCCTCCAACGATCTGCTGCGCCTGAAGAATTCCTCCGACTGGCACGACAACGCCTGGTTTGTCGGCTTCGCGCCCCCCGAGAACCCCGAGATCGTGGTCGCCGTGCTCTGGGAGAACGGGGAACACGGAGACATGGCGGCGCCCATCGCCCGCGACGTCATCAAGGCTCACTTCGACAAGAAGCAGCGCATGGAGAGACTGGGCCGTCAACCCGCCAGCCTGGCCTCGGCCTGGCTCCAGCCTCCCGATCCGGCAAGGAGCGCACGCTGATGGCTGCCTACCGCTCCATCCGCAACCTGGATTGGGTGCTGCTGCTGGTGGCCGTCGCCATCGCGGGACTGGGCATCCTCCAGATCTACAGCGCCACCATCGACACGGCTTGGCGTTCCGCATGGTGGAAGCAGGCGGTGTTTCTCGCCTCCGGCCTTCTTCTCATGTGGATCACTTCGCGCATCGACTACCACACTCTTCTGGGGCAGGCGCCCGTGCTGTATGCGGCCAGCCTTGCGCTTCTGGTGCTGACTCCGCTGGTAGGCTCCCTTGTCTGGGGATCCAGACGGTGGATTCCGGTGGGATTCGGGTTCAAGTTCCAGCCTTCGGAATTTGTCAAACTGGTGTTAGTATTACTGATAGCCCGGTATCTGGCGGAGCTGAAATCGGATCGTCTGGAAGGCCGGGACTTGTGGAAGCTGGGTCTGCTGGTGGGCATCCCGTGCGGGCTCGTCGCGGCCCAGCCTGATCTCGGAACGGCGCTGACCTATGCGTCCATCGCTGTGGCCGGGGTCTTTTTCGGCGGCATCCGTTGGCAGCACGCGCTCCTGCTGGGCGCGGCCGTCATTGTGCTGATGCCCGCCGGCTGGTTTGTGTTGAAGGATTACCAGAAGGCACGGCTGGAGACCTTCCTGGACCCGATGAAAGATCCCACGGGCAAAGGATACCAGGTCATCCAGTCGAAGATTGCTGTCGGCGCAGGCGGCATCTGGGGCCGCGGCGTGGCGCGGGGTTCGCAGACGCAGCTCCGCTTCCTGCCGGTGGCTCACACGGATTTCATCATTTCCGCTTTCGCCGAGGAACATGGGTTTGTTGGCATCCTGGTCGTGTTCGGGCTGTACTTCCTGCTGCTGATGCAGATCGTTCAGAACGCGCAGGCGGCGCCCGACCGGGCAGGGATGTTCATCTGCATGGGTGTTTGTTCGCTGCTGCTGTTCCACCTGCTCGTCAACGCGGGCATGGCGGTGGGACGCATGCCGGTCACCGGCATTCCGCTCCCGCTGATGAGTTACGGCGGCTCGAGCATGTTGTCGGTTTTCATGATGCTGGGGCTGGTCAATAGTGTCCGGCTCCGGCGGTTTGCAGCGTGACCTGGAACGAGAGAGCGTACCCGGAAAGGTTTGTCGATCCGGCGGCTGGCACGAGTCGAGGACAGAGATTTCGCAGGCGAGATTGCGCCTCCCGTCCGGGCGGAGCTTCGAATTTGCGTGCGTCTCTGGGGCGCCGCACCAGCCCGCACGGCGGTTCGTGAAAGTTTCTTGCATCCGTTATCGCCCGGCATGGGCCGCGTTCAGCCCAAGCCGGTCCGGCCCGCCTGAGTCGCACGGAACTTCGGATCCTTCCCCTCTCCGCTCCCGCCGTTCACGCCCACTGGAGTGGAGGTCATTTAAGATGCCATCGAAGGAGCTGGTGGTCAGTCAGAACCGCCACGAAACGAAAGCAGCCATCCTGGAAGACGGCCAGCTGGTCGAGATCTATTTTCAGCGGGCCAACGAGTATTCCCTGGCCGGCTCGATTCACAAGGGACGAGTGACCCGGGTCCTGCCCGGAATGCAGTCCGCCTTTGTCGACCTCGGCCTGGAGCGCGACTGCTTCCTGTACGTCTCGGACTTTTTCGAGGAAAACGCCGACGAATTCGACCGCGTCCCCGACGAGCGGCGCCCCCAGGAGCGGACCCGCAGCCGCGCAGCAGCGCCTGTCCAGGAAGCCCCTGCGCCCGCGCCGGAAGAAGCGTCCGCCGGAGAGCCGGCCGAACGGTTCGACCGCCGTTCACGCCGCACGCGGCGCCGCCGCCGCAGCGGCCGCGGCCTGCCCGAGTCCAAGTTCGCCTCGCTCGAAGAGGCCGCCCCGGCCGCGCCCGAGGCTGAGCCGGAACCGGAAGCTGCAGCGGATGACCTGCTGCTTCTGCCTGGCGAGTCTCTGGCCAAGTACCGGCGCCGGCAGGAAGAAACCGGTTCTGAAGGCGGCGCCACGGAACTGACGCAGGCCGAACTGGAACAGGCCGCCGAGGAGGCCGCCGAGCAGATCCTCGACCGCGTCGAGGCGCTCGAGCACGCTGCGGAGTGGCCGGAGAGATCTGCGGAAGAAGCGGAGCCCGCGATCGCTGCGGCAGGCGGGGAGGCGTCAGCCGCCGAACAGCCGGAAATCCCGGAAGGCGCGGGTGAAGAGATCGCGGAAGAAGAAGTCTCCGCGACGGCCGTCGCCGCTTCGGAAGCTGCGGAACAGCCTTCCTCCGGCGAGGAAACGCTCGCGGAAGCGGAGAGGGCCCCGGAGTCCTCCTCCGCCGCCGAGCCCGAAGAGCAGGCTGCCGCCGCCGCTGTCGAGACGCCGTCTGAAGAAGCCGCCGAGGCGGCCGCTGCCGCTGAAGAGGCCGCGCCGTCCGAAGAAGAAGGCGTGGAACCTGCCCGCATGCCGGTCAGCCTCACCGCCACGCTCCGCGCCCAGGGAGGCCGCGTGCCGCACCGCATCACGCGCCGCTCCCGGCGCCGCGGGCGCGGCGACCGCACTGCGCCGGAAGCCGCGGAAGCGTCCGCTGCCGCGATTCCCGTCCAGGCGCCTGCGCCCCAGGCCGAGCCGGCCGCGCCCGAACCGCCCTCCAGAGAGCGCGCTCCTCAGCCCTCCATCGCAGACCTTCTCAAGGAAGGCCAGGAGATCATCGTCCAGATCGCCAAGGAGCCGCTGGGCCAGAAAGGTGCCCGTATCACCAGCCACATCGCCCTGCCGGGGCGCTACGTCGTCTACATGCCCACCGTGGATCACCTCGGGGTGAGCCGCCGCATCTCCACCGACCAGGAGCGCCAGCGGCTGCGGCGCATCCTTCAGAAGCACCGCGAGGGCATCCCGGGCGGCTTCATCATGCGCACCGCCGGCGAAGGCCGCAGCGAAGAAGAGATCGCCGCCGACATGCGCCACCTGGCCACGCTCTGGCTCGACATCAAGCAGAAGGCCGAAAAACGCCGGGCGCCCGCACTGCTGCACCACGACGTCGAAATCGTCCAGCGCATCATCCGCGACCAGCTGACCGAGGGCTTCAAGGCCATCTGGGTGGACAGCGAAGACCTCTATGAACAGGTGCTGCACAACGTGGAGCGCTTCCAGCCGGATCTGCTCAGCCGGGTGAAACTCTACACGCGCCCTGAGCCCATCTTCGACGCCTTCGGCATTACGCAGGAACTTGAGAAGGCCCTGCGGCCGAAAGTCTGGCTCAAATCCGGCGGTTATATCGTCATCAATCAGACGGAAGCTCTGGTTGCAATCGACGTCAATACCGGAAAATTCGTCGGCAAATCCAACCGCCTCGAAGACACGATCGTCAAGACCAATCTCGAAGCCATCAAGGAAATCGTCCGCCAGATCCGGTTGCGCGACCTCGGCGGCATCATTGTCGTCGACTTCATCGACATGGAAGAGCGCAAGAACCGGCAGAAGGTGATGCAGGCGCTTGAAGAGGCCATGCGGCAGGACAAGGCGCCTTACAAGATCCTTCAGTTCAACGATTTCGGGCTGGTCGCCATCACCCGCAAGCGCGTCAAGCAGTCGCTGGAGCGCACGCTCTGCTCTCCGTGCCCGACCTGCGAGGGCGCTGGCTACGTCAAGAGCGTCACCACGGTCATCGGCGAAATCCTTACCGAAGCGGCGAAATACGCCAAGGTCGTGGACACGCCGAACGTCGTGCTCCGCGTCCATCCCGACGTGGCCAGGGAGCTGAAATCGACCGAAAACGACTATCTGGAGGAACTCGAGGAAATCCTCCGGCGGCCTGTCGTGGTGACGCCGGATCCCCTGCTTCATCCCGAAAAGTTCGACATGGCGTAGGTCCGCCGTGACGGTTCTGTTCCGCATCCTCTGGGCGCTGGCCGCCTCCGCCGTTGTCCTGTGCGGCCAGCGCATCGCAGTCTTCAGCGAATTCCAGCGCCCGCGTCCGGACGGCCAGGTCGTCTCCGCCGACAGGACCGCCTCGCGGCGGGAGATCCTTTCTCCAGCGCTCGTCCGCAACGGCTGGGCCTCGTTCATTTTCACGGTCGAGGCTCCGCCCGGAGAGCCCTACACCATCTACGTCGCGCAGAATCCCGACGACACGGCGAGAGTCACTGTCTACCAGCTCGAGTACACGGAAACGCAGGGCGAGTGGATTCCGGATGGCCTCAAACCTGTACGGCAACCGGTCCAGGCAGTGCTGTCTGGTGGCCAGAAGACGCAGGCGTATCTGCTCGATCTCTTCCTGCCGGCTTCGACGCCTGTCGAGCGGTTCCGCCTGGAGATCCAGCTGCATGCCGCCGGCCGCTGGACCATCTATCCTATGGAAATGCGGCCCATGGAGGCCGTGGCGCCTGAACAGCCGCCCCTGCGGGGAAGCCTCGCTCCGGTGCCTGCGCGTGCGGACGCAACCATCGCGAGGACCTTTCAGCCCGCATTCTGCGGCGGAACGGAAGGCTACGGCGTGACGCTCGAGTCCCTCCGCGCAATCATCCTCCGGAATGCGTTGCAGGATCTTTCCCTCGCACGGCAGAAGCAGGCAGGGCGGGGCGATGCGGTTCTGGAAGTTCTGCTCCGGGGCGGAGGCTGGAAGTCCCGCGAAGAGTTCTGCTCCGCCTCCGCGCCCGCTCCGCGAGGCCCCGAGTGGTGGCTTCGCGTCCGCGGTCATCTCTATCAGGGACTTCCGCTGCCTGAGTGAGCCCCCATCGGCCTGCCTGCCGTCCGCATGGACAAGAACGGCCACGGGTTCAGAGCGGTTCACATCACCGTCCCCGCCCATCGAAACCTCTGCATTGCAAACGGAGCGCGCGGCCGGGCAGCCGTGCGCCTGGCTCCTCACGCAGATCGATTTTCGGGGAAGCCATTCCCCGCGGACCCATCCCGCTGAGCGGTTTTCCGAATGGCGGCACGCAGCGGCCGCCCGCCAGCATGCTAGGGCAGCCTCTCAGGGCACGTGCAAAAGCAGATTCCGGCTGAAATGGTAAACTGGAAAAGTAAGTCCCGCGCAGTGCGCCTGCCCTGCGATTCGAACCCGGAGAGGTGGCCGAGTGGTTGAAGGCGCACGCTTGGAAAGCGTGTATACGGGAAACCGTATCGCGGGTTCGAATCCCGCCCTCTCCGCCATCTGCCTGGAACCGGTTCCATCGCAATCACCTGAGCTCCAGCCTGCGATCCGGGTGCCGTTGAAAACGCGGCATTCGACACCTGGCTCCGGCTATGCAGCTCAAACCCCGCATCTGTATTCTCAGGAAAGTCCGCCTCGCCCCTGGCAGTTGGCAGTTCTTCTCGCTGTCCCGCAAAGCCAGCACGCGCATCAATGACCCGCGAGCCCGCGCGGATCGCATCGCATGGCCGGAAGCGCCGCAGTGAAGGCGCCTGCGCCGATTCGACGCCCGCAGAGATGCGTCTGGCGATTGAATGCGGGCAGCTGCAACAGACAACACTCGTGCCCGCGTGGCAGAGGCTCCTGCGTCAGGCGAGCGAGCGCTGCTGCCATGCCCGAGGGGCGTCAGCGTCAGGCGATGTCCGGCAGCAGGAAGGTTCGCGGATTGCCGAAGAAGCGGCACACGGCTTCCGCGGCGCGATACCCGCTGCGGGTGGCGCCTTCCATCGTGGATGGCCAGCCCGTGTCGGTCCAGTCTCCGGCGAGGAACAGGTTCTCGAATCGTGTCTTGGGCCGAGGTCTGCGCGCTGCCAGGCCGGGCCGTGCCGAGAAAGTCGCCCGGATTTCCTTCACGACGTGATAACGTTCGAGCCGCGCCCGGCGCGCTTCCGGCAGGTAGCGGCAGAGGTCCTCGAAGGCTCGCCCAGCGGCCTGCTGGCGCGGCCAGGTTTCCAGAAAACGCGAGGCGCTGACCACCAGCTGCAGATAGCGGCCCCCGCTCTTGTTGAAGAACCACTGAAACGGCGAATCCAGCAGCACGGCGTGCGGCAGGTCCGTCACCGGACGGTCGAACCACAGATGGATGCCCGCGATGGGAGAGTGCTCGAAGACAGACCAGTCATCCAGCAGGCCGGGCATCAATTGCCGGAGCGGCTCGAAGGGGAGCGCGGAGATGAAGACGTCGGCCTCCACGGGGCCGTTCTCCGTCTCGAGCGCCCGGATGCGGCGGCCTTCCATATGCAGGCCGGTGACTTTGCGCCGCAGCAGCACCTGCGCGCCTGTGGAAGCGGCGAGCCGCTCCGCTGAGTGCATTTCGCCCAGCGGTACACGCGGAACGCCCATCTGATATGCGTCCCTCGCCGAGAGGAACGCGAGCCGGAACACCTGGAAACCGTGCAGGGCGGCCATGCGATCCAGCTCCTCGTTCACGGCGCTGACCAGAACAGGGGCCCAGAAGCGGCTAATGGTGCGCGGGCTCTGGCGCTTCTCCTCGAGCCACTGCTGCATCGTGATCGAGTCGAGATCGGAGCGGCGGCCGTATTCCCGGCGCAGGGCGATGAGGCCGCGGGCGGCTTCGAGTTTCTCGCCCGGCGACAGGAAGCGGAGGGAGGCGAAGCTGCCGGAAAAATGCAACGGCGCGGGCAGGAGCCCGGAACGGAGGACCGAACGGCGGCCTCCAGGCTCGAGGTAGTGGAATTCTCCGTGAAATTCGATCTGGTTTTCAACGCCCAGGCGGTGGTACAAATCCAGCAGATTGACGCAGCATTTCAGCAGAATATGCTGGCAGTTGTCGATGATTTCCGATCCCTGGCCCGGCAGGGCGTAAGAAGAGGCGCGGCCTCCCAGATACGGCCGGGACTCTAGCAGAATGACTCGAACTCCCGCATCGGCCAAGGCCGCTGCCGCCGCAATTCCGGCCACTCCGCCGCCGGCGATGGCTGCCGTAGCCATTCAGAAACGCAGCGGCAGGCGCGCCCGCTTTCCGCCGCCGCCCTCCGAGTCCCAGGCAAGGGCCAGCCAGGCGCAGATGAGCAGAAACAGCACGTAAATGGCGTCGGAAAGTGTCATGCTTCTGTCACCAGTGTGCCTGATGGAGCCCTGCCGCACAACGGCTTTACTGTACCAGTACCCGGGGCAGACTGCCCGCCAAAGGCGCCCGGCATGCCCCGAGAATCATCCATTTCCGCCTGAACCGGACGCTGTGCCGCTGGCGGAGCTGACCTTCCGGAAATGACGAACCATGTTTTCGATCATCTTCAGTCCGTGGTCTCCGTCCTGCGACAGGAGGCTTTCCGGGTGGAACTGCACGGCTTCCACCGGAAGCGAGCGGTGGCGGACGCCCATGATGACTCCGTCCTCGCTTTCCGCGGTAATTTCCAGGACCGGCGGCAATTTCTCGCGGATGGCGTACAGGGAGTGATACCGTCCGACTTTCAAATCCTGGGGCAGGCCGGCGAATACGCCGCGGCCGTCGTGCCGCACCATCGACGGCTTGCCGTGCATGGGGTAGGGGAGCACGCCCAGCTCGCCGCCGAACGCCTCCACCACGCCCTGCAGTCCGAGGCACACGCCGAAAACCGGAAGGCCGCGGGCGGCGCAGGCCCGCACGACACCGGGGACTCCGAAATCCGACGGCCGTCCGGGCCCCGGTGAAATGAGCACAATATCGGGCTTCACTTCATCCAGCAATTCCAGAGGAAATCCGGCGCGGTATGTCGTAACTTCCGCTCCAGTCTGGCGCACATAGTTGGCAAGAGTCTGAATAAAACAATCGTCGTTGTCCACGAGCAGAACGCGGAGGCCCCGGCCGGGCTGCGGGGCGCGGGCGCGGCTGCGGGCGGCGGGCTGCGGCTCGAGCGAGCGGAAAAAGCCGGTCGCCTTCAGGCGCGTTTCCCTCTCTTCGGCCGCGGGGTCAGAGTCGTACAGGATCGTCGCGCCTGCGCCATAGCGCGCGAGGCCGTCCCGCAGATGGACGGTGCGGATCAGGATGCCCGTGTTGATATCGCCGTTGAGCGACAGCATGCCGACGGCGCCGCCGTACCAGCCGCGGGCGTCTATTTCCAGATCCTCGATGGCCTGCGCCGCCGCTTTCTTGGGTGCGCCGATCACCGTGACGGCCCACATGTGGGAGAGGAAAGCGTCGAGGGAATCGTAGCCGTCGTCCAGCTCTCCCTCGACGTGATCCACGGTGTGGAACAGGCCGGCGTAGCGTTCAATGAGACGGCGGCCGATGACCCGCACCGAACCAGGTTTGCACACGCGCGATTTGTCATTGCGGTCCACGTCCGTGCACATGGTCAGCTCGCTCTCCTCCTTGGGAGAGTTGAGCAGCTCGCGGATCAGATCGTGATCCCGCAGGGGATCGCCGGTGCGGCGCACCGTGCCGGAAATCGGGCAGGTTTCCACGCGCCGGCCCTCTACGCGGACGAACATCTCCGGAGAAGCTCCAGCAAGCTGTTCGTCCCCGAACTGAAGCAGAAACTCGTACGGGCTCGGGCTGCCTTTCTGAATGCGGCGAAACAGGTCGGCGGCGCTGCCTTCAAATCCGGCGGAGAAGGTCTGGCGCAGAACCACCTCGTAATAATCGCCGCGTTTCATGCCCTCGCGGACGCGCTCGACCTTGGCCATGTACTCTTCCGGCTCGTGATCGCTCGAGATTTCGGAAGGGCCGGACCTGGGGCAGGGGGCGATGTCCTCGCCCGTGCGCGGCAGGCCGAGCGTGGAGAGGTGCTCGAAGTCGAAGTCGTATTGGAACCGCTCGATGATTTCCTTCTTGCGGTCCATGAAACAGATGTCGTCGCAGAGAAAGAGGCGCAGATCCTTCTGTCCTGGCGGACGGGGCAGGCGCAGGCGGATGGGATCAAACTGGAACAGCAGATCGTACCCAAAAGCGCCGACGAGGGCCAGACGGTTGTCCCGGGGGTGGCGGAATTCCGTCACCAGTGCCCGCAGGATGGAAAAGAACGAGGGCTGCTTAGAGCGCTGCTCTTCGGGGAACAGATCCGGCAACGGCTTCAGGCGGCCGCGCAGTGCGCCCGCACCCAGCTCCAGCGATTCCCAGTGGGGATGCTCGCGGAGCAGGTGGAAGAACATCTCCGCCAGCATCTGTCCACGCAGGTTGAGCGGGCGGAATTCGAGTTCCCGCCCAGCGCCGGAGATCTCCAGAGGCGGGTTGACGCTGGCGACATCCCACCGCGAATAGCGCTCCGGGTATTCGTAACCGGAGGAAAGATAGATCCCCCGGCGGCGGTCCAGTTCGCGCAGAAGATGATCCAGCCCCTTCCGGAAAGGCATCCGGGAACGCGCGCGGGTGACCGTGACGCCCCGCGGGGTTGTGTAGCGAAGGATGGACATCCGAAAGTATCAAGGGTAGCATCCGGCGGACCGGCGGCGAGGACGGCGCGGCCGTAGTACTCGGGTACTAAGCAATTTCAGGACTTCCGCGCTATTGATCAGCCTGACAATCGCCGGGATGATGCCATTAGGGATGAACGCCATGATGCCCTTTGAAGCGAACGCGACGCCGAATGAAGTGCAGACAAGCGACCGCCGCCGCACGGACCGTTTTCCGCTCTCCTGCGAGCTGGTGTACCGCATGAGCGGCAAGCGCCTGGCCCACGAGCAAGGTTTGGGGAGAACCATCGACATGAGCAGCGGGGGTGTTCTGTTCCATTGCGACCGTCAGCTGCTGCCGGGCAAGCGCATCGAGATGGCGATCAGCTGGCCGGCGCAGCTCGACAATCGCTGCGGATTGAAGCTGATCGCGCGGGGACGCGTCGTGCGCACGAACGGCACGCAGGCAGCCGTGGCCATCCAGCAGTATGAGTTCCGCACCATGGGCAAGCACGGCCTGTCTCTTTAAGTTTCGACTCTCTTCTCCTTGACCCGACGAAGCGGACCCTCGCGGGTCCGCTTCGTTTTGCATTTCCGGTTCAGCCGGCAGTGCGCCCCAGTTCGTGGCGGAACCACCCGATCGTGCGGCGCAGGCCGTCTTCCAGTTCCACGCGCGGACTCCAGGCGAGAACACTCTGCGCCTTGCTGATATCGGGGCGGCGGCGCTGGGGGTCGTCCTCGGGCAGCGGCTCGAAAACGATTTCGGAACGGCTGCCAGCCAGGCGCCGGATCAGTTCCGCAAATTCCCGCACGGTCTTCTCTTCCGGGTTTCCCAGGTTGACCGGGTATCGCTCTTCGGAACGGCTCAGCCGGATCAGACCCTCGACAAGGTCGTCCACGTAACAAAAGGACCGGGTCTGGCTGCCGTCGCCATAGACGGTGATCGGCTCCCCACGCAGCGCCTGACGGATGAAGTTCGGGACGATGCGCCCGTCGTCCTGCTGCATGCGCGGGCCATATGTGTTAAAGATCCGGGCGATGTGGGTGGCGAGCCCGTGACGGCGGTGGAAGGCCATGGTGATGGCCTCGGCGTAACGCTTGCTTTCGTCGTAGCAGGAGCGGGGGCCCACCGGATTTACATGGCCCCAGTAGGTCTCTTTCTGGGGATGTTCCAGCGGATCGCCGTAGCATTCCGATGTCGAGGCGAGCACATACCGGGCGCCTTTCTGGAGGGCGAGTTCCAGCAGGTTTCTGCTGCCTTCAGCCCCGGTGCGCAGGGTCTCGATTGGATGCGCAAGGTAGTCTTTCGGACTGGCGGGCGAGGCGAGGTTGAAGATGGCATCCAGATGCCCCGGAACGTCCAGCGGCTCGATGATGTCATGTTTGATGAGAGTGAAGCGGGGATCGCCCTGCAGGTGGGCCACGTTGCGCGGAGAGCCGGTGAGGAAATTGTCCACGCCAAGGATTTCGTGGCCCTCCGCGAGCAGGCGGTCGCACAGGTGCGAACCGATGAAGCCGGCGGCGCCAGCGATCAGAATACGCAAGAACTCCTCCTCGAACGCAACTTTCCATTGTAGGGGCGCGATCAGGTAGAGTGTCAAAGCAGCCCTTTGCCCGGGAGTCTGCTCCGATGGAGACCACCCTGTTCCTGATTGCCGCCCTGTCGTCGGCTGTCCTTTTCTGGTCACGCTTCCAGAGCGTTTTGCGATCCGTGCTCGGATCGAAACCCGACCCCGGTTTCCGCCTCGCGCCGCTAGGGCCGCGCGTGCGGAAGTTCGTGCTGGAAGTGATCTGTCAGGCGAAGGTTATCCGGCACAGGCCGTGGGCTGGCATCGCGCATGCGCTGGTGTTCTGGGGTTTTTGTGCGTTTGCGCTCGTCACTTTGAATCACCTCGCTCAGGGCGTCGGGGCTGGCTTTCTGGACCTGCATGGGGGAGTGTTCGGAAGGGCGTACGGCATGGCGGCCGCGCTGTTTGCCGTCGCGGTCTCCGTTTCGATCGCCGGTCTTGCCGTGCGCCGGTTCGTGATCCGGCCCAGATGGCTGGGCGAGAAGGTCTCGCTGGAGTCGGGCGTCATTGCGCTGCTGATTCTGCTCCTCATGCTGACCTATCTGGCGGATTATTTCGGCCGGCCGGCCGCCGGAAGCGCCACAGAGCGCGTCATCTGGTGGGCGCATACGCTGGCGCTGTTTGTTTTCCTGCCGCTCATTCCGCAGACGAAACACCTGCATTTGATGATCTCGCCCGTGGCGGTGTTTCTCTCGAGAGAGCCGCTCGGGCAGCTGCCGCCGCTGGAAGACGAAGAGGATTTCGGGCTGGTGTCCGGCAAAGACGTAACGCGCCGGATGGCCCTGCAGGCCTTCTCGTGCGTCGAGTGCGGACGCTGCCAGGAGCATTGCCCAGCGCACAACACCGGAAAGGAGCTCAACCCGAAACAGATGGCGCTCGGGCTGCGCGCGTATCTGCGGGAACACGGACCGGGCGCAGAGGCGCCGCTGACTGGAGCGCATCTGAGCGAAGCGGCGGCGTTCCAATGCACGACGTGCGGCGCCTGCGAATACCAATGCCCCGTGGGCGTCGAGCATCTGCCGCTGATTCTGGGTCTGCGGCGCGGCGCGGTAAACACCGGGCGCTGGGAGGATGAATACGGCTCGCAGCTCTTCGTGCGGCTCGAGAGACAGGGCAATCCGCTGGGCATGGCGGCGTTCGAGCGGGACCGTTTCGTCCAGAAGAACGGGCTTCCGTGGTTCGACGGCTCGCAGGAGTATTGCCTGTGGCTGGGATGCATGGGGGCGTACGATCCGCGCGGCAGGGAAGCGGTGCTGGCGCTCGCGCGGGTGCTGCAGTCCGCCGGAGTGACGTACGGAGTGCTCAGAAAGGAAAAATGCACCGGCGACGCGGCGCGGCGGCTGGGGAATGATCTGCTTTTCCAACAGCTGGCCGAGTTCAATATCGGGCAGATGCGGGCTGCGGGCGTGCAGAAAATCCTGTCGATTTGTCCGCATTGCGTGCGCACAATCGACGTGGACTGGAAGGAGTTCGGGGCTGATTTCAGCGTCATTCACCACTCTGAGTGGCTCGCCCGCCATCTGCCGGAGGGCGCGGAGCCGGGCGGGAACCGGGTGGTCTTTCACGATCCGTGCTACCTTGGCCGCTACCGCGGCGTCTATGAAGAGCCGCGGCGGGTGGCGGCGCTTGCCGGGCGTCTGGTTGAGGCGCAGCGCGCCCGCGACCGCAGCTTCTGCTGCGGCGCGGGAGGCGGGCTGGCGTTTCTGGGCGAGGAGCAGGGCGAGCGTGTCAGCTACGCCCGGGCGGCGGAGCTCCATTCGACTGGAGCGGACGTCATCGCCGTGGCATGCCCGTTCTGCCGGACGATGCTGGAAGACGCGACATCCGCCATGGGAGAAGCCCCGCCGCGGCTGGCTGACATCGCCGAGATCGCAGCGGCGCGGATTTCCGCCGCACAACAGCCCTGAACTTCGGCCGCAGTCCGGCGGAAGGGCATCCTACCGGAAAACGATGAGTTCCTGAACCCCAACGCGCGCACCGGAAGATTCCGTGTGCCGCACGCCCGTGACCCTCAGCTCCACCCGGTGCCGCCCCGCCTTCAGTCCGAACTGATGGTAGACGCTTTCTTCTCCCTTGATGCTCTTCTCGTCGGAATAGACGTCCACGTTGTTCGCCCTTTTCCCATCGACCCAGACCTCGGCGAAGCCGCCGTCGGGCAGGTACGGACCCACGACAATGAAGCCGGTTCCTTCGAACTCGATCCCGGCTGTGGCGCCTTTTTCGTCCGCGACGCGTGAACGGAGCTTCTCATCCTCCCGCCAGCCGCCGGCGAAACGCCACCGCCCATCCGTGTGAGCGATGCGCTCCACTGGCGAGCCGTATTCGTCCCAAAGGGCAATGTTCACAGGCTTCGGCTTCTGCAGGGGGGCGCGGATCTCCGTGTCCGTCACCTTCCCGCCCTCCCGTGCGACGGCCTTCAGCGCCCGCTGATAGGTGCTTTCGACAATCTCATGGAAATTAAAATCCGTGTAAGCGAATTTCTTGTCCGCAATTGACGGAATGCCGCTCTTCCATTCATCCGGGATTTTCTCGTAGCCCATCATCACGCCTAGAATTCCCGCTGCATTCGATGGATTGCAGTCGGAGTCCTGGCCCGCCTGAGTCGAGATGCGGATCGTCCGCGTCATATCCCCGCCGCCATAGAGGAGGCCGAGCGCGATGTAAGCGCCGTTGATTTTTGCGTCGATGTTGAACGGCTTGAGGGCGCCCGACGGACAGGGCTCGCGGCGGTTCCATTTCTTCTCGATTTCCGCCCACGTCTTCGTCCAGTCTTCCGGATATTTCTGGTGCCACGCCAGCGTGTCTGCGATCAGCCGCGCGTAGGGGCTTCTGGCGGGCAGGCATGCCAGTCCAGCCTCCACCACGCGGCGCGGGTCGTTTTCGAAAAACGCTTCAGCGTACATGCAGGAGACGAAAATGCCGCCGAGAATGCCGTCGCCGGAGTTCATGACTCTGCCGGCACGCACGCCGAGATCAGAGGCCAGCCGCGGCAGCCCGGGCGTCATCAGCCCGATGAAGTCGGCTTCGATCTGAAAGTCGATGTCGTTGGCGTGGGCATTATGGCGGGGCGTGCCGCTGAGGCTTGCGGGCACGCCGCGGCGCAAGGCGCGCCGGGCGGCCAGGTTTGCGTGCCAAAGCGCGTATTTCGATTCGCGGAACATGGCGCCGAAGTCCTCGGTCGTGGCATCCAGCCCTTTGTCGTCGAGGACCCTGGCTAAAGTCATCTCGACGTAGAGGTCGTCCTGGTTGATGGAGTTCGAGACCATCTCGGGTTTCCAGACCGGCAGCATGTCTTCCGGAATGATCTGCTCGCGCCAGCGGAATTCGGTCGGTGCGCCATAGCTGACGCCGATCATCTGCCCCGCCCATCCGCCGCGGATCTTGTCCCGCAGCGTCTCCAGACTGAGCTTCCTTTCGCGCGGCTGGGCAAGAGCCGATTGGGTGGAGAGAACAAGGAGCAGGGAGCAGACTGCGGTTCTCATGGTGTTCCGAGCCTATCACGGCCCTACTCAGGCCTCCACCCGGTACAGGCGGCCCGACTTCCTGCCGATACTGGAGGAAAGCCATGCTCGCCCTCTGGCTCGCCCTCGCCTCGCCGCCGGCCATCGTGGCTGGAGGAGCTGACGTGTTCGCGCAATGCGATCCGTCCTCGCAGAAACTGGGACGGCTCGATGGCGGCACCCCGGTCAGGCTGGGCTTCTCGATCAGCGGCGACCACGGCCGCTGTTTCTCTGTTTCGGCCGCGGGCCTGCAGGGGTACGTCTTCGCGCCGTCGATCACGACGCTGGAAGAGTACGAAAAGGCGCGCATCACCGCCTCCGTCTCCGACAATGAACTGCCCCTGATGATCAGGGCCGAGATCCGTAAAATCCGCGAAGAGGCGCCCGCGCATCCGCTCCTCGTCCCCGTGCTGGACGCCATGGACTCCGGGCGGCCCGCGCTGGCGCTGCAGCGCATCGAATCCGACGTTCTGCCGAAGGCACCCGACGACGCGAACCTGCTGGCTCTGGCGGGTCTGGCGGCCTTTCAGGCGGACGACACCCGCAAGGCCGAGTCTTATTGGTCGCGGTCTCTGGCCCTGCGGTCCAACCCACAGATCGCCGCGCTGCTGGCGCGCGTGCGCGCGGAACGCGAGGCCGATGCGGGACACCAGCGGGCCTCCACTTCCCGGTTTGTTTTGCGCTATGACGGAAAAGCTCTGGCTTCTCACGCCGCCGCTTCGCTGCTCTCCGTCCTTGACTCCGAACTCGACCGTATCGATGCCGCGCTGGGTTGCCCCTCAGCCGAACCGCTCACCGTGATCGTCCAGACGCAGAGCGCGTACCGCACGGCAACGGGCATGGGGGAGTGGAACGGCGGGCTCTTTGATGGCCGGATCCGGGTCCCATTCCTCAATGGTGCGCAGCCACAGGAACTGCGCCGGACGCTTGCCCACGAGCTGGTTCACGCCTGCCTGTCCCGCCGCGGCATCCGCGAGCGCTGGCTCCACGAAGGACTCGCCATGCGGTGGTCTGGCGAGCGGCCGCCTGATCATCTCCTCCGGGAAGCGCAGAAGCTGGACCGCCCGCCGGAGTGGGATGAATCGCAGCCCGAGCAGATCCGGCTCTTTTACGCATGGGCGTGGCTTGCCGTGAACCGTCTCTATCAAACCCTTGGCGAATCCGGCGTCCGCGAGCTGCTCCGCAACCCCGCTTCCCTGCCTGCTCCGGCCATCCGCTGATATACTGCCCTCCATTCCGCGATGACCCGCCGCGCCGCCTCGCCCTGGCCGCTGCTGGCCCTGCTGTCGTTCTCGGTCCTCATCAACTACCTGGACCGCAGCAACCTCAGCGCTGCCGCGCCCCTGTTGTCGAGGGAGTTCAGCCTGTCGGACTCGCAGCTCGGCCTGTTGCTGTCGGCATTTTTCTGGACGTACGCTCTGTGCCAGGTGTTGGCGGGCTGGCTGGTGGACCGCTTCAGCGTCGTGCATGTGTATGGCGCGGGCTTTCTCGTCTGGTCACTGGCTACGGGCGCCATCGGGCTGTCCCACAGCTTCGCCCTGCTGTTCCTCTTCCGGCTGCTTCTCGGAGCTGGCGAGAGCGTCGCGTTTCCAGCCTATTCCAAGATCATGATCCACGCCTTCCGGGAGGATCAGCGGGGCATGGCGAATTCCATCATTGATGCCTGCACGAAACTGGGCCCTGCGGCAGGCATCTATCTCGCCGCCTGGCTCATGAACGAATATGGGTGGCGCAGCTTTTTTCTCATCACCGGATTTGGAGCGCTCCTCTGGCTGCCCTTCTGGATGCGGTACGCGCCCGCGAGGCTGGCCGACTCTGCCGCGGAACCCGGCCAGCGGTCTGACGACGGCCCCGGGTGGCGCGAACTGCTTGCGAGCCGCACCGTCTGGGCCACCTTTATCGGACTGTTTTGCCATAACTACAACTGGTATCTGCTGCTTACATGGCTTCCGACGATCCTCGTGCGTGAGCGGCGTTTCTCGATGCTGGACATGGGCGCCTGGAACGGCGTGCTGCTGGCGATCACCGCTCTGGCCACGCTCGCCTCAGGCTGGTATTCCGACCGCCTTGCGGCGAGAGCCGGAAATGTCGCCCGGCTGAGGCGGGCCTTTCTGATCGCCGGCCTGCTCATCACGGCGGTGGCGATGCCGTTTACAGTGGCGGCTTCTCCATGGATTTCCGCGATTTCGTTGATCTGCGCCTTCACAGGCATCGGCATTTATGTCAGCAACTGCTGGGCTTTTACCCAGACACTGGCGGGCGCCGCCGCCGGCCGCTGGACTGGAATGCAAAATGCCTTTGCGAACCTGGGTGGTGTCATCGCCCCGGCAGTGACTGGTTATGTTGTTGAACAGACAGGATTCTTTTTCCCCGCGATGCTGGCCTCTGCTCTCATTCTGCTGTTTGGCGCCGCCGCGTATGCCTTTCTGTTGCGGATTGCCAGGCCACAGAAGAATTAAATTGTCAAATTTCGCTGTCTGTTCTTCTTGACGCCCCCCCCTTTGGCCTTAAGATGCAGGCCATGTATGGGTTCATTCAATTTCAAATGAGATGCCTGGCTTGCATTCTGTTTCTGGCTGACACAGCCTGCCGGACAGAACCCGCCAAATTGGGCCACAATGATTTGCACGCTCCGAAGGTGGAAATCGTCAAATCGGGTGGGATGCTGTTGTCCGGCTTCTTCGACCGGCTTCCGGCTTCGAGGCGATTGCCTGACGTGACTACGCTGGCCAGGCAAGCCGTTTCTTGCAGGGAGCCATCGATCTGGAGCCGGTGGATGGAGAGGATCGGCTTATCCGGAGTGGTCCATGCACAAAATACGTGTGTCGAGGCGCCCTGTGTTGGCCGTTACGTCCGCCTTGTGCCCGGGCCGTGTGGAGGACCCTGCTTTGGGAATTACAACGCGGGTTTTACGAATGGGCCGGAAAACGTTGGCCTGACAGAAAAGAACTATACGGTGTGCTGGGGAGGAAACAATGGCGTGGGCGGCGGCTGCCCATGTCAAAAACACGAGTGCAACAACGCGCCCTGATCATGGGGCGGAGACCCACCGAATGCCGGAAAGGAGGCGCTCAATGAATTCACTCCGCTATGGCCCGTTCGCATGGAGCAGCGTCATTGCTGTTCTGGTCCTGATCGCCGAACCCATCACGATGGCCGCCGAACCGCGCCTGGTGCCATCAGCTTCGCGCAAACCGGCGGCGCTCCCTGTGTCCCTGGAAGGCAAACGTATGGCCACCTACGGCGGCGGCGCCCTGGTGGTCGCTGAAGGGGACATGGCTGAGCCGGGCGTGTTCTCGATCTTTGGCGCCAACGGAAACCTGCTTTCGCAGGTGCCGCTGAAGATCCCTGGCGCGAGCCGTGTCGTTGTGTATGACTACTCGCGCACCGCCACGGGCATGCTGGTGGCTTGCGGCTTCGCCGAATCCTCCGGCGTGCAGAGGGCTCCTTACTTAACCTGGTTCAGTACAGTTGGCTCGTCGCAGAAAGTGATCCGTACCGAGCCTTACTACCCATTTCTCTGCGCTGGCGCGCCGGACGGTTCCCTCTGGACGGTGGGCCTCGAAATGAATGCCGATCTTCAGGAGCAGCCTGAACACCGGGACAGCCCCGTGCTGCGGCGGTTTGCTCAGGACGGCAGACAACTGGGCGCATGGCTGCCCCGGTCTTCGTTTCCTGGAGCGGCTGAGCTGATCCGTGGTTTTCTGGCTGCATCGAACAGCAAGGTTGGGTGGCTGCGCTGGTCGGCAGACGGCGGTCTGGAGGGAGTCTACACCGAGATCACACCCGAAGGCGAGATCACTTCGTTTTCCCTGAAACAGGTTCCTGGATTCAAAGCGGGCATCGGGGCTTTCAGCGGCATGGCGCTCACGGCGGAAGGAGACGCGGTTGTCGCGGCTGTCCCCATTGACAAGAAGGAAGCCACTGCCGTGTTATGGCTGGACCGCTCGAAGCAGCAGTGGCAGCGCGTCTCCATGCCTGTTGCCGCTTCGCCGCCTTTCTTTCACATCTACGGCGCGGACACGGACCTGGCGCTGTATGTCGGCGGCGACGACAAATCCCGCGTGCGGTTCTTCCGGCTGGAAAAGTGAGGCTGCATGACAAAACTCGCCCTGCCATCTGCGATGCGGCCCCCGCGGGGAGTGCGCGGCTGGCTTGGCTGAGAGGCGCTGTCGCGCCGTGCTCTTTGCCATCGTTTGCAGTTGTCAACAACGGCACATTAGCGGCGGGAGCCGTCCTGTGATACACCAGAGGAATCTGCCGCGCCTCCGGGGGCCGGCCAGAGGGGAGGTTCCTCCATGAGCAGTGTCCGTGTTCTCGCCGGAACGCGCAAAGGCGCGTTCATCCTCGAATCAGACGGCGCGCGGCGGAATTGGCACATCCGCGGCCCGTATTTCGGCGGCTGGGAGATCTATCACATAAAGGGCTCGCCGGCAGACCCCAACCGCATTTACGCTTCGCAATCGAATAGCTGGTTTGGACAGGTGGTGCAGCGCTCCGATGATGGCGGCGGGACATGGGCGCCCGCGGGCAAGGAGTTCGTCTATGAAGGCGAGGCTGGGATGCATCAGCACTACGACGGCTCGCAGCGGTCCTGGGAGTTCAAGCGCGTCTGGCATCTGGAGCCTTCGCTCACGGATCCGGACACCGTCTACGCCGGGGTCGAAGACGCTGCACTGTTCCGCTCCACAGATGGAGGCAGGACATGGGCAGAGCTGCCGGGGCTGCGCCGCCACGGCTCCGGTCCCACATGGATGCCCGGCGCGGGCGGCCTGTGCCTGCACACGATCCTGCTGGATCCATCAAACCCGATGCGCGCCTTCATCGCCATTTCCGCGGCAGGCGCCTTCCGTACGGACGACGGTTTCGCCACCTGGAAGGCCATCAACCGCGGACTGCGCTCCGACTACATCCCTGATCCCGAAGCCGAGACAGGCCACTGCGTGCATCGCATCGCGCAGCACCCGGCGCGCCCGGATGTTCTGTTCATGCAAAAGCACTGGGACGTGATGCGCAGCGACGATGCGGGCGGCTCCTGGCATGAAGTGAGCGGTAACCTGCCCTCAGACTTCGGCTTCGTCATCGACGTGCACGCGCATGAACCGGAGACGGTCTACGTCGTCCCGATTCAAAGCGATTCCGAGCACTACCCGCCCGGCGGGCAACTCCGGGTCTGGCGCAGCCGCTGCGGCGGCAATGAATGGGAGCCGCTCTCCGACGGCTTGCCGCAGCGCGACTGCTACGTCAACGTGCTGCGGGACGCGATGGCGGTCGATTCGCTCGACCCATGCGGCGTCTACTTTGGAACGACGGGCGGACAGATTTACGCATCGGCTGATTCCGGCGATCACTGGACAACGATTGCGGCGCACCTGCCTCCCGTGTTGTCCGTAGAAGTGCAGACTCTGCCATGATCCGCGTCGTGCTTCCGTATCATCTGCGGCTGCTCGCCGACACCGGAGAGGAGGTTGCGCTCGATGTGCCACCGCCGGCGACGATTGCGGCGGTGCTGGAGGCGCTGGAGGACGCTTATCCGGCCTTGCGCGGAACCATCCGCCATCCCCGCGGGGGCGCCCGCCGGCCCATGGTCCGATTCTATGCCTGCCGGAGGGATTGGTCCGGAGAGCCGTTCGAAACAATTCTGCCGGATCCCGTGCAAAGCGGAAAAGAGCCTTTCCTGATCGTCGGCGCAGTCGCCGGAGGGTGATTAGCTCTGTGCCGGGCGGAAATCGCGCATTGCCGCCGTCCACGGTGCAAAGCCGCGCTGCGCGCTCCAGGCGTCGTCTTCGATCGTGATGGCGGCGTCGATGCGCGCGCCGTCGCGCAGCTCCTCCAGCCGCGCCGAGCAGCGCCACGCTTTTACAAACAGGCTTCGCTGACCTTGCCACAGGCGCGCCCGCACGTGTTCGCCTTTCTTGCCGAATCCCTCGGCTCCGCGCACCTCGGCGTTCCGCACCAGAAACAGCGGCTGGCGGTTGCCATGTCCGAAGGGCTCGAGCGCCAGCACCTCCCCGGCCGCCTTGTCATTCAGCTCCTCCAGCCGCAGTTCCGCGTCCAGGGGCAGCTCCGGCTCGAGATCGGATTCCGCCAGCCAGGAACGCGCCAGTCCGTTGAACCGCTCTTCGAGTTCTGCGACGCGGCGCTCCTCGAGCGTCACGCCCACAGCCTGCCGGTGTCCGCCGAACTTTTCGAACACGTCCGCCATCTGCTCCAGGGCTGACAGCAGGTGAAAGCCGGGAATGGAGCGGCCTGAGCCCTGGGCGAGCCCAGTGTATTGATCCCGCCCAAGGACGATGACAGGCCTGTGATACAGCTCGGCCACGCGGTTGGCCACAATGCCGACGACGCCGCGGTGCCAGTCAGGGGAATAAAACACAAGCCCGGCTTTATCCAGTGGCGGTCCCGCCTCGCCGTAGCGGTCCAGGATTTCGCGCACGATGGCGTCGCCTGTGCGCTGCCGCTCTGCGTTCAGTTCATCGAGCCGGTGCGCGATCTCCCTCGCACGGTTCTCGTCCCGGGTCAGGAACAGCTCGATCACCTCCCGCGCATGGTCCATCCGTCCGGCAGCGTTGATCCTCGGAGCGATCCGGAAGGCCAGATCCGTCGCGGTCAGCCGGCTCCCCGGAGGAAATCCGCCCGCTTCCAGCAGTGCGCGCAGCCCCGGATTCCGTGTCTTCGAGATGCCCTCGAGACCTCGTCTGACGATCACCCGGTTCTCGCCAACGAGAGGCACGACGTCTGCGACGGTCGCCAGCGCCGCCATGATCAGGAACGAATCGGTGTACCGCACGATCCGCTCCGGCGTCCAGCCGTCCTTCTCCATCAGCGCCTGCGCCAGCTTGAACGCCACTCCGGCTCCGCAGAGATTCTTGTTCGGGTAAGCGCAGCCGGGCTGATTCGGATTTACGACGGCCAGAGCCGCAGGAATTCTGTCCTCAGGCAGGTGGTGATCCGTGATGATGACGTCAGCGCCAGCCCGCCGCGCCGCCTCCGCCGCATCAAAGGCGCGGATGCCGGTATCGACGCTGACGATCAGCGTGTAGCCCTGGCGCGCCGCCTGCTCCACCACCGCGGGCTGCATGCCGTAGCCTTCCCTCAGGCGGTCGGGCACGTGAAAGTCCGCCCGGAGCCCCAGCACCTCCAGCATGTGCAGCAGAATGACGACGCCCGCCACGCCATCGACGTCGTAATCGCCGTACAGGAGAACCCGCTCGCCGTTCCGCGCCGCCCGCAGAATCCGTTCCGCCGCCAGCTCCATCCCGAGCATCAGAAACGGGCTCTCCAGATGGGTCAGTTTGGGATGCAGGAAGTGATCCACATCGGCCTGGGTGCGGAAACCGCGCGACCACAACACGCGCGCCACAGGCATTTCCAGCCCGCACTGCCGCGCCAGCCTGGCGGCGCTCCCCTCGTCCCCCTGCGGCTCAATCCATCGCGCGCGGGAGGGCATGGCCTAATTCTTGGAATAGAAGCCGCCGTAGCTGTCCTCGTCTTCCACTTCCGGCCCCGCTGCTTCCAGTTCGTCGAGGATAGACTCCCACTCGGCGAACCAGTCCGTCTCGACGGCGTACATGTAAATCCGGCCTTCGAAGTCGAAACTCAGCTCGACGGCGCACAGCTTCCCCTCGTACTTTGCCATCGCCTGAATCCGCCGCTCGAGGTCCCGCCGCTCTTCGCGCGTCAGGTCGGCCTCCTCGAGAATCTCCAGGGCCATTTCCCTTTGGCCGGCGTCGAAGCTGCGCTCGTGAAAATGGACGAGCCGGACCCCCACCTGCTGAGCGCATTCCAGGAAATGCTGGACGTCAGGCTGGCGTTCGTGGTCCCAGAAGACGATCTGCCGGCTTTCGTTCATCCGGCTCATGCAGGGGTAGACGATGAACGACTCGGCATGCAGGATCTTCTCGATATCCGCGGCGAGTCTTTCCAGATTCTTCTCCATGAATGTGCTCTTTTTCCGGGGGAATGGGCGCCTAGCGCTCCGCCATGACCAGGATTTCATCGGCTGCCGCGGCGTCTCTCGCCGCAGGCGTCACGATGGTCTTTTTCCCGATAAAAATCTTCTTTTTCATGGCAATCGCTTCCCGGACGTCGGCCTCGCAGACGAAATCCACGATCTCGATTCTCGGCGCGGGCGGCTCGGGCGGTTTTTCCGCGGCAGGCTGGGGGCTTGCCGGCGGCGCGCCCGGTTTCTCCTGCGAGCAGGCGCAGGCAGGTGCGGCTGGAGCGCCTGCCCGGCTGAGGAAACGATCCACGGCGCCGGCCACGGCTTCAGCGGGTATCTCCCCGGCGGATGCAGGGAGCGCAGCCGGCGGAGCCGCGGGCAGGGCGGCAGCTACAGCCGCCCGCGCGCCCGATGCCGTGACGGAGAAGCCGCGCTCTGCAAGATAGCGTTCGACAGCCGCCACCAGTGCGGCGCGGTCGGCTGCGCTCAGTCCGCTCTCCTGCCGTCCCATGGCTTCAGCGGCCGTACGCACGGCCCACGCCACGCGCTTGATGTTGATCAGATGCTGAGGCCCGACGTTGTCCGAGGTCACGTTGCCGCCGATCGCGCCGCAGCCCAGAGTCATCGAGGGCTGGAGGTTCGTCGTGATGCCCACCGAGCCCTGAGGGGAAGACGTGTTGACCAGCACGCGGTAAGCAGGCACGCGCCGTGCGAATTCGGCCACCCGGTCCTCGGCGCGCGCATGGATCACCGCGGTGTGGCCGATGCCGCCGAAACGGAGAATCGACTCGCATGCCTGGACGCCGGCCTCGAAATCGTCCACCCAATACAGCGCCAGAACCGGGGACAGCTTTTCCGCTGAAAGGGGGTATTCCTTGCCGATTCCCGCAATTTCGCCTGCGAGAATCGTTGTTTCCGGAGGCACGGAAAACCCAGCCATTTCCGCAATTTTCTGCGGCGATTTGCCCACGCACTCGCCGCGCACGCGCGTGCCGCCGCTGAACAGCGTCTTTTCGACCGCGGCCCGTTCAGCATCGTTCATCAGATAGGCGCCGTTGCGCCTCAGCTCGGCCAGAATCGTCTCCCGCAGCCGCCTTTCGGCCACTACCGTCTGCTCGCTGGAGCAGACCGTGCCAAAGTCGAACTTCTTGCCCTCCACCACCAGCCGCACGGAAGCTGGCAGATCGGCGGAAGCGTCGATCAGGATAGGCACGTTGCCTGGCCCCACGCCGTAGGCAGGCTTGCCGGAGGAGTACGCGGCGCGCACCATGCCAGATCCGCCGGTCGCCAGAATGACGGCGGTCTTCGGGTGCTTCATCAGCTCCTGCGTGGCTTCGAGGGTCGGCCTTTCGAGACACTGGATCAGTCCGCGCGGCGCCCCTGCTTTCTCGGCCGCCTCCATGGCGATGCCGGCCGCGGTGCACGTGCACTCTTTGGCGCGCGGGTGCGGGCTAAGGACGATTCCGTTTCCAGACTTCAGCGCGATGAGGATCTTGAAAAAAGCGGTGGAAGTGGGATTCGTCGTTGGGCAGATCGCAGCCACCACTCCCACGGGCGTGCCTATCTCGGTGACGCGCTGTTCCGGGATTTCACGCAGCACGCCGAGAGTGCGCATGCCGCGCATCCACCGGGGCAGGATGTCCGTGCACAGCAGGTTCTTGGCCGTCTTGTCCTCGACGTTGCCCATGCCGGTCTCGTCGACCGCCATCTGGGCCAGCCGGCGCGCCTCCGCGCGCCCAGCCGCGGCCACCGCTTCGACAATGGCGTCCACCTGCTCCTGGCTGGATTTTGCGTACTGAAGCCAGGAGGCGTGCGCCAGCTCCACCTTCGTGCGGACTTCCTCCAGGGACAGTGCGTCCGGCTCGTGCGGCATCGTACGTCTCCGCCCTCAGCCCTGGCTGTTACTTTTTCGCGTGATTGGCGGGAATGACCTTCTCGGTTTCCTCGTGCGGATTGGGGATCACGTGAACGGCGATCAGCTCGCCCACCCGGCGCGCCGCTGCCGCGCCCGCATCCGTGGCCGCTTTTACCGCGCCCACGTCGCCGCGCACCGTCACCACGACATAAGCTGCGCCCACATACTCTTTGCCCGTGAGCACGACATTCGCCGTCTTCACCATGGCGTCGGCAGCCTCGATCGCGCCGATCAGCCCCTTCGTCTCGACCATGCCCAATGCTTCCATCGCTGCCTGTGACCTCCGGTACAGAGCCTTTCGGGTGTTGAAACTCCCACGGTATCACAACCGCGCGAAGGTGGAACCCCGAGGCCGCCCGCCGCATCTGTCACAATGGGATTCAGAGAGGCCATGAACGGGATCAAGACTGTCCTTCTGCTCGGTCTGCTGAGCGGTTTTCTCCTCGCCATCGGACAGGCGCTGGGCGGCTCTTCCGGCCTGCAGACCGCTCTGGTGTTCGCCGTGGCGATGAACTTCTTCAGTTATTTCTTCTCGGAGAAGATCGCCCTGATGACGAGCGGCGCCGTGCGGGTCAGCCCGACGCAGAACGCCGAGATTTACTACCGCATCGCGCCCATTGTGCAGCGGCTTTGTCAGCGCATGGGCATTCCCGAGCCGAAACTCTGGGTGATTCCGGAGCGCTCGCCGAACGCTTTCGCCACGGGGCGCAACCCGCGCCACTCCTCGGTCGCCGTCACTGCCGGTCTTCTCGAGCTGATGAACGACGACGAGCTGGAAGGCGTCATCGCGCACGAGCTGGCGCACATCCGCAACCGCGACATCCTGATCAGCTCGATTGCAGCCACCATCGCCGCAGCCATCACGTTCGCCGCGCGGATGTTTGCCTTTTTCGGCGGCCGTCACCACGATGACGAGGCCCCCAATCCGCTGGCCAGCCTCGCCCTGCTGCTGCTGGCGCCCATCGCGGCGCTGCTGATCCAGATGGCCATCTCCCGCACGCGCGAGTTCGCCGCGGATGCCGAGGCCGCCCGCGCCGTCGGCACCGGCCGCGGCCTGGCCAACGCGCTGCGCAAGCTGGAGTCGTGGTCGAAGCGCATCCCGCTGGACGCCAACCCTGCCATGTCGCACATGTACATCATCAAGCCGTTCTCGGGCGAGAGCCTGATGAAGCTGTTCTCCACGCACCCGCCCACGGCTGAGCGGATCGCGCGGCTGGAAAGACTCGCTTGACGCTCGTCACAGTCAACCGCAAGGCCGCATCCCGGATTGAGTCGGGCCACCCCTGGATCTACTCGAGCGACGTTGTCGAATCCCGCGGCGCGGGACCGGGCGAAGCAGTGCGCGTGGTCAGCGAAAAGGGCCGCTTTCTCGGCGTGGCCCACTTCAGCGCGGCCTCGCAGATCCGCCTCCGGCTTCTCACCGGCGAGGACCGCGCGATCGACCGAGCGTTCTTTCTGGAACGCCTTCGCGCCGCCATCGAGTTCCGCCGCCGCGCCGTTCTGGACTCCGATGCCTGCCGCCTGGTCCATGGCGAGGGCGATCTGTTGCCGGCGTTGATCGTGGACCGGTACGCCGATCACCTTTCCGTGCAGTTCCTCGATCAGGGCATGGACCGGGCGACGCCGGTCATCGTGGATTGCCTGCGCGAGCTGGTGGCGCCCGCCTCGATCGTCGCTCGCAACGACGTGCCCGTGCGCCGTCTCGAACAACTTCCCCTGGAGCCCCAGGTGCTCCACGGCGAACCTCCCGCTCGGGTCGAAGTGCGCATGAACGGGCTGCGGCTTCTCGTCGACCCCCTGCACGGGCAGAAAACCGGCGTCTTTCTCGACCAAAGGGAGAATTACGTGGCAGCGGCGAGCTGGGCCCGCGGCCGCGGGCTCGACCTGTTCACCTGCACGGGCGGCTTCGCCCTGCACGCCGCGCGCTGCTGCGAGTCCATCGAGGCGGTGGATTCCTCGGCCCCGGCGCTGGAGCTGGCGGCGGAGAACGCGCGGCTGAACGGAATCGGCAACATTCAGTGGCGCGAGGCCAACGCCTTTGACTACCTCACGGGCCTGGTCTCTGCGCGGCGTCAGTTCGACTGGATCGTACTCGACCCGCCGGCGTTCGCCAAATCGCGGTCGAGCATGGACGCGGCCTTGCGCGCCTACCGCGAAATCAACTACAAGGCCTTGAAGCTCCTGGCTCCGGGCGGCGTGCTCGTGACGTGCTCGTGCTCCCATCATCTGAGCGAAGCCGCGCTGCTTGAGCTGGTGGCTTCCGCAGCCCTTTCCTCCGGCCGCACGCTGCGCGTGCTCGAGCGCCGCACGCAGGCTGCCGACCACCCGATCCTGCTCACCGTGCCCGAGACGCACTATCTCAAGTGCCTCATCCTCCAGGCAGTCTGAGATCGACTTCCCGGCCTCCGCGAAATTCTGCGGGCGCTGGCTAAAGCCTCGCCTCTTCCTGCCGATCTTGTAAGCAGTGATCGCTACCGAAAGGAGGTGAACATCCTGGTAGATCATCACTGGGGGCGATCCCGAAAGGAAGCGGAAGCGCTGCCCCGCCTCCACCGGCCCTGAGCGGCCCATTGGCCCCGGCCAGCGGTTCGCACCGCACAGCGGGCGGAGATGACAGCGAGCGCCAGGCAGGCTGCGGCTGCGCCGGCTGAAGTTTCCGATTCGCGATCGCCCCTTTGCTTGATTCCCCCTTTTCACTCCAGCAGTGCCGCGCTGGAGCAGCCGGAAGAGCTTCGATCAGGAGGGAGATAGCACCGCGCCGCCCCAACCATCGCCCCGGCCCGCGCCGCAGAGGCGCGGCAAGCAGGACCGAGTCTGCGCCTGAATCTCAGAAGATCTGTATCCTGCCCGCAGAACGTGCAATTCCTGCCCTGTGTCACAGCAGTCGACAGGCATGGTGCGTCTTTCGGCTGCCGGCTGCAGCGCTATGCTGCAAGAGATGACGACGCTCACGCATCTCGAATGCAGCCTGTGCGGCGCAAAGCATGAAGCAGGCCGCGCGTGGAACCTCTGCGCCTGCGGCGGGCCGCTGCTGGTGCGCTACGATCTGGATGCCGCGCGGCGCAGCTGGAGCCGCGAGTGGCTGGCTGGCGCGCCCGCCTCCATGTGGCGCTATGCGCCCGTGCTGCCGGTTTCGAATCCCGCCTCCATGGTTTCGCTCGGGGAGGGCTGGACTCCGATGGTGCGCGCGCGGCGGTACGAGTCCGCGCTTGGCGCTGCGAACATCTGGATCAAGGACGAAGGGCTCAATCCCACCGCCTCATTCAAAGCGCGAGGCCTTTCCTGCTGCATCTCGATGTGCCGCGAGCTGGGCATTCAGCGGGTGGCGATCGGTAGCGCGGGCAACGCCGCCGGCGCCGCGGCTGCCTACTGCGCAGCTGCCGGAATCGAGGCGCACATCTTCATGCCCCGCGATGTGCCGCAGGCCAACTACATCGAATGCGAGAGCTATGGCGCGCGCGTCACTTTAGTGAGTGGCCTGATCAGCGACTGCGGCCGTCTTGTGGCGGAAGGCGCCTCCCGCGGCGAGTGGTTCGAGATCAACACCCTGAAGGAGCCGTACCGGATCGAGGGCAAGAAGACCATGGGTTACGAGGTGGCCGAACAGCTTCAGTGGAACCTGCCCGATGCCATCTTTTACCCGACGGGCGGCGGCGTCGGTCTGATCGGGATGTGGAAAGCGTTTGACGAGATGCAGGCGCTCGGCTGGATCGGTCCGGAAAGGCCGAAGATGATCGTGGTTCAGGCCGCCGGATGCGCACCCGTGGTGAAAGCGTTCGAAGAGGGAAAAGAAAGGGCGGAATTCTGGCAGAATGCGACCACGGTTTCCGCGGGGCTGCGCGTGCCGAAGCCCCTTGGGGATTTTCTGATCCTCCGGGCGGTTCGCGCCAGCGGCGGCACCTGCGTTGCCGTCGAGGACCGCGAAGCGCTGGAGGCGGGGGTCCGCGTCGCGAAGCTCGAAGGCATCTTTGCAAGCCCCGAGGGTGCGGCGTGCTTCGCCGCGATGGAAAGGCTCCTTCAGAACGGTTTTCTGCGCCCCTCGGACCGCATCGTGATTTTCAACACAGGATCCGGGCTGAAATATCTGGAGGCATATTCCACGCTGTTTCCGCGGCTGGACTCGGGCGAGGCGGACAAGCTCGGGGGATTGATCACGCCCCGATAGCGGGCTGGGTCTGGCGATGCGGATCAATGGACGAACCGGGGAAGAGATGGCAGGACCGGCAGGACTCGAACCTGCGACCCTCTGCTTAGAAGGCAGATGCTCTATCCAGCTGAGCTACGGTCCCGGATTGTGAACTGCAGGCGCGCTCTGATCTCATCATACAATCACCCCGCCTCCGCCGAGGAACGCGAACAGGGCTGCCTTGCGTGGCCGGTGCAAGGCAGGCCAGGCTGCACGCTGTATGCTGAAAATGCCGCGGGAAACGGCGCGGAGAGGATCAGTAGGGGATGACAGCATTGCTGCTGGCTGCGGCTTTCACGGTGATTCTGGCGTGGCCCGAGGCGTCGCCCGAGGCTGTGCGCAGAGCGTCGGAGCTCGGGGCTGCCGTGCTCGTCGTACCCGCCGCCGCGCGGGCGCCGGCGGCGCCGCAGGGGATCGAGATTCTCGCGGCTGCGGGGGCTGATCCACAGGCCATCGATGTGGCGAAGCGGGCCGGATTTGCGGGCGTCATGATCGCGGCGCCCGAGACCGAGACCGCCCTGAGGGCGCTGCTCGAACGGCACGGCCCATTCATCCGGACCGTGACGCTGAAGCGCGAACAGGCTCACTGGGACGTGAGCCCGGCCATGGCCGCCGTCCGCGCCGGGCAGTGGCCGGGGCTGATGGCGCTCGACGGAGAAGCGGCCGCGACCGAACAGCCGTGGATCAACGGGAACCTGCATACATTCGCGTGGCTTGACGGCTTCTTTCCGAAGCGCGTGCCTATGCTTGATTACGAACCGCCCGCCGACAGCATGCAATATGAAGGGGCGGAGATCGCGCTGGCCGAGGCATGGGCCTTCGGCGGCGCAGTGGTGTTGCGGCTTCCGCCCGCTTATCGGGAGGGTCTTGCGAAAGACGATCCGCGGGCGCGCGCGGCGTGGGAGGGGCTGTGCAGCGTGGCGGCTTTTCTCCGGCAGAAAAGCAGCAGACTGCGCGAGCCTGCGTCCACGCTGGCCGTGCTCGTACCTCAATGGGATGAGGAATTCGAAGAGATTGTGAACCTGGCATGGCGGCAGCAGCTTTCGCCGCGCGTGATTCCGTCCGCCGCGTTTTCCGCGCCGCGCGGATTGCGCATGGCGGCGGTGGCCAACCACACCCCTCCTCAGCAGACGCTGCAGCGGCTGCGCGAGTTTGCCCGAGCGGGCGGGCATGTGCTCGTGGCGCCTGAGCCGGGCGCGGCGGGGAAAGCGTGGTGGGACGGCGCGAAACGTGAAAGCAGGGTGGACGGGCTGGAGACGTTCCGCCTGGGGCGTGGCACGGTGCGCGTGATGGAGGAGCCGGCGCTGGACCCGTTCGTCTTCGCCCTCGATCTGCGCGAGCAGCTGGGAATGGACAATCCGCTTGGCCGCGGGCTGCATGGTCTGGACGTGCGCATCTGGCATGCGGCGACGGCGCTGCCCGTGCTGAGGAGGCAGAAGGAGGGCGAACTGACCGTGGTCCTGATCGGATACGGCCGGTGGATCGGGCACGATTTTCTGGCCGGCGCGCGCGGGGATTTCCGCTCCGCGCGCCTGGAACAGCCCGGCTCGGAAGAAGCCCCGCTGAAGCTGATGCCGCGGGGCGGGCGTGTAGAATGGAATCAACCTGGGCTTCACCGGATCGCTGTCATCACGCTCGAGGAGGCTGTGCGATGACCCTCACACGCCGCGAGATGCTGGGCGCGCTGGCAGGGGCGCCGGCTTGGGCTGACGCTCCGTATTTCGGCCTGCATGACTTTATCGAACAGCACCCGAAGGCCGTGTTTATCCGCCGCACGCGCGTGCCGCACAAGATGGACCGCGAGGCCAAGCTGCGCGAAGGACTCGCGCTGGCGCGGCAGATCTTTGTTCCGAAGACCGCGCCCGGCGTGCCCGTCTCGCATCGCGTGATTCTCAAGCCGAACATGACGAGCGTGCGCAGCCGCGGACGCGCCGATGAAGAGAACTGGGGCACGGGCACGGACCCGGAATTCTGCGAAGGGTTGATCCTTCGCCTCAAAGAGCTAGGGGTGCGCAAGTTTCACTCTGTCGAGACGAACCTGTATCACTCGTGGCACTACCGCGGCTTCATGGACATGTACGAGCGCCACGGCGTGGAGCTGAACGAGACGGAGCAGAACTACCGCCCCCCGCGCGCGGAACGCGAGATCGTGTGGTCCAGGGTGCCCGATGGCGTGATCTACGACCGGATTCCGCATCATTGGCCTGTGAACGCGCCGGACACGTGGCTGCTGAACATCGCCAAGTGGAAAGGCCACTCGATGTGCCTGACGCAGGCTGTGAAGAACGAGCAGGGGCTTGTGTGCCTGCCGTTCATCCGCTTCTGTCAGGGCATGCGGATGGTGGCGAACGTGCCGGACGTGATGAAGCCGCATATGTGCCGCGATGCGGCCGAGCGCGTGCAGCGCTACTTCGAGAATCACCTGAAGATGGGCTTCCGCCGATATCAGGCCCGGCCGGAGGACAACACAGTCAGCCCTCTGGCGCAGGAGATCTGGGCGCACAAGACGCTGGACAACCAGAGCGTGCTGAACACGGGCCTGGCGATGATCGAGGGCATCTACTCCCGCGATGGGGATGGCTTTGGAGTCGGCAACGATTATCTGACGAACCTGGTGATGTTCTCAAAAGACAAGTTCCGGCTCGACATCATCGGGCTGTGGCTGGGCGGGCACGAGCCGGGCAACGTGTACCTGTACCGGATCGCGAAAGAACGCGGTCTGAGCGACACCTTCAATCCGTGGGAAGTGGATCTGTACGAGTGGACGGACGAGGGCCCGATTGCACGGAAACTGACCGACTTTCCGCGCCACGAGCTGAAAAGCATCTACCTGCGGATGCCGGGAGAGCCCGAACTGCACCTTGCGAACGAGCCCGTGGATTACGAGCGGCTGAAGTTCTGAAGGGAGCTATCAGGCCCGCTTGTGGGGGCTCTTGCGCTCGAGAAACAGGCGCAAGCCGAAGGGGAGCAGTTCGCCCAAAGCGGCCCCGATGCGGTACTGCCAGCCCGGGATCACGAAGAGCTTGCGGGACTCGAGCCCGCAGAGGCTGGCTTCGACGACTGTCTCTGCATCCATCCAGAGCCATCTGGGAATCTTGTTGCGGTCGACGCCGAGCACGTCGTGAAACTCGGTGTAAGTGAAGCCGGGGCAGAGAGCCTGGACGACAACAGGCGAACCAAGCAGGTCGAGTTCGATCCGCAGGCCTTCGGTGAAATCGTTCATCCACCCTTTGGTGGCGCAGTAGCTGGTGTTGCCGCCGCTGCGCCAGAAGCCGGCGACGGAGCTGACGTTGATGATGGCGCCGCTGCCGCGCCGGATCATCGGACCGAGGACGGCGCGCGTCAGGCGCATCGTGGCGAGCACGTGAAGGTTCACCATCTCCACCTGGCGGCCGTAATCCGTTTCATGGAAAAAGCCGAGCGTCCCGAATCCGGCGTTGTTGACGAGAAGGTCGGGCGTCGCCCCGGTCTCGATGCGGGCGGCGAGACCGTCGATTTCTGCAAGCTTCGACAGATCGCAGGGGAAACATTCCACCTCGACTTTGTATTTGCGCTCGAGCTTGAGCTTCAGGGCGTCGAGGCGCTGGACGCGGCGGGCGGCGAGCAGCAGGGAATACCCGCGAGCGGCGAGCTTGCGCGCGAACGTTTCGCCGAGGCCGCTGGATGCGCCGGTAACGACAGCGAATTTCATGGCCGATCAAGGCCATCATCGCACGGCCCGGAGGGGGGCGAGTTACAATACGGGTTCGATGGAAGCGCGCGCGCAGCACCTGCACACGTATTTCCTGTTCCCCTTCGCGGTGGACAAGGAAGCCGTGATGCAGGATCATCAGCGCGTATGGGCGAAGCAGCGGCTGTGGACGGCAGGGCTGGACGAGTGGATCGGGGACCATGCGATGGGCGCGGGTTCGCCGGTTCCCGGCAAGCTGGGGCGGTGGCAGCGCGACCCGTTCCGGCGCTTCGACATGGACTCGTTCGCCTACCAGGACATGGTGTTTTTCCACCCGTTCGTCCGGCGGGTGTTCTTCGACGTCGGCGAGGGAATCGCGGGGGAGGAAGGCGCGCCGGAAAATATGCTCCGGGTGTATTCGATTCCGCTCGCGCATCTGGGCGAGACCGGACGGAAGCTGATTTATTATGCCGAGGACTCGCGCGGGCGCAGCGCATCGGTGCGGGTGACCGACCTGCGGCTGTTCATGTTCGCCAACGGCATCGGGATTCTGACGATCGGAGTGGAGGCGAACGACATTCCCGTTCCGCAGGCGCTCTGGATCAACGAGATGATGCGGAAAGTCTACCCGTCGAGCGGGCGCCAGATCCGCGAGGGGCGCGTGCCGTGCCGGATGGAACTCCGGCTGGAGGGCGGGGGCGAGCCGCAGGTGGTGGCTGAAGAACGGTTCACGCGGTGCGTGATGCGCGGCTACCTGCCGCCTCTCAGCAGGCTGATCACGGAGCTGCTGTATTTCCTGAACTATGCCGGGCAGGAGTTCGAGCCGCTGCTGGACGAGCGGATGACGGTGTACTCCTACATGTCTCTGGATCCGGCGAGCGTGGAGCCCGACTTCGACCAGAGCGAAGAGTACGAAATGCTGATGGCGCGGTTCCTGTACGTGGACCGCTGGGGCGAGGGTTACCGATACGACAGCGAGTTCACGCGTGAAGCGATGCGCCGGCAGGTCTACCGCAGGTGGGCGCACCAGGGAACGCTGTACGGATTTTCCAGCTATTCCAACGTGACGCTGGTGATGGGACGGTTCGACTGCGACGAGCACCAGTTGCGGGAAGGCTTCCTGGTGCACCGGATGTTCATGTCGCGGTATTACCTTCAGGCGGTGGTGGCGCTGTTTTACCGGGCGACGCTGCTTGATTTCAGCGAACGCACGGCGCTGGTGTCGCGTCTGCTGAGCCGCAAGTTCGGCTCCTATGACATCACGGAAGAAGACACGCGGATGGTGACCCGGCTGATGGCCGAGGTGCAGCTTTTTTCGAATTACTGGTACTTCAGCGAACTGGCGAACAAGGACGAAGAGATGGAGCACTTCCAGATGCAGTGCGCCGAGTTTCGCGTGCCCCAGATGAAGGCGGAGATCGAACAGGAGATCGAGAAGCTGAACAATACGCTCGAGCGGATCTACCAGCAGCGGAACACGGAATCGATCAACCGGCTGGCGATGCTGAGCATGATCCTGGGCGGCGGCGCGATGATCACCGGGTATTTCGGCATGAATTTCGGCCGGGAATTCGAGCGCATGTTCTTCGCGGGAGAGCAGCTGACGGCCATGCATTACGGCGCGGTGATCGCCGTCACGCTGATGGTGGTCGGGTCGATTCTGTTCGCCATCTTCCTGGTTGCGTCCAACTGGAACGATTACCGGAGGATTCTCCTGCCGGTCAAGTCGGACAAGCTGGAAAGCCTGAGGCGGACCGCCGGATTCGGGGAAGTTCCCGAAGAAGAAAAGCCGGAATAAACAGACCTCCGCGAGACAGCCCTGGTCTGATTCCGACCCCTGGCCGGCGGCTTTCCGGAATCAGACTCCTTCTCCGACGTACTTCTCCTTGACCTGAAGGATGATTTCCTCGGCGCGGCCAGGATCGATGCCGCTGCGAAGCATGGCCTGACGGGCCATTTCCATTCCGCCTTCGAACTCGGGAAGGACGGCGGAGGCGGCGCCGAGGCGGCGGAGCTCGTCGAGAAGCTGGACGCGGGCGGCGCGTGCGATGACGGGGACATGGGGCGCAAGATTGCGAGCACGCTCGGTGGCAAGGCGGACGACGTCGCCATCCGGCACAGTGAGGATGAGGAGGCGGGCGTTTTTCAGCCCGGCGGCGCGGAGGATCTCTTCGCTGGTGATATCGCCCCACAGCGCGGGCACGCCATCGGCGCGGATGTCATTGAAAATGGCATGGTTCAGTTCAATGATGACGACGGGCAGGCCGGTCGCGCGGAGAACGCCGGCCACGGCGCGGCCTGTGCGGCCGTAGCCTGCCACGAGAATATGGTCGCGGAGCAGCTCGCGCGGAGTTTCGAAGTGACGGGCGTTTTTCGGGGCCGGAAAACGGCGGCGCCACCAGCGGCCGAGGGGGAGGGCCAGCGTTGCGAAAAGCGGCGCCACGGCAATGGAGAGGATGGTGCAGATGAGGGCGAAATCGTAAGTTTCTTTGGAGATGAAGCCGCCGCGAATGCCAGCGCGGGCCAGCACGAAGGAGAATTCTCCGATGTTGGCGAGTCCGAGGCCAATGATCCACGGGGCCATGTAGACGTAGCCGAAAGAACGCGCGAGCAAGCCGATGAAGAGCGCCTTGATCAGATAGATGAGCGCCACGCCGCCGAGAACTTTCCAGGGCTGGGCGAGGAAAAGAGCCGGATCGAAGAGCATCCCCACGGAGACGAAAAATAGGAGCCCGAAGACGTCGCGGAGGGGAGCGAGCTCGCTGAGGGCCTGATGGCTGAACTCGCTTTCGCTGAGAATCAGGCCGGCGATAAACGCCCCGATGGCAAAGCTGAGGCCGACGAGGTTGGCTGCGTAGCCGACCCCGACGCTGACGGCGACAACGGCGACGAGAAACATCTCGCGGGAGCCCCAGCGGAGCACGCGCCGCAGGAACCAGGGGAAGAAGCGCATGCCCAGGAAAACGATGGAGGCGAGGATGGCGGCGGCGATGAACAGGGACTGGGCGACCTTCTGGAAGGAATCCGAAGTCAGGGCAGCCTGCGGCAGGAGGATAAGAAGAGGGATGACGGCGAGGTCCTGGGTGACGCTCATACCCACCATCACGCGGGTGGCGAGAGAGCGGGAGACGCCGCGTTCATCGGCGAGCTTGACGATCACGGTGGTGCTGGACATGGCGACCATGGCGCCGAACCAGAGGGCCTCGGGGTGGCTCATGGAGAAGAGGCGTTGTCCGGCGAGCCAGCCGAGGGCGCCGCAGCCGAGGATCTGGATGGGACCGCCGACAAGGGCGACACGGCGGACGACGAGCATATCGCGGATGGAGATCTCGAGTCCGAGGCTGAACAGGAGCAGTGCGACGCCGATTTCGGCAAGCAGTTCGATGTCGTGGATGGACTGCACCGTGGGTCCGGCAGTATTCGGGCCGACGATGACTCCGGCGGCGATGTAGCCAACGAGGAGTGGCAGGCGGAGCAGGCGTGCGACGACGGCGCCGACCAGACCGGCGACCACAATGAGGACGAAATCGGCGGCGATGCCCATGGGCTCGTTTTATTGTGGCAAGGCGGCTGCGGTCATTTCAGGCCGTGGCGGATCAGAAGCGCTTCGTCTTCCAGCAGCGCTTCGGTTGATCCGTCGGCGGCAAGGCGGGCTCCATCGAGGATGAGCAGGCGCGATGTCGTCCGGCGGAGGAACGGGAGGTCGTGGCTGGCAATGAACTTCGCACAGTGAAGATCGTTGAGGTGCGCGGCGAGGACGCGCGCCGAGCGCGGGTCCAGCTCGCTGGTGGGCTCGTCGAGCAGAAGAACGCCGGGCTGCAGAGCCAGAGCGCAGGCGAGAGCGGCGCGCTTGCGCTCGCCAGCGCTGAGCGCGTGGCCCGGGCGGCCGGCCGCATGATCGAGACCAACAGCCGCCAGAGCTTCCCGGGCGCGCTGAAGGGCCTGTTGGCGGGAGAGGCCGCGGTTCTCAAGAGGCAGGGCGGCATCCTCGAGGATGGACGGCATGAACAGCTCATCCTCAGGGTTCTGGAAGACGGCGCCGAAAGGGACGCGGATCTCCGCCCGGCCAGCATGAGGGCGAAGCAGGCCCATGAGGCACCAGAGCAGGGTGCTCTTGCCGGCCCCGTTCGGCCCGGCGAGGCCGACGCGTTCCCCTGTGGCGATTGAGAAAGAAATGCCGCTGAAGACCGTCCGGGCGCCGTAACGGAATTCGAGAGAGTCAACGATGACGGCAGGTGTCATTGCGCGAGGCCTTTGACCAGGAGTGCCGCATAGAAGCGCTCGGCGCGGCGGAGCACCCGGGGGAAGAGCGAGCCGGTGGCGTGATGAATGGAGCGCCACCACCCTGCGCGCCACCGGCGGGGAGCGGCGAGACGCCACGCGCGGAAAAGGCCCGTACATTCTTCCAGAAAGATCCGCAAAAAGTGGTGCAGGAAGAGAAAATACAAAGCGGGGTTGCGAAAACCCCGGCGCTGAAGACACCAGCCGGCAAGACGCTTCCAGGGAACCGCACGGAAGAGAAGAAGCCCCGCAGCGGCGGCCAGAATCATGCGCATGGCAAGCAGGGGTGGACGGTGCGCGGCGAAGAATTCGACGGCGGCAAGAACTGCAGCAAAGGCAAAAAGTCCGAACCAGGCGGCGGGCAACCTCACGCGGATTTCTCCACGACGACGGTGTATTCGTTTTCGTTTTCCACTGCGGCGAGAATGCGGGCGCCGAGAGACGCGCAGAGCGAGGCGAGCTCCGTGGCGGGAGGCAGGCGGTCCTGGGCCACTGCGCCGCCGATGGAGGCGTGCATGGCGTTCAGCGCGCGGCTCGACATCAGGTGGCCGACGGCAAGGCGGCCGCCGGAACGGAGAAGTCCGAGCAGCGCAGACAGCGCGGCGGGCTGGTTCTCCACATGAGGCAGGGCGCTGAAAACGAGGACGCAATCGAGGCTGGCAGCGGGGAAAGGAGGCAAGGAGAGATCGGCGCAGACGTATTCGACCTGCGCACGGCAGCCATGTTTGCGGCGGTTTTCCGCAAGCATGGCGGGGGCGAAGTCGAGTTCGATGATCCAGCCCGGCGGATCGGCAAGCCGCAGGAGAGGTTCGACGAGAACCCCCGTTCCTGCGCCGGCATCCAGCAGACGGCGGCAGCCGGGCGGAACAACTCTTGCCAGAAATGTTGCGGCGCGCGATGCTGTCTCCGATTGGCCGGGGAGTGAGTCCCAGACTGGAGCGAGTTGGTCAAACCAGGCCTGTTTCATGGAGCAGAATGCCCCCGCGCCGGCGCAGTGCGGCGACGGCGAGCGGAGCCACTACCAATTGGAGCACAACGCCGGGCAGGCCTTGAACGAGAAGGGCGAGCGAGGCGAAACCGGGAGGCAGATCGAGCCATGCGGCAGCGGCATACGTCCCCGCCAGAGCGGTGATGCGGCCCGCTGCGACAGCGATGGCGGCGGATAAGGCCAGAGGGAACCGAGCCGTGGTAGCAGCCGCCGCGGCCAGCACGGCTCCTTCAGCACTCATGATGGCGGCGATGGGCGGATAAAGCGGAGGCATGCCCGTGGCGAAAGCCGAAATCCAGGGGATGCAGAAGCCGGTGGCGACCGCCCACGGCCAGCGGCTCAGATACCCGTTCACCAGCAGTGGAAGCAGCATCGGAAGAAAGCGTGAGCCGAGGCCCACGGCGTGGAAAGCGACGGGCAGCGCGAGGGCCAGGGCGCCCATGGCAGCGCTGAGAACCATGGAGCGGAGCGTGGCTTTGCTCAAAGGTGGCATGGCTTAAAAGTTGAGCGTGAGGCCGCCGGCGGCGTTGATGCGGGGCATGATGTAGCCGGGCAGCACTTCGTAGCGGTGATCAAGAAGGTTGTCGACGAGAGCAAAAAGGGAAACGCGGCTGCTGGCTTTCCAGCCCGTCTGCAAAGTGAGCAGAGGATATCCGCCCAGGGTGGCGGTGCGCGCTGCGTTGGCGTAGCGGCGGCCAACAACCATGGCCGAGAGGCCGGCGGAGAAGCGGCGCTGAGTGTAGTGCACGGCGCCATTGAACTTGTTGGCGGGCAGCAGCGGGGCGATCTGGCCGGAGCGAAGGACCGCTGTGCCCGCGGTCAACATCCATGAACGGGACGGGCGCCACTGGGATTGAATGTCGATGCCGCGGAGGATGGCGCGGCCGGAATTTTCGAGGCGCAGGTTGGGAAAGCGGCCGAGAACGAGGATCTGGTTCGACAGCGACGAGAAATAGCCCGTTGCCCAGGCGGTGAGGGAGCGGTGAGGCTGGACGTAGAGCGTGGATTGGGTGTTCCAGAGCCGCTCCGGCAGAAGGCCCGGATTAGGGGCGGGGAAAAGGTACAGCTCGCGGATGGTGGGGTTGCGGAAACCGCGGCTGACGCCGGCGGACCAGGAGATTCGTTGGGAGAGGCGGACGGTGGCGGAAGCTTCGGGAACGGACAGGCCGCCGTAGACGGAATGGCGGTGATGCCGGTAGCCGCCGGACACAGAAAAACGGGGCGAGATCGCCCATTGTGCGCGGGAAAATCCGGCGCCTTCCCGGATCTCATGCTGGCCGTAATTGAGGAATGTTTTGATGTTTCTTGCGGCGCCGCCGAAGTGATTGAAGTCGCCGCCGAGGTCCACCGTAAGGGATGGAGCAAGGAGAAGGGTCTGCATGGCGCGCAGTCCTTTTGTGGAGTCAGTGGACCGGAAGCCGTCGGTGATGAAATGGCGTCCCCAGGCGCCGTACTGGCGCAGGTAACCGTGGGAGCGGCCATAGGCGTTGTTCAGGTTGAGGCTGTAGCCGCCGCGGCCGACTCGGGAGAAGCTGCCGTGCAGAGGGGCAAAGATGGTTCCGGGATCTTCGACGTGGAAGAAGCCGTATCGGCTTTCGAGGGAGAACTTCCAGTGTTCGGACAGGTCCGCGCCGAAGGTGAATGTGCTATCAGGGTTGCGGAAATCCGAGGACGGCCGTTCGCCCGACGTGCCGGAATAACCGGCGTTGAAGGAATAAAAACTCCGGCTGAAAGCAGCGGCATGATTCAGACGGTGCTGGGTCGTGTACCATGAGCCCAGTGAAGAAGTCAGCCTTGTCTGGAAACCGGACTCGGGGCGGGAGGGGATGATTTCTACGGCGCCGCCCATGGCGTTGGAGCCGTAGAGCACGGAGGCGGGTCCGAGAGTGACACGGACTGAGGAGGCGTCGGAAAGCGTATAGAGGTCCGGGAGAGGATGTCCCATCAGAGCCTGAAAGTCCGGCCGGCCATCGATCACAATCAGCACGCCCGTGTTGGGCGAGCCGCCGATGCCGCGTATGCTGACGGCACCGGTGCCATTGGCGGCGATGCCATAGCCCATGACCCCGCGCCGCGTGACGAAAGCGCCCGGCGCAAGCCGGTCGACAGCGTCGAGGACGGTGCGGGCGCCCGTGCTCTCGATCTCGAGCGCAGAGGTAGCGATTGACTGAACGGCATCTGCTCCTGCGGCGCGGACAATGACATCCACCGTTGTCCGAAGCGGGGCGGGCTCGAGAGTGACACGGACCTCAGACTGATCCTGCGGCAGAGCGACGGTCTTCGGGGTGAAGCCGGGCGCAGTGATGCGCGCAGCCGCACCGAGGCGTTCCACAGCGGCGTTCGGAATGACCGCGCCCGAAGGATCCAGCACGATGATCTCGGCAGCAGCGCAGGCAGAGGCGAGGATGAAAGCCAATAAAAAGATCCGGAAAGCGGGGCGCTGAGACGGCATGACTGCATGGTAGCACGATCTGGAGATCCGTGATACCGCCCGCCAGTCAACCCTGACCAGCCGCAGCCCGCCCGGCAAAAGGGGAATTGTGTTCCTTGCCCTTTCCTAGTGGACGACGCGGAATCCGATGTAATCCGGGCGCGAGGTGACTGGCGCTTTGGAGTCTGCCGGCATGTCGGCGCTGCCGCCGAGCACTTTCGGTTTGCCGTCTTTCCCGACGACCCACTCGGCAGCGTTGCCGCCGAGGTCGAAGACGGGGTCATCGCCCGAACCGGGGAAGGAGCCCACGGGCTTCAGCAGGGCGCCCGGCCCTGCATCCCGGACGAGCGGTTCGAGCCGGGCGGCGTCATCGTAGTTGACGGAATAACCCGCCCAGAAATCGAGCGTATTTTCACTGCGGCTGCGGGTGAGAAGGCCGTTCATTTCCTCCTCCGTGCCGAGGCGGTATTTCCGGCCAGTTTTCTTTGAGAGCCACTCGCAATATTGCTGGGCTTTTTCAAACGGGATATTCGTTGCAGGGTAGTGTTCGGTGCCCGGCGGAACGGGATAGGAAGGATCAAAGGCGCGGAACTGGGCGCGGGTGACTTCGAAGCGGCCGACCGAGATGGCGCCGCGCTCGACGGTTTCGGGGATGTCGGAAGCCTGTCTGAGGCGGACAAGGGCGGCCAACGGCGACGCCTGTTTGAGAGCGGGATTGTCAGCCCTGGTGGTTCCGAACAGGTGGCGGTCGAACCAGGCGACTTCTTCTTCGACCTTGCGCTTCTGATGGACGTACTTGCGCAGGCTGTGGGCTTCGCCGGGGAAGAGGATGAAGCGGACGGGCGTCTTTCCGTAGTGCTGCAGGGCGCGGTAATGCTGCCAGCCCTGTTCGGTGGGAACCTGGCGGTCCTCGGTTCCAAAGAAAATGATGGTGGGGCTGGTGACTTTGTTCATCTGGAACAGGGGCGACTTTTTCACGTAAAAATCGGGATCGTCCATGGGGGTTCTGCCGAGGTAATACTGCTCGAAGGCGTCGCCAAAGACGGCGTTGCCCCAGTCGCTGATCCAGTTGACGTCGCCCGCGCCTGCGCCCACGGCCTTGTAACGCGAAGTGCGGACGGAGAGCTCGATGCTGATGATGGAGCCGTTCGACCACCCCATGACGCCAAGTTTTTCGGGATCCACGAGACCTTTGGCGATGAGGTGATCGACGCCCTTCTCGACGTCGATCCACTCCAGATCGTTGTACTTCCCTCCCGAGATGGACTCGCCAAACTTCAGGCCGTAGTTGGAGGAGCCGTGGTAGTTCGGCTTCAGGATGAAGGCCCCGCGCTGTGCGTAGAGCTGATGCGGGTAAGCCCAGCTTTCCCGGAAGGCGTCGGCGTCGTGGCCGTGAGGTCCGCCGTGGATCATGACGACGAGCGGGTATTTCCTGCCAGCCTCGTAATTGTGGGGGTAGTACAGGATGCCTTCGATTTCGTCGTCCAGGGCGCCTTTCCAGCGGATGACTTCGGTTTTGGCGATGGTTTTCTTGCGGAGGTGTTCGTTGGGTTCAATGACGGTTTTTGCGTCTTCGAGACGGTTGCCGGCAGGGCGCGCGGCGACATAGACAGCCGGAGAAGAGGCGTTGGTGCGCAGGTAGATGATCCGGCTGCCGTCGAGCGAGGAGACGATCTGGTGGGCATCCGGAGTTTCCACCCACTCGCGGCGCCAGGAATTGCCGGACTCGAAATAGCGCGCCACGCGATTGCGGGCGCCGTTGGCCAGAAGGGCGAGGAACCCGTCCGGCATGGCGGCTGGAGATCCCGCAAGGCCGTTTTCCCAGTCAAGGGCAACCTCGGCGGGGCGGGCTTTGGCGGCAGCATCGAGAGGCTCGGCAAGAGAAAGAGGGAAGTGGTAGAGCTTCGTGACACTGGCGTTGAACAGATACGGGTGCGTGGTGTAGGGAGCGGTGAAGTAGAACGATTTCGAGTCCTGCTTCCAGTGGAAAGAACGGGGGTACAGCTTCTGACCGGAAAACAGTTCGACGCTGCGGCCGGTGGACAGATGGTGGAGGAAGGTGACGGGCTTGATCTTCTGGTTGTAAATCTCGGCGAGGCTGCGGTTGTGGACGGTGAGCGCCCACTGACCGTCCGGGGAGACATCGATGCTGGTGATCCGGTCTCTGTTGGTGGTCAGGCGGGTGACTTTCCCGCCCTTGATTTCGACGCGGAAGAGACGGACGGGCGGCTCGTTTTCCTCGTCATCGACGACGTTGGAAGTGTCCTTGGCCTCCCTGATTTTCTGTTGGTAGAGCGTGGGGTCTTCCTGGGCGGCGACGGCGAGGGCGTCGTCCGAAATCCAGTCGAAGGTGCGGACGCCACGCTCCAGGCGGGTGAGCTGCCAGGGTTCGCCGCCGGAGGTGTTCATGAGCCAGATCTGCTGGCCAGCAGGCTCGGGAGAGGATGAGCCGGCGGGAGAGGCCGAACCCGGGGCTGCAGAACGGCGGCTGGTGAGGAAAGCGATGAGTTTGCCCGAAGGCGAGATTTTCGGGCTGGAGGCGCTGTCCTGGCCGCGGGTGAGCTGGATGGGTTCGGGATCGTCGAAGCGCCGGAGCCAGATGTGGGAGACGGATTCGCCTTTGTCCTTGTCGATGCGGGATTTCGTGTAGACGGCGAAGCGACCGTCCCGGGAGATCTCGATGGAACCGACTTGTTCCTGAAGCAGGATGTCATCGACGGTCCACTTTTCGGCTGCGTTGAGGGAGAGGCAAAGCAGAACAGAGGCGAGCCACTTCATATGGTTTCATTATGAGCACGGCGGCGCGGCGTCCGGCAGGGCGGGGAACCGATATGCTGGGGGAGAGCGCCATGCCACTGTACAAGCGTTATCTCGAGTATCTGGCGACCGTGCCGGCGGTGGAGCTGAGCCTGGATGTGTCGCGCATGAACTTCTCCAGCGCGTGGCTGGATTCGATGGAGCCCGAGATCCAACGGGCGTACGCGGAAATGGCAGAGCTGGAGAGGGGGGCGATCGCCAACCCGGACGAGAACCGGATGGTCGGCCATTACTGGCTGCGGGCGCCGCAGCTTGCGCCGCGGGCGGAGCTGCGGATTGAGATCGAGGAGACGCGGAGGCGGGTGCAGGAGTTCACCGCGCGGATTCACGAGTCATCGGCGTTCACCGAGGTGCTGAGCATCGGGATAGGCGGGTCGGCTCTCGGGCCGATGTTTCTGGCCGACGCGCTGGGGCACGCGCAGCGGGACCGGATGCGGCTGCATTTCTTCGACAACACCGATCCGGACGGGATGGAGCGGGTGCTGGCAGGACTGGAGGGCAGGCTGGACCGGACGCTGGTTCTGGTGATTTCCAAGAGCGGCGGCACGCCGGAGACGCACAACGGGATGAAGGTGGCGGAGGCGGCGTTCGCCCGGGCGGGCGTGGCGTTCGGTCCGCGTGCGGTAGCGGTGACGATGCCGGGTTCGAAGCTGGACGCCTATGCGCAGGCGAACGGGTGGCTGGAACGGTTCCCGATGTTCGACTGGGTAGGCGGACGGACCTCGGTGATGTCGGCGGTGGGACTGCTGCCGGCGGCGTTGCAGGGACTGGACACGGACGCACTTCTGGAAGGCGCCGCCCTGATGGACGAGGCGACGAGGGTCCGGCTGACAAGGCAGAATCCGGCGGCATTGCTGGCGCTGATGTGGCATCACGCGACGGGCGGGCGCGGGCGGAAGGACATGGTCATCCTGCCCTACAAGGACCGGCTGCTGCTGTTTTCGCGGTATCTGCAGCAGCTGATCATGGAGTCTCTGGGCAAGCAGTACGACCGGGAAGGACGCGTGGTGGAACAGGGCATCACGGTGTACGGCAACAAGGGGTCAACCGACCAGCATGCCTACGTGCAGCAGCTGCGCGAAGGGGTGAACAATTTCTTCGTGACCTTCATCCGGGTGCTGGAGGACGGGGGAGACGAGCTCGAGCTGGAGCCCGGCGTGAGAACCGGCGATTACCTGGACGGTTTCCTGCTGGGAACGCGGGCGGCATTGACCGAGAACGGGCGGGAGTCGATGATGATCACGATCCGGCGCGTGGACGCACGCAGCGTAGGAGCGCTGATCGCGCTGTATGAGCGCGCCGTCGGGTTTTACGCGTCGCTCGTGCGGATCAACGCCTATCACCAGCCTGGCGTCGAAGCGGGCAAGAAAGCGGCGGCGGCGATTCTCGATCTGCAGAAAAGAATCCTGGGCGTGCTATCGGGCGCGCCGAAGCCGCTGGATCAGATCGCTGCCGAAAGCGGCGCAGACAGCGAGGAGACGGCGGCGCACATTCTGGAGCATCTGGCGGCGAACGGGAGGGTGAAGGCGTCGAAGGCGGGCTACAGCGTGTGAGGGGCGGGGCGCGGGCGGCTATCATGAGAGGAGAATGACCGCGCCCGAGGCAGTGGCGACTGCATCCGCAAAGCTGCAAGCGCTGGAAGCAGCGTTAAACGCCGTGGTGCGCGGCAAGGCGGACGTGGTGCGGATGTCGGTGGTGTGCCTTCTGTCGCGGGGGCATCTGCTGATTGAAGATGTGCCCGGAGTAGGGAAAACGACGCTGGCGCACGCGCTGGCGCGAAGCGTGGAATGCAGCTTCCACCGGCTGCAGTGCACGTCGGACATGCTGCCGGGCGACATTCTGGGCGTGACGGTTTTCAACGCGCGCACGGGGGAGTTCGAGTTCAAGCGCGGGCCGATTTTCACGAATCTGCTGCTGGCGGACGAGATCAACCGGACAACGCCGAAGACTCAATCTGCGCTTCTGGAAGCGATGAACGAGCAGCAGATCACGATCGACGGCGTGACCTATCCGATGGCGGAGCCGTTCATGGTGATTGCGACGCAGAACCCTGTCGAACACCATGGGACTTATCCGCTACCGGAGTCGCAGATGGACCGTTTCCTGATGCGCATCCGGGTGGGATATCCGGACGCGGCCAGCGAACGGGAGATCGTGCGGTTTGCGCGGGCGGCCACTGCGCCCGATGTCAAGCCGGTGATCAGCCCCGGGGAACTGGTGGAGATGCAGCGGGCGGTGGAGCGGATCCGGGTGGATGATGCGCTGGTGGACTACATTCTGGCGATCGTCGAGCAGACCCGGAAGCACGAGCAGCTGGCGCTGGGCGTGAGCCCGCGGGGCGCGCAGGGGCTGTACCGGGCGGCTCAGGCGATGGCGCTGGTGGAGGGGCGGGACTACGTGCTGCCCGACGACATCAAGCGGCTGGCGGTGCCGGTGTTTGCGCACCGGGTGGTGCTGAATCAGCGGACGACGCTGATCACGCGCTCGACCGAGGTGAGCGAGCGCATCCTGAACGAGATCCTCAAGCTCGTGGAAGTTCCCTTGTAACGGCGGTCATTCCAGACATGAAAACAGCAATTATCGGGTTGCCGATGACAGGCAAGACGAGCCTGTTCACGATTCTGACGGGCGTGCACGAGACAGCCAGAACAGGCGCGATGGAGACGCGCGTGGGCGTGACGAAGGTGCCGGACGCGCGGCTGGAAGCGCTGGCGAAGGTGTTCGCCCCGGAGAAGGTGACGCACGCGACGATCGAGTTCATCGATTTTCCGTCGATTTCCAAGGAGTCCCTGAGGGATCCGTCCTATCTGGCAAGCCTGCGCGTGGCGGACGCGATGGCGCATGTCGTGAGGCTCTTCGAAAGCGACGTGGTGCCGCACGAGAAGGGTTCCGTGGACCCTATGCGGGACATCGGGGACGTGGACACGGAGCTGGTGCTGAGCGACCTGGCGGTTGTCGAAAAGAGGCTGGAGCGGTTGGAAAAAGACCGGAAAAAGATCAAGGATCCGGGGCTGGACCGCGAGTACGAGTTGCTGGAGCAGGCGAAAAAGATGCTGGAAAACGGCGAGCCTCTGCGCGGATGGGCCCTCGAGGGCGAGGATGAAAAGAGGCTGCGCGGATTCCAGTTTCTGTCTCAAAAGCCGATTTTGTTCGTGTTGAATGTCGGCGAGACTGATGCGGGCCGGATGCAGGAAATTGAAGAAGAATACCGGAAGAATCTGGTGAAAGAAGGGCGCCGCTGCGAAGTGACGGCGGTCTGCGGGAAGATCGAGGCGGAGCTGGCGGAGCTGGACCCGGAAGAGCACAAAGAGTACCTCGCTTCCTACGGACTGCCGGGATCGAGTCTCGACCGGCTGGTGGCCTCCATGTACCGGCTGCTGGGGCTGATGAGCTTTCTGACGGCGGGCGAGACGGAGGTGCGCGCCTGGACCGTGCCGGTGAACTCGACGGCGGTGAAAGCGGCAGGAGCGATTCACACCGATTTCGAGAAGAAGTTCATCCGGGCCGAAGTAGTGCCCTGGCAGGCCCTGGTAGAGCATGGGGGCTACGCGGGCGTGCGCGAGAAAGGGCTGCTGCGGCTGGAGGGCAGGGACTACATCGTGAAAGACGGCGACGTGCTGGTGATCCGGCACGGGTGACTGGACTGTCAGTCGGTCCGCCGGAGTTCCTGAAAGAGTTCCCGGAAGCAGAGCACCGCCTCGGAGACCTGCTGGGAGGGCGCCTTCTCCTGGCCGAAATAGGCGCGGACGAACGGGCCGAAGCCGACCCACGTGGTCTGGAGCATGCCGAGCATGCGCTCGCGCACGGGCCGGGAGGCGGTGGCTCGGGTGCGGCGGACGATGTGCAGCTGCTCGAGCGCGACGGAAGGTTTGCGCCAGGGAGAGCTGACGACGGGGAATCCCTGAAGGGCGAAGAAGGGGGCGGTGGGGTGGGGCGCTTCGTAGTGCCAGTCGCAGATGACTACGCTGCGGGGGATGAGCTGGATGGCGCGGGCAGTGGCGTTTTCCGAGGCCTCCCACTTCCCGATGCCGGTCAGGTCCGAGTCGAGGAGGCGGTCGCCCCAGATCCAGAGGCGGGCGTTGCGGCGAGCGAGGAACTCGTGAAGAATTTTCACCTCGCCGGCGAATAACTCCGCGCGGTCCCGGCCGCGGCAGCGCGGGCAATCGTCCTCGCCAAGCAGGAAAACTTCGTCCATGCCGGCGTGAAAATCCGCTGCGCCGGTCACATCCATCAATTCGTTGATCAGGTCGAAAACGATCTCATGAACCTGCGGATGCAGCGGGCAATAACTGCGGCAGTAAATGCCTGCATTGTCCGGGTATTTTCCGGGAGTCTCGTCAAATTCCGGATGGGCGCGGAGGAGGCCGAAGGTCGTTTTCGCCCAGGACTGGTGGCCCAGAAGATTGATCATGGGGATGAGGCGGACGCCGGATTCGCGGCAGGCCGCGGCGAGGCGCTCGAGATCCTGGCGGGAGAGGGCCGGCTCGTCGACCACCTCCGGGCGGGACGAGAATTGGTAGCGGTAATTGAACTCGAGAACAAGCGTGTTGACGCCTTCTTTGGGAAGAGCTTCGCGGATGAACCGCAGGGCGAGGTCCATCTCATCGGGACGCGGCGCAGAGAGATGGATGCCCCGCACGGGGAGGGGCTCGGCCGCCGCGGCGGAGAGTGCAAGGAGCGTGATCCAGAGCAGGCGCATCATGGCGCCATTCTATTCGAGCGGGCGGTAGACGGGAATCTGGGTGGCCAGAAACGCGGCGAGGCCTGCGGCGAGAGCAAGCCAGGCGAACCAGTCGCCGTGGCGGGTGTAGAAGGTGCGTTCGCTGAGGAGGCGGAAGGGCAGGCGTCCGGCGTGCATGCGGTGTTCGGGGAACGCATTCCAGACCCGGCCGGAGGGGTCGATGGAGGCTGTGATGCCATCGTTGGAGGGGCGGAGGAGCCAGCGGCGGTTTTCAACGGCGCGCATCCGGGCCAGCAGGAGGTGTTGGGCGCGGGCGGCGCTTCGCGCGAAATAGCCGTCGTTCGTGAGATTGACGAGTACATCCGCGCCCTCGTTTGCGAACTGGCGGACATAATCGGGGAAGGCCGATTCGTAGCAGATGAACACGCCGAGGCTGTGCTCGCCGATCTGAAGCGTGCGCGCGCCCTCGCCGGCGGCGTAGTCGCCCGCTTCGGAAGAGATCTTGTGAATCCAGCGGAAACCGGGCGGGATGAACTCTCCAAACGGGACGAGCCGCGCCTTGTCGTAGCGGCCGGCGAGCCGTCCCGAAGAGTCCAGAAGGACGGCGGAGTTGAGCGGATCCCGTGCAGGCGTGTAAGCAACGGTTCCGAACAGAAAGGGGGCGCGGGCGAGGCGGGCGGTTTCGGTAGCCTGGCTGCGGAATTCCGCGTCGTCATAGTAATAAAAGGGCGCAGGAACCTCAGGCCACAGCAGAATGGCCGCTGGCGGGCGGGAAGGGTCGAGGGCCGTCTTCAGGGTCTGGAAGGCGAGGCGGCGCGTGGTTGCCCGCAAAGCCGGCTCGTCCCAGCGGGCGTCGCCGGGGATGTTGGGCTGCAAGGCGGCCGCCTCGCGGTCGTAGAGACTGCGGCGTTCCAGAGGCGGAAGAATCAACAGAAAGAGGAGCGGGGCGAGCCAGAAAAGCTCCATGCGGCGGCGCCGGAGGGCGAGAGCGGCGGCGGCTGCAGCGATCATCGCGAAGAGGAACGAGAGGCCGTAGACGCCCACCCACGGGGCCAGGCGGAGAGGAACCGCCATGGAGATGCCGGCGTTGCCGAGAGCCAGCCAGGCGAAGCCCAGCGGACCGTGGGTTCTTTCGATTCCCGTCCAGAGAGCGGCGATGGCGGGGATCGCCCAGGAACGGCGCATGATGGGGCCCGCGAGAGCCGCGAAGACGGCCATGTGCAGCCCCTTGGCCAGTGCGAAGAGGAATAGAGCGAGCCAGGAGAGCGGGAGGTTGAGTCCGCCGTAAGAAGCAAGGACATCACGGATCCAGTGGCAGACGGCGAGCCAGTAGAGGACGCCGCAGAGCCAGCCGGAGAGGAAGCGCCGCAAAGGGCGCGGATCGTGCGCAAGAGCGTATAGCAGGGGCGCGAGCGCAACGGGCGCGAGCAGGGTCAGATTCAAAGGCGGGAACAGGGAGGCGAGAAGCAGAGCCGTGAGCACGGCGCCACCGGCGCACAGTCCGCCCAGGGTCATCGGTGGGGCAATCATGAAGAGCGCGGCCCCTTCAGTGAACGAATCAATATTTGACCGGGAAAGCGTTCGAGACGCCGAGCGATGCCAACTTGGAGCGGGCATCGGCCATCTGCTCGTTGCCATTCAGAGGCCCGATCAGAACGCGGAAAAGTTCCGGCGACTTGGGCGAAGGAGCGACGTAGCCAGAGAGTCCCGTCTTGCCGATGATGTAGCTGAGCATCGCCTCGGCGTCGGCGCGCTGGGTGGCAGCGGCCTGAAGATACATGCCTGCAGGGGGCTGATCGACGAAAAGACGGGCGGGGACGGCGGGCTGGGGCTTCTGCTGCGCCGGCTCGGGAGCAGCGGGCGCCGGCTCATTCCTGGCGCCAGAGGATTCCTGCGGTCTGCTGTTCTCGGACTTCTCCTGAGGCTGGCTGGATTCGGCCACGGCAGACGGCTGTTTGGATGCGTCTACGGTGATTGGAATGTCGGCTGGAGCTTTCGAAGCCGAGTCGGCGGAGGAGGCGGAACGCCTGCCGGCGATGAAGCCAATGGAAAAGAAGAGCCCCATCAGCAGGAGAACGATGACAAAGACGGCGATGATCTGCTTGTTGCCGAGGATCAGCTCGAATTCGCCTTCATCTTTGACGGGCATCGTCATGCGGAGGTCCCCTTCCGAGTTTCGGATGGCGCAGCAGACCCACT
>Ga0209381_1000888_pt1 | contig 58376 bp, 36 predicted proteins | sample DewCreD2012metaG_FD_184111 | JGI IMG/M metagenome (GOLD analysis project Ga0209381, IMG submission 184111) | Hot spring sediment bacterial and archeal communities from British Columbia, Canada, to study Microbial Dark Matter (Phase II) - Dewar... ... | reverse complement strand
CAGATATAAGAAAAATTAAGAAAAAATAAACTATTGTCTTCGCCATCAGAAATTGCTTATTTGATTATCAAAAATTGATACCTGTGCATAATTTTATTAAAAAAATCAATAATTTTTGTGGCATAAAAAATGCTTATTATTCTTAATAATTGAAAAATTGAAAGGAGGAAACAATGTGGCTTGAAAAACTCGGTATTTATGGAATGGAGGAAATAGAAGATATAATTCTTACAGGACTTGTTATTGGCGACCCTGTTCTTTTAATTGGTTCACACGGAACAGCAAAAACAACTCTATGCAGAAAACTTGCCCAGGCACTTGATTTAAAATTTCATGCTTACGATGCTTCAAAGTCATTATTTGAAGACATAATTGGGTTCCCAAATCCAAAATCAATTTCAAAAGGTATAATTGACTATGTTCCAACTGCTTTATCAATATGGGATAAAGAATTTATTTTAATAGATGAAATATCGCGGGCGCGGGCAGAGTCACAGAACAAATGGCTTGAAATTATAAGAAGCAGAAAAATTATGGGCGTTTTTATTAAAAATTTAAAATATATTTTTGCTGCTATGAATCCGATTTCCTATTATGGTGCAAATCCACTTGATGAAGCTTTAGCGGGCAGGTTTATATTCATTATTCAAATTCCGGACATTAAAGATATGGATGAAAATAACATAAAAAAAATAATTAATAATTCCACAGAAGATGATGGGAGATATCTAAAATTAGATAAAGAAAAACAATTATCAAAAAAAGAGGAGTTAAAAGAATTTTTAATAAAAGTTAGAAAAAATGTAAAACCCATTAAAGAAAAATTAAATGGCTCAATAGATAACTATCTCACCAAATTTATTAAATTCGGAGTAATAAGAGAAGTCGTAATCGATGGCAGGCGTATAAATATGATTAAAAGGAATATACTCGCATATATTTCTGTATTGTATGTTCAGAACAGGTTAAAGGAATTTAGTTTAGATAAATTAAAAGAACATTTTTACAAAGTTATAAAGTATTCTATGCCTTTTGCTGCTTTTGAAGAAAATATTTCAGAAACAAGAATGAAATACATCCATGAAATCGCATTTAATTCTATTAATGAAAATGAAGAAATTTTCTTTGAATTAAAAAATGAAAGCGATGTGGATAAAATAAATGATGAATTTATCAATAAAGATTATTCTTTATTCAAAACTCTTGTATCTAAATTATTAAATAAATTAAAAGATAAAAGTAATATTGAGGAATTTTCAGATAAACTTAAAATTTTAAAAAAATTGGTAAAAAAAATATTTGATGGCGAAATTAAACCAGAGGTAAATGATGTGGAAAGAATTATTAGTGCCTATATGATGATTTATGATGCATCTTTTTTAAGCGGTAAAAAATTTTCATGTTTACATTACTATGGCAGAGCAATTAAACAAGGTATTATTGAAACTGGATATGATGATATTAAATTACTTAAGCTTGCATATAATTTATCAGAAGGGCAAAATGGCTTAAATTATGGGAAGTTTAAAGAATATATTAAAATTTTAAAAATAAATAAATTCGGAGGTTAAAATAAAAATTGAATGTTTTGAAAAATTTTTAGGAAATAAATCAGTAAGTTTTTATAAAATTGTTGAAACAGAAATGGATTTAAGTAAAGCATTGATGTTAAATGTTTCAACAAGTTCAATTTTAGGTAATAATAATATTGTTTTTAATTTCGGTTTAGATTCAGATGATTCAGGGAGCCCGGTCTATAACAGATACGGGTTTGGACGTCTTTCGCGTTTTTTGGAATCTGATGAAAATGAATTAAAAAAAATCCCATTGAAAATTAATGGCAAAACAAAAATTTATAAAGGTATTCTCATTTATGAAAACGAAAGAGAATTAAGTGAATTTTTATCAAAATATTTGGATGCAAAAAAAGATGAATGTTCGATAACAGGATTTTTTAAATCGTGTATGAATACTAAAGGAAAACTGGATAAGGAAAAAATTTTTTATAAAATTATGGAGTATCCTTTAAAATGCATTTTTATTAATAAAATAACAAATGATAAAATTATATATAATTTAAATAATAAACAGATAGTTTTGCTTAATGAGAGACGTTTAGAAGAGCAGCAAAAAATAATAGGTGCTTTTAAGAAAATAAATATAAATGGTTATTCAATACCGCAAATTGATTATTTATATTATAGAATTTCCAGAGAAAACAAAGAAGAAGAAAAAATCATAGTAGTTTATATTAATAACGAAATAAAAGTATATGAAGCCCTTTCTGATATAAATAGAGGGATTGTTGATTATTTTAATAAAAATGGAAGATTATATAGTATGTCATATGTTGATTTGCTGCTGGATAAAACTAGAAAAGTATTTGCAATTTTAAAAATACCTACAAAAGCAGAATATAAAAAATTAAAGAAATTAAAAAAAGGTGGCAGTAAATTTAAATGGGTCTTAAATAAACCATTTTTTGTTAGTCCGTGTATAAAACCGGCTTTTTTTGAAGAAAATATATTCATAATTGATGATGTTGAAATTTTTGAGCATATAGTAACAACAATGTCGGCAGGTATTTATGTCCCGGGAAATATAAAATCCGAATTTAATATAAATTGGTTAAATGATAAAAATGATTTCTTATTTCTTGAAAATCTGGTTTAAAAGGAGAAAGAGATGGAAATTATAAATGAGTCGCAATTAGAAGATATAATTAATAAATACTTTTTTAAAAATAAAGAACTTTATTTATTAGAAAAATATGCAAAATTAATTTCTAATATAAAATACAAAATTACAGATGATAGCGAAATAAAAACTGCGGCGGTTAAAAGAATAAACGGGAAATTGCATTATATTTTTTTTAACAGAAAATTTTTAGAAAAATCAATAGAAACATACGATGATTTGTTTTTTGTCTTTTTGCATGAAACACACCATATAATAAATGGTGATTTAATTAGATGGAATCCAATGATAAATTTTTTTTATTATAATGTTATATTTGATATTAAAATAAATAGCCAGATAATAAAAGATTTTTTTAAAGAGGGTTACCATTTTTTAAATAAATTTTATCCTGATAAAGAAATGGTTTTAAATTTTTTACTTTCGCCAAATTTTAGATTTGATGAATTAAATAAAGTATATGCTGATGAGAGTTTACAGAAAAAAATTTTAAAAAAAATTAAAAAAATGAAGTTTAAAGATGAATATTTAATAAAAGATAAAAATAAATTTGCTGAATTGTATATTGAAGCGTGGTTTAAAAAAACTTCAGCAGATAAATTATATTTTAAATTTAAAGAGGCAATAAATACCGAAAAGTTAAAAAATATAGAAATAATACTTTTAGGCAGTCACAAGGGCATTGGAAATGGTTTATATATGAGATTTGGAAATGAAATTGAACTTGATGACATGGTAAAAAAAGATAATCGGGAGCAGATAATAAAAGTAATAAAAAAAATCTTTGAAGAAGACAGGGAAAAACAAATAAAAGATGTTGTCTCTACAATTCAGCGTCGCTTGATACCAAATGTTGGAAGAAGGGAAAGTTTTTTATTATATAAAAATATATATCCCGTTTTTTTCCCGAATCAGATATATGATGAGTGTCCAACATATAAAGGGACAAACATTTACATAGATGTTTCTGGTTCTTTTAAAGATGAACTGAATTTTATTTATAAATTAATAGAGTCAGTAAAAGATTTTATAACTGAGCCTATTTATATTTTTTCTGAGTATGTTACCACAATAGATTTTGAAGAATTAAAAAATGGAAAAGTTAAAACATCGTTTGGCACAGATTTTGATGAGGTCTTAATGCATGCTTTTGAAAATAATTTTAAAAAAATTCTTGTTATAACAGATGGGGTGGGAATAATTAAAGAAGAAAATAAAATAAATGCAATAAAAAAGAAAATGGAGATATATCTTGTTTTACTTGAGGAAAGCGAAGAATATATGAACCCATGGGAAGAAATTGCATTAAAAAAATTTGTTTTGAGAAAAAATGATCTTTGAAATTTAAAAAGGGGTTGCCCGAAAAACTGATTTTTTAGATGGGACATTGATAGAAAGCAACCGGTGATAAAAACATAACAGGTGTTAGAGCAATTTTCTCATTTTTTTAATTTTTGAATTTTCTAAATAAAGACACAGAAGGAGTTGTTTTTTTCCTCTCTCCCCAGTTTGCTAACCATTACCCACAAGTTAGCCCGTGGCAGACAGCACATTCAATTTTTTTTTGTGATTTCTATATACTAATAAGCAACCGGGGATAAAAACATGGCAAGTGCCAGAGCAATTTTTTCATTAAAATCAGAAAATGCCTTAACTTGCTAATAACATGGGTTGGATTTTTAGTGGCACAAAAACAAAGCGGAGCACTCGGCTTGCGCGGGAAAGCCGGCGCACTTGAAATCCCCGCGTGAACTTTAATAACAGGATACAAGAATATAGCCCCTAAACGACCTGATTTTATTCAAAAAATTGCCTGGCTGCCAGCCACGGGCTAAAATTAAAGATGTGGGTAATGGACAGTTTTTAAAGAGGAGGATTTTATTTATGTAAAAAAAGTAAAGCAAAAAATTTTTTTATATTTTATAAAAACCTGCTATCATTGAGGTATTTCCAAATCGTTTTTAATTTTTATTTGACTTTTTCAATTTTTTATACTATATTTTAACTAACAATTAGCAATGGGGCTGATTGGTTTAGGCTTTGAGGCACGCCTTAGTTATTCTCACAATGGAGTTAACGTAATTGGTCTATTTATATCTATTTTGAAAGGAAGGATATTTATGGAAAACTATGGACTTTATGATAAAAGATATGAAAAAGATAATTGTGGAGTTGGTTTTTTCTGCAATATAAAAGGAGAAAAAACAAATTACATATTAAAAGGTGGTCTTACTATTTTAAAACGGCTTGCTCACAGGGGGGCTGTTGGTTCTGACCCAAAAACAGGCGATGGCGCTGGCATTTTAATACAGATACCGGATGAATTTTTCAGGATGGAATTAGCAAAAGAAAAAATTAATTTGCCAGAGCAGGGTAATTACGGAGTTGGGCTTATATTTTTTCCAGAAGATAAAAATGATTATGATTTTTGCAAAAAAATAGTAGAAGAGACAATAAAAGAAAGAAATTTAAAACTTATATACTGGCGAAAAGTTCCTGTTGATGAAAATGTGATAGGAGAGGTTGCGAGAAGCTGTAAACCAATTTTTGAACAGGTCTTTATTGAAAAAAATAATGAGATAAAAGATGAAGATGATTTTGAAAGAAAACTTTTTTTGTTAAGAAAAATCATTGAAAACAAAATAAGAAATTCAAATATAAAACAAAAAAAGTATTTTTATATAACAAATTTGTCCTGCAGAACAATAATTTACAAAGGGCTTATGATGCCAGAACAAATAGAGGATTTTTTTGTTGATTTAAAGGATGCATCTATTAAAACAGCAATATGCCTTGTTCATTCGCGCTATTCAACAAATACTTTTCCAACATGGGACCTGGCACAACCATTCAGATTGCTTGCGCATAATGGGGAAATAAACACTTTACGTGGGAATATAAATTGGATGAAAAGTAAAGAGGGGTTATTTAAAAATGATTTGTTTGGAAATGACATAGAAAATATAAAACCGGTTATCAGAGAAGAAACGCAGAGTGATTCTGCATCCCTTGATAATGCTTTTGAAGTTTTATACAGGGGTGGAAGGACCCTTATACATTCTATTTTGATGTTAATTCCAGAAGCATGGGAGCATAATCACCTGCTCCCAAATTCAATCAGAAGTTTTTATAAATATCATTCCTGTTTTATGGAACCATGGGATGGTCCTGCTGCAGTTGCGTTCACTGATGGTATAAGAGTAGGTGCCATACTTGATAGAAATGGTTTACGACCAGCAAGATACATAGTTACAAATGATGATTTTGTTATTATGGCATCAGAAGTTGGAGTCCTTGATATACATCCAGAAAAAATAAAAAAATCAGGGCGCTTGGAACCGGGAAAAGTTTTTTATATTGATACAGAAAAAGGGAGAATAGTAAATGATGATGAAATAAAAGAAGAACTTGCAAAAAAAGCACCATATAGACAGTGGATGGAGGAAAATTTAGTTTATCTGGAAAATTTAGAAAAACCAAAAGTAAAAGTGACAGAGCAAAAAAATTTACTAAAATTATTAAAAAATTTTGGATATACACGTGAGGACTTAAATATAATATTAAAACCAATGGTGCAGGAAGCAAAGGACCCGCTTGGTTCAATGGGAAATGATACACCGCATTCTGTTTTATCAAAAAGAGAAAAAACACTTTTTACATATTTTAAACAACTTTTTGCCCAGGTTACAAATCCGGCAATTGATTCAATTCGCGAAAGTATAGTTATGAGTTTAAGGCAGTACCTTGGTCCACAAAAAAATATTTTTGAGGAAACACCGGGGCATACAAAAAAATTACAGGTAAAAGAGCCAATTTTAACAAATGAAGAACTTTTGAAAATAAAAAATATTAATGTTGCTGGATTTAAGACAAAGGTTATTTCTCTTTTAATAATGCCTGGAACCAGAGATGATTTTATAAATGCAATTGACCGAATTTGTAATCAGGCAGAGCGGGCAATAAAAGAAGGGTATTCTTTTTTAATTTTAAGTGACAGGGGTGTTGATGAAGAATATGCTGCCATACCTTCTTTAATTGCTGCTGGTGCTGTTCATCACTATTTAGTAAAAAAATCATTAAGGTCTTTTATTTCAATTATTTTGGAAAGTGGCGAACCAAGAGAACTCCATGATATGTGTGTTTTACTTGGCTACGGGGTTGATGCCATAAATCCATATCTTGCTTATGATGTCATAAAATATATGACAGAAAACAAACAAATTGATGTTAGTTATGAGCAGGCAATTGATAACTATAGAAAGACACTTCATAAAGGGATTTTAAAAGTTATGTCAAAAATGGGTATTTCAACTTTGCAGAGTTATAAAGGGGCTCAAATTTTTGAAGCACTCGGTATTGGTGAAGAAGTTATTGAAAAATGTTTCTGTGGCACTGTTTCAAGAATTGGCGGTATTGGATTTGAAGAAATTGCAAAAGAGACATTTTTAAAACATAAGAAAACATTTTTGAATTTTGGAAAAGATTTTGAAATTTTAGAAACAGGTGGAATTTATCAATGGAAAAAAGATGGAGAAAAACATTTGTGGAATCCTGAAACAATTGCTGCTTTGCAGGATGCAGCAAGAACAGGGGATTACAATAAGTTTAAAACATTTACTTCACTTGTTGACAACCAGAATGAGCAACCTGTGACTTTAAGGGGACTGCTTAAATTTAAAAAACAAAATCCAATTCCATTGGAGGAAGTAGAGAAAGAAGAAGAAATAATAAAAAGATTTGTGATTGGGGCAATGAGTTTTGGTTCTATTAGCAAAAAAGCACATGAAACAATTGCAATTGCTATGAATCGTCTTGGTGCTAAATCAAATACGGGAGAAGGTGGGGAAGACCCAGAAAGGTTCAAACCCTTACCTAATGGTGATTCAAAAAGAAGTGCAACAAAGCAAGTTGCATCTGGTAGATTTGGGGTCACAATAAATTATCTTACAAATTCGGATGAGATTCAGATAAAAATAGCCCAAGGGGCAAAACCTGGAGAAGGTGGTCAATTACCAGGGCATAAAGTTAGTGAAATAATAGCAAAGACGCGTTATACAACGCCCGGGGTTACATTGATTTCACCGCCGCCACATCATGATATTTATTCCATAGAGGATTTAAAACAATTGATATTTGATTTAAAAAATGCAAATCCCGCTGCACGCATAAGTGTGAAACTTGTATCAGAGATTGGGGTTGGAACAGTTGCGGCAGGAGTTGCAAAGGCGCATGCTGATATGATTTTAATTTCAGGCGGGGATGGTGGCACAGGAGCATCACCAAGGGCTTCAATAATGCATGCAGGACTTCCATGGGAGCTTGGGCTTTCTGAAACACATCAGACACTTGTCCTTAATAATTTAAGAAGCAGAGTTAGATTGCAAACAGATGGGCAAATGCGCACAGGGAAGGACGTAATTGTTGCAACCTGCCTTGGAGCAGAAGAATATGGTTTTGGAACAACAGCGCTTGTGGTACTTGGCTGTGTTATGTTAAGGCATTGCCATTTAAATAATTGTGCTGTTGGAATTGCAACACAGTATCCTGAATTGCAGGAAAGATTTATGGGCAAACCAGAATATTTAATTAATTATTTTAAAATGCTTGCAAAAGAAATAAGAGAGATAATGGCATCACTTGGCATTAGAACAATAAATGAACTTGTTGGAAGAACTGATTTACTTTATTTAGATAAGGATGTTTTGCCATGGAAGGCAAAGAATTTAGATTTTTCTCGTATATTATTTAAGCCAGAGACAAAACCAGGAGTTGCAGTTTATTGCACAGAAAAACAAAATCATGAAATAGATGATGTTCTTGATAAAAAATTAATTGAACTCAGTAAGTCAGCACTTGAGAAAAAAGAAAAAGTATTTATTGAAATGGAAATAAAAAATACAAATAGAACTGTTGGAACAATGTTAAGTCATGAAGTTTGTAAAAGATATGGGGAAGATTATTTGCCAGATGATACAATAAATTGCAATTTTAAAGGCGTGGCAGGTCAATCATTTGGCGCCTGGCTGGCAAAAGGAATAACTTTTAAATTAGAAGGTATGGCAAATGATTATGTTGGTAAAGGTTTAACAGGCGGGAAAATTATTATTTATCCAGATAAAAAGACAAATATTATACCAGAAGAAAATATAATTATAGGAAATACGACGTTTTATGGTGCAATAAATGGCGAAGCATATATAAATGGAGTGGCAGGTGAAAGATTTTGTATAAGAAATTCCGGTGTCTATGTAGTTGTGGAAGGTGTTGGAGACCACGGTTGTGAGTATATGACAGGCGGAGTTGTTTTGGTCCTTGGCAAAACAGGAAGAAATTTTGCAGCAGGTATGTCAGGTGGTGTTGCATTTGTTTATGATGTAGATGGTTTGTTCAAGGAAAAATGTAATACTGAGATGGTTGAACTTGAAAAACCTGATAATAATGATGAAAAATTAATAAAAGTTATGTGTCAAAAGCATTTTAAATATACAAAAAGTAATAGAGCAAAAATGATACTTGATAATTTTGAATATGAAATAAAAAAGTTTGTAAAAGTATTTCCAATTGAATACAAGAAAATTATTGCAGACAAAAAATTAGAATTTAAATTGGAACTTGAGGAGGTTTTAGATGGGTGATAATTATGGATTTTTAAAGATAAAAAGAGAGACATTTAAAATAAGACCGGTTTGTGAAAGAATAAAAGATTATAACGAAGTTGTTGTTTTACAAACAGAAGAACATACAAAAGAACAGGCATTGAGGTGTATGAATTGTGGTACGCCTTTTTGTAACTGGGGTTGCCCGCTTGGAAATTACATACCTGAATGGAATGATCATGCAAACAGAGGGAGATGGGAGGGGGCGTTTAAATTATTAAATGCAACAAATGTTTTGCCTGAAATTACAGGCAGGGTTTGTCCAGCACCGTGTGAATATGCCTGTGTTTTGGGTATAAATGATAATCCAGTTACAATCAGAGAAAACGAACTTGCCATAATTGAAAAAGCATATAAAGAGGGCTACATAAAGCCGGTAAAAAATATAAAAAGAACAGGGAAAAAAGTTGCAGTTATTGGCTCTGGTCCTTCCGGGCTTTCTGCTGCTGCTTTTTTAAATTATTCTGGACATTATGTTACTGTATTTGAAAGAGATGAAAAAGTAGGTGGGTTTTTAAGATATGGAATACCTGATTTCAAACTTGATAAAAAAGTAATTGATAGAAGAATTAATTTGTTTATTGAAGAAGGAATTAAATTTAAAACAAATACTAATATTGGCGTTGATTACCCTGTTTCACAATTATTAAATGAATACGATGCTATTATTCTTGCTATTGGTTGCAGGCAAAAAAGGGATTTAAATATACCAGGCAGGAATTTATCAGGAATTTATCAGGCAGTTGATTATTTAATTCAGGCAAATAAAATCGTAAGTGGAGAAAAAATTGAAGGCGAAATTATAAGCGCAAAAGATAAAAACGTAGTTGTCATAGGCGGTGGGGACACAGGTGCTGATTGCGTTGGTGTTGCAAATAGGCAGGGAGCAAAATGTGTGGTACAGATTGAAATTATGCCTGAGCCGCCAAAAAAAAGAACAGACGACTTCCCTTGGCCCAAATATCCTTTTATATACAAAACATCAACGAGCCATGAAGAAGGAAAAGTTGAAAGAAAATGGTCAATAATGACAAAAGAATTTATTGGAAAAAATGGAAAAATAAAAAAGATAAAATGTGCAAGGTGTGAATTTATAAAATCACCAAAGCCAGAATTTAAAGAAATAAAAGGGACTGAATTTGAATTGCCAGCAGATTTAGTTATCTTATCAATGGGTTTTACAGGTCCTGAAAAACAATTAATTAATAATTTAGATTTAAAACTGGATAACAGGGGAAATATAGCAAGGGATGAAAATTATTTAACCTCCACTAATAAAGTTTTTGCCATAGGGGATGCTGCACGGGGTCCTTCTCTTATTGTTTGGGCAATAGCTGAAGGCAGAAAAGTTGCCTTTTCAGTAAATGATTATTTATTAAACTTGACTAAAAGTAAAAATAATATATAATTACATTTCAATAAATAAAATATTTCATTATTATTACAACCGCAATAGAAATGTGATTTTAATAATAAAAAGGTTCTCTGAGGGTAAATTGGCATATATTAGGATAATGCATATATGAAACAAAAAAATAAGATAAATCAAAAAAAGAGTAGATCTAAAAAAGAACAAAAAGAAATCATAAAACAAATAATTGATTTAATAGCAACCGGCAATTCAATGACCGATATTATTGTTAATTCAAGTGAATTAATAATAAAAGAATTTTCTTGTTCATATTATATTATTTATTTACTTGATGGGAATAAACTTAAATGTTTTATAAAAAGAAATTTTTTATCAGATATTGAGTTTCCACAGGAGATAATTTTTGATTCTGATTTAAATGAGATTTTAAAAATAAAAGAACCTTTTTTGAATAAAAATAATAAATATGAGTTTTTATTAAAAAAATTGAATATTAAAAAGTATACTTATTATATTATTTCCCCTGTTATTAATTTAGGCGAATTAGTTGGTTTTATGATAATTGGAAGAGAAAAAAAACCATTTAATCCGGGCGATGAAAAATTGTTTTTTTCGATTGCTTCTTTACTTGCCGCTTCTTTTTTAAATACAAAAAAAATATCAAAAAATCAAGATATTCAAAAACAGATTGAAGCATTAATGAAGATAAGTAAAACTATAGTAGAAAAGAACAGTTTGGAAGAGATATTAAAAATAATAGTAAATATAGTTGCAGATGTAATGGATTATAAGATATGTTCTGTAATGCTCAGTAATGAAGAAAAACAGGAACTTGAAATCAAAGCAACACAGGCATTAAGTGATGAATACAGATTGAAACCAAATTTAAAAATAGGTCAATCATTGAGTGGTAAAGCAATAAAGGAAAAAAAACCAGTAAGTTCAATAGATGTGGTAAAAGACCCTGATTATAAATATCCCGAAATAGCAAAAAAACAAGGTTTAAAATCAATGCTTGCAGTGCCTATGATAGTTAAAAATAAAGCAATTGGAGTTATAAATGTTTATACTACGACCGAACATATCTTTGGCGAAGAAGAAATAAAAATGTTATCTGCTGTTGCAAATTTAGCTGCTGTTGCTATTGAAAATTCAAAGTTAGAAGAAGAGACATTAAAAGTAAAAGATGCCCTTGAAACAAGAAAACTTATAGAACGTGCAAAAGGAATTTTAATGAAATTAAATAATATGACAGAAGAAGAAGCATATACAACTATGAGAAAAAAAGCAATGGATATGTGCAAGCCATTGAAAGAAATAGCAGAAGCAATAATTTTGACAATGGAAATGAATAAAAAAAATCCAGGGGGCAAAGATGTCTCCTCAAAATAAAAATTTATTTTTTGATGCAAAGGCGTATCAAAAAAATAGATTTAAATTAAATAAAAAGTGGAGGAGAAAAAAATGAATTTAAGGCAACCGAATTCAAATGATGCTACGCGGACCTTTAACAGGTCAAAGAATGTTGTGCCAATGAGTGGAATTTGTTCAAGATGCGTTGATGGATGTACCGGGAATTGTGAAATTTTTAAAGCGACGTTTCGTGGAAGAGAATTGATTTATCCAGGACCTTTTGGCGAAGTAACAGCAGGTGCGGATAAAAACTATCCAGTTGATTATTCACATTTGAATATTCAGGGATATGCACTTGGTGCAAGAGGATTATCTGAAGGAATGGAAGCAAATCCTGATAATGCAAGATTCCCAAATGTAAATACCGAAACAGAATATGGCTGGAAAATAAAAAGAAAAATGGCATTGCCGATTTTTACAGGAGCCCTTGGCTCAACTGAAATTGCACGGGTTAACTGGGAACATTTTGCAGTAGGCGCTGCAATTTCAGGGGTTACAATTGTTTGCGGTGAAAATGTATGCGGAATAGATCCTGGTTTAGAAAGGGATTCTAAAGGAAAAGTGACAAAATCTCCTGAGATGGATAGAAGAATTGAAACATATAACAGATATAAAGATGTTAGCGGTATGGGTGAAATATTAGTCCAGATGAATGTTGAAGATACACGCTTGGGCGTTGCGGAATATTTAATAGACAAACATGGTCTTGATACAATTGAATTAAAATGGGGACAGGGAGCAAAATGTATTGGCGGCGAAATAAAAGTAAAAAGTTTAGAGAGAGCTTTAGAACTTCAACGTCGTGGATATATTGTAACACCTGACCCATCTGACCCTGTTAATCAGGCAGCATTTAAAGATGGCGCATTAAAAGAATTTGAAAGACACAGTCGTTTAGGTTTTGTTGATGAGGAAAGTTTTTATGCAGAGGTTAATCGTCTCCGCAAATTGGGTTATAAAAGAATTACATTAAAAACAGGAGCATATTCTTTAAGAGAACTTGCGATGGCTATTGCATGGGGCTCAAATGCAGAAATTGATTTAATAACAATTGATGGTGCTCCAGGTGGAACAGGTATGAGTCCATGGGGAATGATGGAAGAATGGGGTGTTCCTTCAATTTATTTGCATTCTGCTGCCTATGAATTTGCAGAAATTTTAAGAAAAAAAGGTAAAAAAGTTCCTGATTTAGCATTTGCAGGTGGATTTTCAGAAGAAGCAGGGGTGTTTAAAGCACTTGCTCTCGGCGCTCCTTATGTGAAGGCAGTTTGTATGGGTAGGGCTTTAATGATACCTGGAATGGTTGGCAAAAATATTGATAAATGGATAAAAGAAAATAAACTGCCAAAAACAGTAAGTGAATTTGGAACAACAGTGGAAGAAATTTTTGTAAATTATGAAGCAGTAAAAAAACTGGTTGGTTCAAAAGAAATTAAAAATATACCACTTGGCGCAATTGGTATATACAGTTTTGCTGATAAAATTAAAGTTGGTTTGCAGCAATTGATGGCTGGAGCTCGTTGCTTTAACATTGCATCTATTACAAGAAATGAGTTAATGTCATTAACAAGAGAATGTGAAGAAGTAACAAAAATACCATACGTAATGGACGCATATAGAGATGAAGCAATGGCAGTTTTAAATGGAAAATGGAAAGGCAATGGTAACGTATCCGGCAAAAAAAGTAAATCAGCAAAGAAGACGAAAAAATAAAATTTATTAAATTGTTGATTTTTTTTATAATTTTGTTATGTTTTGTATAGCGGTTGCTAATTAAAATTAAAACCCCCGCTTTTAAAAAGCGGGGGTTTTAATAAAAAGGAAATACAATAAAAATGAAAAAAATAAAAAAAATATCAAAAGCAGTTTTAATGTTAGAAGATGGAACGTATTTTGAAGGAATATCAGCAGGTGCCGATGGAGAAGCATACGGAGAAATTGTCTTTAATACTTCAATGATGGGATATCAGGAAATTTTAACAGACCCTTCTTATAAAGGTCAGATAGTTACTATGACTTATACTGAAATTGGGAATTATGGATTTAATTATGAGGATGTAGAATCAATAAAGCCATGGGTTGAGGGTTTTGTGGTAAAAGAAATGAGTAAAATTTCAAGTAACTGGCGTGCAAAAGGGGCATTATCAGATTATTTAAAAAAATATAATATACCGGCAATTGAAGGCATTGATACAAGGGCTTTAACAAAACATATCAGAGATTTTGGTGCCATGCGCAGTGTCTTATCAACGATTGATTTAAATCCAAAATCATTATTAAAAAAGGTAAAAGCGTCAGAATCAATTGTTGGCAAGGATCTTGTAAAATTTGTAACAACTCAAAAAGAATATGAATGGCAGGCAGATAAAAAATTATCACGACTTAATATTTTTAATAACGAAAATAAATTTTTAAAAATTTATAATAATAAAAAAAGTTATAAAGTTGTTGCTTTTGACTGCGGCATAAAGCATGAAATTTTAAGGATATTTTCAGAATTGAATTGTAAGGTTATTGTTGTTCCTGCAAATACTGATGCAGAAAGAATAAAAAAATTAAATCCAGATGGTATTTTTTTATCAAATGGACCCGGAGATCCGGAAGGAGTCCCCTATGTTTATGAAACAATAAATAAATTACTGGGATTTAGACCAATATTTGGGATTTGCTTTGGCCATCAGTTTTTAGCGCTTGCATTGGGTGGAAAAACATATAAAATGAAATTTGGACACAGAGGCGCTAATCATCCAGTAATTGATTTAAAAACAAAAAAAATTGATATAACTGTTCAAAATCACGGTTTTGCAGTTGATGCGGAGTCCTTTAAAAAATCTAAATATAAAGTAAATATAACCCATTTAAATTTAAATGATAAAACAGTGGAAGGTTTGGAAGTACCAGAAATAAAAGCATTTTCTGTTCAATATCATCCAGAGGCATCAGCAGGTCCACATGATGCAAGATATGTGTTTATAAAATTTATAAAAAATATGGAGCAGTGGAAATAAATGCCAAAAAGAAAAGATATTAAAAAAATTTTGCTTATTGGGTCAGGTCCAATTATCATAGGACAGGCATGCGAGTTTGATTATTCTGGAACTCAGGCATGTAAGGCATTAAAAGAAGAGGGTTATAAAGTTATCCTTATAAACTCAAATCCAGCAACAATAATGACAGATCCTGAATTTGCAGACGCAACTTATATTGAACCATTAAATGCTGAAGTGCTTGAAAAAATAATAGAAAAAGAAAAACCAGATGCAATTTTACCTACAATAGGTGGACAGACAGGACTTAATTTAGCAACAGAATTGTATGAGAAAGGTATTTTAAAAAAATATGGGGTTAAATTAATAGGAGCAAATTTTCAAGCAATAAAAAAAGCAGAAGACAGGTTACTATTTAAAAATGCAATGAAAAAAATTGGTTTAGATGTGCCGTATAGTGAATATGTTTCTTCTATGGAAGAGGCAATTAATGTTGCAGAGAAAATAAAGTTTCCAATAATAATAAGACCGGCATTTACACTTGGTGGAACAGGTGGCGGAATAGCATATAATATAGAAGAATTCAAAGAAAAAGTTTTTAACGGTTTAAAGGACTCGCCTATAAATAAAGTTTTATTAGAAGAGTCAGCGATTGGTTGGAAAGAATATGAATTAGAAGTTATGCGCGATTTAAAGGATAATGTCGTAATAATATGTTCAATTGAAAATTTTGACCCAATGGGCATTCATACAGGGGATTCAATTACGGTTGCACCAGCTCAAACGCTTACCGATAGAGAATATCAGATAATGCGTGATGCCGCAATTGCGATAATTAGAGAAATTGGAGTTGATACAGGTGGTTCAAATATACAATTCGCAGTTAATCCTGAAAATGGAAAAATGGTTGTCATTGAAATGAACCCAAGGGTGTCTCGCTCATCTGCACTTGCGTCCAAGGCAACCGGTTTCCCGATTGCAAAAATAGCGGCAAAGCTTGCTGTTGGTTATACCCTTGATGAAATACCAAATGATATTACAAAATATACACCGGCATCTTTTGAGCCGACTCTTGATTATGTGGTTGTAAAAGTTCCAAGATGGACTTTTGAAAAATTTAAGGATGCAGACGATATATTAGGGGTGCAGATGAAATCTGTTGGAGAAGTTATGGCTATTGGAAGAACCTTTAAAGAGTCATTGCAGAAAGCACTTCGTTCACTTGAAATTGGGAGAAATGGCTGGGGATGTGATAATAAGGATATTGATATTAAAAAAGTAACAATGGAAGAAATAAAAAATGAATTGCATAAACCAAATTCAAATAGAATTTTTTACATAAAATATGCTTTTCAAAAGGGATTAAGTATTGATGATATTTACGATTTAACAAAAATAGATAAATGGTTTTTAAGTAATTTAAAAGATATTTATGATTTTGAAAATTTTTTAATATCTTTTGCACATAAAAATTCTATAAAAAAAATAAATGAAAAATTATATTCTGTATTTAAAAAGGCAAAACAGTATGGGTTTTCTGATAAACAACTTGCTAAAATTTTTAAAACAGATGAATTAACTATAAGAAAAATAAGAAAAGCATTGAATATAAAACCAGTTTATAAAATGATTGATACCTGTGCGGCAGAATTTAAGGCATATACTCCTTATCTTTATTCAACTTATGAAAAGGAAAATGAAAATCCTGTGTCTGATAAGAAAAAAGTTATTATTTTAGGTGGTGGACCAAATAGAATAGGGCAGGGGATTGAATTTGATTATTGCTGTGTTCATAGTGTTTTTGCGTTAAGGGAGCAGGGCATAGAAGTTTCAATGGTTAATTGCAATCCTGAAACAGTTTCAACTGATTATGATACTTCTGATAAACTTTATTTTGAACCATTAACGCTTGAAGATGTTTTAAACATAGCAGAAGAAGAAGGAAAGGAAGCAAAGTTTATAGTTCAGTTTGGTGGTCAAACACCTTTAAAACTTGCAATGGATTTATACAGAAATAAAATAAATATAATTGGAACTTCGCCAATTTCTATTGATATAGCCGAAGATAGGAAAAAGTTTGATAAAATACTTTCCAAATTAAAAATAGCAAGACCAAAAAATGGAACAGCATTTTCATTAAAAGAAGCATATAAAGTAATAAAACAAATAGGTTATCCTGCTTTAATCAGACCTTCTTATGTTTTAGGTGGCAGGGCTATGGAAATTGTATATGATGAAGAAAGTTTTGAAAAATATGCAAGAGAAGCATTCATAGTTTCTGAAAAATATCCGATTTTAATTGATGAATTTTTAGAAGATGCAATTGAGGTTGATGTTGACTGCGTTGCAGATGGCAAAGATGCATTGATTGCAGGGATAATGGAACATATAGAAGAAGCTGGAATTCATTCTGGCGATTCTGCCTGCGTTTTACCACCAATTACTTTAAGAAAAGATATAGTTGATAAAATTAAAGAATACACATATAAAATGGCTATTGAATTAAATGTTAAAGGGCTTATGAATGTGCAGTATGCGGTAAAAAATGATATTGTATATGTATTAGAAGTAAATCCAAGAGCATCAAGAACTGTTCCTTTTGTTTCAAAAGCAACCGGAATTCCATGGGCAAAGATAGCAACCAAAATAATGGCAGGTAAGACCATAAAGGAATTAAAAGTAAAAGAAAAATCAGATTTTAAATGGATAGCCGTAAAAGAGTCGGTCTTTCCATTCTCCAAATTTCCTGGAGTTGATACTGTTTTGGGTCCTGAAATGAAATCAACTGGTGAAGTAATGGGCATAGATGTGGATTTTGGAAGGGCTTACTATAAAGCACAAATAGCAGCAGGACAGAAACTGCCACTTTCTGGAAATGTTTTTATAAGTGTTAAAAACAAAGACAAAAGGAATATTGTGCCTATAGCGCGGCAATTTAAAAATATGGATTTTAAGATAATAGCAACAGAAGGCACGGCTTACACTCTCAAAAATTCAGGCGTTGACGCAGAAAAAGTAAAAAAAGTATATGAGGGAAGACCAAATATAATTGATTTTATAAAAGATAAAAAGGTTGATTTAATAATAAATACACCAGTTGGTAAAGGACCAAGAAGCGATGATTTTGAAATAAGGCGACATGCTATTTTATTTGGAATTCCTTATACAACAACGTTGTCAGGCGCGCAGGCAATTGTAACTGCCATTCAATCAATGAAAGAAAAAAACTTGACAATAATGAGTATTCAGGAGTATTATAAAAACAAATTTAGGTGAACAATATGAAAAAAGAAAAAAAATTTATTTTTATAACAGGCGGTGTTGTATCATCTCTTGGCAAAGGAATCGCTGCAGCATCAATTGGTGCTTTACTGGAAGCAAGGGGATTAAAAATTACAATACAAAAATTAGACCCATATATAAATGTTGACCCGGGAACAATGAACCCGTTTCAGCATGGTGAAGTATATGTCACTGAAGATGGTGCTGAAACAGATTTAGATATTGGTCATTATGAGAGATTTACAAATGCAAAATACTCTGCGTTAAATAATGTGACCACAGGAAAGATTTACAGCACTGTTATTGAAAAGGAAAGAAAAGGAGAATTTTTAGGAAAAACAGTGCAGGTTATACCACATATTACAAATGAAATAAAAAACAGGATAAAATTACTTTCAAAATCAAAAGACATTGATATTGTTCTTGTAGAAATAGGTGGCACTGTTGGTGATATTGAATCACTCCCTTTTTTGGAAGCAATAAGGCAGATGGCTCTCGATGTTGGCAGAAATAATGTATTATATGTTCATTTGACTTTAATTCCGTTTATCAGGGTTGCCGGAGAAATAAAAACAAAGCCAACTCAACACAGTGTATCAACTTTACGGTCTATAGGAATTCAGCCGGATATTTTAATATGCAGGACAGAGAAAAAATTATCAAAAGGCGAAAAAGAAAAAATAGGGCTTTTCTGTAATGTTGAAGAAAGTTCAGTTATTCAGGCGCTTGATGTAAGTTCTATTTATGAAGTTCCTTTGATGTTCGCATCACAAAAATTGGATGAAATAATATTAGATAAATTACATTTGCCTAAAAAAACTTTGGATATTAAAAAATGGAAACATATTTCAGATAAAATAAATAAGCCCTCAGGAGAAGTAAAAATTTCTGTTGTTGGGAAATACGTGGATGTTCTGGATGCCTATAAATCAATAAAGGAAGCATTGATTCATGGCGGGATTGCTAATAATTTAAAGGTAAATATAAACTGGATTGATTCAGAAACATTAAGCTGTTATGATGATACAGTAAGAGTTTTAAAGGACTCCAATGGAATATTAGTTCCTGGCGGATTTGGAGTGCGAGGCATAGAAGGCAAAATTCTTGCTATAAGATATGCACGGGAAAAAAAGATACCATTTTTTGGTATCTGCCTTGGTATGCAATCAGCAATAATTGAAATTGGGCGTGATGTATTAAAATTAAAAGGATGTAACTCAACAGAGTTTGACCCGGATACAAAATATCCTGTTATAGCACTTATGGAAGAACAAAAAAATACAAAAAATATGGGTGGAACAATGCGGCTTGGTGCATATCCCTGCACAATAAAGCAAGGAACAAAAACATACAACGCATATAAAGAAAAAGTTATTTTTGAAAGACATAGACACAGATATGAATTTAATAATATCTTTAGAGAAAAGTATGAAAAAGCAGGGGTGATTTTTTCAGGTGTTTCTCCAAATGGTTTACTTGTTGAAATCATAGAACTTAAAAATCATCCCTTTTTTATTGCTGTTCAGTTTCATCCCGAGTTTAAATCAAAACCAGATGCGGCTCATCCGCTATTCAGGGATTTTGTCAATGCGGCAAGTAAAATGAGAAAAGTGAAATGTAAAATGTAAGAAAGACATTTACGATTTACGGTTTTCGATTTACGATTTGAAAAACATTTTTTTTAATTTGAATATTCCAGATTTAAAGATTTGAAGATTCAATTGGGCAATTAGGAAATTCGGGAGATATGGAAGATTTGCAAATTTGGAAGATTTAAAAGAGTCCACACAATATTTTACATTAACAATTTAAATAAAAATATATCAAAAATCTAAAATTTTTTGTATAATAATAAAAAACACATATAGGTGAAATATGAAAATAATAATAATTGGCAATGGAGTTGCAGGGATTTCTGCTGCAGAGACAATCAGAAATAAGGATAAAAATGCTGAACTTGTTATTTATACTGATGAGAAATACTATCATTATTCCCGACCGCGTGTCATAGAATATTTATCAGGCAAAGTCACGGTAGATAAAATAATAATAAGAAAAGAAGATTTTTATAAACAAAACAATATAAAAATATTTTTAAATACAAAAATTATTAAAATAGACACTCAAAACAAAAAAATAATTTTGGAAAATGGGGATGAAGATAATTTTGATAAACTTATAATTGCAGCAGGTGCATATTCGTTTTTACCGCCTGTAGAAGGAGCAAATAATAAAGGGGTTTTTACATTACGAAATATTAATGATGCTGATAAAATAATTTCATTTGCAAAAAATAAAAGAGCAGCGGTTGTAATAGGCGGTGGCTTGCTTGGGATTGAATCTGCGATGAGTTTAAAAATTTCAGGTCTTGATGTAATAATAGTAGAGGTATTTGACAGATTGCTTCCAAGACAGCTTGATAATGACGCTGCAAAAATTTTACAAACAATGATTGAAGAAAAGGGATTAAAATTTTTGCTTGCCAGGCAAACTTCAAAAATAGAAAAAACAAATAATCAATTACAAATAAATTTTAAAGATAATACTTCTGTTTCTGCTGATATGATTTTATTTTCTGCAGGTATACGCTGCAACCTTAAAATAGCAGAAAATTCAGGTATTGATTATGATAAAGGAATAAAAGTAAATGAGTATATGCAGACAAATATTCCTGATATTTATGCAGCAGGAGATATAGCAGAATATAAAGGTATTATATATGGTATCTGGCCGGCAGCAAAAGAGCAGGGCCAGATTGCAGGACTCAATGTAATAGGGGAAAAAACAGAATATAAAGGAAGTGTATTATCTACAAAACTAAAAGTCGCAGGCATTGACCTTGCATCAGTTGGAAATATTGAAAAAAAAGAAGATATTCAGATTTATACAAAACAGGATAAAGACATTTTCAAAAGAGTATTTATTAAAGATAAGAAACTTATTGGTGCAATCCTAATTGGAGACACAACACAATATCAAAAATTACAGGAAATTATTAAATTACAAAAAGAAATAGAAAAACCAGAAGAAATAATTTGATTTTTCATTTCATTTTGCAACCTGCATTTTATCTGTTTTTTGTTTCATTTTGAAACTTATATTCAAAAAATCCTTTATTTTCAATATATTTTTAATGGTATAAAATTTGCTTAATATATTATACGTTATAAATGTATATAATATTGAAAGGAGAAAAAATATGGGAAAAGTAATAGGAATTGATTTAGGAACTACAAATTCATGCGTTGCAGTAATGGAAGGAAAAGAGGCAAAGGTTATTGTAAATGCAGAAGGTGCAAGGACCACTCCATCTGTTGTTGGTTTTTCAAAAACAGGAGAGCGGTTAGTGGGTATTCCCGGTAAACGTCAGGCAATTGCAAATCCGGAAAATACAGTATATTCCATTAAACGTTTTATGGGAAGAAAATATTCAGAAGTTACAGAAGAGATAAAAAAAGTTCCATATAAAGTAATAGAAGCACCTAATGGTGATGCACATGTTGAAATATCAGGAAAAAGATATAGCCCACCTGAAATATCAGCTATGATATTAGCAAAATTAAAAGCAGATGCAGAAAGTTATTTTGGAGAAAAAGTAACACAGGCGGTTATTACTGTGCCTGCATATTTTAATGATTCCCAGAGGCAGGCAACAAAAGATGCAGGAAAAATTGCAGGACTGGAAGTTTTAAGAATTATAAATGAGCCAACCGCCGCATCACTTGCCTATGGGCTTGATAAAAAGAAAAATGAAAAAATTGCTGTTTATGATTTAGGTGGTGGAACATTTGATATTTCCATACTTGAGATTGGAGATGGTGTATTTGAAGTAAAATCAACAAACGGTGATACTCATTTAGGCGGAGATGATTTTGACCAGAGAATAATGGACTGGATTGCAGATGAGTTTAAAAAACAGGAAGGTATTGATTTAAGAAAAGATAAAATTGTTTTGCAGCGTTTAAAAGAAGCGGCGGAAAAAGCAAAGATAGAATTGTCTTCATCCACACAAACAGAAATAAATTTACCATTTATTACTGCTGATGCAACAGGACCAAAACATCTTGTTATGACTTTAACACGCTCAAAGTTAGAGCAACTATGTGCTGATTTAATAGATAGAACAATTGAACCATGTAAAAAAGCACTTGCAGATGCAAATTTAGAAACCAAGGATATTGACGAAGTTGTTCTGGTTGGCGGTATGACGAGGATGCCAGCTGTTGTGGAACTTGTTAGAAAATTTTTTGGCAAAGAACCACACAAAGGAGTAAATCCCGATGAGGTTGTTGCAGTGGGTGCTGCTATTCAGGCAGGTGTTTTACAAGGCGAAGTAAAGGATGTATTATTGCTTGACGTTACTCCGCTTTCTCTTGGTATTGAAACTTTAGGTGGTGTATTTACACGTCTTATACCAAGAAATACAACAATACCAACCAAAAAGTCAGAAATATTTTCAACTGCTGCAGATAATCAAACAAGCGTTGAAATCCATGTTTTACAGGGCGAACGTGAGATGGCAAGAGATAATAAAACAATTGGAAGATTCCATTTAGACGGTATTCCACCTGCACCGCGTGGTGTTCCGCAGATAGAAGTTACTTTTGATATTGACGCAAATGGAATACTTCATGTAACTGCAAAAGACCTTGCAACAAACAAAGAACAAAAAATAACAATAACAGCATCTTCGGGTCTTTCAAAAGAAGAAATTGAAAGAATAACAAAAGAAGCAGAAAAATATGCAGAAGAAGACAAGAAAAAAAGAGAAGAGGTTGATATAAAAAATCAGGCTGATTCAATGATTTACAATGCTGAAAAAACATTAAAAGAAGTTGGAGATAAAGTTTCCGAATCAGAGAAAAAGGACTTAGAAGAAGGTATAAAAAAATTAAAAGATTTATTAAGTAAAAATGCATCGGTATCTGAAATAAAATCCGCAATGGATAGTTTAACATCAAAGTGGCATGCTGTTGCAACGAAAATGTATCAGGCAACTGGCGCAGGTGCTCAGGCAGGACAGCAAACCCAGGGTGCACAAAATGAACAAAAGAAAAAGGATGATGGTGTTGTTGATGCTGAATATGAAGTTGTTGATGATGATAAAAAGAAAAAATAATATCTAATATATATCACATACAAAATTAAAATAACATATACCGGAATGGAGGTGAAATATGACTTAGAAAGCTGTAAAAAAATTAATATTTAAAATTTATTAAAAAGAAAGGAGGAAAAGTAGTATGAAAATAAAACCATTAGGCGATCATGTATTGGTAAAACCAATGGAGGAAGAAGAAATTAAAAAAGGAGGAATAATTATTCCTGACACAGCAAAAGAAAAACCATCAAAAGGAGAAGTGATAGCGGTGGGACCTGGTAAAGTAATGGAAGATGGCAAGAGAAAAGCAATGGAAGTAAAAGTTGGTGATAAAGTTTTATACCAGAAATATGGCGGCACAGAAATTAAAATAAACGATGAAGAACATATTATTATGTCAGAAGATGACATACTCGCTGTAATTGAATAATAAAGAAAGGAGGATGATATAAAATGGCAGGTAAAGAGATAAAATACGGAGAAGAAGCAAGAAAAGCACTTCAAAGAGGTGTTAATAAACTTGCAAATGCAGTAAAGGTAACACTTGGACCAAAAGGAAGAAATGTTGTCTTAGATAAAAAATATGGCTCACCAACAATAATCAATGATGGTGTAGCAATAGCAAAAGAAATAGATTTAGAAGATGTTTATGAAAATATGGGTGCACAACTTGTAAAAGAAGTTGCATCAAAAACATCAGATGTTGCTGGTGATGGAACAACAACAGCAACAATACTGACACAAGCAATTTTTAATGAAGGAATAAAAAATGTAACAGCAGGAACAAATCCAATGCCGGTAAAAAGAGGCATTGAAAAAGCAACTGCCGCAATAGTTGAAGAATTAAAAAGAATTTCAAAAAAAGTTGATACCAATAAAGAAATAGAACAAGTTGCAACAATTTCTGCAAACAACGATAAAGAAATTGGAGAAAAAATTGCCAAAGCAATGGAAAAAGTAGGAAAAGATGGGGTTATTACAGTTGAAGAAGCAAAAGGAATTGAAACAACTGTTGAATTCACAGAAGGGATGAAATTTGACCAGGGTTATATTTCTCCTTACTTTGTAACAAATGCAGAAAAAATGATTGCAGAACTTGATAATCCCTATATTCTAATTTATGACAAAAAAATATCCGGAATGAAAGATTTACTCCCAATATTACAGGAAGTTGTTCAGCAAGGTAAATCATTGCTTATAATTGCCGAAGAAGTAGAGGGTGAAGCACTGGCTACCCTTGTTGTAAATAAATTAAAAGGAACAATAAATTGTGTTGCTGTAAAAGCGCCTGGTTTTGGTGATAGAAGAAAAGCAATGTTAGAAGATATAGCAATTTTAACAGGTGGAAATGTAATAAGTGAAGAAGCTGGTATGAAACTTGAAAAAGCAACGATAAATGATTTGGGACAGGCAAAAAAGGTAATTGTGGATAAAGACAATACAACAATAGTAGAAGGAAGTGGAGATAAGAAAAAAATAGATGCGCGCGCAAAGCAGATAAAAAAACAGATAGAAGAAACAACTTCAGATTATGACAGAGAAAAATTGCAGGAACGTCTTGCTAAAATTGCAGGTGGAGTTGCTGTTATTAATGTGGGTGCAGCAACTGAAACCGAGATGAAAGAAAAGAAAGCGCGTGTTGAAGATGCTCTGCATGCAACAAGAGCAGCAGTAGAAGAAGGTATTGTCCCTGGTGGTGGCGTTACTTTATTGCGTTGTGCAAAAGTACTTGATAATTTAAAAGTAGACGATGCAGAAGAAAAAATTGGTGTGAGTATTGTTAAAAAAGCGCTTGAAGCACCAATAAGACAATTAACCTATAATGCTGGCTATGATGGGTCAATAATCATTGAAAAAGTTTTAAAAGAATCCAATATGAATATGGGATTTGACGCAAATGATGGCCAGATTAAAGATTTGATGAAAGAAGGTATAATTGACCCGACTAAAGTAACAAGATGTGCTTTACAGAATGCTTCGTCTATTGCTGCATTACTTCTTACAACAGAAGCACTTGTTGGTGAGATACCAGAAAAAGAAAAAGAACATAAACATGGTATGCCACCGGCTGGTATGGGCGGATATGAAGATATGATGTAAAATTAATATAAATACACTGCATGGGTATTTTGTCCCATGCAGTGTATTATAATAATTAGCTCTTTAAAATATTGCAATTATATATTAATATATCTGGTAATTTAAATAAAATTTTAGGGTGAAAATATGCCTGTTAAAGATTATTATAAAATTTTAGGTATAAGAGAGGATGCATCAGAGGAAGAAATAAAAAAAGCATTTCGTAATCTTGCCAAACAATACCATCCTGATGCAAATCCGGGTAACAAACAGGCAGAAGAAAAATTCAAAGAAATAAATGAAGCATATGAAGTTTTATCAAATAAACAAAAGCGTGCTCAATATGAACAATTAAGAAATGCCCAGGCAAGGGGTTTTGATTTTTCAAATACAAGAGCGGGTAATGCTGATTTTTCATCATTTGGTGGTTTTGATTTTACAAATATTTTTTCTGACCTTTTTTCAGGAGGAAAAAGTAAAACAAGCAGTGGCTTTGAAGATATTTTTGATATGTTCTTTTCCAAAAGAGACAGAGGATTTTCAACCTCTTATGACGAAGATTCGTATGGGGAAAAAGGAACTGATATCACAGTCAGAATTGAGATACCTTTTGCTCTTGCTTTGGAAGGCGGGGAAACAATAATAAAAGTTCCAAGAACGGTTGATTGCAGCAGATGCAATGCAACAGGTGTGGAGCCGGGGTCCCCCATTGTTGTTTGCCCTATGTGCGGAGGAACCGGCACTCTTCAGTATTCTCAGGGCGGATTTATTATAAACAAAATTTGTCCTCGCTGCAGTGGAAAGGGTAAAATGCCAAAACAATATTGCAGACAGTGCAATGGCTCTGGTGTAGAGGAGGAAATAAAACAGATAAAAATAAAGATACCTGCAGGTGTAAAAGACGGGGATAAAATAAAAATAAAAGAACAGGGTAATATGAATTCTTCAAATAAAAAGAGAGGGGACTTATATGTTCTTTTTGCAGTTAAAGAAAGTCCTGAATATAAAAGAGACGGCGATGATATTTATTTTAAACAAAAAATAAATCTTGCTCAGGCAATTTTTGGTTCAAAAATTAATGTTACAACTCCTTATGGGGTTGTTGCAGTAAAAGTTCCGGAAGGAGCAAAAAGTGGTACTGTTTTACGTATCAAGGGTTTTGGAGCAAGAAATATAAAAACAGGAAGAAAAGGCGATTTTTTTGTTGAACTTGATGTGGAGATCCCAAAAGCAGGAACAAAAGAAGAAAAAGAATTAATAGAAAAATTAGCAAAATTAAAAAATATGAACTATTAAAAATATTGGAACATTTTTTAAAGATTGGTATCATAAAAAAAATGTAAGAAGTAGATGTGCAAAGCAGGCAATTAGATTATTTTTTTATGTAGGCGCAAGATTTAGAGATTGTCTCAAAACTTCCCCTCTTTGAAAAAGAGGGGCAAGGGGAGATTTGAATTTATAAAAATCCCCCTTATTCCCCCTATTTAAAGGTGGATTTTAAAACACAGTAATTTTATGACATTAATTTTTAATAAATATTTAGTTTTGATGCATCCTCTAAAGCCTGCGGTTACAAAGACAAAGAGGAAGATTTGAAGATTACTTCCAGGAGGTTTTTATGATAGAACTTAAAAATGTAACAAAACGTTTTGGAAATCGTGTGGCTGTTGATTCTATTTCCTTTGAAGTTCAAAAAGGAGAAATTGTGGGTTTTTTAGGTCCCAATGGCGCAGGAAAAACAACAACTATGAGAATCATAACCGGCTTTTTCCCGCCAAGCGAAGGAGACGTAAAAGTTGCCGGTTTTGATGTTTGTGAAAATCCAATAAAAGCAAAAGAAAAAATAGGATATATGCCTGAAAATGTTCCGCTTTATAAAGAACTAGATGTTTTATCTTATTTGCATTTTATTGCAGAAATAAAAGGTGTGCCAAAAGATAAAATTGCTTCACGCGTTGCAAAAGCAATGGAGGAAGCAGGTATTGCAGAAGTGAAAAACAGAATTATAGGCAAATTATCAAAAGGTTACAGGCAAAGGGTTGGTATTGCACAGGCAATAATAAATGACCCTGATGTTTTAATTCTTGATGAACCAACTGTAGGACTTGACCCAAAACAAATCATTGAAATCAGAAATCTTATAAAAAATATGAAAGGAGAAAGAACAATAATTCTTTCTACCCACATACTTCCGGAAGTTAGTATGACCTGTGACAAAGTCATAGTTATTAATGAAGGTAAAATTGTAGCACAGGGTGATGTTGATACTTTAACTGAAAAATCAAAAAGCGCATCAAGAGTATATGTGGAAGTCGATGCGCCAAAATCAGAATTTATTTCAGAAATAAAAAAGATAAAAGGTGTAACAGATGTGAATGAGATTGAAAAGACAACAGCAGGAACCTATACATATAATATAGATATTGAGGAAGGTAAAAAAGTAACAAAAGATATAGTTGAAAAAATAGTAAAAAATGATTGGGAATTAATTGAATTAAAAAGACCTCAGGTATCTCTCGAAGATGTTTTCCTGAAACTTGTAACAAAGGAGGAAGCATAATATGTGGAATAAACTCTGGGCTTTATACAAGAAAGAGATTGCAATAATTTTTGCAATGCCTATTGCCTACACTGTTTTAGCAGTGTTTTCAGTTTTATCAGGTTATTTTTTCGCAAATATTGTAAATTATTATGCTATGGTTTCTCTTCGTTCTATGAATCAGTATCAGAGAATGATGATGGATTTATCAATGATAGAAGGAATATTCAGACCTTATTTTCATAATGTGGTTGTAATAATGATTTTAATGTTCCCTTTGATAACGATGCGGCTTTTTGCAGAAGAAAAAAGAGAAGGAACAGTAGAACTTTTATTTACATATCCGGTAAGCGATGTTGCAATAGTTTTATCAAAATTTTTTGCTGCTTTGACTGTATTTGCTGCTATGTTAGGATGCGGGTTAATTTCTTTTTTGATTTTCAGAATAACAACTGCTTTTGAAATTTTACCTGTATTATCCGGATTTTTAGGACTTTTGCTTGTTGGAGCGTCATTTTTGGCGCTTGGAATTTTTATTTCAAGTTTAACAGAAAGTCAGATAGTGGCTGCAGTAATATCATTTGGTGTTTTACTTTTGTTTCTTATTCTTCCCTGGCTGTCGCAATCAGTTGGTCCGCAGGCAGGAAAGGTTATAATGGAATTATCAATAGTTGAGCATTTTGATAGTTTCGCAAAGGGTTTATTTGATACATCAGATATTGTTTATTATCTGATTTTTATAACCTTGTTTTTATTTTTAACACTGCGAATACTTGAAACAAAGCAATGGAGGGGCTAATTATGAAAAATGAAAAAATTAATACAATCTTATTTATTGCAGGTCTTTCTTTAATTCTTTTATTTGGTATTATTGCCCTTATAAGGGGTGAATTTGAATTAATCACAACAATTGGTTTTATACTTGGTTTTGTTATTACAGGTTTATATGTTATTTTTGACTGGAAAAACGTAAAATCATATTTTACAAGCAAAACAACAAGATATGGGATAAACTCAATTATTTATTCATTGCTTGTTATTGCGATTCTTGTAGTTGTGCAGATAATTTTTTCCTTAAACAGTATTCAGATTGATTTAACAAAACAAAAAAAATATTCTTTGTCGGACCAGACAGAAAAGGTATTAAAGGGGTTGAAAGATACAATAGAAGCATATTATTTTTATTCTGTAAAAGCCAGAAATACAAAAATAGAAGATACATTAAAACAATATGAAAAAAAGAGCAGCAAATTTAAGTTTATCTCTGTTGATGCTGATAAAAATCCCTCTGTTGCAAAAAGATTTAATGTTGATAGATATGGCATAGTTGTTTTGAGCAGAAAAGATAAGGGTTCATTTGAAAAAATAGACCAGTTAACAGAAGAAGGTTTAACAAATGGTTTGATAAGAGTAACAAAAGAAATAAAGAAAAAAATTTATTTTACAAAAGGGCATGGCGAGCCATCTCTGGATGCTCCACAAAATGAAAAGACAGGTTACAGTGCTTTAAAGACAGAACTTGAATCATATAATTATGAAATAAAAGATATAGAATTATTTAATACAGACAAAGTTCCTGATGACTGTTCAATTCTTGTTATGCCAGGACTTCAGTCAGATATTTTTGACAGGGAAGTAAAAATTTTACAGGATTATATTAAGCGCGGTGGAAAAATAATTGTTTCGTATGTGCCTATGGTAACAACGCCAAAACTTGACAGCTTTTTAAAAAGTATGGGTGTAATTGTTCATAATGATATCATAGTTGACAAACTTGGAACAATGTTTGGCGGAGATGTATTGATGCCTATTATTTCCACATTTGAGCAGCATGAAATAACAAAAGGTTTCAGGGTTGCTTTATTTTTCCCTATGTGTAGGACATTTGAGTTTAAAAGTGACATACCCGGTGTTTCATCCAATACGCTTTCCAAGACCAATACGACTTCATGGGGAGAAACTGATTTTGCGGCAATAAAAAAAGGAATTGCAAAATATGATTCTGGCCGTGATTTACCATCGCCTTTAACTGTTGCAGGTGTTGTAAATATAAACAATGAAACATTTAAACCTGACTGGGATGCTACAACAAAAATGACACAGTCAAAAGTTGTAATTTTTGGCAGCACTGAATTTGCAAATAATACCTTTTTAAGCGCATCAGGCAATAAGGATTTTGTTTTAAATACAATAAGTTATTTGGCAGAAGAAGGTGATATGATTTCAATAAGACCAAGAGATATGTCTTTTGAGCCGATTTTTCTTTCAAAAGTTGCAGGAAGAATGCTTTTTATATTACCAACAATTATTCTGCCTTTGATTATTTTAGGAATAGGCATTATGGTATTTATTAAAAGGAGGATGGCATAAAATATGAAGGGAAAACAAATAATAGTTGCTTTTATTATACTTGTTTTGCTTTCCATTTATCTTTATTTTGGCGAAATCAAAAAAAGACAGAAACAGGAAATAGAAAAGAACAAAGAAGAGACAATATATCAGGATTTTAAAAAAGATGATGTTACTGAGATTGTTATTAAAACAAAGGATGAAAAATTTGTTTGTAAAAAAGTAGGAAATGACTGGATGCTTGAAGAACCAGTAAAGGACTATGCTGATGATGGAACCATTGGTTCTATTCTTGATAGACATAGTACTGCAAAAGCAGATAGAATTATAAAAGAAGCAAAACTGGCTGATTATGGACTTGACAAACCAGAGGTATATATTGAATTTATAACAAAAGATAAGACATATACCTTAAATATGGCTGGTTATACTCCAACAGGAGAGTCAGCTTATGCTGTAAAACCAGGTGATACTTCAACTGTTTATCTTGTTCCAAAACATATGCGTCTTGATTGTGAAAAAGAGACAAAGGATTTTAGATACAAAGGGCTTTTAAAATTTACAGATGACAAAGTCACAGAAATAATTGTTAATTTAAATGATAAAGATAAAAAATACAAATTAAAAAAACAGGGCGAATGGTGGTATATTGTTTCTCCTGTTTCAAAGACAGCAAAAAATGAAAGGGTATCTACTTATTTAAGTTATTTTAAAAATACCGGTATAAAAAATTTTATTGATGTAAAAGATGCAGTAAAATACGGACTTTCTGATCCCGCTGAATACATAGAAGTCCACCTTGATAAAGATGTTAAAAAAATTTATTTTGGCAAAGAAGAAAAATCAAAAGATTCAAGATACGCAAAATCAACTGATAGGAATGACCTGGCAGAAATTCCTGCATATATTTATAATGGTATTTCAAAACTTGATGAAATAACAAATAAACAATTATTTTTGTTTATGCAGGATAAGGTTGAAAAAATTTCAGTAAAATACGGAGATAAGTCAATTGTAGCAAAGAAACATAAAGATGATAAAGGCGGAGAAAAGTGGGATTATCTTGAGTTTAAAAATATACCGGATAAGAAGAAATCATCCATTTATATTTTTGGTGTGGCAAGCAATCTTTACTGGCTTGAGTACAAAAGCATAATAGATAAATTTGACCAGAAACAAGAAGCAGAAGAATACGGGACAATACCGGGTCATGCAGAAATTAAACTATATGGAAAAAACGATGAATTGTTTGGCACTGTTATTTTAGGCAATAAGGTAAAAAATAAAGATGAGATATATGCAAAAGTTCCTGAAAAGAATTTGATATATACAATACCTTCAAATTATGTTCAAAATATTAATTTGCCTGATTTGGAAATAAAATAGTAATTGCAACAAAAATTGTTTTTTGGGTATCTAATAGTATGATATGCATATTATTTAATGATTGGAGGCGATTTTTATGAAGCGGTTATTAAGTTTATTTGTGTTGTTATTTGTTATAAGCAGTTTAATTTTTTCAGAAGTCCAGATGATACCTGCATCATTTAAAGAAACTGCAGACAAAATTAAAGAATCAGTTGTAAATATTTCAACTGTCACTGTTATAAAGCAAACCAATCCATTTTATAATGACCCGTTTTTTGACGATGATTTTTTATACAGATTTTTTGGCATTCCACAGGGAACTTTTAAAACAAGAAGTTTAGGCTCAGGGGTGATTATTTCTGCTGATGGGTATATTTTAACTAATAATCATGTTGTAGAACAGGCAGATGAAATAACAGTAAAATTATATAATCAAAAAGAATATAAAGCAAAAGTTATAGGCAAAGATAAAGAAACAGATTTAGCAATTATAAAAATAAATACAAATGGTTTGAAACCGGCTCAAATAGGTGATTCTGATAAAATAGAGGTGGGTGACTGGGTTATTGCTGTTGGCAGTCCATTTGGACTGGAACAAACAGTAACACAGGGAATAATAAGTGCAAAGGGAAGAATCATAGGCGCAGGACCTTACGATGATTTTTTACAGACAGATGCAGCAATTAACCCCGGAAATTCCGGTGGTCCACTTATAAATTTAAATGGAGAAGTAATTGGAATAAATACTGCTATAACTTCCCGGTCAGGCGGATACGAAGGTGTTGGTTTTGCAATACCAATTAATATGGCTAAAAAAGTATACGGTGACATAATTCAAAAAGGAAAGGTTGTGCGTGGATGGCTTGGTGTTGCTATACAGGATTTAACCCCGGAACTTTCCAAATATTTTAAAGTAAACGATGGAGTCCTGGTTTCACAGGTGTTTACTAATGGACCTGCAAAAAAAGCAGGGCTTATGAGAGGTGATGTTATTGTTGAATTTGATGGTAAGAAAATAAAAAAATATAGAGAATTGCAATCAATTGTTGCAACAACCCCTGTTAATAAAGTTGTTAGTGTTAAAGTAATAAGAAAGGGTAAAGAACAGAATTTAAAAATAAAAGTAGGTGAAAGAAATCCGGAAGCAGTATTGGAACCGGAAAAACCGGAAATAACGCAAAGTGAAAATAGTCTCGGAATTGTTGTAGCTGATATTACTGAAGATATTGCATCCCAGTATGGGCTTTCAAAAGGTGAGGGTGTTGTTGTGATTTCAGTTGATGGCGGGTCATCAGCAGAAGACGCAGGTATTATGCGAGGAGATATTATTCATGAAATTAATGGCAGGCAGATTAATAATGTAAATGACTTTAATGAAGCAGTTAAAACAGTTGAAAAAAATAAACAGGTGGTTGTATTAATTGAACGCGGTAATTCAATGCTTTATCTTGCATTTAATGTGAGGTAAAACTATAAATACATTGCCGAATGCCGGTTGTCAATTGTTGATTGAAAATAAGATAAGTGGTTGCTCCTTCTTTTGAAGTGCCGTGATGAACGAAGTGAATTTTACGGCAGTAAAGAGGGGAAAGGGGAGATTTAAAACTACGTTGCCGATTGCTGGTTGCTGATTGCGGATTGGAAAAAATTTCCTCTACCCTGCGGGGAGAGGATAAAGGTGAGGGGGAGGTTGGAAAATCAAATAATTTATGATTTAAGATTTATGATTTAAAAAACGAAGACCGAAAAGTGAAAATTGTAAATTGAAAATTCCTTACGGTATAAAAGAGGGGAAAGGGGAGATTTAAAATTACATTGCCGATTGCTAGTTGCTGATTGTGGATTGGAAAAACAATTTAAAATGTGAAATGTGAAATGTATTTATTTGATTGCCAGATTGCCTGATTGACAAAATTTGCTGGATTTAAAAGATAAAAATTAGGCAATTAGGCAATTTAGCAAATCAAGAAATTAGAAGGATTTACAATTTATGATTTAAGATTTATGATTTACGATTTATAAAACGAAAAATGAAAATCGAAAAAGATATTAACAACCAGCAAGCAGCAATAAGCAATTGACAATAAAATTGGTAATTTGCAAGATTTCCTGATTGCCAGATTTGCAGGATTTAAAAAATCAGACAATTAGGCAATCAGTCAATTGGGCAATAAGAAAGATTTAAAGATTAAAGATTCGAAGATTTGAAGATTTAATCAGGCAATTTGGCAATTAGCAAATTAGGAAATTTGGTAGATTTGGTAAATACATTGCAGTTCAAATTTCCTTTTTTCCTTGTCAATTCTTTTTTTACCTGATACAATTAAACTATTCGGAGGTGAGTTATGAATTTAATGACAGTTTTAATTATTGTTCTTGTTTTGATTTTGTTGTTTGGTATTTTAGTTTTTAATCGTCTTGTTACTTTAAAGACAAGAAAAGATGAGGCATGGTTTCAAATAGATGTTCAAATAAAAAGAAGGGCTGATTTAGTTCCAAATTTAGTTGAAACAGTTAAGGGCTATGCAAAACACGAGCGGGAAACACTTGAAAATGTGATAAAAGCGCGCAGTATGTTGCAGCAGGCGGGAAGTGATATGGGAAAAATTACCGAAGCAAATAATATGCTGGCAGGTGCTTTGAAATCACTTTTTGCAGTTGCTGAGAATTATCCTGATTTAAAAGCAAACCAGAATTTTCTAAATTTACAAACTGAGCTTGCAGGCATAGAAGACAGAATTGCTTATGCAAGACAATTTTACAATGAAACAGTCAGAATGTATAATGAGTTTCAGATGCAATTCCCTGCAAATTTATTTGCATCAGTTTTCGGGCATAAACCAGCTCAGTTTTTTGAAATAACTGATGAGCAGGACAGAAAAAGACCAGAAGTAAAATTTTAAAAGGTAAAAGATGGTTTATGAAGATATTGCTGCAAATAAGAAAAACACATTTTTATTAATTCTTTTGGTTATTGCAATAATTTCTGGACTTGGATATTTAATAGGGGAAATTTATGGGGACCCATGGACATTTACTATTTTTGCTTTTATTACTTCATTGTTTATGTCTTTTTTTTCTTATTACTACAGTGATAGCATTGTAATTGCTATAACTGGTGCAAAACCTGCTGATAGAAATCTTCACGCACAGTATTTTTTATCAGCAGAAGGGCTTTCAATTGCTGCGGGTATTCCAATGCCCAGATTATATGTATTAGATGATGATAATATTAATGCTTTTGCAACCGGCAGAGACCCGAAACATTCTGCAATTGCAGTAACTTATGGCGCATTAAAAAAACTTGATAAATTTGAGTTAGAAGGTGTAATTGCCCATGAAATAAGTCATATTAAAAATTATGACATCTTAGTTGGAACTGTTGCAGCAGTTCTGGTAGGTATGGTCATAATTATTACTGATGCAATGAAAAGAAATATTTTTCGTTCAAGAAGAAGTTCAGGCTCTTCTCGTGGTGGTGGTATTTTTTTCATTATTATTTTGGTTCTGGCAGTAATAATAGCACCTATTGCAGCAATGTTAATAAGATATGCGATCTCAAGACAGCGCGAGTATCTAGCTGATGCTCAGGCAGTTCTTTTAACAAGATATCCCAAAGGATTAATAGGTGCATTATTAAAAATAAAAACAGAATTTATGTCACCTGATGAAGTAAACAGGGGACTGGCTCACCTTTATTTTGCATTTCCGCTTTCCATAGAAAGTTCTGAAATGTTTTCAACGCATCCTGATATAAATTCAAGGATTGCAAGATTGCAAACAATGGAATACAAATAAGATGTGAAATGTGGAATGTAGGATGTAAGATTTAAGATTTATGATTTACGATTTATAAAACGAAAAATGAAAATCGAAAAAGATATTAACAACCAGCAAGCAGCAAAAAGCAAATAACAATAAAATTGGTAATTTGCAAGATTTTCAGATTGCCTGATTGGCAGGATTTAAAAGATTAAAAAATCAGGCAATAAGGCAATTTGGCAATAAGGAAATTCGGTAGATTCAATTACTACGTTGCCGATTGCTGGCTGCTGATTGCGGATTGGAAAGAAGAGAAGTGATTGCCCCTCTTTCAAAGTGCCGTGATGAACGAAGTGAATTTTACGACAATAAAGAGCGGAAAGGGGAGATTTAAATTACATTGCCGATTGCTTATTGCGGATTGGATAAAACAAAAAACAACCAGCAAGCAGCAATAAGCAATCAACAATTGAAATAAATCAGGCAATAAAAATGAATTTACAGTTTATAATCTATGGAAAAATACTGCCAAAATTAAAAATTAACTTGATTTTTATACACATTACATATATAATTATAAAAACGGTTTTATTTTTTATAAATAAAAATTAAACCGTTTTAATGTGAGGGAGAGAGAAGGAACTTTTAATTGAAATGAAATTGTTTTTATTAAAAAATCACAAAATTAATAATTTGTATTTATTAATTTTTTCATTTATTTTTTTTACAAATATTACTATTTTTGGTGCAACTTGCACGCCAACAAGTGCAACATTATGCATCAATGGAGATGATGACACATCTGTATGGCTTAATGGAAATTATGTTGGTGCTTTCCCTTATGTTAACTGGGATTCGCCAAATTTCCCTAAATGTGTAAGCATACCAATTGCATGGCTAAATGCAACAGGAAATAATGTTATCGCATTAGCAGTTACTGACACTGCAGGCGGTCAAATATGGGGGTCATATACTCTTGACGTAACCTGCTCAGGTGGCCAACATGCGTATATATCAAGTAATAGTGGTGGAATAAAACTTTATGCAACAAATATTTATAATTCACCCCCAGCAAATGATGGAAGTGGAAACGCGTGGAATATATTAAATTTTAATGATACTTCTTGGGGTAATGCGATTCAGGTTGGTGTAACTACTTGGGCAAAACCATTATATGACCCATCAGATGGTAGAATGGTTCGAGCATGGTCATACAGTAATGATGCGAGTTCTGGTGCAAATCAATGGGATCCAAGTGGTATGAAGATGCTTTATATGCGAAAAACTTTTACTTTAAATCCTGTTAATCCATTACCTTCACCAACGTTTTCCATACAAAAAAGTGCGAGTCAGACAAGTATGATTACAGGTGGCCCGGTAACATTTACAATTACTATTTGTGTTTCAGGTGGTTATACAAGAGATCCGGTTTTATTGACAGATTGGTGGACATCGCCTACTTATTGTGCATGGTCAATGGGTAATCCTTATTATTATGATGACTTGAATAATGGACAATTAACGCGTTCTGATGGAAGTTTTACATTGTATTTTCCACTTGGCTTTGAAGCAAATACGTGTAAGACATTTGTATATGAATTAAATCCATGCTGGTTTACAACTGACTGGTACACTTCGGCGTGGTGTACAGGCGCAACAAACTATGCAAGAGTAACATGGACAACCGGAGTTGCTACCACAACTATTTCTGTTCAATTATATTGTCCATCACCATCAAATACTTTTACAAGAACAAGAACAGCAACATTAACACCAACATATTCAAGAACAAATACTGCACAAATCACACCAACTACAACACCTACTCGGACATCAACCTTTACATTTACAAGATCGCCAACAACTACATGGACACGAACAGCAACATTAAGTCCGTCAAGGACTTCAACTCCATCATTAACAAGAACTAATACGCTTCCATCATCACCAACATTTACATGGACAAGGACTGTAAGCCCATCTGCTTCGTATAGCCAGACATTGAGCCCGAGTCCATCGCGGACACCAACGCCGACTTATTCAAGAACACCGAGTCCGTCGCCGTCACCATCACGGACGCCAACACCGACTTATACGAGAACGCCAACGCCAAGTCCGTCACCGTCACCATCACGGACGCCAACACCGACTTATACAAGAACCCCAACGCCAAGTCCATCACCGACACCATCACGGACACCAACATCCACTTATACGAGAACACCAACGCCGACAAATACACGAACATCAACACCTTCATCTACATTTACTTATACAAATACCCGGACACCGACATTTACATATACAGACACGATATCATCAAACACACCAACAATAACGCCAACATGGACCAGAACCAGCACAAGAACAGAAACACCGACAAATACATTGACAAGAACGCCAACGCCGACATTCACAAACACAGTTTCACCGTCACCAACACATTCACGGACACCAACGCCAACATATACAAGAACGCCAACGCAAAGTTACACAAATACAAGAACAAACACACAGACACCAACAAGGACATGGACAGATACAATCTCATCAAACACACCAACAATAACGCCAACATGGACCAGAACCAGCACAAGAACAGGAACACCGACAAATACATTGACAATAACATCAACACCGACATTCACAAACACAATTTCTCCATCACCAACCAATTCACGGACAGCAACCCCAAGTTTTACCCAAACAGCAACCAACAGTCAGCAACCAACAATTACAGACACAATATCATCAAACACACCAACAATAACGCCAACGCATACCAGAACCAGCACAAGAACATCAACGCCAACAAATACATTGACCATAACACCAACATTTACAAACACAATTTCACCATCACCAACCAATTCACGGACAGCAACCCCAAGTTTTACCCAAACAGCAACCAACAGTCAGCAACCAACAATTACAGACACAATATCATCAAATACACCAACAAATACACCAACATACACAAGGACATTAACAGCAACATCAACAAGGACATCAACAAGCACACTAACAATGACTTTAACAGCAACAGATACATCAATGAACACTGCAACAAATACGCCGACAGTGACAAGGACCTGGACAAATACAAGGACATCAACAGTAACACTAACAGGAACCCCAACAGCAACAAATACATTAACATCAACAGAAACAATGACACAAACAAATACTATGACATTTACACCAACACCAACATATACAGCAACATTTACATTAACAGCAACAGTAACAATAACGCCGGATGTTCATTCAGCACTTTTAGATATGACATTAATATCATACGGAGAGAATGCACAAGCAGGAGCAAAGATAGAGTATAAAATAATAATAGAAAATAAAGACAGCAGCATAAGTGCGTATAATATAAGAGTGTGGGACACATTACCGGGTGAAGTAGAATTTATAGATAGTTATTTTGTGGTGCAGCCAGAGATATTGGATGGAGTGGTAATATGGCAGTTACCGGAAGATATGGAATTAAAACCCGGGGAGAAAATGATAATAGAATACAGGGTAAAGATGACAAATACAGATGGCAAGGGATTTATAACAAACACAGTAAGTGCAGATTATCAGGACGAATATTATAATGATACATTTGGAAATGGAAGGCATCCAGTAATAACGAGCAATGTAAATGAATATCCGGAAGAGCCGATAATAGCATATCCAAATCCGTATAAGATAAGTGGAGAAAGCAAAGGGATAAAATTTGCGAATATACCTTTAAATTCAATAGTGCAGATATATACAATATCAGGGGAGAGTGTAATAACATTAAGCACACTATTAGGGACAAGAGTTGTATGGGATGGAAGGAACAGCAAAGGTAAAGAAGTAGGGCCAGGGATATATTATTATGTGATAATAAACAAGAACAGCAAGGAAATAGTAAAGGGAAAAATATTCATAGTAAAATAACATTTACGATTTGCGATTTTAGATTTATGATTTTAAAACCAAAAACAAAAAATTCAAAACTCCTCTACCCTGCGGGAAGAGGGGGATAAATACGTTGCCGATTGCCAGTTGCTGATTGCGGATTGGAAAAACAAAAACTGGATTCCTGCTTGCGCAGGAATGACAAATTAAAAAACGATTGTAAACAAGAAATGTCATGCCTGCGAAGGCGCAGGCATCCAGTTTTTAAATTACTGTTGGAGTTTACACCTGATTTATTCAGGTGCAGGAATGACAAAATAAAGTAGCGTTGCAAACAAGAAATGTCATTCCCGCACAAACGGGAATCCATTAATTTAAAAGAGCGAGAGGCGACAACGCGATTATATTTAGGGGCGGACCTATGTGTCCGCCCGAAAAAGAACAAGAGAGCAAGAGAGCGAGAATTGAGATTATTTGTAGGGGCGACCCTGTGTGGTCGCCCGAAAACGACAATCGGCAAATGGCAATTAAAATTTCCTCTACCCTGCGGCTATCCATTACCCATAAGTATTAAGAAGCAGGTATACCGCTGATTTTTTCGTAAAAAACGGTTGAGGAAAAGTCGGGCAAAGAGTTTGTAGTCAAAGGTAGACGTGGCTTATGCAACAACCCTTGGATAAGATTAAGAGGGGCGTTAAAATTGGGAGTAAGTAAACTAGACAACACTGCGAACCACCCGTAATTTTCCTCAAAAATCAGGATATACCTGCTTCTTATTATATAGATAAAGATATGGGTAATGGACAGACCCTGCGGGGAGAGGATAAAGGTGAGGGGGAGATAACTACATTGCCGATTGCTGGTTGCCGATTGCGGATTGGAAAAACCATTTAAAATGTGAAATGTATTTATTTGATTGCCAGATTGCCTGATTGACAAAATTTGCTGGATTTAAAAGATAAAAATTAGGCAATAAGGCAATTTAGCAAATTTGGAAATTAGAAGGATTTACGATTTAAGATTTATGATGTAAGATTTATGATTTATAAAACGAAGAATTAAAATCGAAAAAGAAATTAACAACCAGCAAGCAGCAATAAGCAAACGACAATTAAAATGAATTTGAAAGATATGGCAGATTTGGAAGATTTTCAAATCAGAAAACTTAGCCAATTAGCAAATTTGGCAACTAGAGAATTTTTATTTTCATCCGCTTATATTCTTGACCATAAATAAATTATAATATATAATATTCATATAATTAATATATAATATTAAGAACAGGAGGTTGATATGATAAAAAAATTATTAATTATTTTTTTATTTTCTTATTTATTATTTGTAAATATTTTTGCAGAAGAAGACCCATTTGCAGGACTTGATTTTGGAGATACTACTACTTCTCAAACTGAAACAGTTGTCAGTGATAATGCCTCTCAAACAACCACTACTTCTGCTGAAGAAGATATATTTACATCAATGGAAGCAGATGTTTCACCGACAGGTGAGCAGGTTTTATTACCAGAAGAAACTTCTGCCACAGCAACTACAACTAAAACAGATGAGTTTGAATCATTATTTTCCCAAACAGAAGAAAAAACTCAAACAACTACTGCACAGGCACAGCCAGAAAAGCAAGCTGTTAAAAAGGAACCAGTAAAAAAATGGGAAATAAAAACTATTAAATCAGAACCATTAACTGATTTTATTTATACAAAAAATGGCGAACTCGGTATGTTTAGAAATATTAAAGACCATTTAATATATGATATAAAAACAACTTCAAATTTGAGCGGAATTATAAATATTAGTGATAATCGTGTTGATACTGCGTGGATAGAAAACGGTAAAAAGGAAGGAATAGGCGAAGAAATTACTTTTAATTTTCATGAAATTACTTTTGCCCCGGTATATGAAAAAAAATACAGGGCAATAGAAGTAAAAGAAATAAAAATATTAAATGGCTTTTGTAAGGATGAAGAAACATGGCAGAAATATAATAGAGCAAAAAAAATAAAAATTTTGTTAAATAATCAGGTAAAATATTTTGTAAATTTACATGATTCTAAAAACTGGCAAATCATAAAATTGCCTGTACCTATAACAATAAAATCAGGTGATAAAATAAAAATAGAAATTGTAGATGTATATCCGGAAATTAGAAATGCAAGAATTGCAAATACTGCAATATCTGAGATATCTTTAATAGGAGGCCCGGCAGGTCCACAGGTTGAAAATAAATATATAGCATCTCATCTTCTTGTTAAATGAGTCAGCAATTTTTTACATACAAAAATATTGCAAAAATGATAGACCATTCATTATTAAATCCTGCTTTAACTACTCAGGAACTTGAAAATGGCATTAGACTGGCAATTGATTATGATGTGGCAAGTGTTTGTATTTTGCCTTATTATCTTAATAGATGCAGCCAGATTTTAAAAAACACTGATGTCAAACCGAGTACCACAATAGGATTTCCACACGGGTGTCATAAAATAGAAACAAAAATAAAAGAAATAGAAGAAGCGTTAAAAGATGGAGCAGAAGAACTCGATATGGTTGTAAATATTAGTAAAGTTTTAAGTGAGGACTGGTTGTATGTTGATAATGAAATTAAATCTGCAACAAAAATAATACATAATGCAAAAAAAAAGATAAAAGTTATATTTGAAAACTGTTATTTAAATGATGAACAGAAAATTAAACTCTGTGAAATATGTGGCGAATCAAATGTTGACTGGATAAAAACATCAACCGGTTATGGAAGTGGTGGGGCAACAATACAAGATGTGTTATTAATGAAAAAACATTCTCCGTCTAATGTTAAAATAAAAGCAGCTGGCGGAATAAGAACTTTTGATAAACTTCTTGAATTCAGGGAAATTGGAGTGGATAGAATTGGCGCAAGTAAAACACAGGATATTTTGGAAGAAGTCAAACACAGACTCGGGACTTGTGGGGTATAAAGTCAGGAGATAAGATGAAAAATCCTTTATATGTTACTTTTTTATGGCATATGCATCAGCCGTATTATAAAAATACTGAGACAAACAAATTTATTTTACCATGGGTTAGATTGCACGGGGTAAAAGATTATTATGATATGGTTTCAATTTTAAAAAAATATCCAAATATAAAACAAAATTTTAATCTTGTCCCTTCGTTATTGCTTCAGATAGAAGAGTATATAAATGGAACAACTGATATATTTTATGATTTATCAATAAAAAGACCGCAGGATTTAAATGAAGATGAGAGGATTTTTATTTTATATAATTTTTTTATGGCTAACTGGGAAACCATGGTATATCCATATCCAAGATATAATAATCTGCTTGTAAAAAGAGGTAAAAATACAGACCCTGATGAGATAAAAAAAATACATAAAAAATTTTCTGATGCGGACATAAGGGATTTACAGGTCTGGTTTAATTTAACATGGATTGATAGAGATTTTTATGATATATTCCCGGGTTTAAATCAAATTTTAGAAAAGGGAGAAAATTTCACAGAAGAAGAAAAGAAATTTGTACTAGATACGCATATAGATATTTTAAAATTAATTATTCCTGAATATAAAAGTGCATTTAATGAAAACAGAATAGAAATATCAACCTCTCCTTTTTATCATCCTATACTTCCTTTGATTTATAATACTGAAATAGCAAAAGAATGTATGCCAAAATTGCAACTTCCTTTTAATTTTTCACATCCAGAAGATGCAGAAATACAGATAAAAAAATCAATTGATTATTTCAAAGATAAATTTAATAAAAATATTGATGGCATATGGCCCTCAGAGGGCTCTGTAAGTCAGGAAGTAATAGAATTAATGTCAAAGAACGGGATAAAGTGGTTTGCAACCGATGAGGATATTTTAAAGGAATCATTATTAAAAGAAGGTAAAAAGATTGATAATTCAACTATTTATAAACCCTATATTATTAATACTAAAAACGGCCCTATATCCTGTGTGTTTAGAAATCATTATTTATCTGATTTAATTGGTTTTTCATATCAAACATGGCACCCGGAAGAAGCATCGGATAATTTTATAACAGAGTTATATAATATAAAAAAATCACTGGATGATAATTTTTATTGTGTAAATATTATACTTGATGGAGAAAATGCATGGGAATATTATTCAAATGATGGAAAAGATTTTCTAAATTCCTTATATAAAAAATTAAATGATAATAATGATTTTAAGGTTTTTACAATAAGCGAAGTATTAAAAAATATTAATAATAAGACAGAATTAAAAAGAATATTCCCAGGCTCATGGATTAACAAAGATTTTTATATATGGATTGGACATGAACAGGACCAGAAATCATGGAAACTTTTAAAAAAAGTAAGAGATGATCTGACAAAATGGCAAGAACAAAACCCAAATGAATTAATAAAATTACAAAAAGCATGGGAAGCGATATATATAGCAGAAGGAAGTGACTGGAATTGGTGGTATGGTGATGACCATTCTTCAAAAAATGATACGGAATTTGATAATCTATACAGAACACATCTAATGAATGTTTATAAAATTATTGGTCTGGAAATACCAACAGTTTTATATGAACCAATACAAAAAGGTCCATCTGCTTTTGAAATGTTTCCTATAAATTTCATAAATCCTGTTATTGATGGTGAAGAAACAAGTTTTTTTGAATGGCGCGGTGCCGGTGTTTATGATTTAGTAAAAGAAGGCGGTTCTATGCATAAAGTGGATAAATATATAGAAAAAGTATATTATGGTTTTAATTTTGATAATTTTTATTTACGCCTTGATAAAAAAAATGATTTTGAAAATTTTAAAAATGAAAAGTTATATTTATTAATTAAATTTTTTGATGGAATAAAAAGTGAATTTATAAAATTAGATATATCGGGAAATAAAATTGAAACATCAAATATTGACTCCAAAAATATTTTATTTGCTGTAAAAAAAATAGTTGAAATTTCAATACCATTTAAATGTGTTGAACATATAAAAGAAGGAAAAGAAATCAAATGTGGTTTGGTTATTTTTAAGGATAATAATGAAATACAGAAAATACCTGAAAAAGGTATTTTAAGGATTCAGATACCTGATAGAGATTTCTTTTTATACAACTGGAAAGTTTAACAAATAAATATATGGAGGTTGGTTTTTATGGATGTTCTTGTTATTGGCTCTGGTGGAAGGGAACACGCAATTGTTTGGGCTCTTTCAAAAGATAAAAGTATTAAAAATATTTTTTGTGCCCCGGGAAATGCCGGTACTTCTTTTATTGCAAAAAATATAAATATTTCTGCTGATAATCTGGATGAGTTATTAAATTTCGCAAAAGAGAAAAATATTGATTTAACCATAGTTGGACCTGAAATTCCTCTTGTTAAAGGTATAGTAGATATTTTTGAAAAATCCGGTTTAAAAATTTTTGGTCCTAATAAAAATGGTGCTATGTTAGAAGGTAGTAAGGCATTTACAAAAAGTATTTTAAAAGAAAATAAAATACCAACTGCAGAATTTGAAAAATTTAATAATTTTGATAATGTTGTATCATATATTAAAGAAAATAAGAAATATCCGGTTGTTATAAAGGCAGATGGTCTTGCAGCTGGCAAAGGAGTTTTAATCTGTAATAACGAAGAAGAAGCTATTGCTGCAATTACGGATATAATGATTAAAAAAATTTTTGGTAATTCAGGAGATACAATAGTTATTGAAGAATTTTTAGAAGGTGAAGAGGCATCAATTTTAGCATTAACTGACGGTGAGAATATTATTCTTTTACCACCTTCACAGGACCATAAAAGAATATTTGATGATGATAAGGGACCTAATACAGGTGGTATGGGTGCTTATGCACCAACACCTTTGATAAAAAAAGACATTATAAATAAAATAAAAAATACAATTCTTCATCCAACGCTTGAGGGGTTAAAAAGAAAAAACATAATATATAAAGGTGTTTTATATGCAGGCTTAATGATAACAAAAGATGGCCCTAAAGTATTGGAATATAATTGCAGATTTGGCGACCCTGAAACCCAGTCAATTATGCCATTAATTAATAGCAATTTATTAGAACTGTTTATTGGATGTTCTGATGGCAATATAAAAAACAAACAAATTGACATAAAAGATGGTTTTGCTTTAAATGTTGTGATTGCATCAAGTGGTTATCCGGGGAAATATGAAACAGGTAAAGAAATTTATGGCCTGGAAAAATTTAATGACAGGGATGATATAATTATTTTTCATGCAGGAACCAAGGTTGAAAAAGGAAAAATATTAACAAGTGGTGGAAGAGTTTTAAATTTTACCGGCATAGATAAGAATATAGAAAAGACAATTGAGAAAGTTTATAATAATATTAATAAAATTAAATTTGAAGGAGCATATTACAGGAAGGATATTGGAAAAAGAGCTTTAAAATATATAAATAATTAAAAGGAGGTTTTTATGAAAGTGGCTATCGTAATGGGCAGCGATAGTGATCTTGAAATAATGAAAGAAACAGTTGATATACTCACAAGATTTGGGATAGGTGTTTATGTTTCTGTTACATCTGCACACAGGACACCAGATAAAGTAAAAAATTTTTTGAATAATGCAGAAAAACAAAATTGCGAAGTCATAATTGCAGCCGCTGGTATGGCAGCGCATCTTGCAGGTGTAATAGCTGCGCATACAATAAAACCAGTTATCGCAGTACCTATGCAAGGTGGTGCATTAAATGGAATTGACGCATTGTTTTCAATGGTTCAAATGCCAGGTGGCGTTCCGGTTGCTACTGTTACTATTGGTAAGGCAGGTGCTACTAATGCTGCAATTTTGGCTATAGAAATTTTGTCAATCAAATATCCGGTATTAAAAGAAAAATTAAAAAAATATAAAAAAGAATTATCAAATTCAGTTATAAAAAAAGATAATGAATTACAGATTAAAGGTATAAAAAAATATCTTGAAAATAATAAAAAATAGAACAACAAAATGTTAAATTCTAATCAAAAAAAGATAATAAAAATAATAAAATCAGGTGGTGTAGTTATTCTTCCAACTGACACTGTATATGGCATATTTTGTAGTGCTTTTGATAAAAAAGCAGTAAAAAAAATTTATAAAATAAAAGGAAGGGACTTTTCAAAACCATTACAGGTTTTTTTTTCTGAAAAAAAATCATTAAAAAAATATTGTGTGTTTAATAAAAAACAAAAAATTTTTTTAAATAAACATTTGCCAGGACCATATACTTTAATATTTAAATTAAAGCCACAAATTAAAAAATTATTTTCATTTTTACAGGATACAATAGGTGTAAGAATAATAAAATCCAGATTTTTAAATCAAATAATAAAATATACAGGCATACTTGCAGCAACAAGCGCTAATATATCAGGTGATAAAACGCCTGTTTTATTTAATGATATTTCAAAATCAATAATAAAAAAAGTTGACTATTTTATAATAGATGATAATCTTATTAAAGGAAAACCATCAAAAGTTATTGATTTAACAGATAATAAAATGAAAATATTAAGAAAATAAATAAAAAATTAACTTGTTATTTAAATATTCTTATGTTATTATTTTAAAAATTTTGTTAAATTTTCAGGAGGATATTATGGCGCGCGTAGTATTAAAAAATGTATGGAAAAAATTTGGGAATGTGGTAGCAGTAAAAGATGTAAATATAGTATGCGAAGATAAGGAATTTATGATACTTGTAGGACCATCTGGCTGTGGAAAGACAACAACACTGCGACTGATAGCAGGATTAGAAGAGGCAACATCAGGAGAGATATATATAGGAGATACGCTGGTAAATGACATACCGCCCAAAGACAGGGACATAGCAATGGTATTCCAGAATTATGCATTGTATCCACATATGACAGTATATGAGAATATGGCATTTGGACTGAAGTTAAGGAAATACCCAGAATCAGAGATAAAACAGAGAGTAAATGAGGCAGCAGAGATACTGTCAATAGATAAGTTATTAAAGAGGAAGCCAAAAGAATTATCAGGAGGAGAAAGGCAGAGAGTGGCAGTAGGAAGAGCAATAGTAAGAAAGCCCAAGGTATTTTTATTTGATGAACCGTTATCAAATTTAGACGCAAAGTTAAGGGTACAGATGAGGGCAGAGTTATCAAAGTTGCACACGAGGTTGCAGGCAACAATGATATATGTAACGCATGACCAGTTAGAGGCAATGACAATGGGAGAGAAGATAGTGGCGATGAAGGATTCAGAAGTGCAGCAGATAGCAGATCCCAAGACATTATACAATAAGCCGGTAAACAAATTTGTGGCAGGGTTTATAGGTAGTCCTGCGACAAATTTCATAGAAGGAATATTAGAAGAGAAGAGGGGGGGATTATATTTTAACGAAGTAAACTTTACAGTAAAGGTAGCAGATGAAATGGTAGAGGTATTAAAGGGATATGTAGGGCAGGAGATAATAATGGGGATAAGGCCGGAAGACATATATGATAAGATGTATGCGCCAAACGCGAGCGCAGATACAATAGTAACAGCAACAGTGGAAGTGATAGAAATATTAGGGCATGAGAGTTTAATATATTTAACAACAGGAAAGACGCCATTTATATCAAAGGGAGAGGCTGATGTGGAGTTAGATATAAATCAGGAAGTAGAATTAGTATTTGATATGAGCAAAGCACATTTCTTTGATATAAAAACAGAAAAGACAATAATTTAATTAAAAATTTGTAAGGAGGTAGATTTATGAAAAAGATTTTAGGTGTAGTAGTAATTGTTCTTTTGTTTTTTGGAACTGCAGCAATTGCTCAGGAAAGTAATTATGCAGGAGAGGCGATGTCAATAGGAGTAGGCGCAAGGCCACTTGGAATGGGTGGGGCTTTTTGTGCAGTTGCAGATGATGCATCAACTTCCTACTGGAATCCTGCTGGTATGACCCAGATAAAAGGAGTAGAAGTATCTTCTGTAAAGTTAACAAGAATAAATGATTTAGATACCAAATATTCTTATGTAAATTTAGTATATAATACCGGTGTATATGGTGCATTTGGAATTGGCTGGTTGCGTCAGGCAATAGCAGGAATAAAAATTTCTTATGATGCTGACACATTTTTGACAGATGCATATGAAAATGCAGATAATTCAATTTATCTTGCATATGCTAATGAAGTAACAAAAGGATTATCTTTTGGATTAACAGGAAAGATATTACTTGGAAATTATCCTGCATATGTTATGTCTGGTTCTGATATTCAATCAGCAACAGTAACATATTTTGGTTTTGGAGGCGACTTGGGCATTTTAGTTAACATAGCAGCATTTGTTCCTGGTTTTGATTTATCAATAGGATTAAATGTTCAGGATGTGTATACAACAATAAACTGGGAAAAAATAGAAGGAATAACAGAAGGATTTTCAGAAACAGTTGGTTTAAATATAAAACCTGGAATCGCATATAAACTACCGATACAGCAATTTAAAATCGTATTAGCAAGTGATTTGGATACAAGATATGAACAAATGATAATTCATGCAGGCGGAGAATTATGGTGGAATGATATGGTGGGAATACGCGGTGGAATAAAAAACTGGGGTAAAGTTCCGGACCAATCATTTCAACAGGAATCAGACTGGTCACTTGGAGCAAGTTTAAGATGGTATTTTATTGGTGTTGATTATTCTTATGTATATAATGAACTTACACCTATTCAATATCTTTCAATAATTGGCAGATTCTAATTGAAAATTTATTAAAAAAGCGGGATATAAATTTTATATCCCGCTTTTTTTATTTTCATAAAATTAATAAAAATAAATAATTAAAAATTAAAAAAATATATTGATTTATTTATAAGTTTTTTGTTAAAATTAAACAATTTTATTTTATTAATTAAAATGATTTAATTTTAAGTTAAAATTATTATCAGGAGGTCTGACATGCGATTTGGCTACTTTGATGATGCTAAAAAGGAATATATTATTACCCGACCTGATACACCTTTGCCATGGATAAATTATTTAGGTGTTGATGTTTATTGTGCTTTAATATCAAATACTGCTGGTGGATATAGCTTTTACAGAGATGCAGCACATAGAAGAATATTAAGATATCGGTATAACAATGTTCCATCAGATAGACCAGGTAGATATATATATATAAAAGATAATAAAACCGGTGATTACTGGTCAAATTCCTGGCAGCCAACCAATAAAAATTTAAAAAAATATAAATATGAATGCTCCCATGGATTAAGTTATACACGGATAAAATCAGAATATTCAGGAATTGCATCAGAAACACTTTATTTTGTTCCTTTAGGTGAATCATTGGAAATCTGGAAATTAAAATTAACAAATAAAACAAAGAAAAAAAGAAATTTAAGTTTATTTACGTATGTTGAATTTTGTCTGTGGGATGCGCATAATGATATGACTGACTTTCAGTATAATTTAAATATTGGGCAGACCGAATTTAAAAATAATGCAATTTATCATATAACTTTGTATCATGCTCATAATAATTTCTTTTCATACTTCTGGTCAAATACAAAAGTTTCAAGTTATGATGGTGTTCGTCAAAATTTTGTTGGCCCTTATAGAGGAGAGGCAAATCCAATAGCTGTTGAAAAAGGACGCTGCAGCAATTCCAATGCCTGTGGTTGGGCACCTTTTGGCGGCTTGCATGTAAAGGTAAATTTAAATCCGGGTAAAGAAAAAGAAATAATTTTTATTTTAGGTTATGCTGAAAAATCAGGTGAAGAATTAAAAATGATGGATAAATACAGTAGCGTTAAAAATGTTGAATTGGCTTTTAAAGAATTAGAAAATTACTGGAAGGAAAATTTAAACAAATATTCTGTTGAAACACCTGACAAAGAAGTTAATACTATGGTAAATATATGGAATCAGTATCAATGCAGAACAACATTTAACTGGTCCCGTTCAGCTTCTTATTATGAAGCTGGTGGAGAGCGGGGAATGGGCTTCAGAGATTCAAATCAGGATACCCTTGGCTTTGTGCACCAGATCCCTCAAAAAGTAAAAGAACGTTTAATTGATCTTGCCTCTGTCCAGTTTCCGGAAGGCAGAGCACATCATGGTTATTCTCCGTTAACAAAAAAAGGCAGTAAAGAAGGATATGGTGATGACCATCTGTGGCTTGTTATGGCAGTTTCATCTTATATAAAAGAAACAGGTGATATAAATTTTTTAAATGAAATTGTGCCTTATAATGATGGCTCAAAAGGAAAAATATATGAACATTTACAGAGAGCAATTGAATATTCATGGAATAATACAGGTTGGCACGGACTGCCCAAGGCAGGACATGCAGATTGGAATGATTGTTTGAATCTGCATGGACCAAATGGAATGGGAGCTTCTGTAATGATTGCAGAAATGTTTGTTTATTGTGCCAATCTTTTATCTGAACTTGCAGAAAAATCAGGCAGGGTTCTTGATGTTGATAAATATAAAGATATGGCTATGGAAATGAAAGAAAGAATAAATAAAGACGCATGGGATGGAGAATGGTATGTGAGGGCATTTGATGATGCAGGAAATGTTGTGGGAAGCAAGAAAAATGAAGAAGGTAAAATCTGGTTAGAAACCCAGACATGGGCTGTAATATCAGGCGTTGCAGAAGGCGAGCGTGCCATTAAATGTATGGATTCTGTGAAAAAGTATCTTTATACACAATACGGGATATTACTTTTTCAGCCGGCATTTACAAAATACAATCCATCTCTTGGCTATGTAACAGTTTTCCCTCCAGGATTAAAAGAAAATGCAGCAATTTTCTGTCATACAAATCCATGGGCTATGATAGCAGAGACAATAATAGGTAGGGGAGAAATTGCCTTTAAATATTATAAGACAATTTTACCTGCTGCTATAAATGATAAAGCGGATATTCACTGGACAGAACCGTATGTTTATTCCCAGATGATAGCAGGCAGGGACCATAAAGATTTTGGACAGGCAAAAAATTCATGGCTTACTGGAACAACTGCATGGAATTTTGTAGCAATTTCACAGTATATACTTGGGATAAAACCTACCTTTGATGGACTAATAATTTCGCCGTGTATTCCTTCAAAATGGAAAGGTTTTAATGTAAAAAGAGTATTCAGAGGCGTAACATATAATATTTCAGTAAAAAATCCGGATGGAGTTTCAAAAGGAGTTAAAAAAATAATTCTTGATGGAAAAGAAATAAAAGGAAATATACTGCCGATATTAAAAGATAAAAAAGAACATAATGTTGAAGTTTTAATGGGATAAAAAATATATTAAAATTATAAACGCGTAATAAATGATTTTTATATATTACGCGTTTTTTATTTAATGGAGTAGTAAATTGAATGAAGATATATCTATAAAACAAAATAAAAAATTAAAAATATTAATTGCATCATCAGAAGTTGTTCCTTTTGCCAAAACAGGTGGACTCGCTGATGTAACAGGGGCATTGCCCAAGGCATTAAAAAAATTAGGGCATGATGTGCGCGTTGTTTTGCCTAAATATAAATGTATATCTGAAGTAAAGTTTAATATAAAAGATACAGGAAAAAGAGTAAATATTGATATTGCTTTGGTTAATCATATAGGTGTGATAAAGCAAGCATTTTTTCCTGATACTGACATCCCCGTGTATTTTATTGATAATGATGAGTTTTTTAACAGAGAAGAATTATACAGAACTCCTTATGGAGAATACTGGGATAATATTGAACGTTTTATATTTTTTTCAAAAGCAGTTGTTGAGATGTTAAAAGAAATAGATTTTATACCGGATGTAATTAATTGCAATGACTGGCATACAGGTTTAATACCGGTTTATTTAAAAACAATATATAAAAATAAATATAATGGTATTTATGATAGTATTGCAACATTATATTCCATTCATAATATTGCATATCAGGGATATGCTGATAAAGAAAAACTATCCCATGCAGGCCTGCCATGGGACCTTTTTACAATGGATAAACTGGAATTCTATGGCGGTATAAATCTTATGAAAGGTGGTATAATCTTTTCTGATGTAATTAATACAGTGAGCGAGAACTATAAAAAAGAAACAGAAACACCGGAATTTGGTTATTATCTTGATGGTGTATTAAAATCAAGGAATGGTAATTATTTTGGAGTTATAAATGGTGTTGATTATGAAATCTGGAATCCTGCTACAGATAAAGATATTGATATAAATTTTGATATTGACACAATACATTTAAAAAAAGAAATGAAAAAGATTCTTATTAAAGAAATTGGATTAAGATATGTTGAAAATGTTCCTTTGGTTTGTATGGTATCAAGGCTGGATGGACAAAAAGGCATTGATTTTATCATTAGTATAATGGATGAAATATTGAAGATGAATTTACAGTTTGTTATTTTAGGCACAGGTGAAAAGTGGTATCATGATATTTTATACAATTTTCAAAGTCGTTATCCGGAAAAACTTTCTGTTCATTTTAAGTTTGATAATAAACTGGCTCATAAAATTTATGCTGGCTCTGATATCCTTTTAATGCCTTCTTATTTTGAACCCTGTGGACTTGGACAACTTATTTCTTTAAAATATGGCACAGTTCCTGTTGTCAGAGCAATAGGTGGATTAAAAGACACTGTTACGCAATTTAATTTTAAGAATAAACAAGGAAATGGTTTTCTTTTCTATGGAAATAATCCACAGGATTTATTACAAACAATCAGAATTGTTATTGATACATATAAAAATAAGTCCGTGTGGACTAAGTTAATGATAAATGGAATGAAAGAAGATTTTTCATGGGACCATTCAGCACAGGAATATGTGAAATTGTATTATAAAGCAATTGAAAACAAAAAAATAAATAATTTATAAAAAATATGAAATACATAAGTTACAGGAAATAGTATAGAATAAAAATACATAAAAAATTAAAAATCCCCCTTAAGTCCCCCTTTGTGAACTCACCATTACCCATAAGTATCAAGAAGCAGGTATACCGCTGATTTTTTCGTAAAAGACGGTAGAGGGAAGTCGAGCAAAAGAATTTGCAGTCAATGGTAGGCGAGGCTTACGCAACAACCCTTGGATAGGATTAAGAAGGGCGTTAAAATTGGGAGTAAGTAAACTAGACAACGCCACAAATCACCAGTAATTTTCCTCAAAAATCAGGATATACCTGCTTCTTATTATATAGATAGAGATATGGGTAATAGACAGACTCTGCGGGGAGAGGATAAAGGTGAGGGGGATAAATACATTGTCGATTGCTGGTTGCTGATTGTTGATTGGAAAAACAAAAACTGGATTCCTGTTGGAGTTTACACCTGATTTATTCATGTGCAGGAATGACAAAAGAAATCAACGATTGCAAACAAGAAATGTCATTCCCGTCCCTGATTTCTCAGGGATAAACTTAAGCGGGAATCCATTAATTGATAATTAAAATTTCCTCTACCCTGCGGGGAGAGGATAAAGGTGAGGGGGGGATAAATAATTTGTCGATTGCCGATTGCTGATTGCCGATTGGAAAAACAAGAACTGGATTCCTGTTCATACAGGAATGACAAAATAAAGTAGCATTGCAAACAAGAAATGTCATTCCCGCGCAAGCGGGAATCCATTAATTTAAAAGAGCGAGAGGCGACAGCGAGATTATTTGTAGGGGCGGACCTATGTGTCCGCCCGAATACAGAAAATCAAGAAAATATTAACAATTAACAAACAACAATAGACAATCAGCAAATGAAACAAATCCCCCCGTGTCCCCCTTTGTGGAGCCTGTGCAAAAAATAGGGAAAGACATAAAAAACTAAAAACTGGTATACAAAAATGATTAAAAAATAAGGAAAAAATAAAAATAGAAAAAATTAAAATATCAAATTTTATGTTTTTTGCACAGGCTCTGTGGAGCTTGTGCAAAAAATAGAAAAAAACATAAAAAACAAAAAACTAACACATAAAAATGATTAAAAAATAAGGAAAAAATAAAAATAAAAAAAGTTAAAATGCTCAATTTTATATTTTTTGCACAGGCTCTGTGAAAGGGGGAAAAGGAGATAAGTAATTCCCCTCTTTCAAAGTGCCGTGATGAACGAAGTGAATTTTACGGCAGTAAAGAGGGGCAGGGGGAGATTTTATTAATGTAAAAAAGTAAAGCAAAAAAATTTACTTTATATTTTATAAAAACCTACCATAACTGAGGGGTTACAAATTAACTAAAAATCCAATTGATTTATAATATTTTATAATATATAATTATATTATAAAATACTATAAAGGAGTTGAACAATGAAAAAGAAAAAAGCAATAAGTGTTACAATTCCTTATGAAATTACAGAGAAGTTAGAAAAAATAAGTAAAAGAGAATATAAGACAATTAGCTCGCTTATAAGTGAAGCAGTGCAGGCGTATTGTTTAAAAAAAGAGTTTGAAGAGATAAGAGAAGATTTTTCAGAACAGGCGCGTAAAAAAGGTATAATAACTGAACAGGATATAAATAGAGTTATCCATGAATTCAGAAAAGAAAAAGCAAAAAATCGTAATTGATACAAATATTCTGATATCCTCGCTTATATTTCCTGGTAAAGTTGTTGTAAAAATTTTTGATAAAATCATTGATGGTGAAATTTTACTTGGGATTTCAGAAGAAATAATAAGTGAATTTATAAGAGTTTGCGTTTATAAATTTGAATATGACCCTGAAAAAGCAGTAAAAATCGCAGATAAAATAAGACAGATATCAAAAATTGTATACCCTTTGAAAAAGATAAATATTATTAGAAAAGATGAGGCAGATAATAAAATACTTGAATGTGCTGTTGCGTTTGATGCTGATTATATTATTTCCGGAGATAATCATTTATTAGAATTGAAAAAATATAAAAATATAAAAATTTTAACTCCAGGCGAATTTATTACCAAAGCATTTTAAAAAAACAAATCAATTGACAAACCAAATTTCTATCATATAATTTGAGAAAATTATAAAAGGAGGATATATTTATGTCCCACGAAAAATTAGCGGTTTTTTTGTTAATTGTTTTTATATTTTTAATTTCTGTTGTTCTTGGAGCAAAAACAGACACAAAGTTAAAGTTATCAAATATTTTTTCTGATAATATGGTGATACAGAGAAACGTTGAGATAGTTTTATCCGGTTATGGACCTGCTGGCAATGAAGTCACAGCAGAATTTATTGATGAAAAAGTAACTGTAAAAATTGACAGCCGCGGAGAATGGAAATTAAAATTAAAACCAAGGGATGCGGGTGGACCTTATGAAATAAAAGTTACATCAGGAAAAGAGCAGATAATCGTTAAAAACGTGCTTATAGGTGATGTGTGGTTTTGCTCGGGTCAGTCAAATATGGAATGGCAATTAATGCATACAATAGATGGCGCAGAAGAATTAAAAAATTTAAAAGAAATAAATAAAATTAGATTATTTACACAAAAACAATTGCCATCTCCGTATCCATTAAAAGAAGTACAGGGAACGTGGCAATTATGTAATAAAGAAAATGCTCAAAATTTTTCTGCTGTTGCTTATTTTTTTGGTAAAAAAATATACGAAGAAACCGGTGTGCCGGTAGGTCTTATAAATTCATCATGGGGCGGAACTCCAATTGAAATATGGCTTGATTCAAAATTATTAAAAGGCAATCCTGTGACCGAACCAATTTTAAAAAGATGGAATGAATTATCTTTTTTTGACTGGAAAAAGTGGAATTATGGTCAGGGTTATAACTACAAAATAGAATTTTCTGATTTATGTTTTATACCCAAATCAAAGGACAAAAAACCGTTATATGTAAAAAACTGTGAAAACTGCAAAGGGGATTTGGGTAATGGATATTGGAGTTCCTGGGCAAGAGAGGGCTCAACCGCAGTATATCAAAGTGAAAAAGAAAGAGGAATAATATCAGGGTTAATTGGTTTTAATGCATGGGCAGGTGCAGGAACGTTACTTAATAATAATGAAATATTTGATTTGTCTGATTATGAATTTATTGAATTCAAAGTGCATGGAAACGGCAAATTTTCAATTTCATTGACTCAACCGAGTATAGAGGATTATGATTATTATTCATCACAGGATTTTGAAGCAACTGCTGTCAATAAAAAAATAAAAATACCAATTGCTATGTTAAAACAGGGCGGCTGGGGAGTTGCAAAACCATTTACACAGAACGCTATAAAACAGATACAATTTAATATTAAATCAACAACAGTTGAATTACCATCTGTTCTATACAATGGTATGGTTGCACCTTATTCTGATTTTAAAATAAAAGGGGTTTTATGGTATCAGGGTGAGTCAAATGCAGACAGGGCAAAACAATATGAAACGCTTTTACCTTTGATGATTAAAAATTGGCGTGATTTGTGGGGTTATGAGGTACCGTTTTTTATTGTTCAACTTCCAAATTTTATGCAGAGAAAAAGTCAACCGGAACAAAGTACCTGGGCCGAATTAAGAGAAGCACAATTAAAAGCAATGATTAAATTGCCATCAGTTGTTACTGTATCAACAATTGATTTAGGTGATGCAAATGACATACATCCCAAAGTTAAAAGGCCTTATGGTGACAGATTAGCAAGAGCAGCTCTTGTTTTATTGTATGGCAAAAGTGGTGTAATGACAGGACCAATTTATGATTCTTTTGAAATAAAAGATAATAAGATATATGTTAAATTTAAAAACAATGGCGATGGATTGATTGCCAGAGATGGTGAATTAAAAGGTTTTGCAATAGCAAGTAAGGATAAAATTTTTAAATGGGCAAAAGCAGAGATAAAAGAAAAAGATACAATTGTTGTATGGAATGATGAAATAAAAGAACCGGTTGCTGTCAGATATGCCTGGGCAGATAATCCGGAATGTAATTTATATAATAAAGAAGGTTTAGTCGCATTTCCTTTTAGAACAGATGATTGGGAAGGAATAACAGAGAAAAATTATTAAAACCACTACTACATTGCTGTTTGGCAATTGTTTATTGCTGATTGGATAAAACATTTAAAATGTGGAATGTGAAATGTGGAATGTAAGATTTAAGATTTGCGATTTATGATTTGACATTCAAAAAAATTGAAAATTGAAACAAATCCCCCTGTTTCCCCCTTTATGAACTGTCCATTACCCATAAGTATCAAGAAGCAGGTATACCGCTGATTTTTTCGTAAAAAACGATTGAGAAAAAGTCGGGCAAATAATTTGTAGTCAAAAGTAGGCGAGGCTTACGCAACAACCCTTTGATAAGATGAAGAGGTGAGATAAGATTGGTATAGCATAAGATAGACAACACTACGAATCACCCGTAATTTTCCTCAAAAATCAGGATATACCTGCTTCTTATTAAAAAAGAAGATGTGGGTAATGGACAGTATTTAAAGGGGATTTTAAAACACAGTAATTTTTGACATTAATTTTTAAAAATATTTAGTTTTGAGATAGTTTTTTATCTTGCGGAAATTGAAAAATAAAAACCAATGAATGTTGAAACCTGCGGTAACAAAAAAAACAAACGAAAAACAAAAGACGAGAAAAGGGTGGAACCTTGTTTATACAAAAATCACAAAAATACAATAATTAAAAACTGGATTCCTTTTTGCACAGGAATGACAGATTAATATAGAGATTTTAAACAATAAGTGTCATTCCCGCCCCTGAACAAATCCTGTCCATTACCCATAAGTATCAAGAAGCAGGTATACCGCTGATTTTTTCGTAAAAAACGGTTGAGAAAAAGTCGGACAAAGAGTTTGCAGTCAAAGGTAGGCGAGGCTTACGCAACAACCCTTGGATAGGATTAAGAAGGGCGTTAAAATTGGGAGTAAGTAAAATAGACAACGCCACAAATCGCCCGTAATTTT